>OCAT01000020.1_pt1 | contig 173929 bp, 145 predicted proteins | sample 1538311 | NCBI WGS metagenome assembly OCAT01 (sample SAMEA2580287, study PRJEB22360) | human gut metagenome | biome: human gut; feature: human-associated habitat; material: faeces | place: Denmark | collected 2008/2010
ACTACGTAAAGAACATGGTAACTGGTGCTGCTCAGATGGACGGTGCTATCATCGTAGTTGCTGCTACTGATGGTCCTATGCCTCAAACTCGCGAGCACATCCTTTTGGCTCGTCAGGTAAACGTTCCGAGATTGGTTGTATTCATGAACAAGTGTGACATGGTTGACGACGAGGAAATGTTGGAATTGGTTGAGATGGAGATGAGAGAGTTGCTTTCATTCTATCAATTCGACGGTGACAACACTCCGATCATCCGTGGTTCTGCTCTTGGTGCATTGAACGGTGATGCTCAATGGGAAGATAAAGTAATGGAGTTGATGGAAGCTTGTGATACTTGGATTCCTCTGCCTCCGCGCGAAATCGACAAGCCGTTCTTGATGCCGGTTGAGGACGTATTCTCAATCACGGGTCGTGGTACTGTTGCTACAGGTCGTATCGAGACAGGTATTGTTAAGGTTGGTGAGGAAGTTCAGATCATCGGTCTTGGCGCTGCTGGTAAGAAATCTGTTGTTACAGGTGTTGAGATGTTCCGTAAGTTATTGGATCAAGGTGAGGCTGGTGATAACGTTGGTTTGTTGCTTCGCGGTATCGATAAGAATGAGATCAAGCGTGGTATGGTAATCTGCCACCCGGGTCAGGTTAAAGAGCATTCTAAGTTCAAGGCTGAGGTTTATATCTTGAAGAAAGAGGAAGGTGGTCGTCACACTCCGTTCCACAACAAATATCGTCCTCAGTTCTATATCCGTACATTGGATGTAACTGGTGAGATCACTTTGCCGGAAGGAACTGAAATGGTAATGCCGGGTGATAACGTAACGATCGAGGTTGAGTTGATCTATCCGGTAGCATGTAGCGTAGGTCTTCGTTTCGCTATCCGCGAGGGTGGACGTACAGTAGGTGCAGGCCAGATCACAGAATTAGAGAACTAATTCAAGCATTAGATAATGTTATAGCCAGTCTTTTTAAGGGCTGGCTATTTCTACGGAAGTAGCTCAGTTGGTAGAGCACTGGTCTCCAAAACCAGGTGTCGGGAGTTCGAGCCTCTCCTTCCGTGCTAAAATCTATAGATTCGATGAAAAAGATAATTACTTATATTAAGGAATCTTATAACGAACTTGTTTATAAAGTTTCTTGGCCTACGAGAGCAGAGCTTTCCAATAGTGCGGTTGTTGTTATGTTTGCTTCCCTTATCATCGCCGCATTGATCTTTGTTGTTGACGGGGCCTTCGAGGCTGTTATGCGTTTCTTCTACAACCAAATTTTCTAATCAGTTAAGGTATGTCTGATATCCAAAAGAAATTTTATGTTCTGCGTGCCATCAGTGGCAAGGAGAACAAGGTACGGGAATATCTAGAGGCTGAGCTGAAGAATACGGATCTGGGAGAATATGTATCTCAAGTCTTGATTCCGACTGAGAAAACCTTTACGGTACGAAACGGTAAGAAGGTCATGAAAGAAAGGGCTTACTTGCCGGGTTATGTGCTGGTCGAGGCTGCTTTGGTCGGTGAGGTTGCTCATCGATTGCGGAACATTCCGAATGTGATTGGTTTCTTGGGTGGTTCTGATACCCCCGTGCCATTACGTCCTGCGGAAGTGAATCGTATCTTAGGTACGGTTGACGAGTTGCAGGAACAACAAGAGGATCTGGATATCCAGTTCTATGTTGGCGAGAGTGTGAAGATTACTTTTGGACCGTTCAGCGGTTTCACGGGTATAATCGAAGAGGTCAACGCCGAGAAAAAGAAACTTAAGGTGATGGTTAAGGTCTTCGGACGCAAGACTCCCCTTGAGTTGGGTTATATGCAAGTTGAGAAAGAATAGTACTCTGGTTACGAAAAGTGCTACCTTTCTGTTATTGATGTTATATATCTAAAAAATTTTAGAAACAATGGCTAAAGAAGTTGCTGGACAAATCAAATTGCAGATTAAAGGAGGAGCAGCAAACCCTTCTCCCCCAGTAGGACCTGCTTTGGGTTCTAAGGGTATTAACATTATGGAGTTTTGCAAGCAATTTAATGCCAAGACCCAAGACAAGGCTGGTAAGATATTACCTGTTGTAATTACTTACTATGCCGATAAGTCTTTCGACTTTGTCGTTAAAACTCCTCCTGTGGCAATCCAGTTGTTGGAAGCTACTAAGAAGAAGAGCGGTTCCGCTCAACCTAACCGTGCTAAGATCGCTGAGATCACATGGGAGCAGGTGAAAGCTATCGCTGAAGACAAATTAGTCGATCTAAACTGCTTTACTGTCGAGTCGGCCATGAGAATGGTTGCGGGAACAGCCAGAAGTATGGGTATCACTGTTAAAGGGACATTCCCGGGTAATAATTAATAAACTTCAATTGAGATGAGTAAACTTACAAAGAATCAAAAGTTGGCTTTGGGCAAGATTGAAGCTGGGAAAGCATATACATTGAAAGAAGCTTCAGCTTTAGTGAAGGAAATTACTACAACTAAGTTTGACGCATCCGTAGATGTTGATGTCCGTTTAGGTGTTGACCCCCGTAAGGCCAATCAAATGGTGAGAGGCGTGGTTTCATTGCCTCACGGAACTGGTAAGCAGGTTAGGGTTCTCGCATTATGTACTCCGGACAAGGAAGCTGAAGCTACTGCCGCTGGAGCTGACTATGTTGGATTGGATGAGTATATTAATAAGATTAAAGGCGGTTGGACTGAAATTGATGTTATCATCACTATGCCTTCTATCATGGGTAAGATCGGTGCTCTTGGTCGCGTATTAGGCCCTCGTGGTTTGATGCCTAACCCAAAGAGTGGTACGGTTACCAATGAGATCGGAAATGCGGTGAAGGAGGTTAAGCAAGGTAAGATCGACTTTAAGGTAGATAAGAGCGGTATCGTTCACACATCTGTTGGTAAGGTGTCTTTCACTCCGGAACAGATTCGTGACAATGCTAAGGAGTTTATTTCAACTTTGATCAAGTTGAAACCTACTGCGGCTAAAGGTGCGTATATAAAGAGTATTTATCTTTCTAGTACTATGAGTGCGGGTATTAAAATTGACCCCAAATCAGTTGAAGAAAACTAAAAAACAATTGAACAATGAGAAAGGAAGATAAAGGAACTGTTATAGGTCAATTAACTGAAACATTAAAGGAATATCCTAATTTCTATTTGACGGATATCGAGGCGTTGGACGCTGAGAAAACCAGCAAATTGAGAAGAGAGTGTTTCAAGCGTGAGGTTAAGTTAGTCGTTGTAAAGAATAACTTGCTTAAGAAAGCGTTGGAGAACATTGAAGGTGACTTCTCTGATCTTAACGTAGCTTTGAAAGGCAATACGGCTGTGATGTTCTCACAAGTCGCTAATGCTCCCGCTCGCCTGATTAAGGATTTTACTAAGGACGCTAAAAAAGGTGTAGTCGCTAAACCGGCTTTGAAGGCTGCTTACGTACAAGAAAGCTTCTATGTAGGTGCTGAGAATCTTGAGGCATTAGTAAATATCAAGAGCAAAAACGAACTTATTGCCGATGTTATCGCATTGTTGGAATCTCCGGCGAAGAACGTTATCTCTGCTCTTCAGTCATCAGGACAAACTATCCATGGTCTGTTGAAGACTTTGGAAGAAAGATAATTTTTCATTAAAACATTACACAGATAAATAATCATTTAAATCATACAAAAATGGCAGATTTGAAAGCTTTTGCAGAACAATTAGTAAACTTGACCGTTAAAGAAGTTAGCGAATTAGCTACTATCCTTAAAGAAGAGTACGGTATCGAACCTGCTGCTGCAGCTGTTGCTGTTGCTGGTCCTGCTGCTGGTGGTGCTGCTGCCGCTGCAGAAGAGAAGACTTCTTTCGATGTTGTATTGAAAGCAGCTGGTGCTAATAAATTAGCTATCGTTAAGTTAGTTAAAGAATTAACAGGTCTTGGCTTGAAAGAGGCTAAGGATATGGTAGATAGCGCTCCTAGTGCAATTAAGGAAGGTATCGCTAAAGCTGATGCTGAGGCATTGAAGAAACAGTTGGAAGAGGCTGGAGCTGAAGTTGAGCTTAAATAGTATTTATAACCTGGTTTCCAGGTGATTTGGTTAAGAGTCTCCGACTACGAAGACTCTTAACCTTTTTGTGTCTATAATTTCAATAAGTTCAATAAATTCCTTACTAGATGTCTTCAACAGCTGAAAACCAAAGAGTTAATTTTGCTTCGATAAAGAATCAGTTCCCGTATCCGGACTTTCTCGAAGTTCAATTGAAGTCGTTCCAAGACTTTCTTCAACTTGACACTCCTCCTGAAAAGAGAAAGAAGGAGGGATTGTATAAGGTATTTGCCGAGAATTTCCCGATTGCGGATACCCGTAACAATTTTGTGTTGGAGTTCTTAGATTACTATATAGATCCGCCTCGTTACTGTATCGATGAGTGTATCGCTCGCGGGTTAACCTATAGCGTGCCTTTAAAAGCGAAGTTAAAACTGTACTGTACGGACCCGGATCATGAGGACTTCGATACGGTGATCCAAGATGTATACTTGGGTCCGATCCCGTATATGACGGACAGAGGTACTTTCGTGATCAACGGCGCCGAGCGTGTTGTCGTGTCTCAGCTGCACCGTTCTCCGGGCGTATTCTTCGGACAAAGCACGCACGCAAACGGAACGAAGTTGTACTCCGCACGTATTATCCCGTTCAAGGGGTCATGGATCGAGTTCGCTACGGACATCAACAATGTGATGTACGCTTACATCGACCGTAAAAAGAAATTGCCTGTAACTACTCTTTTGAGAGCTATTGGTTTTGAAAGCGATAGAGATATTCTTGAAATCTTCAACCTTGCGGAAGAGGTGAAGGTAACGAAAGCAAACCTGAAGAAGTTTATCGGACGTAAGCTGGCCGCTCGTGTTTTGAAGACTTGGGTGGAGGATTTCGTAGATGAGGATACCGGTGAGGTGGTTTCTATTGAACGTAACGATGTAATCATCGACCGTGAGTCTGTATTGGATAGTGACAATATCGAGGCTATCTTGGATTCAGGCACGCAAAATATTTTGTTGCATCGTGAGGACCAGAATCTGTCCGACTATGCTATCATATATAATACGCTCCAGAAAGACCCGAGTAACTCCGAGAAGGAAGCTGTGTTGTATATCTACAGACAGTTGAGAAATGCGGAACCGGCTGATGAGGCTAGCGCACGCGAGGTTATCACGAACCTGTTCTTCTCAGAGAAACGTTATGATCTGGGTGAGGTGGGACGTTACAGGATCAACAAGAAGTTAGGCCTTACTACAAGCGCTGATGTTAAGGTCTTGACTAAAGAAGATATTATCGAGATCATCAAGTACCTGATCGAGTTGATCAACTCGAAGGCTATCGTGGATGATATCGACCACTTAAGCAACCGTCGTGTACGTACGGTTGGCGAGCAATTGTATAACCAGTTCGGTATTGGTTTGGCTCGTATGTCACGTACAGTTCGTGAACGTATGAACGTTCGCGATAATGAGGTGTTTACTCCGATTGATTTGATCAACGCGAAGACGATTTCTTCCGTGGTTAACTCTTTCTTCGGAACGAATGCCTTGTCTCAGTTCATGGACCAGACGAACCCGTTGGCGGAGATCACGCACAAGCGTCGTTTATCAGCCCTAGGTCCGGGAGGTTTGTCTAGAGAGCGTGCCGGATTCGAGGTTCGTGACGTTCACTATACGCACTATGGTCGTCTTTGTCCGATTGAGACCCCGGAAGGTCCGAACATTGGTTTGATCTCTTCTTTATGTGTATACGCTAAGATCAACGATCTTGGTTTCATCTCGACTCCGTACCGTAAGGTGGCAGATGGAAAGGTCGACTTCTCTGAGGAAGGCTTGCAATACTACACGGCGGAGGAAGAGGAAGAGTTGACAATCGCTCAAGGTAACGCTCCATTGGATGATAACGGTAAGTTTATCCGCGATAAGGTGAAGGCTCGTTTCGAGGCTGACTTCCCTGTTGTCCCTCCTTCTGAGATTGACTTGATGGACGTGGCTCCGCAGCAGATAGCTTCTATCGCGGCTTCACTGATCCCGTTCTTGGAACATGATGACGCTAACCGTGCGTTGATGGGATCTAACATGATGCGTCAGGCGGTTCCTTTGTTGCGTACGGACGCTCCGATCGTTGGTACCGGTATCGAGGCGCAGGTTGCTCGTGACTCTCGTACTCAGATTATGGCTGAGCGTGAGGGCGAGGTTGTGTTCGTTGATGCTACTTGTATCAAGATTAAATATGACCGCACGGAGGACGAGGAATTCGTTAGCTTCGAGGATGCGGTTAAGACATATAATATCCCGAAATGGCGTAAGACCAACCAAAGTACGACAGTCGATTTGAAACCGACCTGCCATCGCGGACAACGTGTGAAAGCCGGCGATATCCTTACCGAGGGTTACTCAACCCAGAAAGGCGAGCTTGCTTTGGGACGTAACGTGAAGGTGGCTTACATGCCTTGGAAGGGTTATAACTATGAGGATGCTATCGTGTTGAACGAGCGTATGGTTCGTGAGGACTTCTTTACGTCTGTCCACGTTGACGAATACATCCTTGAGGTACGTGAGACAAAGCGTGGTATGGAGGAATTGACTTCCGATATCCCTAACGTCAGCGAAGAGGCTACCAAGGATTTGGATGAGAGAGGTATCGTTCGTGTAGGTGCTCGCATCGAGCCGGGTGATATCTTGATCGGTAAGATCACTCCGAAAGGTGAGTCTGATCCATCTCCGGAGGAAAAGTTGTTGCGTGCTATCTTCGGTGATAAGGCGGGTGATGTGAAGGATGCTTCCTTGAAGGCTACTCCGTCTTTGCGCGGTGTGGTTATCGAGACCGCTTTGTTCTCGAAGGCTGTCAAGAAACGTAAATCCAGATTGACTGATAAGGCGATCTTGCCGAAGTTGGACGAGGAATACGAAGAAAAGATGGCTAGCTTGAAGACTTTGTTAGTTGATAAGTTGTTAGTGCTTACAAACGGCAAGGTTTCTCAAGGTGTTAAAGACTATATGAATACGGAGATTATCGCTAAGGGTGCTAAGTTTACCCGCAAATCTCTGGAAGAATTGGATTATAACTCCATCCAAGTAAGCAAGTGGACGGCAGACGCTCAGAAGAATGAGTTGATCAAGCAGGTTATCTTGAATTATTTGAAGAAGTACAAGGAGCTTGACGCTGAGTTGAGACGTAAGAAGTTCGACTTGACGATCGGTGATGAGCTGCCGACAGGTATCGTACAGATGGCTAAGGTTTATATCGCCAAGAAACGTAAGATTCAGGTAGGTGATAAGATGGCCGGTCGCCACGGTAACAAGGGTATCGTATCAAAGATCGTTCGTCAGGAGGATATGCCGTTCTTGGAAGACGGTACTCCGGTGGATATCTGCTTGAACCCGCTGGGTGTGCCTTCTCGTATGAACTTGGGACAGATTTTCGAGGCCGTGTTGGGTTGGGCCGGACGTGAGTTGGACGTTAAGTTCGCTACTCCGATCTTCGATGGTGCGACTTTGGATGATTTGAACGAATGGACAGACAAAGCTGGTATTCCTCGCTACGGTAAGTCTTACTTGTATGATGGTGGTACTGGTGAGCGTTTCGACCAACCTGCTACGGTGGGTGTGACTTACTTCTTGAAGTTGGGCCACATGGTTGACGATAAGATGCATGCCCGTTCAATCGGTCCATACTCTTTGATTACGCAACAGCCGTTAGGTGGTAAGGCACAGTTCGGTGGTCAGCGTTTCGGAGAGATGGAGGTTTGGGCACTGGAAGCCTTCGGTGCCGCTCATGTTCTTCAGGAAATTCTTACGATTAAGTCTGATGACGTTGTAGGACGTTCGAAGGCTTATGAGGCGATCGTGAAGGGTGATCCGATGCCACAGCCGGGTATCCCTGAATCTCTGAATGTATTATTGCACGAGTTGAGAGGACTTGGTTTGAGTTTCACTCTGGATTAATTCAATAACAATAAAGAAGTAGGTGGGCTACGGCCCGTCTACTTTATCTATTGATAACTCTTTATAAATAAATAATATGGCCTTTAGAAAAGAAAACAAGATAAAGAGTAACTTTTCAAAAATAACCATCGGTCTGGCATCCCCTGAGGAGATCCTAGAGAACTCCAGCGGTGAGGTTTTGAAACCGGAAACAATTAACTATCGTACGTATAAGCCTGAGCGTGACGGTTTGTTCTGTGAGCGTATCTTTGGTCCGATCAAGGACTATGAGTGCCATTGCGGTAAGTACAAGCGTATCCGTTACAAAGGTATTGTCTGCGATCGTTGTGGAGTGGAAGTTACGGAAAAGAAAGTTCGTCGTGAACGTATGGGACACATCCATTTGGTGGTTCCTGTTGCCCATATTTGGTATTTCCGTTCTTTGCCTAATAAAATCGGTTACTTGCTAGGTCTTCCTACCAAGAAACTGGATTCCATCATCTATTACGAACGCTACGTCGTGATCCAGCCGGGTTGCGTAGACACGGTCGGTGAGTTAGACCTATTATCTGAGGAGGAATATCTGGATATTTTGGATAGCCTTCCAAGAGAAAATCAATTGCTAGAGGATACGGATCCGAATAAGTTCATCGCTAAGATCGGCGCTGAGGCTGTTTATGATCTGTTGGCTCGCTTGGACTTGGATTCTCTTTCTTATGAGTTGCGTCACCGTGCGAGCACGGACACATCTCAACAGAGAAAGAACGAGGCCTTGAAACGCCTTCAGGTAGTTGAGTCTTTTCGTGCGTCCAGAGGTCGTAACAAACCGGAATGGATGATCATGAAAGTGATCCCGGTGATCCCTCCCGAACTGCGTCCGTTGGTTCCGTTGGACGGTGGCCGTTTCGCTACTTCTGACTTGAATGATTTATATCGTCGTGTTATTATCCGTAATAACCGTTTGAAACGATTGATCGATATCAAGGCTCCGGAAGTGATCTTACGTAATGAGAAACGTATGCTTCAGGAGGCCGTGGACTCTTTGTTTGACAACTCTCGTAAATCAAGCGCGGTTAAGACAGATGCCAATCGTCCGTTGAAGTCCTTGTCCGACAGTTTGAAAGGTAAACAAGGTCGTTTCCGTCAGAACTTGTTGGGTAAGCGTGTTGACTATTCCGCTCGTTCGGTTATTGTCGTAGGTCCGGAATTAAAGATGCACGAGTGCGGTTTGCCGAAGAATATGGCTGCCGAGCTTTATAAGCCTTTCGTTATCCGTAAATTGATCGAACGCGGTATCGTGAAGACGGTGAAATCTGCCAAGAAGATCGTTGACCGTAAGGAACCGGTTGTTTGGGATATTTTGGAGTACGTAATGAAAGGTCACCCGGTATTATTGAACCGTGCCCCGACATTGCACCGTTTGGGTATCCAAGCGTTCCAGCCGAAATTGATCGAGGGTAAGGCTATCCAGTTGCACCCGTTGGCATGTACGGCATTCAACGCCGACTTCGACGGTGACCAGATGGCTGTTCACTTGCCGTTAGGTAATGAGGCTGTTTTGGAAGCTCAAATGTTGATGTTGGCTTCACACAATATCTTGAACCCTGCGAATGGTGCTCCTATTACCGTACCTTCTCAGGATATGGTGCTTGGTTTGTATTATATTACCAAGTTGCGCAAGGGTACACAAGGCGAAGGTTTGACTTTCTATGGTCCGGAAGAGGCTACGATCGCTTACAATGAGAAGAAGTTGGATATCCATGCTCCGATCCATGTTTACGTGGAGGATTTGGATGCGAACGGTAACTTGGTGAAGACGATGGTAGAGACTTCTGTAGGTCGTTTGATGGTAAATGAGTTTGTTCCGAAAGAGATTGGTTATGTAAACGAGGTGTTGGGCAAGAAGTCTCTTCGTGACATCATCGGTCGGGTAATCAAGGCTTGTGGTGTGGCTCGTACCGCTCAGTTCTTGGACGATATCAAGAACTTGGGTTACTATATGGCATTCAAGGGTGGTTTGTCCTTCAACTTAGCGGACGTTCTGATCCCGCCTGAAAAGGATGAGTTGGTTCAGAAGGGATACGATGAGGTTGAGCAGATCATGGCTAACTATAATATGGGTTTCATTACCAACAACGAGCGTTATAACCAGATTATCGATACTTGGACACACGTTAATAGTAACTTGTCTAATATCTTGATTAAGCAATTGACGGCGGATAACGATGGATTCAACTCAATCTATATGATGATGGATTCCGGTGCCCGTGGTTCTAAGGAGCAGATTCGTCAGTTGTCCGGTATGCGTGGTTTGATGGCGAAACCGCAGAAGAGTGGTGCAGAAGGTGGTCAGATTATCGAGAACCCGATCCTTTCTAACTTTAAGGAAGGTTTGTCCGTGTTGGAGTACTTTATCTCTACTCACGGTGCTCGTAAAGGTTTGGCCGATACCGCTTTGAAGACTGCCGACGCCGGCTACTTGACTCGTCGTTTGGTTGACGTCTCTCACGACGTGATCGTAAACGAGGAAGACTGTGGTACATTGCGTGGCTTGGTTTGTACGGAATTGAAGAATAACGAGGAGGTGATCGCTTCCTTGTATGAGAGAATCTTAGGTCGTGTATCTGTTCACGATGTGATCCATCCGATTACGGGCGAGGTTATCGTTCGTTCCGGTGAGGAAATCCGTGAGGATGCCGCTAAGGCAATCCAAGACTCTCCGATCGAGAGCGTCGAGATTCGTTCCGTATTGACTTGTGAGTCTAAGAAGGGTGTCTGCGCTAAGTGCTATGGACGTAACTTGGCTACGAACCGCATGGTTCAGAAGGGTGAGGTTGTCGGTGTAATCGCCGCACAGTCTATCGGTGAGCCGGGTACACAGTTGACGTTGCGTACATTCCACGTCGGTGGTATCGCATCCAACATCGCTACAGAGAATAGTATTACATCTAAATATGATGGTATTTTAGAGATCGACGAGCTTCGTGCTGTTGAGGCGGTAGACGAGGTGAGCGGAAAGAAACATTTGGTAGTAGTAAGCCGTTTGGCTGAAATGCGCATTGTTGATCCGAACACGAAGATTGTGTTGTTGACTCATAATATACCTTATGGTTCTAAGTTGTTCTTCAACAACGGTGACTCAATTAAGAAGGGTGACGTGATCATCGAGTGGGACCCGTTCAATGCCGTAATCGTGTCAGAGGTTTCCGGTAAGATCGAGTTCGAGAGTTTGGTAGAGAACGTGACTTACAAGGTTGAGAGTGATGAGACTACCGGTTTGAAGGAGAAGATCATCATCGAGTCTAAGGATAAGACGAAGGCTCCGGCCGCTCATATCGTGGATGAGAATGGTAATTACTTGAAGAACTACTCTTTGCCGTTGGGCGCTCACGTCGTGAAAGACAATGGTGATGTAGTGAAAGCTGGTGAGGTTTTGGTTAAGATCCCTCGTGCCGTAGGTAAGGCCGGTGATATCACCGGTGGTCTTCCTCGTGTAACCGAGTTGTTCGAGGCTCGTAACCCGTCTAACCCTGCTGTCGTATCTGAGATCGACGGAGAGGTAGGATTCGGTAAGATCAAACGTGGTAACCGCGAGATCACCGTAACGTCTAAGTTGGGTGAGGTTAAGAAATATATGGTTCCTCTGTCTAAACAATTATTGGTTCAGGAGAACGACTATATCCGTGCGGGTATGCCGCTATCAGACGGTGCTACCACTCCTTCGGATATCTTGGCGATCAAAGGTCCGACGGCTGTACAGGAATATATCGTGAATGAGGTTCAGGATGTATACCGTCTACAGGGTGTGAAGATCAACGATAAGCACTTCGAGGTTATCGTTCGTCAGATGATGCGTAAGGTAGAGGTGGTTGATCCGGGAGATACTCGCTTCTTGGAGCAGCAGATTGTTGATAAGTTGGAGGTAATGGACGAGAACGATCGTATCTGGGGCAAGAAAGTTGTTACCGATCCGGGAGATTCTCAGACATTGCAGGCCGGACAGATCGTGACTGCACGTAAGTTGAGAGATGAGAATAGTATGTTGAAACGCCGTGATCTTAAGTTGGTCGAGGTACGTGACGCTATTCCGGCTACAGCCAACCAGATCCTTCAAGGTATCACACGTGCCGCTTTGCAGACGAACAGCTTTATGTCCGCCGCATCTTTCCAAGAGACGACGAAAGTATTGAACGAGGCTGCTATCAACGGGAAGGTAGATCGTTTGGAAGGTTTGAAAGAGAACGTTATCTGTGGTCACTTGATTCCTGCCGGTACCGGTCAGCGTGAGTTTGATAAGCTGATCGTAGGCGCAAAGGATGAGTTCGATCGTATCTTCGCTAATCGCAAGAACGTGGTTGATTTCAATGCCATGGACAAAGATGATGAAGAATAGGAACGTTTAATAAACTATAAAGAAAGGCCGGCAGAGCAATCTGTCGGCCTTTTTTGTTCTTCCTTATTTGCTTAATAAATGGATAAACTTTATTTTTGCGAGGTAACAAAGACCATAGATAAATACTGAGACATATAAGAAACATATAATAATCAATATCATGAAGAGAATTTTACTTTGTTTAATGGTGGCTTTATTTGCCACTGGTTGCTTATTCGCTAAAAACAACGATGAGAAAATGAATGTAATGTCTTATAACATCCGTTACGATAATTCGGGTGATAAGGATAATCAATGGAAATTCAGAAGAGATTTCGCTGCTGATTTAGTGAAATTCTATGAGGCGGATGTGTTCGGTGCGCAAGAGGTCTTGAATAATCAGCTGAATGATTTGCTTAATCGTTTACCGGAATACGCTTATGTGGGTGTTGGTCGTGAGGATGGCAAGACGAAAGGGGAGTACGCTCCGATTTTCTATCGTAAGGATCGTTTCTCCGTTGAGAAAAGCGGTAATTTCTGGTTAGCCGAAGATATAAATGCCATTGGTAAGAAAGGTTGGGACGCCGCATGCGAGCGCGTAGCTACTTGGGCGATCTTGAAAGATAAGAATACGGGAAAGAAATTCTTCTTCTTGAATACGCACTTGGATCATATGGGGAAAGTGGCTCGTCATGAAGGAGCTTCATTGGTGCTGGAGCAAGCGAAGAAATTATCCGAGAATTTGCCTATAATCGTGACTGGCGATTTCAATGCCGTGCCTTCTGATGAGCCGATACAAGTATTGACTAATCCGAGTGATCCTCGTCATTTGACTCATTCCCGCACGATCGCAGGGTTTATTTACGGCCCGGAATGGACATTCCATGATTTTGGAAAGATCCCTTACGACAAGCGTGAATGGATTGATTATATCTTCGTGAAAGGGAATATCAAGGTATTGCGTCATGGTGTATTGACTGAAACGTTGAATAACCTGTTCCCATCCGACCATTGCCCGGTAATCAGTACGTTGATACTCGAATAAAAAAGCTTTGTGTGTATGGGGAAAGTAGACGTATTGAAGGAAACTACCCCGCTTTCATCAGAAGATTGCTTCTTGGTCATGCAACGCCCGAAATCGGGGTTTAATTTTCCGTTACATGTACACATGGAGTTTGAGTTGAACTATCTGGAGAATGCCGCTGGCGCTATTCGGATAGTTGGCGATTCGGTCGAGGAAATCGATGATCTGGATTTGGTGTTGATCGCGGGAGGAACGAAGCATGCTTACTCGAACCATAAGTGTCCGTGTAATGGGATCTTTGAGATAACGATACAATTTCATAAATCGTTATTTGATAGCTTAATCAATAGACGGCATTTCAAGACCATGAAGGATATGTTTGATAACGCTTCCAGTGGTCTTGTTTTCAGCCGGGAAATGATACTTGGCATTCAAGATAAATTAAGAATGTTGTCGAACGATAACAAGCCGGATTCTTTCAAGAACCTGTTGCGTTTGGTCGAGATTCTTAAGATTCTATCTTTGGATAAAGCAGCCCGTCGGTTGAATGCCGTGAACACGGTAAAGAACTATAATAATAACGATACCGATCGTTTAGATAGTATCATGTTATATTTACACGAAAATTATCAAAAACGTATCACCTTGTCGGAAGTGGCTAAGTTAACAAATATGAGCGATGCCTCATTGATGCGTTTCTTGAAGAAGTGGACGGGAAAGACATTTATCGATAACTTGAACGAGATCCGGGTAGCTGAGGCGGTATGCCGTTTGACCGATACAAGTGACAGTATTTCTGAAATATGTTACAGGTGCGGTTTTAATAATCTATCGAATTTCAACCGGGTATTCAAACGGCGTAGGGGGAGTACCCCTACAGAGTACAGGGAGAAATATTCCCGTTCGAGGTTTATAATTTAAAACATGATTTAAAGCATGTTTACATTGATTTGTGTCAAGTGTTGATGATATAGTATTATTTATTGCACATATAGTATTTGGTGGTCTTTGCTAAAGCCCTTACTTTTGTAAAGTTCAAGTGAAAGAGATTAGCACTTAGACAAAACAAACCTTAACTAAAACGCCAAAACCAATTATATCAAACACAAAAGGTATTTTTACATTGGTCTAAAGAATTGAGAATTAAAAACACAACTAGAAAACGACTGCCTGAGAAGGTAGTCGTTTTTGCATTTATAGTCTTCAACCCCTTTGTAACCCGGAATAAATATGTATATTTGTCTTCGCAATTTTTAATCACCATAAATTTAAAAGAAGAAAGTATGGAAAACAACAAACCTGCCAATAACGAGATTCAGATCGAGTTATCTGAAGAGATGGCACAAGGAACTTACGCCAATTTGGCTATTATATCTCATTCAAGCTCTGAATTTATCCTAGATTTTATCCGGGTGGTTCCGGGAGCTCCTAAGGCACAAGTCAAAAGTCGCGTAATCTTAACTCCGGATAACGCTCAACGTTTGTTATTCGCTTTGCAAGACAATATCAAGAAATTTGGGGAGCAACTTCAAGCAGGAAATAATAATAACAAAACAGCTAATTTTGAGGACTTCGCAGGTCCGACAGGAGAGGCTTAATAGATTTGTTTTCAGCCATAGAAAGAGTACTTTTCTACAAGAGTAGGGGAGTACTCTTTTATTGTTGGGATGGCTCGTTTACATTGAAAAACCTTGATGCCTATTCTTAGATGCTTACAATGGGCATTCTAAGGTGTTAAGAATGCCTGTTATAAACACCTGAGAATGCCCATCGTAAAGAATACCCTATCTCTCTATCCTAAAGATTAGATAATCCCATCAATATTTTCTTCAATACGGTTTGCGCGGAGATCTCACGGTTCGCGGCCTCGGGGATTACGATACTTTGCGGACTCTCTATCACGTCATCGGTAACGATCATATTGCGACGAACCGGCAAGCAATGCATGAAATAAGCGTTATTCGTAAGTGCCATTTTCTCTGCGTCTACGGTCCAGCTACGATCTGTGCTGATTACTTGTCCGTAATTCGGATCTTTATAAGCGGACCAGTTCTTTGCGTAAATGAAATCCGCTCCTTCAAAAGCCTTCTTCTGATCGTATTCCACTTTAGCGTTGCCTACGAATCTAGGATCAAGCTCATAACCTTCCGGATGAGTGATAACAAACTCATAATCTGTAGCGTTCATCCATTCGGCAAAGCTGTTTGGAACGGCTTGCGGCAATGATTTCGGATGAGGAGCCCAAGTCATGACTACCTTCGGACGAGCTGTTTTCTTATATTCCTCTATCGTGATCAAGTCGGCGAAACTTTGCAACGGATGGCGTGTCGCCGCTTCCATGCTAAATACCGGCCGGTCGGAATGCTCGATGAACTGACTCAATATCTTTTCGTTATAATCATCTTCTTTATTCTCAAAGCGTGCGAAAGAACGGACCCCGATCACATCGCAGTAACAGCCCATTACAGGAACAGCTTCCAGCAAATGCTCCGGTTTATCACCATCCATGATAACACCTCGCTCTGTTTCCAGCTTCCATGCACCTTGGTTAACGTCCAAAACGATCGTGTTCATACCTAAGTTCATGGCAGCCTTTTGGGTGCTTAAGCGGGTACGTAGGCTTGAGTTGAAAAATATCATCAACAACGTCTTGTTTTTTCCCAGTTCACTAAACTGGAAACGATCTTTCTTGATCTCGAAAGCTTCATTAAGCGCTTGTTTCAAGTCACCTAAATCCTGTACGCAAGTGAAATGTCTCATATCTGTTACAATAATATTTTGTTAAAGGCAAAGATAATGACTACTTGTCAATTATCCTTTAGAAAGACCAAGGAATTGTTTAAGAGATCGTATCCGGAGGTGTTATGGGTAGTTTGAAACTGAAGGTAGAACCTTTCCCTTCCTCCGAGTTCACCCAGATGGTACCTCCCATGGCGGTGACCAGACCTTTACAGATCGAAAGCCCTAACCCGGTGCCCGGCTGGAATTCGTTCAATTGCACGAATCGTTCGAAGATATGTCCCAGTTTGTCCTTCGGGATGCCGTTACCTGTATCGGACACGTAAAATTGCACGCTGACCGGATACAACGATTGGTATCCGAAATGAATTTCTCCTTTCTCCGTATATCGGAGGGCGTTAGAAAGTAGTTTTTTCAAGATAAGCATAAGCTTATGTTTATCCGTGTGAAGAGATACGTTTGGAGAATCATCCAAGATTAACCGTACGTTTTTGGATATGCGGGGAGAGGCGTATTCGTATACATCGTGCATGATAGCGAGCGGATTTACATCCTCATATGACCAATTGATCGTATTGGACTCGATTCTGGACATCTCGAGCGTGTCATTGATTAATTCGAGCAAAGCCGTGTTATTTTCTTTAATCATGGAAATATACTGTTCACGCATTTCCGGATCATCTTCCAGTCCTAACATATCGGAGAAGCCGACGATGGCATTTAGCGGAGTCCGGATCTCGTGCGTCATATTTGCCAGAAACGTAGATTTCAATAGGGAAAGATCCTTGGATTTCTGATGATCCGCGATAGCTAGCTCGTCGTTTTCCTTTTCGATAATGCTACCTATAATGACATGTGGGGTGCCGCTTTCATCAATATCCATGCTTTTACCCGATATTTCATACATCTTATAAGTCCCGTCTTGATTCCTCAGGTGGAAGGTGACGTTGTGAGACGATAATTTCTCGTCCCGGATTTTATTGAACAGATAGAAGAAATCCAAACTATCCTCGGGCTTACGTACGGATGATAAAGCCCTGCATATAAACCTGTTTTTATCTAATAGAGTATTGGTCGTGCCGTAGAATTGAAAACAGCGGTTACAATGCCTTTTGTCGCAAGTGGAGAAACGGTCGAAGCTGAATGAGTAAGCGGCTAATTTACCGTCTTCCAACGCTTGCCGCATCAATATCCGGCTCTCGTTCAATTGTCCCATCAATAGTTTATTTTCCCTGTCAGTTTCTTTTTCTCCCTGCTGCGTAAGCCAAAGCGTATACCCGCTAAGCCCCTGTTCATCGGTATAGATGGGTTCTACTTTAAACGTGACGGGCTCTTCGCATATAATTGCGTCACCTTTTCTTAAAGATGACTTCAAGGAATCGGTTAGTACGATGTTATTAAATAGATGTTCTATAATAAAGTCATGCTTATCCGCCAAGGAAAAATGAGCGAACATCGCCTTATTCAAGTCTATCAGATTTCCTTCCGTATCATAGATAGCCCCTCCTAAAGGACAGGAATAGAATGTATTTGAAACTAAAGTGTTGAAAATATTTGAATCTATTACTGTTGACATTATTCGTTTAGATTTAAGTGTTGTTCAAGAAGAAAGAGACAGGCGAGTTCCTATATTCTCGTCTGCCCGTCTCCTTCTATGATGTATTTATAAGTCGTTAATTCAGGAAGCGCCATCGGTCCCCGGGCATGTAGCTTTTGGGTACTGATTCCGATCTCCGCCCCGAATCCGAATTGGGCCCCATCAGTAAAGGCGGTAGATACATTTGCGTATACGCAAGCGGCATCTACCAATTGCTGGAAGCGCCGGATAGTTTCCGGATCTTCGCTGATTATGCTTTCGCTATGTTTTGAACTGTAGCGGGCGATATGTGATAGAACCTCGTCTAAAGAGGATACGGTACGGATACTCATTTTGTAATCGAGGAACTCGGTACCGAAACTGTTTTCGTTAGCCTGTTGTAAAAGCGTCTCCGGATAATGTTCGGATAGAGCGGCATAAGCCGGTTCGTCCGCATAAATGATTACGTTGCTGCCCGGAAGCTTTTCACAGATATACGGAAGATCAGATAGACGTTCTCGGTGGATGATTAAGCAATCCAAGGCATTACATACGCTGACCCTCCGTGTCTTTGCGTTATTTACGATCTCACGTCCCTTGCCTTTATCTCCGGAGCGATCAAAATAGGTATGACAGATACCAGCGCCAGTCTCGATCACCGGAACTTTCGCATGTTCCCGGACAAAGTGAATCAAGGAACTGCTTCCACGAGGAATGATTAAGTCAACCAAGCCGACCGCTCCCAGTAATTCCGCCGTAGCCTCTCGATCCGGAGGTAGTAAAGTGCATACAGCCGGATTTATACCCTGACGCTCCAATACAGAATGGATGATGCGTACCAAGGCTCGGTTAGAGAAGTCCGCATCCGATCCACCCTTTAGTACGCAAACATTACCGCTTCGGAAACATAAGGAAAAAACATCGAAGGTAACATTCGGACGAGCCTCATAGATCACGCCGATCACCCCGAAAGGCACGGTTACTTTTCGGATAACCATTCCGTTCGGGCGGATAGTCTCACTCAAGACCTTATTTAATGGAGAAGGTAATGTCGATACATTCTCCATATCGGCGGCGATACCTTGTAGCCTTTCCTCTGTTAATTTCAGCCGGTCGTATTTCGGGTTCGCTGGGTCCATACGTTCCAGATCTTGGCGATTCGCGGCGAGTACCTCCTCCGTATGAGTCCGTAGAACCTGCGCTGTCTCCTTTAAGATCCCGATAATCGTTTGATCCGATAGCGTTATCAATTGTTTAGCCGCATCCGATGCCTGTCGCAGCATATCTTTTACATTCATACTTTTTAATCCAGATATAGATAATCATAATGTATAAGCGGTTTTAAATCCCGTTGCCCTATTTGCTTACGTGCTTCCTCGCTGTCATAGGCGGTACAGCCTACGCCGATTTGCACGCCTTCCTCATTCATTATCTTTACGATATCATCTTTTTCGAAATCACCCTCGATGCGGGTTACTCCAACCAATAATACGCTAGTCGCTTTCGGGGCGGTCAATGCCTCCTCGGCTCCTTTATTGATATGTATTTCCCCTTTGGCGAAACCCTCGGAGTGGGCGATCCATTTCTTTACGCTGCTGACGGGTTTCGAGGCCGGAATGAAACGGGTGCAGACCGTGTCGCTATCCACCGCCAATAACATCGGAAGGATATTATCCTTTTTGCCGTTGGCGATGATAACCGCAATACCTTCGTCCGCCACTTTTTGGGCGATATGACATTTCGTCAACATACCTCCCCGTCCAAAGGATGATTTGCTAGTCTGTACATATTCCGACAAATCTGTTTTCCCACATTCGATTTCCCGGATCACGGAACTATCCGGGTCCGACGGATTTCCATTGTAAATCCCGTCTATATTACTAAGAATCACCAAGGCATCCATTCCCATCATCGTAGCGATCAAGCCGGATAACTCATCATTATCCGTGAACATCAGCTCGGTTACGGATATCGTATCATTCTCATTTACGATGGGGATCACCTTGTTTTCAAGCATTACCTCCATGCAATGCTTCTGGTTCAGGTAATGCGTACGACTCCCGAAATTCTCTTTTGTAGTAAGCACTTGCCCGCAAGTCATGCCATGCTCCCGGAATAACTCGTAATACCGGTTGATCAACTTGGCCTGTCCTACCGCCGAATACAGTTGCCGGGCTGATACGGGATCCAGCTTTTTGCCGGCCTTTATCTCGCTTCGTCCAGAAGCCACGGCACCGGAGGAGATCAAGACGATCTCCATACCTTGCCGGTGCAAGTCCGCTACTTGGTCAACCAACGCGGACATGCGGGTGATATCTAGCGTCCCATCCTTGCGGGTCAGGACATTGCTTCCTATTTTTACAGCGATCCTTTTCAAGAAAGTTATGATTTATTATTTATTATCTTTATCCCGGATCTCTACCCGTCGGATCTTTCCGCTGATTGTTTTCGGCAGTTCGTCCACGAATTCGACAACACGGGGATATTTGTAAGGAGCGGTGACACGTTTCACGTGATTTTGCAATTCTTTGACCAAGGCATCACCCGCTTTATCCTTATAATCCTTCGCCAATACGATCGTGGCCTTTACTACCTGTCCGCGGATCTCGTCGGGGACACCGGTGATAGCACATTCCACTACCGCAGGGTGAGTCATCAAGGCACTTTCCACCTCGAACGGCCCGATACGATAGCCGGAACTCTTGATCACGTCGTCCGCGCGGCCAACGAACCATAAGTAACCATCCTCGTCACGCCAAGCCACGTCTCCCGTGTAATACAGGCCATCGTGCCAAGCTTCCCGGGTACGTTCTGCGTCCCGGTAATATTCCTTGAATAACCCGATAGGCTTGCCATTTGTTGTGTGGATCACGATCTGTCCTTGCTCGCCATCCTCCGCACGGCTTCCGTCCGGACGCAATAAATCGACATCGTACTGCGGGTTGGGAACACCCATAGAGCCCGGTTTCGGCTCCATCCACGGGAAAGTGGCGACTGTCAGCGTAGTCTCTGTCTGGCCGAAGCCTTCCATCAATTTAATGCCGGTCAACTTATAGAACGTGTCGAACACGGCGGGGTTCAAGGCCTCGCCGGCGATCGTACAATATTGTAAAGATGATAAATCGTATTTAGTCATATCCTCACGAATTAAGAAACGGAAGATCGTAGGAGGAGCGCAAAGCGAGGTGATCCGGTAATCCTGTATCATCTGCAACATATCAGCAGGCGTGAATTTCTCGTGGTCGTAAACAAATACGGTCGCTCCGGCGATCCATTGCCCATATAGCTTACCCCAAACCGCCTTGCCCCAGCCTGTATCTGCGATCGTCAGGTGAAGGCTGTCTTTATGCAAGTTGTGCCAGAAACTACCGGTCACGATATGCCCCAGCGGATACGTAAAGTCGTGGGCCACCATTTTCGGGTTTCCAGTCGTACCGGAGGTGAAATACATCAAAGAGATATCGTCATTGCTATTTGGGTGAGACGGGCGGACGAAAGGAGCGGCGTTTTGGATACCCTGTTGGAAATCCTCGAAACCTTCCGGTATTTCCGGCCCTACGGATACAACACTTTTTACGGTCGGTGAGTCCGGCAAAGCCTCTATGATATGTTTCGTTATCACTTCCTCTCCGGCGCAAACGATCATCTTGATATCGGCGGCATTCGCACGATAAACGATATCTTTCTTGGTCAGTAAGTGTGTAGCCGGTATCACGACAGCCCCTAATTTATGCAATGCGATGATAGAGAACCAGAACTCATAACGACGTTTGAGTATCAGCATCACCATATCGCCATGTCCGATCCCCAAGGATTGGAAATAAGAAGCCGTCTGGTCCGTATACCGTTTCAAGTCGGCAAACGTAAAATCAATATGCTCTCCATGATCGTTTGTCCAACATAACGCTTTCTTATCCGGCTCTTCCTCCGCCCAAGCGTCTACCACATCATATCCGAAGTTGAAGTTCTCCGGAACCTTGATCTTGAAGTTTTTAATAAAATCCTCTTGCGACTCAAACGTCGTTTTATCTATAAATCTTTCTAACATAAACTGTTTTTGATTTATGATCTATGATTTGTGATTTATGGATGTCGATGCAAGAGGCTCCATAAATCATAAATCATAAATCAAAATTCATAAATCATAATATGACGGCCAAGAAACTGACCTTTTCCCCATCCAGCGCTTTCATACCGTGAGGAAGCTCTGAGTTAAAATAAATACTATCACCTTCTTCTAAGATAAGATCTTTATTGTTGATCTGTAGTAACAGACGTCCTTTTAATACCATATTGTATTCTTGCCCCGGATGGGAATTGAGATACATCGGCTCATCCTCTGGTTTGGGATGTACGGTTACCAAGAAGGGGTCCGCTTTACGTCCGACGAAACCGGCGGCCAATGATTGGTACTTATAGGCTTTCGTACGCTCTACGGCAACACCTTTTCCGTTACGAGTAATAAAGTACGTACTCATTTTAGGCTCGTCGCCAAACATCAACGTGGTTAATTCTACGCCATAAGCCTGTGAGATCTGGTGCAATACGCTAACGGAAATATCAACCGTGCCGCTTTCCAGCAGCAAATATTGCTCAGTCGTGAGGTTGCAGACCTTTGCCATTTCTTCCGGCGTAATCTCCAGTGCGTCCCGTAATCCGGCCAGACGCTCTGCGATTTGTTGTATCTGTTCGTTCATTTTGCTGAAGTTATTGTATTATGTCGCTCCAAAGATAGGAATAAAAAGCAAAAAGAAGGTGAAAGCCCTTGTTTTCTTTTCTAATTAACAGGTATGGATAGGATGGTTGAGGATTATAATGAATAGGCGCTTCATTTGCTTCCGGATGGAGAATGGTGATTTATATATATGGGCGATTATCATTTTGACATTTTGTAAACTCAAGTGCCGGAGAGTCGCATATTCCGGACGGAGGTACACCTTGTTGCTAAAAACGGGAAAAAATAACAGCAACTACTTGTTCCCTTGATTGTTATCGAAAAAAGGGTGTTTATTCTAGCTGAAGGAATTCATCCTAGTTCATATTTATTAGAGCGCAAGCCTTGTTTTTATCCGGATCGGAGCGTATTTACATACGGTTATATCGCTTCATGAGACTAAATGTATCGCTTTACGTCTCCTATTGTATGGGATAACGCCGCTAGTCGCATCACTTTACGCCGGTATCCGTGTGAAAAAGCAAGGCTTTTTGAGTGGAAAATGGCCTTCAAACGTGCTTTTTACCATCTTCTAGTATCTGATTGAGCCCTTTTTAAAAAGAGATGTGTCAGAATTATTCCATTAATTTAAGCAAATAGATAGGATTACCTCATCAATATAATCTCCTTCACCTCATGATCCTTGATAAGGGCATACATGATATGTCCGGCAATTATAAGCTATTCGGCATTTTTCTTTAGCCATTCTAACCGGCGCTGATCCGGGAGGTGTTTTACCTTGAAATGCTCGAATGTCACATTAAATCCTTTCCCGTCGGGACAAGCGGCCATAAACCCGACTTGTACGGGGATATTGTCTTGTAGCCAAGCGTTACGCATAAGGGTGTATTCCTTATCATCGAATGAGTAGAAGATCTCCACGGCGTCCAATCTCCGGACAGCTTTTATCCATACATAAGGGATCGCTTTGTCTAAGGTGATAACGCTCCAGTCGGAGGTCTTATGCGTAACGACCGCGCTTAGGTTGTATTTACCATCCACGAACTCTATACCGGCTTTTATATAATTTTCATGATTGATGCGAAGCATCAGGCCGGCTTGGTCAAAACGCTGCTTGTAATCGCCGGTTATCTTGACTTTCACTTCGAATTCACCCCCATAAGTCGCATAATAAAAAGGAGCGTCATCTACCGTAAACCCGTAATGGGAAATCCTCCAATAGTCACTTTGGGGAGTGACCTGCATGGAAAGTGACTTGTCTTTAATCTCCCATTGCTCCGGCTCGTTGAACCATTGCATCTTATCTAATGATTGCGCCCCGCAAAATTGCAAAGAGGCGACAATAACAAAACTCAGTAATACTAATTTTCTCATTTTACTTCTTATTTCTTATTTTGATTCTTTCTATTCCCGTAAGAAGTTAATGTTATTAACCTTACCTCCGCAAAGGTAACGTGTTATTATAGATCGCGCAATGATTCTGTGATTTTATCTAGGAAGGAAAAGTAAGGGTTAATGTGTTTTCGTCTATTCGTATTTGATAACCTCGACCGGGCAGCTTTCGGCAGCCTCTTTAATACCCGCCTCGAAATCATCGAAATTAACTCCTTCGTTTACACGTGAACGATCTGTAACAGTGAATACTTCCGGGCAAATGCCCTCGCATGTACCGCAAGCGATGCAATCCTCTTCAATCCAAACTCTTTTAATTGCCATAATTTTATTCCTTTAAGATGATTAATATGTTAATGTAACAAACAACTTTCGCGGATTGTTTTCGGGAGAGGTCTTTTAGATCATTGTATAGACCGTGAAATGAGCTTATCTTTGGTTGATATATATTAACGTTTACACGCCACTGTTTTAAAATAAATTTGCTACGTTTACAGCAGAAAGTTTCATTGAATAACCATTTAAAAAATCTGAAGTATTATGGATAATGCTATTTTTAGATTTCCTAAACCCATTAATGAGCCGGTAAAAGCGTATGCTCCCGGATCAAGTGAAAAAGCATCCTTAAAGAAAGCGTTGGCGCAGATAAGTTCCGAGGAATGGGATATACCTCTGGTAATTGGCGGAAAAGAGATCCGTACGGGTAATACCGGTAAGGTCGTTATGCCTCATGATCATCATCATGTATTGGCTACTTATCATAAGGCGGGCGAGAAAGAAGTACAAATGGCTATCGACGCCGCCATGAAAGCGCATAAGGAATGGTCAGAACTTCCATGGGTGGAACGTGCGTCTATTATGCTTCGTGTAGCTGAGTTGTTGGCTACGAAATATCGTTATATCCTGAACGCTTCGGTTATGTTGGGACAGAGCAAGAATCCGTTCCAAGCGGAGATCGACGCTCCCTGCGAATTGATCGATTTCTTGCGTTTCAGTACCTTCTACGCTAGTCAAGTATATGCCGATCAACCCTATTCCGAGACGGGTATATTGAATCGTATGGAATACCGAGCCTTGGAAGGTTTCGTGTTCTCGCTCACGCCGTTTAATTTTACGTCGATCGCTTCCAACCTGAATATGGCTCCGGCTATGATGGGTAACGTGGCGGTATGGAAACCGTCTACTACGGCGATCCATTCGAACTATTTCTTGATGAAGGTTTTCCAAGAGGCCGGCTTGCCCGATGGCGTAGTGAATTTCATCCCGGGACAGGGTAGCGTGATCGGTAAGGTGATTACGGGTAGCCGTGATTTGGCGGGATTCCATTTTACGGGCTCTACCTCTACGTTCAATACCTTGTGGCGTCAGATCGGAGAGAACTTGGGGCATTATAAATCTTATCCGAAGATCGTAGGCGAGACAGGTGGCAAGAACTTTATCTTCGCTCATCCTTCCGCTCCGGCGTTGGATGTGGCTACCGCTATCGTACGCGGCGCGTTCGAGTATCAGGGGCAGAAGTGCTCGGCGGGTTCCCGGGCCTATATCCCGGCTTCTCTCTGGAAAGAGGTGAAAGATTACGTGGGCGATATGCTGAAAGAGATCAAGATGGGTGACGTGCAGGATTTCACGAACTTTGTCAATGCCGTGATCGATGAGGCTTCGTTCGATAACATCATGAGTTATATCGATTATGCGAAACAGTCTCCGGACGCAGAGGTTCTTTTTGGTGGTAACGGGGACAAATCTGTAGGTTATTTCGTGGAGCCAACGGTTATCCAGACCACGGACCCGATGTTCAAGAGCATGGTAGAGGAAATCTTCGGGCCGGTGATTACGATCTACGTATATGACGACGCTAAATATGAGGAGACTTTGGAACTTTGTGATCGTACTTCTCCGTACGGATTGACGGGTTCTATTTTCGCCCGTGATCGCTATGCGATCGATAAGGCATTCAATACCTTGCGCTATTCGGCCGGTAATTTCTATATCAATGATAAACCGACCGGCGCCGTGATCGCCCAGCAACCGTTCGGCGGTTCCCGTGCGTCCGGAACGAATGACAAGGCCGGTGGCCCGCTGAACTTGATTCGTTGGACGAATCCTCGTTGTATCAAGGAATGTTTGGTTCCTCCGACGAGCTACGGGTATCCGTTCTTAGGTGAGAAATAATTGTCATAATTAAGAAATACCAACTGATTGTGGGGGAGACGGGGCGTGCCCCGTCTCTACGCTATGACGTTACCTTTATCTACATACAATATGTTAGACTTTAACAATACCGAGATCGCTTTCTCGTCGAAGTCGCGGGGAGAACTACAAAATGCTTACTGGCTTTTTAATACGATAAAATATCCTTGGTTGGTAAAATGCGCTAAAGTAGCCACGAGTATAGCCTTGAAAATACATTTCCCGCTGGCTTGGGCGGTGAAGCCTACCTTATATAAACAGTTCGTTGGGGGAGAAACTTTACAAGACTGTTCCGCAGCCATCAACCACTTGATGAAATACAACGTGAAATCGACGCTCGATTATTCGGCGGAGAGCGAGCAGACCCCGGAGGGCATACAGGCGACTTTCGAGGAAACCTTGCGCTCGATAGATTTTGCGAAAGGAAATACGAATCTGGCCTATGCCGTATTCAAACCATCCACGATCACGACCGATGAGTTACTGGCCAAAGCTTCCGAGAAACGGGAAGAGCTTACGATAGACGATGTCCGGCATTTCCGCGAGTTCCGCGAGCGTTTTATGGCGCTTTGCCAACGGGCTTACGATAACGACGTACGTATTTTAGTGGATGCGGAGGATTATTGTTTCCAAGATGCCATTGATGCGTTGACCGATGAGGCGATGCGTAAGTTCAACAAGAAACGTGCGATCGTATTCGCTACCTTGCAAATGTATCGTCATGACCGGATGCCTTATCTGCGTCGTATCTACGATGATGCCGTGGCGAAAGGTTATATTGCGGGCGTGAAATTCGTGCGCGGGGCTTATATGGAAGCGGAGCGTGCCCGTGCGGCGGCGTTGGATTATCCCGATCCGATTTGTAAAGATAAGCAGGCCACGGACGAGAATTATGATGCGGCGGTCCGTTTCACCATGGATCATTTAGATCGTTTTGAGATGTTTATGGGAACTCATAATGAGGAGAGTAATTATAAGTTGGCGAAATTGATGGACGAGAAGGGGATCGCCCGCGATGACTCCCGTGTTTTCTTTGCGCAGCTATTGGGAATGAGCGATAATATTTCCTTCAATTTAGCCCATGCGGGATATAACGTAACCAAATACGTACCGTACGCCTCGGTAAGGGATGTACTGCCGTATTTGATCCGGCGTGCGGAAGAGAATACTTCTGTCGCGGGGCAGACCAGCCGGGAACTCCGGATGTTGGAGATGGAAATGACTAGGCGGAAAGAACATAAAACTGCCGAGGGCAGGTAAAGTAGTTTGTCAGCATATTTCGGGGCGTATTGGTGCTGGCAAACTACTTTGTCTGCCTATTTTTATTTACTGGCCTTCAGTCCCCGGATCACGGAAGAGGTAAAACCGGAAAGTTCCATCTCATTTAGACCCTTGATCGTGATTCCGCCCGGAGTTGTTACCTTATCGATTTCCATCTCCGGGTTACTTTTGTTCTCGAGCAATAAATCAACGGCGCCTTTCACGGTATGCACCACGATCTCTTGCGCTTGTTTCGGATAGAAACCCAATTCCACGCCGCCTTCTATCGCCGCACGGATATAACGCAAGGCGAAAGCGATGCCGCTGGAAGCCAATGCTGTTCCTGCGCCCATCAACCGTTCTTCTACCAACATGGCGTTGCCAAGCTCGTTGAAGATATGGATGATTAGATCCGTTTGCTCCTTGGAGGCGTTGCGGGCGGAAACGAAAGTCATGCTGCTCATCACCTCGATAGCCGTGTTGGGCATGATCCGGAAGATCGTGGGAGTAGCCAGACAATCGAAGTCTGTATTCTTGGTCAAATAAGTATTCAACAGGTCGAAAGTCACGCCAGCCGCTACGGATACGATGATTTGTTTCTCGAAGTCGAGCACCGACTTAATCTCATCTATAATCATTTCTACACGCCAAGGTTTAACGGCGATGATGATGATATCAGCGTTTCGTGCCGCTTCCACGTTATCATGGGTCAAGATAAAGTCCGGATCGATCTTTCTCATCTTCTCCAAGGTCTCGTCCGATTGGGCGGTACAAGTGATATCAGAGGCTTTGAACATGGTTCCTTTCGCTAAACCTCGGGCGATCGCTCCACCGATATTACCCGAACCGATAATAGATATTCTCATTTTGCAGATAATTAGTTATATATTATGTTTTCTGAAGAGGCAAACTTAGATAAAATATCTCAAATACGTACGACTTTGTAGAGTTAGCTACGGATAAAAAACTTACATTTGCGGTCGATACGGACTTAATACTAATATAAATATATAAAATTACATGAAAAAGACAATTCTAGTTTCAAGCATGCTATTCGCTCTGACTATGTCCGCTACGATCCAAGCGCAAGACACGGAGAAGAAGGTGAGTGAGGAGGGATTCGTGTTCACGACCGTGAAAGAGAACCCCATTACATCTGTTAAGAACCAAAATCGTGCGGGTACGTGCTGGTGCTACTCCTCGTACTCTTTCTTGGAGTCGGAGTTGCTTCGTATGGGAAAGGGCGAGTATGACTTATCCGAGATGTTTACGGTATATAACACCTATCTGGATCGTGCCGACGCTGCTGTGCGTACGCATGGGGATGTTTCGTTCTCGCAAGGTGGATCTTTCTATGATGCGCTTTATGGAATGGAAACATTCGGCTTGGTTCCGGAAGAGGAGATGCGCCCGGGCATGATGTATGCCGATACGTTGAGTAACCATACCGAGCTTTCCGCCTTGACGGACGCTATGGTGGCCGCTATCGCCAAGGGAAAGTTACGCAAATTGCAGTCTGATGAGAATAACGCCATGTTATGGAAGAAGGCGGTCGCTGCGGTACATCAGATCTACTTGGGGGTTCCTCCTGAGAAATTCACGTATAAAGGGAAGGAATATACACCGAAATCTTTCTTCGAGTCTACAGGTTTGAAGGCTTCGGATTATGTCTCATTGACTTCTTATACGCATCATCCGTTCTATACCCAGTTCCCGCTAGAGATTCAGGATAACTGGCGTCACGGTATGTCGTATAACTTGCCGCTGGATGAGTTTATGGAGGTCTTTGATAATGCGATTAATACGGGTTATACGATCGCTTGGGGTTCCGATGTGAGCGAATCTGGTTTTACTCGTGACGGAGTGGCCGTTATGCCTGATGATGAGAAGGTACAGGAGTTGAGCGGTTCCGATATGGCTCATTGGTTGAAATTGAAACCGGAGGAAAAGAAGCTGAACACAAAACCGCAACCTCAGAAATGGTGTACCCAAGCAGAGCGTCAGTTGGCTTACGATAATTACGAGACGACAGACGACCATGGTATGCAGATCTACGGTATCGCCAAGGATCAAGAGGGGAACGAGTATTATATGGTAAAGAACTCTTGGGGAACCAACAGCAAGTATAACGGTATTTGGTATGCTTCCAAGGCGTTTGTCCGTTATAAGACCATGAATATCGTGGTTCATAAAGATGCCTTGCCTAAAGCGATCAAAGCCAAGTTAGGTATCAAATAACCGATCTGCCAAGGAGGGTTCAAATAAAAACTAAACCCCGATAGCTTCCGGCGATCCGGTAAGTCTATCGGGGTGATCTATATATACAAAGATGTGCTGCCTATAAATTTATTGGACAAGTCTTAGCGTGTAGTTAAGATCTGCCGCCGCTTTTTGCAACGCGTCGTTCATCAAGGTCAAGTTATCCCCTTCTACTAGGAAATAGATGACGGGTTCGCCATCACTGGGAATCAACTCGTAGATTACTGCGCTAGCGTCATCGGGAGTTCCGTGCTTTACTTTTTGTTTACCGGTTGTAATGGCTTTCTGAGGAGCTTTCTTCGCCGCTCCGGTACTTGAGGCTACTGCTTCCGGTACGGTATAAAGAGCATCCAACTCGAATACGCCTTCCTCGTCTGCGTTATCTTGTTGATAATACAAGGTTAAGTCATAATCTACGTTCACGCTATCCGGAGAAGTCAGGGTTCCCTTATACTTTTTTTGGATAACCGGTCCCTTTTTAGGATCAGCCTTCAAGGAATCCCTCATATTCACGGGCTTTGCCGGTTGGGTCGCCTTAACAGAATGGATCAGTGGCAAAGACGGAGCGTCCGGAGCCGCCGACATTATGGCGAATTCTTCTTCCTCTACTTCTACGGGTACATCCTTTTGGGCTTGCTTCCCGCTACATGCGGCCAAAAATGCCATAGCCGCTACTGCGATAAAATACTTTTTCATTACCATTATTTATTTTATTAGTGACGTTTGGACATATAACATAAAATCCCCCACGATTTGTTTCGTGAGGGATCATTTTTAACTATTTACCGTGAAATATTTATTTCTTGGAAGGCTCTACCCAGTCATCCGGATAGGGAGCGGTCGGGATCGTGGAAGCGCTTCCGTCTCGTCCGGCGAAATAGTGCGGTGACATGATCTCTACGCCAGCCTCATTGAATACGTCCTGTATGTTTTGATGCAGGTCGGAATAGATATCTCCGAGTTTATCGGCGTCCTTTATATAAGCGTTGATTTGATAACAGGGATAGTAATCGCTTAGTTCGGTCTCCAATACGAAAGGCTTCGGCTCTGGCAATACCCCGGTGGTCTGGCGGGCGGCATTAATCAATAATTGATGAACTTGCCGCCAAGGTACGTCGTAGCCGATCGTAACCGTGCTGTGGATGATTAATCCGTATTGCCGTGCGGATACGCTATAATTTGTTGTATGGGAGGACATGATAAAGGAGTTCGGGATGGTCACTACCTCATTCTTAGGGGTACGTAAACGGGTTACAAACGGAGTCTTCTCGATCACGTTGCCAGTCGTCTCGTTTAGTTGGATACGGTCACCCAATTTAAAGGGCCTCATATAAGTAATGACCAGCCCTGCGATGATATTTCCGATCACCGTACTGGAACCCAACGATATGATCAAACCGACAAATACGGATATGCCTTGAAATACCCCCGAGTCCGATCCCGGCAGATAAGGATAGATCATGGCGATCATAAAGGCGTATAGCAGGAAACGGATGATATTAAACGTCGGTTGCGCCCAATCCGGGTAAAAACCTGATATTTTCAGGTTCTCGCTCTCTATCTCGTTGGCTATGTATTGGATTCCTTTTACGATGTATTTGATGCAGTAATAGATCACCAAGATGATAAACAAGTTCGGAATATAGGAGGCTACCGATTTAAAGATCATCTTTACCGGCTCCAACAAATAGGAGAATATCTTCAAGGCTAGATCTTCTGTTTGCGGGAAGATAGCGAAAAGGATCGGTACACTGATGGTTAATTGGATTAGTAACACGATCCATCGTATTACGTTGGTGAAAAACATCAATACACGTCCTTGGCGATGTGTGTTGAGAAATTCATAATCCCGGATGGTAATAGATCTGAGTCGGTTCTGCTTTAACCAGATAATTTTCCTGCGTAGCTTCTTAAACAGATAGTTGGTCAGCTTAAACAGGAAATATTGGATGATAATTACGAGGATGAACAATAATACCCGTTTCGCTATCTGCAAGATACTATGTTGCTCCCTTAACTCTTGTATCTTGTTTTGGATAATCGGTTGATATTGTTCAGCGAGGGCTATACGACTGAGATTTTGCCATAGGGCATCTTGATCGGTGATACTTAGGATAACCTTGTCTCCGTACATGATATCCGTTACGTATTCGCTGTCATAGATATAGATGGAATCCTTCTTCAAGGAATGCGAGGTCCCGATCTTTACCATGATATTGAGGATGTCCTCAGCCCGGTCAACCGGGGTGCGGCCTCCGCGCTTGGCGTAAAGGTGAAATAAGGTATCCCCCTCCACGACTACAGGTACGCCGGGAGTCAGTGCCCGAAGGGAATCGATACGGTTTCGTTGCTCGGACCTTTTTAGGGAGTCGGCGGTAGCGTTGCTGTTTTTCGTGCTTTCCAGCTCGTCTTTCAGTAAGATCTCGTTTAGTTTCATCTCTTGCAACTGGAGGGCTAGCTCCTGCATCTTGATGGAATCCTTCCGGTGCTGCTCATCGAGCGAAAGCGTATCGGTTGGGGTAACTGGTTCCTCCGGATCATTGCCTAATGTCGTAGACAATAGTTCTTCGGCCTTTTCCCTTAATTGGGCGTTGGACACCGTTGGCAGGAAACTGATTCCTGCCAAGATCACTAATCGCAATAAAAATTGTTTCATCGAATCGTGGATTAACTATTTACCACCGGCCGGAAGATGTTCCAGCCAGTATTTAGCCATTGTCTTACGTAGGTGAAGAGTTGTTCCTTCCCTTTCGTTGATGCTATGGCTACGCATCGGGTAACTGATTTGCGTAAACATCTTTCCGTTCTTGATCAACTTGTTCACCAGCATCTCGCAATTTTGGTAATGCACGTTATCATCTCCCGTACCATGAATAAGCAGCAGATTACCTTCCAGTCCCTCGGCATAGGTAATCGGGGAACCTTTGTGGTAGCCTTCCGGATTGTTCTGCGGAGTATTCATGTAACGTTCTTGGTAGATCGTGTCGTATAAACGTTGGTCGGCTACAAAAGCGATCGCTATACCAGTATGGAATATTTTCGGATAACGGAACATGCAGTTTAAGGTCTGGCTACCACCACCGCTCCATCCGGTAATACCGATCCTGTTGGCATCGATAAACGGATATTGACGGGTCATATCCAGAATACCCCTGCTCTGGTCTTCGGAAGCGAAAGTACCCACTTCCCCGTAAATACATTTCCGCCATTCACGTCCACGGGGAGTATTCGCACCCCGGTTCTCGATACTTACCACGATATAACCTTGGTTCGCCATATATTGTTGCCATAAATCTCCGTTACCCCATACATCTTGTACGGTGGCGCTCGCCGGCTCGCCGTATACCTCTATGATAACCGGGTATTTCTTGGATGCGTCGAAATCGACAGGTTTTATCATCCATGCGTCCAAGGTTAGATTGCCGGACTTGACCTTGATAAATTCTTTCGGGTTTAATCCTAAGGCGGCGTATTGGTCCTTGGCTTGGGCATTATCCTCAAGCATGCGTACGGATTGATGTTTCGGGAAAGAAACCATGTCGATAACGGATGGGGTAGAGGCGTTACTATACGTATGTATGGCCCATTTGCCGGTGGGTGACATATTGTAGCGGTGCTGTCCGGATTGTTCCATGGGGCTTACACGCTCCACTTCCCCATTGCCGAATGCTTTAGCCCGGTACAAGTAACGTTGGGTGAAATTGTCCGGGGAGGCGATGAAATAGACCCAGCCCTTTTGTAGATCGGTCCCGACCGGCGAGATATAATCAAAATCACCTTTGGTGATGGGTTGTATCTCTTTTCCGTCCCGGCTTATCCGGTATAAGTGTCGCCAGCCACTACGCTCGCTTTCCCATGTGAAATAGCGGTTGTCCTTTAACCATTGTATGTTATCATTCGTGTCCAGCCATGCGGCATCCGTATCAGTGAAGATATTATTCAGCGAGTTATCGGATATCTTGGCGATCCATACCTTATTTGTATTCTGCGGGCGGTTTAGTTGCTGTATGAACAACTCGTCGCTTTCGGGGATGAATTCCATACGGGGCAGGTAGTTGTTCCGGGGATCTCCGGGTATGGCGATCCAAGTGGTGTTCCCGCCGGTAGAGGAAACGTAGCCTACTTTTACGGCTGAATTGGTGGTTCCTGCCTTGGGGTATGGGAAATGGATTACCTTTGCGTAGATGGAGTCTACATTATTAATAATGTCGAACACTCCCGTTCCTTTCGTATCGCTTTGCCAATAGGCGATATGCTTTCCGTCCGGGCTCCAGCGGAAACCATCCCGGCAACTGAACTCCTCCTCATATACCCAATCGAAAGTTCCGTTGACAATCGTATCGCTTCCGTCTTTTGTTAGCTGCGTGATTTTCCCGGAGTCTATATCTTCTACATATATATTATTGTTGGAAACATAGGCCACACGTGTGCCATCCGGAGAGAATTTAGCGAACATCATGGAGGATTCCGGCATTCCTTTTCCCAATTGACGTAAAGCGCCGTCCTTTAGGTTTAATACCCAATAGTCACCCCGGGTATCATAACGCCATACCCGTTGGGTATTGTTATAAATCAAGACTTTCTCATTATCCGCACTCCAAGAGATACTACGTGCGGGAATAGGCTTTCCTGTAGATTTGTCTGTCAATAGGGATGAGGGGATAATGACTTCACGGGAGTTATCTTTTGCTTGATAGGCGACGATATCCGTGCCTCCGGTTTGCTTATTATTTTCCAAGCGGCTATAACGTTCACCGTCTTTTAGCCAAGTCATGCTTCCGATGCCTTTTGTTTGTATGACGTTACCGGCAACGATATCCTCAAGATTCAACGCTTTTTGTGCCATGCTTATACCTCCCGACAGAAGGCTGATCGTGGCGATCGCTATTAATTTATTTAGTTTCATGTTGTATTAGTTGGTTACTACTATATTTATGCAAAGAACGGAAAGTTAGTTGATATAACAAAATGGATTTGTATATTCGCGCCTCGGAAATCAAGAATAATTATAATTTAATTTTATATAGAAATCGGAATGAAAGCACTTTCAATGTATGTATGGTCACTTTTAGTGATCATGATGATGGGACTTACTTCTTGTGGGGATGATGATGAACTTCAATTCTCGGAAGAACAATTGGCTTATATCAACAAAAACAAGGAATACATCTGGGAAAAGAAAACAGAGAAAGATGAGATGGGTGAATTAAGATATAAGCAAGTTGTTCTAGGGGGTGATACCGCCTTATACCGGATCATTCGGAAAGAAAATGAGTGGACAACAACACCCACGATGACTTCCGTGGTCTATTTGCTAGGTCTGGAAGGGAAGTTTATAGATGGACAGGTCTTTCAAAAGAAACTGGATAGATCAAGTTTTTCTATGAACGGCATTATCCCGGGCTTAAGCGGTGTCTTATTGAATATCCATCTGGATGAGACCGTGGAGGCGATTATCCCGGCTTCGCTAGGTTATGGATATGGAGATTATAGCGGTATCCCCGGAGGTTCTACTTTAATCTTTACTTTTACCTTGGATAAGGTCGAATGAATATTATCAGACTAAAGGCACATTTGGTTTGATCTGACTTTTATCTTTATAAGATTTGGCACGGTTACTTAATTCCGCCAACGGGTTAATAGTATAAGTAGGTGTGGTGTAATTGCTTTATTTTGAATATGTATACGATTTGTTCGTAAATATTCGATAGTTTCGTTGCTTATCTCCTTTTTTCTTTTTAATTTGGCGGATTATAAACATAATCTTGATATTATGAAGACTGCCATTGTTCCTTTCTTGTTGCTTCTGAATGTTCTTGTCGCTGTAAATGCACAGACTAAGGATTCTGTTATCTTGGTGAAAGATAGTATTACGGTAAAATTGCCGGATGTCTACGTTACTTCCGAGCGTCCTTTGGTTACGGTTACGGACGATGCCTTATCTTTCGACGTGCCTAACTTGATCATGGCCAAACCGGTGAATACTGCATTTGATATTTTAGGAGAGATTCCCGGATTGGTGAAAGAAGGGGACAACGTTAGTATCATCGGCGTCCCTGCTACGAACATTATTATTAACGGACGTAGAAGCTCAATGTCATTGTCCCAGATTGTAGAGCTTCTGAAATCTACCTCGGCCAGCAAAGTAAAGAGTATAGAGCTTTTGTATAGCTCTCCTCCAAAATATGGCGTAAAAGGAGGTAGTATAAATATCATTATGGAGAAGAAAGTGAATGAGGATTTAAGTGCCGATATCTCTTTGACCGGAAAGCAAGCTTTCTACTTCTCGCCAACCGGATTAGTGAATTTATCCTACTCCAAAAAGAAATATAGTCTGGATCTATCTTATTCCGCTAATTATAACCATTCCCGTTCAACCGAGGATATGAACGCCTATCCTATCGTGAAGGATCGTCCTTATGAGATCCTGCAAGAAAATACGGCGGTAGGTCGTTCTATGAACCATACGATTGGGGCGAGTGCCAATTGGTTTATGGATAAGGGGCGTGAGGTGGATATTTCTTATTATGCCAAGATAACGGATTCTAATTCCAAACGATATTCGAACACTCTATTTGTGGGTATTGAGAATGCGGAAAGTAATAATAAGTTATCGGGCCCGAAGAATCTTCAAAATGTACGATTGAATTATGCACATTCCAAGAACTTGAGCGCAGGGGTGGATTATACCTATTATAAGGATCGCAGGGATCAATATATGATCTCGGATTATCCCGATACGAAACAAGAGGTGGAGGCTACCTCCCGGCAAAATATCCATTTGGCGAATGTATTCGTCAACTACGAACGGGTATTTGGAAAAGGATGGAAAATTAACGCGGGCACGAATGTGCAGTTATCCTTTACGGATAATAGCTCCTTTACCTACCAAGATAAACAGGAGGATCTGTCAGCTACGTTTGCCCAAAAAGAAAAAGAGTATACGGCGGGATTGTATGCCGGTTTCTCTAAGCGTTTTGGCAAGAAACTGGTGTTGAGCGCTTCTCTTTCGGCGGAGTATAATAAGGCGGTGATTGATTCGGCGGGCCGGAAGTGGACCTTATGGTCTGGGGTAAATCTCTATCCACAATTGAACTTGAGTTATACGATCGATCCATCGAATATGCTTCAAGTCAATTTTTCCAGCGATAAGAAGTATCCGGCGTATTGGGCCATGAGCTCGAATGTTTCTTATTTGAATGTGTATAGTCAGGTACGGGGAAATCCTTATTTGGAACCGGAACGTATTTATATGGCTAGGGCTAATTATATCTTGAAAAAGAAATATGTTTTTGGACTATTTGCCAATCATCATGTGAATTATATTCGCCAATTGTATTATCAAGATACGAAAGCGTTGAGAGCCTATTACCAATCGGTTAATTTCGATAAGCATAATACTTTCGGGGCGATGGCAGTTATCCCGTTTCGGATCGGTGGGGTGGTTAGCTCACGGTTCGTGGCATCGGGCTTCTTAATTCAAGATGAGGGAGTGTTTATCGATATTTCGTTTGATCGGAAAAAGTTATTCGGGCAGTTGATGTTGTTCAATACGTTTACTTTATCAAAGAAGAAGAACTTATCGCTGGAAGTGAATGCTCGCTATAGTGCGCCTTCGATACAAGGTATCTATGATGTGGATGGTAATTATAATGTATCGGCAGGGCTTGTCTGGAATCCGATACCGAAAAAGTTAAGTGTAATGCTGCGAGGTGAGGATTTGTTAAAGGGCTTACGTGCGAAAACGCATATTGATTATCCCAGCCAGAAGAGTGATATGACGATCTATTCGGATACTCGTTCAGTATCGCTCACTTTAAAGTATACATTGGGCAAGATGAACCGGAAGAATAAGAAAGAGATCGATTCTTCACGGTTTGGTCAATAATGTTCTTATGGAATCCATTCGATAACGCCTGTGACTGGATGTTGTTTTTTCCAGTCCTCTAATTCTGCATACGTACGCACGCCGTCTTGAATGACTGCTAGGTAATATTCCACGCCCATGATTTTCGCTGTATCCGGTGTCTCATATTTCAGTTTTAAGATGGCCTGTCGAGTCTCGTCAGTCAGTACGGCGGTTATACGTTCGGCCATTTTCTCGAAATAACCGTCATAACGGGAACCTTTTACGATATGGATCATATCAATTTGCCAGAGTTCGTTATTCGGATCTTGGAACCATGCGTGCCATTCTACACATCGTTCTTCCGTATCGAGCGAGTTTCCGTATTCGATTCGTTTAATGAGCGGGTTCTCCGCTAGCCGGGCCATCGCTTGGAAGCTGTCGGATATACGGAAGGGAGAGGTGTAAATATGGAAGTCGATATCCTTATGTTTCATGAGTAGTCCCATATTTAAGGAGCCTACTAAGTTTATTTCCGCCCCGACAGATTTCCAGATATTTATAATGTCGGTTTGCCGGATCACTTCCCAAGCTCTTTCTTGGTTTCTTTTCGCTAATTCTAATAGATGTTCCATGATTTAAATAATTTGGGATGCGAAGTTAAAAAAAGAAATGGAATAAGGAAATAGCTATTTATAGCTAGGTTGATATATTATATAGGTGTACTATTTTCAGTTGTAGAGACGGAGCGTGTCCCGTCTCTACAAGTTGTACAATATATATTTATCTTTTGGATAACCTGAATAACTCACCGATCCATAAAACTAGAGAGGAAGATCCGATAATAATCGCCCAATCTCTCAAGGACAAAGGTATTACGCTAAACATCTCGCCTCCAAAAGTGACGATCAGGTATTGACCGATCAAAATCAGTAATGCAACTAGCAAGAAACTTTTACTATCCTTTAAATTGGCGAAAGCGGAACGTCCTTCCATAAAAGCCTTCGCGTTAAACATATTCCAGAACTGTAGCATCACGAAGAAGCTGAAGAACCATGATAAGTCGTGTGGCGTTAAGCCGTCTTGCGCATGGAAATAGAACAACAAGCCCATCAAGATTACGACAAATGCGAATCCGACACCGAAAATATTGTAAGCCATCGGGCGAGTGATAATGAAATCTCCATCCTTACCGCTCCGGCGAGGTTTATCTTTCATCACTCGTTCATTCGGTGGGAGAGAGGCCAATGCTCCGGCTGCGAATGTATCCATGATCAAGTTTACCCATAACATCTGCGTGATGGTCAAAGGTGATTCCGTACCTAATAAGGAACCTAATAATACGATCAGACAAGCGGCAACATTGATGGTCAATTGGAATAACAGGAATTTCTGGATATTCCGGTACAAGGAACGTCCCCACATCACCGCACGGGTAATGCTACTGAACGAGTTATCGATAATCGTGATGTCGCTGGCTTCCTTGGCGACGGAAGTACCGTCTCCCATGGAGAGGCCGACTTGAGCAGCTTTCAAGGCTGGGGCATCGTTTGTCCCGTCGCCGGTAACCGCTACCACAGCGCCTTTTTGCTGTAATAATTGTACCAAACGCTGTTTGTCCGTAGGACGGGCACGACACATGATCTTCAAGTCTAAGACACGCTCCAAGGCCTCTTGGTCGCTAAGCGCCTCGAATGCGGGACCTGTTATAATGTTCCTGTCGCTATCATCCGTTTTCCACGTACCGATCTGCCGTCCGATTTCTTTGGCCGTACCCGGTGTATCTCCCGTAACGATCTTCACGTTGATACCTGCGTTCAAGCAACTTTGAACAGCGGGCGGCACGTCCGCACGTACCGGATCGGAGATCGCTACAATACCTAAATACGTTAAATCTGTATCATGCAAACGACCCTCTACGAAGAAAGTCTCATCCTTTCCATCCTCGATAATTTGGTAAGCGAAGCCAAGCGTACGCATCGCTTGGTTCTGGTAATCCAATAATTGTTTTTCGATGCCGGCTTTACATTCCGCCACCGGTTTGCAAGTTCCGTCTATCGCCACCCGGTTACTTTTGGCCAGTACGATTTCGGGAGCACCTTTCACGTAAAGTACCTTCTTGCCGAGTAACGGTGATTGTACGATTGTAGCCATATATTTCCGTTCCGTAGAGAAGGTCAATTGATCTAGGATCGTAGCGTTCTCTCTTAATTCCAGATAATTTTGGTGTTGTCCGTTCAACCAGAGTAAAAGGGCGGCCTCCGTCGGGTTTCCAAGGGTTTTTACCTTTTCTTCCGAGAAATCGAGGAATGCCGTGGAGTTCGTGGAGATACCTTCTTTGATCAGGTTACTTAACTCATCCTCCCCAAGCTTTTGTTCTTTCAGGTTGTAGAAATTCGTTTGGTAGACTTGCATTTGATTCTGTGTCAACGTTCCGGTTTTGTCCGTACAAATTACGGTAGTTGCTCCCATGGTCTCGCAGGCATGCATTTTGCGGACAAGATTATTCGTCTTCAACATACGGTTCATGCTTAGGGCCAAACTTAGCGTGACACTCATCGGTAATCCTTCCGGAACGGATACCACGATCAACGTAACCGCTACCATAAAGTAGTTGAGGATATGGGCGATGATGTCCATCGCCGGCATCCCGGGGAAGCTATCCGATAAAAGGAATTTTACGGTCAAGGCGATGAACGTCACTCCGGCGATCGTATATCCGGCTTTGCTGATCACTCCGGCCAAACCTTTCAATTGGATCTGTAAGGGAGTCTCTACATCGCTCTCGATTTGCGAGCCTTCGTAGACCTTACCGTATCCGGTAGCATCACCCACTTTTTCCACTTGCATGACGCCATGTCCGTCCACGACCGTCGTTCCTCGCATGACTACATTGGACGGATAAGTCGCTTCCGTATCGAAATCCGCCTCGTTTGTTGTCTTGCTAATAATCGGTTCACCGGTTAGTGTGGATTCGTTGATCTGTAGGGAAATGGCTTCAAGCAAATGTCCATCTGCGGGAATTTCCTCACCTGTCTCCAAAACAACGATATCGCCTACGACGACCTCTTTTTTCGGTATTTGGCAGATATTCCCGTCACGGATTACCTTCACTAAAATATCATCATTGACTGTATTCAAGATATCGAATGCCTTGTTCGCTTTCACCTCGAAGAAAAAGCCCACGCAACTGGCAAGCATGATAGCGAAGAAAATGCCGATCGGCTCCAAGAAGGCCGTAAAACCTTTCGCCTCAGGTCCCCAGCAATGTACGCCAGCGATTATCATGGACAAGAGCCATGCCACTAATAATATACGAATAATAGGATCTTCGAATTTCTCCAAGAATTGGCTCCATAACGAAGCTTTCTGGGGCGGGGTAAGTACATTCTCGCCGTGAAGGCGCCTGCTCTCTTCTACTTCTTGTTTGGTTAATCCTCGGTACTGATGTTTTTTCTCCATAAATTTATTAATCTGATTAAGAAAATAGGATAGCAAATTACGTAAAGTTATACGACATATACAAGGGTTTAACCTTTTTGCATATATTTGTGTTGTATAACAAATTAATTTTTAATTAAAAGATGAAGAAAGTACTATTCATGTTATTGGTTATGTTCGCTTTGAGCGCCTGCCAATCAAAGGATTCATATGTGAAGGAGTTTAGTGATTTTGTAGATAAGGTGGAAATGGAGGCCGCTGATTATACCGATAAGGACTGGAAGAAGGCGGATCTGAAATTCTCGGATCTATCCACGAATCTTTACGCCAAGTTCGAGGAAGAGTTAAACGCTGATGAGAAAGCGGAGATCATTAAATTGCAAGCGACATACGCCGGATTGAAAATGAAAGCGGGCGTGAAAGACGCTGCCAAGAAAGTGGATAAGTTCTTGGATGGTTTGAAGGAAGGAACAAAATAACCTCTAATACGAAAATAAGATGAACAGAAATTGGGTGTATTCGCTATTTGCTTTATGGATCGTCTGCTCGTTCGCTTGTACGCAGCCTAAACCTGTGGCGAATGTGGAAGTTCAGAAAGAGAATTTCGTATTCTCTATAAAAGGGACAGATACATTGTCCTTGGACAAGTATGAGTTGCCTTCTATATCGCCCGCCTTAAAAAAGCCTGTGATGATTTTTGCTTTTGGCGGTGGGTTTAAAGGGGGAGATAAGGCGGATAAAGGATATATTCCCTATTTCGAGTTCCTCGCCCGAAACGGATTTGTGGTCGTTTCTACGGATTATCGTACCACCTTGAAGAATCTGGATCCTTCTAAAGTCTCTTCTCCGATGGACTTTATCGCGGCCTTGCAGCATGCGATCGATACGGCGGTAGAGGATTTTTATGATGCTACCGGTTTTGTGATCAACCAAAGCTCGGATTGGAACATCGATGTGGAGCAGATCGTAGCGAGCGGTTCGAGTGCCGGGGCGATTACGGTATTGCAGGCAGAGTATGATTTATGTAACGGACATGAGTTGGCGAAAAGGCTACCGGCAGGTTTCAACTATGCCGGTGTGATCTCATATGCCGGTGCGGTCTCTGGTGTGCTTCCTCCACATTGGGAAAAGATGCCTTGTCCGATTATGCTATTCCATGGCGATGCGGATAAAACCGTTCCTTTTGAACAAGCCGCTATGGAGAACCTCGGCGGTTTATGGGGATCATCCGCTGTAGCGAAAAGTCTGGAAAATCTTCAAGCTTCCTATTATTTTTATAAGGTAGAGAATGCGGGGCATGAGATCTCTGGGCTCCCTATGTCCCGGAACCAATACGATATCATGAGCTTCTTGAGCCGTCAAGTCTTAGGCGATGAGAATTTAGCGATCACGACAGACGAACGTGTTCCCGGTGATACGATCGTACGGAAAGATTTTACCGTACAGGATTATATCTTGGATAATTTGCGTTAATATGATAATGAAATATAAACAGCCTTAATTTGACCTTTTTAGATTAAACTATTCACCCGAAGGATTGTCTTTACTATATAGAGTGATTAATAGTGTGTTTAGTTTATTAAGGTTATGAGATTAACAAGGTTAGTTGGATTTTTAGGGATTGTCCTTTTTTGTGCAGGGCAATCCCTTTTTGCTCAAAGTAAGCAAGAGCGGAAGGAGCAAAAAGAGAGAGTAGTGAGGGAGATCGTGGATAGCGGTCGTATTAAGATCGATGTGGATCGTGCCGTACCGATGGCCGGGAGATCCGTCAATCTTACTTCCCCCTACTCATTGGAAATACATGGTGACTCGATCCTGTCTTATCTTCCTTACTTTGGACGTGCTTACTCTGCTCCTTATGGTGGTGGAGAGGGCTTGACGTTTAAAGAAGTGGCGACAGAGAAGGAGCAAACCTCTGAAAAGAAAGGTAGTTCCGAAATCAAGTTCCGTGTAAAGACCAAAGAGGATGTATACATGTTTCGGGTGGAAGTCTATCCGAATGGCTCGGTGACAATCAATGTGACACCCGTGAATAAACAGGCTATTACCTTTTATGGTGATGTCGCCTTAGACTTGAAATAGTCGTCCTTGCCGTGTATCTCTTTCCTCGATCCGCTTATTTACCTTAGCGGTAAATTCGAAATTCTTTAAACCCCAATCCGGTGCGATCAGTAGCTCTTTGGGGGATTGTGATACGAACCTCTCTACTACGATAGAGGGGTTCAGTCGTTCTATGAAGTCAATCACTAATTCGATATATTCATCAGCCGTATATAAATGGAAATCAGAAGGATCTTCCTTGAACTCTTTCGCCATGCGGGTATTCTTGATTAGCTGCAATTGGTGCAGTTTAAGTGTCGTGATCGGGAGGCGTGATAAGACATCCGCATGGTGTAATATTTCATCCCTACTTTCTCCCGGTAGTCCGAGTATCAGGTGTGCCCCGGTGTAAATACCTTTTGCCGCCGTACGACGGATAGCGGATTCCGATTCTTCATGGGTATGCCCTCTGTTTATGCGGACTAAGGTCTTATCAAGCGTACTTTCCAATCCATATTCAATCATGACGAATTTTCGCTGGGAAAGCTCCGCAAAATAATCCAATAAACCTTCCGGCATACAGTCCGGACGAGTGCCGACAATCAATCCTTCTACTCCGGGATAGGCAAGCGCTTCCTCATATTTGAGAATAAGAGAGTCTAATCGGTCGTATGTATTCGTGTAGGCTTGGAAGTAGGCCAGATACCGCATATCCGGATATTTGCGGGAAAAAAAACGTACGCCTTCCTCTAATTGCTCGGTAACGCTTTTCTCCGTATGACAGTATTCTGGACTGAATGTTTGGTTATTACAATAGGTGCAACCGCCCCATCCTTTAGACCCGTCTCGGTTCGGGCAGGTGAAGCCTGCGTTTATGGAAATCTTCTGAACCTTGAATTTGAATAGATCCCGTAGAAAATCCCCAAATTCATAATATCGTTTAGTTTTTTTCATAAGACAAAGATACGATTTCTCGCAATTTGAATCACTTTTTTATGCTAACTTCGCGTTTCAATCTGAAATAAAGAGTATAAATGAAACGATTAGGTTTTAGTTTATTGCTTTCGTTGGCCGTATTCGGAAGTGTGGCCGCACAAACCGGAAGCAAGCATGTTGACTTAAAAGAAATAACCGATGGGAAATTTCGTCAAGTGACGGCTATCGGAGAGATGCGATCCCTGCCGGATGGAGAACACTACACAGCCATGAACGCCGATAAGAGTATGATCATTAAATATTCCTATCGTACGGGAAATCCTGTGGATACATTGTTTAATGCCCGTAAAGCTCGTGAATGTACCTTTACGGATTTTGATGGATATACAATCAGCAGTACCGGGCATCATATCTTGGTTTGGAGGGATACGGAGTCTATTTATCGTCGCTCTACCAAGGCTGTGGTTTATGATTATGACGTACGTCGTAATTATGTGAAGCCTATTTCCGATGCCAAGGGTAAGCAAATGATCCCGACATTCTCGCCGGATGGTCGTATGTGCGCTTATGTACGGGATAATAATATTTGGATACGTAAGTTTGATTTTGATACCGAGGTACAAGTTACCAAGGACGGTGAGTTGAATAAGATATTGAATGGTATCACGGATTGGGTGTATGAGGAAGAATTCGCGGTGACAAATCTAATGGCGTGGTCTCCTGATAGCGAGTATCTGGCCTTTGTCCGTTTTGACGAGTCCGAGGTGCCCGAATATTCTATGCAGATGTATGGTGAGGGACTTTATCCGGGGTATTACGAATATAAATATCCGAAGGCCGGGCAGAAGAATTCAAAGGTCTCCGTACATTCTTATAGCGTAGTCACCAAAGACACGAAAGAGATGAAGGTCCCGGTAGAAGGCGACTTCTATATTCCCCGCATTACTTTCACGCAGAATCCGGATCAGTTGGCTATCATGACATTGAACCGCCAGCAGAATGTATTCAATATGTATTATGCAAATCCGAAGAGCGGTGTGTTCCGTTTGATCTTGCGTGAGGAAAATAAATGCTACGTGGATTCTGATTGGTTGACTTCCATCCAGTTCTTGAACAATGGGTTTACCTATGTGAGTGAACAAGATGGCTATTCCCATATTTATTTGTATTCCCCGACAGGTGTTATGCAACGTCAGGTAACTCAAGGGAACTGGGATGTCACGAAGTTCTTGGGCGTGGATGAGAATACGAAGACTTTCTATTACGAGTCTGCCGAGGAAAGCCCGATCCGCCGTTCTATCTATAAGATCGACGCTAAAGGCGTGAAGACAAAACTCTCTACGGAAGAGGGTATGAATAAGGCGGTCTTTAGTGACAATTTCGCTTATTTCGTGAATACCTATTCCAATGCGAATACCCCGGCGAAGATTACGGTGAATGAGACGAAGACCAAAAAGGAACTACGTGTTCTGCAAGATAACGCCGCGTTGAAGAGTAAGCTGAAGGAATATGTTTTTGCTAAGAAGGAATTTATGAAGGTACATACGGCTTCGGATTATGAGTTCAACGCTTGGATCGTAAAACCCGCTGATTTTGACCCGTCGAAGAAATATCCGGTGATGATGACGCAATATAGTGGCCCTAACTCCCAGCAAGTATTGGATCAATACGGTTTCGATTGGGAGCAATATCTGGCCTCAAATGGTATTATCGTGGTATGTGTGGATGGTCGTGGAACCGGTGCCCGTGGTGAGGCATTCCGTAAATGTACTTATTTGAGAATGGGCGAGCTGGAATCCAGAGACCAAGTGGAGGCTGCGCAAGCGTTAGGCAAGTTACCTTATATCGATAAGGATCGTATTGCGATCTGGGGTTGGAGTTTCGGAGGTTATAACACGTTGATGGCCTTGAGTACCGGAAACGGAACGTTTAAGGTGGGTATCGCTGTAGCTCCTCCGACGGACTGGAAATATTATGACTCCGTTTATACGGAGCGTTTCATGCGTACCCCGCAAGAGAATTTCGAGGGCTATGCGGCTACCTCTCCGTTACGCCGGGTGAAAGACTTACAAGGCAAGTTATTGCTGGTTCATGGAACCGCCGATGATAATGTTCATTTTATGCAAACAATGGAATATGCCGAGGCTTTGGTTCAAGCCAATAAGCAGTTCGATATGCATGTTTATAAAGATCGGAATCATAGCATATATGGTGGTAATACCCGTTACCATTTGTATACGAAGATGGCTAATTATTTATTCAATAATTTGTAAGACATGGCGCAGCATTTAAGAAAGCCGGATTGGTTGAAGATCCGGCTTGGCGGAAATGAGCAATTCACGAAGACAAAAAGTATTGTTGAATCTCATTGCCTTCACACAATATGCACAAGTGGTAAATGCCCGAATATGGGTGAATGTTGGAGCCGGGGAACAGCTACATTCATGATCGGTGGTGAGATCTGTACTCGCTCTTGTCGTTTTTGTAATACGCTAACGGGTAAACCTCTTCCGTTGGACCCGAAAGAGCCTGCGAATGTAGCGGAGAGCATCCGTTTAATGAATCTCAAGCATGCGGTGATCACGTCCGTTGATCGTGATGACTTACCAGACTTAGGCGCTTCTCATTGGGTAAATACGATCCGTACGATCAAAGAGGTGAATCCTCAAACGACCGTGGAAGTCTTAATCCCGGATTTTCAAGGACGATTGGATCTGGTTGATCAGGTCGTGGATGCGGCGCCTGAGATTATCTCCCATAATATGGAGACTGTACGCCGTATCAGTCCGCAAGTGCGTAGCGCCGCTAAGTATGACGTGAGCTTATCCGTTTTGCGACGAATCGCTGAGCGGGGTGTGGTAGCCAAGACTGGTATCATGGTCGGACTGGGTGAGACCGAGGATGAGGTGCTTGAATTAATGGATGATGTTTTGCAGGCGGGTGTTTCTGTTTTGACAATCGGGCAGTATTTACAGCCCTCTCGCAAGAATATTCCCGTCTCTGAATATGTGACTCCTGAACGCTTTGAATATTATAGACAACAGGCCGTTAACAAAGGTTTTAAGAAAGTAGAGAGCGCTCCGCTGGTGCGCTCGTCGTACCATGCGGAAAAGCATATATGATTCATGAACTTTTGACAATCTTTGTTGTTATTAATATAAAAGTGGACTAAAGGGGGGGAAGGAATGAACAGAGTAAAGAAAGGTCTAGATAATCAGGCGATAGGTTTATTGCCGTTGTTGTTGTTCATGTTTTTGGACAATTATTTTTCTTATTTATTATCCTTTATAATTGGGGTTACTTTCTGTTTTGTTTGTATTTTTTTGTTTCAAGTGTTGAGCAAGGATAAGGTGTACCAATTTATGCTTCTGCCATCGGCGGGCACATTGGTCTTATATTCCGTATTTCTTTGTCTCAAGCTTGAACCTGTGTTGTTTATATACTCTCCTCTTATCACGGAAGTATTACTGGTCGTGGCGTTAGCGATCGTAGGGTTCACGAGGAGAACGGTCATACAACGTATACGCGATTCGAAACGTCCCTCTTTTAAACGTACTTTGCTTCGTACTACCTTGAACGAATTTTATTTCCTCGCTCAGTTGGTACAGAACCTGTACACGTTGCATCTTTTCATCATCTTGTTATATAGCATCTTGCCGGAAACGATGCAGAATATGCGTACCGAACGTTTCTTATACCGGGAGTTGGGATTGGTAATCGGTGTTTTGGTCATTGTTTATGAGCAAATACGTTTGTCCTTGATGCAAGGTAGCTTGAAAAAGGAAATGTGGGTTCCCGTATTGAATGACAATGGGAAGGTGATCGGTTGTATCGCACGTTCGGTCAGCCGCTCTTTACCGAAGAAATACTATCATCCGATCGTGCGTATCGCCGTTGTTTATAATGGTATGTTATATCTGGTGAGACGAAGTAAGGATGAGTTTGTCTCTCCGGATACGATGGATTATCCGTTCCATAATTACGTGCTCTTCCGACATAGTATAGATAGCACGGTCAAAGAGACTCTCGGAAGTTTGGCGCAAGATAAATCAATTGCTCCACGCTTCCTGATCCGTTATACATTTGAGAACGAGAAGGTGAAACATTTGGTATCTCTCTATGTTATTTGTTTACGTACGGAAGAGCAATTAAATCAATGTAAGCGCCGTAGCGGAAAGCTTTGGACAGCGAAACAAATCGAGGAGAACTTGAGTTCCGGGGTATTTAGCGAATATTTTGAGAAAGAGTTCGCTTATTTGCAAAATACGATTCTTTTCGCCGAGAGTTTCTGTTGCGGTAACTAATCATCTTATAATGCCCGATTCCCTAGCTCTATAACTTCCAAATCTTTGATATCCTTTCCCTCAATAACGAAACGTAATAAGGTACGTACTTGATGAAAGCCACTTTTTCCAGCCGCTCCCGGATTCATATGCAGACACTTCAAGCTTCGATCGAATACTACTTTCAGGATATGCGAATGTCCGGAGATGAATAGATTTGGCCGTGTATCGTATAATTCTTTGCGGATCTCGGGATTGTAGCGGCCCGGATAACCTCCGATATGAGTCATCATAACGTTCACGTCTTCTACCTTGAAATGAGCTACTTTAGGATATTGCAGGCGAATGGCTTGTCCGTCTATATTTCCGTATACGGCTTTGAAAGGTTTCAAAGCCTCGAATTTCGCGGCCAAAAGATCGGAGCCTATATCGCCCGCATGCCAGATTTCATCGCAATCTTTAAAATATTCGGCGTACTTATCATCCCAGTACGCATGGGTGTCTGAAAGCAATCCAACTTTAATCATAACAATTTCTTTTATTGCTCGAAAGTATCTATATTTACACGCCTAAGATAAGAATATTATGGAGAATTCATATCAATATTTTAAACGGGACTTAAGCTGGTTGTCGTTTAACTACCGTGTCTTGCTGGAAGCGGAAGATGATACGCTGCCTATTTATGAGCGTATTAAGTTCCTTTCTATCTATTCCTCGAATCTGGAAGAATTTTATGAGATCCGGGTTGCGGAACATCGGGGGGTAATCATGAAAAAGAATTATTCGGAGGAGAGCGCAGCTGAGGCGGAAGAGACCTTGGCGGCTATCACCCGGGAGGTTAACCGCCAGCAACGGGACTATTACCGTATTTTCTCGGAAAAGATATTGCCGGAATTGAATCGCCAGAATGTTTACTTATACCAGAATGAGAAGCCGGAACCTTTCCATGAAGAGTTTGTCCATAATTTCTTTAATGAGGAGGTTTTCCCATTCCTGTCGCCGGTCATGATTCAAGCCGGTGATATACGTACGTTCATCCGGGATCGTCGGCTTTACCTTGTGATCCGTATGATTAAGCGGAGCAAGCGGATGAATGAGCCGGGCTTCGTACCCGAGTATCATTATGCGTTGATGAAGATTCCTTATGCGAAAGTTCCCCGTTTTATCGAGTTGCCTCCGCATGACGGGAAATATTATATCATGTTTATCGACGACATTATCCGTGCGAATTTACAGAATGTTTTTCCCGGTTATATTATTGATGGCTGTTACAGCATCAAGATTTCCCGGGATGCGGATATTTATTTGGATGATGAGAGCCGGGCGAATATCGTGGAGAATATCCGTAAGAAGGTGAAGAAGCGCAAGATCGGAGCCTTGAGCCGTTTTATGTATGATCAAGCGATGCCGGATGATTTTCTGGCTTTTGTTTGCGATGCCTTTGGTATTACGTCGGAGGACTTGGTGTTAGGTGGACGATATAATAATTTGCAGGACTTGATGAAATTGCCGAATCCGGCAGGAAAGCATTTGGAGCAGCAGCCACCGGTGCCTATGCGTGTGCCTTTCCTCGATGAGATGGGGTCGGTATTCAAGGCCGTGAAGAAGCGGGATATCTTATTGCATTTCCCTTATGAGTCATTCGATTATTTGATCCGCTTTTTGATGGAGGCGGCCTTTGATCCGAAGGTGGATGAGATCAAGATTACCCAGTATCGAGTGGCAGAGAATTCGGCCGTGATTAATACGCTGGTCAGCGCTGCCCAGAATGGTAAGAAAGTGACGGTATTTGTGGAATTGAAAGCCCGTTTCGACGAGGAGAATAATATGAGTACGGCAGAGCGTATGGAGCAGGCCGGTATTCGTATCATTTATAGTATTCCGGGCTTGAAAGTACATGCGAAGGTCGCGGTCATTCTTCGGAAGGATACGTCCGAGGGACTTAAACGGCGTGATTTTGCCTATTTGAGTACCGGTAATTTCAATGAGAAGACGGCTAAGATCTATTCGGATATGGCGCTGTTGACTTCGAATACGGAGATTATTACGGATATCAATAAAGTATTCGCTGTTTTGGAAGGGCGTATGAAAGAACCTACTTTCCGCCATTTGTTGGTGGCCCGTTTCAATATGGTCTCGGAATTGACTGGTAGGATTCGGCGGGAGATCGAGCATGTGCGGGAAGGCCGAAAAGGACGGATCATATTAAAGATGAACGGACTGCATGACCAACATATGATCGAGGAACTCTATCATGCGAGTGAGGCGGGGGTAGAGATCGATCTGATTGTTCGGGGGATTTGTTGCCTGGTACCGAACCAACCTTATAGCGCTAACATCCGGGTTACTCGTATCGTGGATATGTTTTTGGAGCATTCACGGGTTTGGTATTTTCTGAATGATGGTCAGGAGGATCTTTTCCTTACCTCGGCTGATTGGATGCGTCGGAATTTGAACCGACGGATCGAGACGGCTTTCCCGATCCTCGATCCGGATCTGAAGAGGGAGATAATCGATATCTTGAATATCCAGCTAAGTGACAACGTGAAAGCTTGTTATTTGGATGGCGAGTTACGTAATAATTTTAAGTGTGATGATAATCCGGTAAAAGTGCGTTCGCAATTGGCTATCTATGATTATTTGAGAAATAAATCCATACGGTAACCGGGATGGGGGAGTTTTGGGGATTTGTTGATTGGGGGGCTGGTTGCTTAGCCTTGATCGTGGCGGTGGTATTTAGCTTTTTGTTGGGAGTACGTACGGGACGTATCCGGGAGAGAAATGAATCTGTCCGTTCTCGCATTCGGCAGAATAAAGCGAATATGTATCGCTATAAACAACAATTAGCCTCCTATCAAGAGCAAGTCGTACGCTTGGAGCGGGAACGGGATTCTCTGGTCATCCGCTCGGAGGCTTATGACCGGATCGAGACGGAGCTGACGGCCTATCGCCAGAAGATGGAGCAGTTGGAGAGAGAGATCCTTGTTCTTTCCAGCGATAATAACTTATTGGACAATGCTACCGGAAAAGTAGATGTGGATGTACCTAAGCTTTTATGTGCCCTTAAAGATGATCCTCTCCATGTGAATCCAAGTAAAGAGGAATGGGCTGAGATTATTGGTATGACCGATCTTCTGTTTAATAACTTCTTAACCGATCTGAGAAATAAATACAGTATTACCCGCCATGAGCAGGAAATATGTTGCTTGATCAAATGGAATTTCTCCCGAAAGGAGCAACTAGCCGTGTTTAATAATACTCCGGATGCGTTAACCAAATCGAAAGGCCGTTTAAAAAAACGTCTAGGCTTGGATGAAAAGACGGATTTGGATGCCTATGTCCGTTTATTATAAAGCTTAAAGTTATTTTGTTTGTCGTGATTGTCCGGCAATATTATCCGTTTATCTCCCATTGCGTGGTTTATATGTGTGATTATTAGTTGTTTGATGTTCGCTTGTTTTGTCCGGTACCATTTCTTTCCTCTTTACGATCCTTCCTGTACTTTTGCGGTGTGTGATTTAATTTTTAAGAACGAATAATCAGGAATGCTATGAGAACACAAACTGTACTACTATGGATCAGCCTTAGCCTAATGGTGGGGCTTTCTGCTTGTGATTGGACTTCGTCCTCTCCGGTGGCCTCGCTACGGCGGGCTACCGGATGGCCTTTCGAGGTGGTGGTTGTAATGGATCGAGACGCATGGAATGGTGAGGTGGGGGAGTTGCTGCAAGAACAATTGCGAGCGCCGATACCTGCTTTGCCTCAAGCGGAAGCATCTATGCGTGTCACCTATTCGGAGCCATCGGGCTTTTCCGGTTTATTACGATACGTACGAAATATCTTGATCGTATCCGTAGATCCTAACCGGTATACGAAAGCTGGAACAAGAGAGAGTCCCGATGAATGGGCCAGCGGTCAGAATGTTGTGACTCTGTATGCTCCGACTACCGCTGCTTTAACCGAGTTCCTTTTATTAAATGAAGGACGGTTGGTCAACCATTTCAATCGAGTGGAAAGGGAACGTTGGATAGTTGGACTTTCTAAGAGCCATAGCAGTTGGATCAATGAGAAGTTGAAGTCCCGTTTCGGTATCTCGCTGTTCGTGCCGGAAGATATGTCGGCCTATAAGGAAGAGACCGATTTCTTTTGGGGCTCGAATAACGCAAATAGGGGACGGACTGATATCTTGGTATATAGTTTTCCCTATACGGCTCAAGAGGCATTTACCGAAGATTATCTGGTCGCTATGCGTGATTCTGTAGTGAGGCGGAACGTACCGGGCTCTTTCCCGAATTCTTATATGAAGACTGAGAAGCGCTTCGAGCTTTCTTACGAGCCGATCACCTACCGTGGCGAATACCGCGGCGTATTGCGTGGTCTTTGGCGTATGGAAGGAGATAAGATGGGCGGCCCGTTTGTCAGCCATGCCCTGCTCGACAAGAAAAAAGGGCGGGTTATCGTAGCGGAAAGCTTTGTCTATGCCCCGGAATCAAAAAAGGCGAACTTGATCCGCCGGATGGAGGCCGCCTTGTTTACGTTGCGATTCGTGGATTAGGATTGATTCTCTCACGTATATAGGCGTAACCTCATGCGTATATACGCATCGGCCTACACGTACGTAAGTGTGGTCTTATACGTATATACGTGTGGCTTTATGCCTGTATAGTGGTCTTATCGTCCTAAAAATAGTTTGATTTCCTCCGGAATATATCCCGTCCGTATACGCCACTCTTGCGGATACAGGTTATTGGCCCGGTTGCCAAGGTTCTTTACAAAACCTAGCGGAAGTCCTTGGTAGCGTACCAACACATATCCCTTATCTGTACCGGAGGGTAAGACGAGCGCCTCTTTCTTTAAGAATTTAATAGCGTCTTCCCATTCCAGTTCCACGGATGGAAATGCATTGGGGGTTAAGGCAGTACTTAAAGCCAGCTCTTGAGATGGGATAAAGTCTTTCCCTTTCGCTTCTCCTAGGCAAATACCGGCGGAAAGTACCCGTAAAGGCTTGGCATTGATGAGTGAAAATAGATCCGAATGGGCTTTGGGATACGCTCGAAGGAAACTGCCGTTCCATTCGAGAGAAAACGAAGTTTCATCCGAAAGGAACAGACGGGCCTCCTGTGGGATGGACGGAGCGGCTTTTCCTCGCTCTTTTTTCCCTTTGGACTTGACACGAATTTCCTCGATCTCGCCTTCCGCTTTCCGGAGGGCGGCGAGGAAAAAGCCTTCGCCCCGTGTCTTATGCGGGAAGAAGCGGTAAACCGGATGTTCAAACCGGAGGGCGCCGGTGATCTGCCATTCCTCTTGGGTAGGGATAGGCAATGCCTCGGCTCCCAGCTCCTCTATTATATAATGTATGTTCTCCTCATCCTCTTCCGTATTATAGGTACATGTACTGTAGATCAAGATACCTCCGGGTTTCAAGGCGTTCCAGATATCATGGATGATGCGCCGCCCACGGGAGGCGCAAAGCCGTACGTTATCTACGCTCCATTCGCCTGTGCTATCCGTATCTTTCCGGAACATGCCCTCACCGGAACAAGGTACGTCGGTGACGATCACGTCGAACAGATGAGGCAATGCCTCGCCGATCTCCTCCGGGTCATTATTGATAACGATCGTGTCCGGGTGGCCCCATTTAGCGATATTCTCGGCCAATACATAACTCCGGCTGCGGATCACCTCATTGCTCACTAACAGGCTTCCATCCGGCAATAAGCTCGCCAGATGCGTGGACTTGCCACCCGGGGCGGCGCATAAATCCAGGCAACGTACCGGCTCTTTCACGTATGCCTTGATCGCTTGTTCCAGAAACATGGAAGACGCTTCCTGCACGTAATAGGCCCCCGCATGGAATAGAGGATCGAAGGTGAAAGACAACCGTTCCGGCAAATAAAAACCGCTCTCGCACCAAGCGACTGGAGCACCTGCTTTGGGAGCGGGAGTCCCTTTCATCGGGTTGATACGGATACTTACGGGAACATCAGCGCTTAACGCTGCCTCTAAACGATCGAACTCCTCGCCAAGTAAAGCCCGTGTACGGGTAATAAAATCAATAGGAAGTGCCATGATTATTCTGTTAGTTTGCGGCAAAAATACTACTTTCGCGGAAAACAAACAGTATGCGAGCATCTCTTTTCCTTATACCAGTTACCTTGGGCGATACGGAACATCGCCGTGTTTTACCAGAGTACAACCGTGACGTGATCTTATCCATCCGGCATTTTATCGTGGAAAACGTGCGTACGGCACGCCGTTTCTTGAAAAAGGTGGAGCCGGGGATCGTGATCGATGACTTGACATTTTATGAGCTGAATAAACATACCTCACCGGAACAAGTAGCTGGTTATCTGGCTCCTTTGGCGAAAGGCGAGAGCGTTGGCGTGATCTCGGAGGCGGGTTGTCCGGCGATCGCTGATCCGGGTGCTGACGTAGTGGCTATCGCCCAACGGAAGGATTATCCGGTGGTACCGTTGGTCGGGCCTTCGTCTATCTTGATGTCGGTGATGGGATCGGGCTTTAACGGACAGAGTTTCGCTTTTCACGGTTATCTGCCGATTGATGCTTCCGAGCGAACGAACACGATCAAGAAATTGGAGGGAAGAATTTATTCCGAGCATCAGACGCAATTGTTTATCGAGACTCCTTACCGGAATAATAAACTGGCCGAGGAGTTGATCCGTACGTGCCGTCCGTCTACGAAACTGTGTATTGCCTCGAATATAACGTGTGAGGATGAGTATATCCATACTCGCCCGGTCAAGGAATGGGCGGGTAAAGTTCCCGATCTGAGCAAGAAGCCCACTATTTTCCTAATCTATAAATAAAAGGATTGATATGAGTTATCAAGCGCACGAGACAGCGGTAATCGATGCCGGTTGTGAGATCGGGGAAGGAACCCATATCTGGCATTTTTCCCATATCATGACGGGATGCGTGATTGGCAGGACGTGTAATATCGGCCAGAATGTAGTCGTATCGCCGGGCGTGGTCTTAGGGAATAACGTGAAGGTACAGAACAATGTGTCTATTTATACGGGGGTGATTTGCGAGGATGATGTGTTCTTGGGGCCTAGTTGCGTGTTTACAAATGTAACCAATCCGCGTAGCACTATCTCTCGGAAAGACCAGTATAAGGAGACGGTGATTGGCAAGGGGGCCTCGATCGGAGCTAACGCTACGATTATTTGTGGACATACAGTCGGGCGGTATGCCATGATCGGTGCCGGGGCGGTGGTAACGAAGGATGTTCCGGCTTATGCGCTGGTCGTAGGAAATCCATCCCGCCAGATCGGTTGGGTAAGCGAGTACGGCCATCGCCTTGTATTTGACTCCGAAGGATTCGCCACCTGTCCGGAAAGCGGCCAACGTTACCGCCTACACAATCACCAAGTTGATGAGACGGGGCACGCCCCGTCTCATCAATACAGACAATATTAATATTCTATACAAACATGAAAACATCTTTTTTCAAGAAAGGAATCTTAGCGATGGGGATAGCTTGCTGCATGCAGCTTTCTGCCGTGGAGAATCCTGTGGACTACGTGAATACGTTAGTCGGTACCCAATCCAAGTACGAATTATCTACCGGAAATACCTATCCGGCCACGGCCATGCCTTGGGGTATGAACTTCTGGACTCCCCAGACCGGCGAGATGGGGAATGGCTGGACCTATCGTTACGATGCGGATAAGATCCGGGGGTTCAAGCAAACCCATCAACCGAGCCCGTGGATGAACGATTACGGGCAGTTCTCCATTATGCCTACTACCGAAGGCTTGGTCTTCGACGAGGAGAAACGGGCTAGCTGGTTCTCTCACAAAGGGGAAGTGGCTACACCTTATTATTATAAGGTCTATCTAGCCGATCATGACGTGACTACCGAGTTGGTTCCGACGGAACGTGCGGCTAAGTTCCGCTTTACATTCCCGGAAACCAAGAAAGCGTATATCGTCATCGACGCTTTCGATAAAGGCTCTTATATAAAGGTATTGCCTGCGGAACGTAAGATCATCGGTTATTCCACGAAGAACACGGGCGGTGTTCCCCGTAACTTCAAGAATTATTTCGTGATCCAATTCGATAAGCCATTCACGTTCTCCTCTACGGTTAAGAACGGGGCGATCCAGTTGGATGAGTCGGAGGTGAAGACAAACCATGCCGGCGCTATCATCGGTTTTGAGACAAAGGGCGGCGAGGTGGTGCATGCCAACGTGGCTTCTTCTTTCATCAGCACCGAGCAGGCCGAGTTAAACTTGCGTGAGGTGGGAGATACTGGTTTCGATCAGCTAGTGACCAAAGGGAAGGAAATCTGGAACCGGGAATTAGGTAAGATCGAGGTAGAGGATACGAACATCGATAACTTGCGTACTTTCTATTCTTGCTTGTATCGTTCCTTGCTTTTCCCTCGTAGCTTCTATGAGATCGATGCCAAGGGCCAAGTCGTACATTATAGCCCTTATAACGGTGAGGTCTTGCCGGGCTATATGTTTACCGATACCGGTTTCTGGGATACGTTCCGCTGTCTTTTCCCCTTCTTGAACCTGATGTATCCGGAGATGAACCAAAAGATGCAGGAAGGTTTGGTGAACGCTTATAAAGAGAGCGGTTTCTTGCCGGAATGGGCAAGTCCGGGCCACCGGGATTGCATGGTCGGCAATAACTCCGCTTCCGTGGTAGCCGACGCTTATATCAAAGGCTTGAGAGGATACGATATCGAGACGCTTTGGGAAGCCTTGAAGCATGACGCGAATAGCCAACTGCCGAGAACGGCTTCCGGTCGTGTCGCTTACGAGGAGTATAATAAACTGGGTTATGTACCGAATAATATCGGTATCGGACAAAACGTGGCTCGTACCTTGGAATATGCTTATAATGACTGGACGATTTATACCTTGGGCAAAAAACTTGGCAAGCCGGCAAGCGAGATCGATATCTTCAAGCAACGGGCTAACAACTATAAGAATGTGTACGACCCAAAATATAAGTTGATGGTCGGACGCTCTGATAAGGGCGAGTTCAATCCGACTTTTAAAGGTACGGACTGGAGCCGTGATTTCTGCGAGGGAAACAGCTGGCATTGGAGTTTCTGTGTTTTCCACGACCCGCAAGGCCTGATCGACTTAATGGGAGGAAAGAAGGAATTCAATCATATGATGGATTCCGTCTTCAAGATGCCTAGTCGTTTGGGTATGGATAGCCGCGGTATGATCCATGAGATGCGTGAGATGCAAGTAATGAACATGGGACAATACGCCCATGGCAACCAACCCATCCAGCATATGGTGTATCTATACAACTATTCCGGCGAGCCTTGGAAAGCCCAATACTGGGTGCGCGAGATCATGCATAAGCTCTATACCGCTGAGGCGGATGGTTATTGCGGCGATGAGGATAACGGACAGACTTCCGCATGGTATGTATTCTCTGCCTTAGGCTTCTATACCGTATGTCCGGGTACCGACCAATATGTATTAGGTACCCCTTTGTTCAAATCCGTAAAACTCCATCTGGATAACGGAAAGCAGGTGTTGATCCAAGCGGACAAGGCTGATCGGGAGAACCGTTACATCAAGGGTATGAAAGTAAACGGCAAGACATATACCCGCAATTTCTTGACACACGAGCAGTTGCTAGGTGGTGCGAAAATTCAATACCAAATGAGCGATACCCCTAATAAACAGCGAGGTACGCAGGATAGTGATCGCCCCTATTCTTTCTCGTTGGAATAAGAAAACCATGATGCCCATTGTAAGCCTGTTACAATAGGCATTCTAAGCACCTTACGATGCCCATTGTAAAGACCTTACGATGGGCATTGTTGTTTCTTGTAGACTACCGCTTAAAATAATAGCGGGCGGGAATTGTTTTTTATTAGTGATTGATTACCTTTGTAGCGACTTATCCGTCTTTCTTAAATCCTTTTATTTGTTAGATGTATGGCAAACTCAAAAGAGATGACGGGGGGAGCTGTATTCCCTCTTCTATTCAGTTTCACGATGCCGTTATTGCTAGGGAACTTACTTCAGCAGACTTATTCTCTGATCGATGCCGCTATCGTTGGTAAATTTCTAGGTATTAATTCGCTGGCTGCCGTAGGAGCCAGTACCTCGGTGATTTTCTTGATTCTGGGATTCTGTAACGGATGTTGCGCCGGTTTTGGCATCCCGGTAGCTCAGAAGTTCGGGGCGAGGGATTATGCGACGATGCGCCGTTACGTGGCGGTGGGGTTGCAATTGGCTACGGTGATGTCCGTGGTGATCGCCGCTGTCTCCGGTTTCTATTGCCGGGATATCTTGCGGGGGATGCAGACACCCGGGAATATCTTCGATGGGGCCTATGATTATTTGTTTGTTACTTTTATCGGTATTCCTTGTACATTCTTCTATAATTTGTTGGCAAGTATCATGCGGGCTTTGGGGGATAGCAAGACTCCATTCTGGTTCTTGTTGTTCTCTACGGTCTTGAATGTTTTCTTGGATTTATTCTGCATCTTGGGGTTAGGATGGGGTGTGATGGGAGCGGCTATCGCTACGGTTTTCTCGCAAGGGCTTTCCGCCATTCTATGTTATTTATATATGCTTCGGAAATTCCCGATCTTACGGGCTACTTCCTCCGAGGACCGAAGGTTCCATGCCGGGCTGGCCCGTACCTTGTTGGCGATGGGGGTCCCGATGGGATTACAATTCTCTATTACCGCCATCGGCAGTATCATGTTGCAGAGCGCCAATAATGCGTTAGGTACGGCCTGTGTCGCCGCCTTTACTTCCGCCGCCCGTATCAAGATGTTCTTCATTTGTGCTTTTGAGAGTTTAGGTATCGCCATGGCTACGTATTGCGGACAGAATTATGGGGCGGGAAAGCCGGAGCGTATTTTGCGGGGAATTAAAGTAAGTGCGTTGATGATGCTTACGTATGCCGCCGCTACATGGATGATCTTGATGCTGGGATCTCGTTCGTTGGCTTTGTTGTTTGTAGCTCCATCCGAGGTCGAGATACTGGACTATACGGAGCAGTTTTTGCATATTTCTTGCTGGTTCTTCCCGGCTGTCGGGCTACTGTGCATCTTGCGTTACGCGATACAAGGGGTAGGTTTCAGCAACCTTGCGATGCTCTCGGGTGTTTCAGAGATGATCGCACGTATCTTGGTGAGCTTGTATGCGGTTCCCGCTTTTGGATTCTTAGGCGTTTGCTTCGGTGATCCGTTGGCTTGGGTCGCCGCTGACTTATTCTTGATACCGGCGTTTTTGTATGTTTATAAAAAGATAAAGAAAAGATTAGATGATGAGAAAGTATCGGTGTCCGCAGTGTGATATCCCTTCTATGTATGTAAAGAATGCGGACGGGGAACGTCTTTTAGTGTATGTTTACGAGAATGGGGAGGTCGTTCCCAAAGATCCTACTGCGGATCTGTCCGGATTTGACTTGACAGAGGTATTTTGCCTAGGATGCTCATGGCATGGAGCGCCTAGGAAATGCCGGTGATTTTAATGGGTGGCAAGTTCTTATAAGTCTTCTTTGGGTAACTCTCTGATCACTCTACATGGGTTACCGACGGCCACGCTATAGGTGGGAATGGATTTTGTCACTACACTGCCTGCCCCGATCACGCTGTTCCGCCCGATCGTGATGCCGGGTAAGACGATCGTTCCACCACCAATCCAAACATTGTCTTCAATGGCGATGGGGAGGGCTTTTGTCCTGAAAAATAAATCCCCCGATCGTTCGTCCCAATCATTCACGAAGCGTTCGTTCGCATTTATCGGGTGCGTAGCCGTATATAATTGTACGTTGGGGGCGATGAGGACGTTATTTCCTATTTTGATAATATTATCGTCTAAAAACGTACAGTTCATATTGATAATGACCTTGTCACCAATAAAGATGTGCTTCCCGCATTCGCAATGGAAATTTATATCAATGCTGGAATACTTGCCAATGCTTCCTAGCATTTGGCGTAAGAGGGCATCTCTTGTAGCGCTGTCGGTTATATTGGTTGCGTTCAAACGAGCGAGTAGGTTTTTCGTCTGGACGATCATTTGCAGGACTTCTTGATCCAGATGGTTGCAATACTCGCCCGCCAAGAACTTTTGATAATTTGTTTCCATAATGATTACAGGGATTTGATACGGTTATTTACATATGTTGAAGTTGTATATAGAAGACGATGAAAAAGGCGATAGTCGCAATCAGGGCGATAGAAGAATATAGACGGAAAGGCTTATCTTGTTTATAGCCTCCATAGGCTAGTCCTATCAAGGCGCACAGTAGTATACCAGTAGGGATGCCGAAGAAGCCTAAAACAATGACGCTAATAAGCATTACCCATCCCATGGCTATTAATATTTTACTTCTGATAGTTCTCATCTTTAGTATCTGTTTAGTTATTGGATATAATAGACAGTTTTAGTGTTGAGAAAATGGAATCTTGGCACGTATCTCTATCCTTTCGGAAGTGATAGGATGCGTAAACGCTAAGTATTCAGCGTGCAGATAGAGCCGTTCCGCCTTTCGCCCGTAAAGTTCGTCGCCAAGGATGGGGCAATGAAGGCCTTGGGGATGGGCGGCGTGTACCCGTAGCTGGTGGGTACGTCCGGTCTGGGGATAAAAGGCGATAAGGGTTTTTCCTGAAGTCCGTTCCAATACCCGGTAGTGCGTGAGGGCAGGTTTCCCGAATTCTTCGCTTACGATTTGTCGGGGTCTGTCCAATGGATCGGGGCATAGCGGGAGACGGATCTCACCCTCATCTTGGGGAACTTCGCCCTCTAATAAGGCGATATACCTTTTCTGGATGGTTCGGTTCTTGAATTGGGCTTGCAGGTTCTGATGCGCTTCTTTGGTCTTGGCGGCGAGTAGTAAGCCAGATGTCGCCATATCCAAGCGATGTACGATAATTGGGCCGGTGGCTTCCGGGTAAAGGATCGATAGCCTTTGATAGACGGAGTCCGCGTCTCCCTTGCCGGGAACGGAGAGCATACCTTCCGGTTTATTGATGACCAACAAATAGTCGTCCTCATAAAGGATATCCAGTTTCGTCTCCTGGTGAGAGTCCGCCAATAACGGATTCTCATCTACCCGCAATCCCTGTAGCATATGATGGAGGATCGGCTCGCATTTTCCTTTGCAAGCCGGATAATAATACCCATGGTGCCGAATCTCCGTCTTGGGAGAATCGCCCCACCAGAACTCTGCCATGGCGATCGGTTCCAACTGATGCTGGTAGGCGTATTGTAAGAGTTTAGGGGCGGCGCACTCACCCGCTCCGGCAGGCGGCGTACCTTGTGAGGTAGGAGCGAACAGTTCGCATAAGTCCTTCACCTCGCCCCGGGCGTTCAGGATTCGGAATTGTTCGAACAACTTGCGTTGCAAGGTCGCCGACCGTCGCTTGCGTTCTTGCTTCAGTTGCTCGATCTCCTGCTCAAGCCGATCCACCTTGGCTTGATCCTCCTCCAGTATAGACCGCAATGATTTCTTGGTTAGCTTGTGAGCGGCTTTCATGTGTTGGCTCTCTTTAATAAGAAGTGCGGTCTCTTCTTCCGTGAGAGGGAATTGCCGAAGTCGGTCGCGCTCCTCTTTCCTCTTTTTCATCAAGTCTTTTGCGGCCTGTAATACGAAATCGCAGTATTCGATCGTGCTTTGTAACCTCGACCGTGCGTCTTCGAGAGCTGGAGAGGCTTGCTGGGTTCGGATACGGGCATTGATCTCATTGATCTGCTCCTCCTCTTGCCGGAAGAAACCATCCGGTTGTAATAGGTCATAGATCGGGGGGACGAAGAAAGGATGTACATTCTTCCCCGCTAGGTTACCGGAGAACGCAGCCAGATAGCCGACCTCTCCGGCGGGAGTACGAACCACCAATACGCCGAACATTTTTCCGGTTTGTAACTCTTCCCGCCATTCGGTTCGTTCTTTCAGGTATGCCTGCGTCTCCTCAGCCGCTATTACGCATAGAGGATGCGGTGTATAGTGAAAAGGATACGTGAATCGTTCCGGTAAGGGGATCGATTGTATCGGTTGGGCAAACGTGTGAAACTTAGATTCCATCATTCATTTTTTAATAGACAATAAGCGTAAACGGCCGGTGCCGTAGGATCTCCCTCTTGATACAATCCCGGACGGGAGATACGATCCCATTGGATCAACGACCGGGTCTCTTTCGCGGAGAGAGCTTCGCCGACGATCTCGTTCCATGCTTGTCCGTCCTTACTCCAGTAGAACATGCTATGCGTACCGTCGGTCACTTTCATCTGTAGATATAAAGGCGAGGCGGGAAGAGGAAGATCGGCCAATTGATGTTCTTTCCCCTCTAAGATATATTTCAATATCAAACGGTCTCCTGCGCATCCGCAGGTGATTAGGTTATTTGCGTCTCCGTACATCGTGATTCCTTTCCAACTGTCATTCCGGTTTACGATCGCTGTTTCCAACGTGTAATTCGGGGAGGTTGGGCGTAAACAAAGTGCCGCTCCGGTCTTTACGCCGGGTTTCGGTGTTCCGGATAGAGATAGTTTACCGTTCTTGATCTCGGTCTTGACATCCGTGTAAGGATAGTTCCAACTCCATTCGGGACGCAAGGTCGCACCGGTGAAATCATCCGAGAAATCGAATACCGGCACTTGTGCGGACTCGGCAAATGGCATGGGTTGCGTGCGGCTCGCGTATTCCCCGGTTACGAAGTGAGGCCAATGATCCTCACCCATTCTCACCTCTTGCAGGTAAGGTTGGCGACCTTGGTAGAAGCCGCTTCCCGGCTGGTAAGCGTGGCATAGGTAATACATGCGTCCGTCCGGTGTAGTCGTAATCGTTCCGTGACCGATGGAGAGAACCTCCTTGCTTCCGTGCAAGATCGGGTTTCCTTGGTATTTCTCGTAAGGACCTTCCAGCTTCTTCGAGCGAGCCACGGATACGGCGTAATCGCTCTGCGGGCCGCAACAGCCTCTCACGGAGTAGATGATATAGTAATATCCGTCTTTCTTGAACCAATGCTGACCTTCCATACCTTGACGCTCATCGTCACGCAGCAGGCTGAAAGGCTTTCCGTCTAGGCGAAGCCCATCGTCCGTCAACTTACAGGCCAATAACTCTATGGGTTGGTTATCCAATCCATAAGCCTTCCAACTGATGTAAAGTTTGCCTTTATCCTCCAAGATAAATGCGTCTATCGCTTCCTTCCCGAACTCTACCACCGGGCCGTGATCCTTGAACTTGCCCGTAGGTGAATCCGCCACGGCAACACCGATGCACGAGATGTTATCCGATTGCTTCCGGGCCGTATAATAGACATATACCTTCCCTTTATGCTGATACCATTCCGGAGCCCAGAAAGAGGACTTAGTCCATTCCGGCTTCTCGTCGAATACATGTCCGGTTTGCTGCCAGTTCACCAGATCGGTAGAAGTGAAAACCGGATAATAGGGGGCCCATTCCGAGGAGGTGCCGGTGATATAGTAAGTCTGATCGATCCGAATAATGGAAGGATCAGCTACGTCACCGTGGATCACGGGATTGGTAAAATAGGATTCTTGTTGCGCTAGTCCTGTGGCCAAGGAGGCGGCACAGAAGAATAGTGTGAAAATCTTTCTCATGTTTTATCGTATTTTTTTTAAGATGTTCTTACGTACGGTTCGCAAAGAGATTTGTAGTAAATCGGGTTCCGCCAGATCGAGTAGTGTCTTATACTCCTGTAATAGCTCTGGAATGGGACGGCATAACTCATATCCCAGTTTCATGCAAAGCGTTTGCACACCGGGTAATTCCTTCGCTGAAAGCATCCGGTCTAGGCAGAAGTTCAGGAAATCCACCCGTGGGGGATTCGCTTGAGGCTGTCGTAAAAGCAAATTCAATAGAAGACGTCGTTTACCGGGATGCTTGCAGACCAGAATCTCGTTTATCAATTCATCTTGTTTATCGTATAGCCATTTATTCTCATCTGCGGAAAAATGGCTACAGGCCCATAACGCTTGATAACCGATGGTCTCGTCCGGATCGAAGATCAAACCGTATAGTTCCGATTTCCGTTTCTGGCTTCCTTGCACATATCGCAATATCTCATGGATATCCTCTATGTGGATGCGGTCAGATAATCTCTCTCTTAAATCCATTTACAACATTGAATCTTATATCTTTCGATCTTTTATGCCGTAAAGTTATAGTCTTTTTAGCAAACTTTCTCTAATTCTCTTACTTTTGTTCCCATTCGTTTCATCGGCGTATACTTCATCCCATGCGTCACCTGCTCCTCACAGACAGGCTCGAATCCGAGCTTTCTGTAGATGGGGATTGCGTAAGAAGAGGAGTTAACCGTCATTTCTGATACGGGCTGATTTAAGATCGCGGTCTTGAACAATTGTTTACCGATTCCTCTTCTATGATAAGACGGTTTGATAAAGAATAAGGAGATATGTTTTCCCTCGTTTTTTGTCGCGATTACGCCAATTAAAGACTCTCTATCGAAGGCTCCGTAGAAGGTTAATTCATTTCTAGTTGCTTATTATAAATGAAATTCTTGAAAGTTTCCAGCCCCTCTTCATCGAAATCCTTTCTTCCGCATTCGATGAAAACGTCCAGAGATAAGTCTAATGCCTTATCGTATTCATTTGCCGGTAATTGTCGAATTTCCATAGATATGTTATTCTTTTTGATTCTCTTCTAGTTTCTTATCTGCTACCAATTCAAAATGATGCGCATCAATGAATTGTCCGTTTTTGTAACAAGCCTTTCTGAAAATGCCGGTCTTCCTGAATCCAGCTTTTTCTAATACTCGCATGGAGGCCGGATTATATTCGTAGACCGTGGCGAATATACGAATAACCTCCGTATGCGCGAAATAATACTGGATGGCCTCGGTTAACGCATCCGAAACAATTCCTTGATTCCAGTATTTCTCACTAATCCAATAACCCACTTCCGCATTGAAACGCTCTACGTCCGTACCTCTCACAAAACCAATGTTACCAATAGCCTCGCCACCAACCGTAATACAAAAATCCGATATATCTGTTTTCTCCTGCGCTTGTTTGATGAAGAAGCGGGCATTCCCTTTTGTATAAGGATAAGGTAATCCATCCCGGCAGTTATCCCAGATTTTCTTATTGTTCAAATGGAAGGCTAGGGATTCGGTGTCTTGATCTTCCCAGCTCTTGAGCGTATATAAATCCTTTATTACTACAATCATAAGATGTTGTTTTTACGGGATAAGGACGGATTCTCAAGATAATAGCACAGGTGGTCATATATTTGCCCATTATACATTAACTCCGCTTGGTGAAGCAGCCCTTCGTATATAAATCCATTTTTCTGTAATACACGTTGTGAACGTTGATTATGAGGATAGCAATTGGCCGTGATCAAATGTAAACCCATTTGGGTGAATCCGTAATTCAATACGCTCTTCACTGCCTCGCTCATGAAGCCTTGTCCCCAGTATTTCTCATCCAGCCAATATCCCAGCATGCGGGCATGCGGATTCTCCCGCTTTGGATCGGGAATGATGCCAATGGAGCCAATGACTTGTTTTGTCTCTTTTGATACGATAGCCCAAACCCCTTCTTTCCCGATAAAAATGGCATTTAGAACATCGATTGTCTCCTCGATCGTTTCATGAGGTTTCCATCCGGCGTTATTGCCTAGGTTTGGATTCTTACAGCTCTCAAAAACATCAGGAGCATCGCTTTCGCTGAAAGGACGGAGCACAAGACGGTTGGTTTCTATGTTCGATGTTTGTGTCATATACGGATGTTTATTTAGTCGAGATAGATCATTTTCTTGGTCATCCCACCGTCAATCGTAATATTCTCGCCATTAATGAAATCGTTTTCCTCTTGACAGAGAAATAAGCACATACGGGCGATATCCTCCGGCTTTCCCACCCTTCCGGACGGATGTTGAGCATGATCCTCCGGACGAAGCTGGTCGTAATTGTTATTCTGTATCCAACCGGGAGCGATAGAGTTTACCGTGATATGCCATTCCGAGAGCGATAAGGCCAACGCATGTGTCAAAGAATAGATACCTCCTTTAGAGGCGGCATATCCCTCGCTACCGGGTTCACTCATCAAGTAACGGGTAGAGCAGATGTTGATAATCCTGCCGTATGGATTGGGGGTATCGAGAGATTGCCGATGGAGCGCTAATTGGCGGGAGGTGATAAACGCCGGGCGTAAGTTTATGGATAGTATCTTGTCGAAATCCTCTACGCTTGTTTCCGTGATGGGAGAGAACTGACTGACACCTGCGTTGTTGATAATGATATCAATATCTCCCCACTCCTCGATGATCTTTCGCAGGCAATCTTCTAGTGCGGTTTTATCACTAACGTCCACGAGATGGAATTGTGTCCCGGTTTGTAGGGCAGTCTCTTTTCCTAAGGTCTCGTTCTTGTCGCAGAAGGCCACACGATGTCCGGCTCCTCTGAAAGCCCTTACAATCGCTTTCCCGATCCCCTCGGCTCCACCGGTGATGAAGACTCTTCTTGTTTTATGAAGTGTCTTCGTTGTATGCCCCGTTCTAGTGCCGGAAGTCTTCCGGGCTTGGTATTCTGCGTACTTATTTTCCAGATAATTGTCTGCCATGATTCAGTCACTATTAAATGAGGACAAATATAGTTGTTTTCTGTCGAACCGATTTCTTTTAGTCGATATTCTGTTTGGGATACTAAAATAGAACCGGAAATTGCCATCTAAATTGCTTGTGGATTTGTTTTAATAGAAAAGTATTGATTATGAGAATAGCGATCAGCGGGGCAAGCGGATATATCGGTCAGCATCTTTCATCTTTTTTGGAGGGAAAAGGATATGATGTTATCCCTTTAGGGCGGGATTTGTTTAAGGAAGATTGTTTTGATGAATTATGCCGATGCGTGGAATCCTGTGAAGTCGTCATTAATTTGGCGGGCGCTTCCATTAATAAACGTTGGACGGAGGCTTACAAACAAGAGTTGTATGATAGCCGTATTTGCGTGACCAGACAGTTGGTGCATGCCATAAACACGAGAAGCGTGAAACTTGAGTTGTTTATTTCGGCCTCCGCCGTAGGTTATTATCCGGCTTTCGGGGAATATGACGAGTATCATGATTGCCGGGGAATGGATTTTTTGGCCCGGTTGTGTGGGGCGTGGGAGGAGGAAGCGTCCGCATGCTCATCGGATGTGAGGCTTGTCATTACCCGTTTTGGTGTCGTATTGTCTGAGGATGGAGGGGCCTTGAAAGAGATGCTTCGTTTGCAACGCTTCTCACGGGTAAGTGTCGTGATCGGTAACGGGCAACAGCGTTTTCCATGGATCAGCCTGTTTGATCTATGCCGCTCTTTTGGGTATATCATACGGAATAGGCAGATGAGGGGTGTGGTAAATTTGGTTTCTCCAGACCTTATCACCCAAAAGCAGTTGGCTCATACGTTAGCGAGAGCGGATAAGATCCGTAGGATCATCCCTTTGCCTGAGTTCTTTTTTCGGCTGAAGTTTGGCGAGGGAGCGTCGTTCGTGACAAAAGGGCAAACCGTCCATCCCTCTAAATTACAGGAATCTGGGTTTACATACATTTATCCAACAATAGAGAAACTTATGAATATAACAGATCATCATACCGTACCGGAACTGGATGTTAAACGGTATATGGGGCGATGGTATGAAATCGCCCGTTATGAGAATCATTTTGAGAGAGGCATGACGGATGTGACGGCCACGTATACGTTGCTTCCGGACGGAAAGATCCGTGTGGAGAACGAAGGATATAAAGGCGGCGTTCACAAGAAAGCCACCGGTCGTGCGAAACAACCGGACCCTAAAAATAATCCCGGAAAATTGAAAGTGGCTTTCTTCTTATGGTTCTATGCGGATTATTATATCTTAGAACTTGATGCGGATTATCAATATGCGGTGATAGGAAGCAGCACGGATAAATACCTCTGGATCTTGAGCCGTGAGAGGAACTTACCGGAGGCGGTTCGGGAAGATTTACTGGGGAAGATAACGGAACGTGGGTATGATATCTCTAAATTGATTTCATGAGCTGATGTATAAAGGGGTAAAGCCGTAGTGATTACGCCTTTGCCCCTTTTATTACTCATATTGGAAAACAATCTTAACAGAGGCGATCTGAGAGAGTTCCTTTTGCTCACATGATAGGCTTTACGATTTCAATTTTAAGGCCAAGCGCATCAATAATACGGAAAAATAAACCAACTCCCGGTTCTATGATTCCTTTTTCAATTCTTGATATATAGGTCTTATTAGTTCCTACTTTTTCGGCCAACTCGGATTGTGTCATTTTCTCTTGCTTCCGTGCGTCACTAATAATTTGCCCCACACAATAAGAGTATGCTTCTTTGCGAAACTCCTCTCTTTCTGGTGAGCCAACCTTGCCGTATAATTTATCTAATACAGCGTCCATACTCCCGATCTTAGGATTTGCTTGCATAATATTCATTTTTTTTCCATAGTGCAAATATAAATTAAGTTTACATATATAACAACTTTAGATAGACTTTTCTTTTATGTTTTCAGTTGCTTCCCATCGGAAAAGGCATTTCCTACCTTTTCGCCCACTCTCAAATAGTCGTTGTTGAATGGATCAAAGATGATGGGAGCGGCTTTAGCTACATTCACCTTGCCGTTCTCATCAAGTACACGCTCGTCAACACTGACATTTACGATCTCGCCACGGAGTATGCAAGTATCCGGATCGTAATCTTTCAATTTACATTCGATAGCCACGGCCAATTCGTCGATCAACGGAGCATCTACGAAGTCCGATTTTGTAGCGTGAAATCCTGCTTTGGCAAACTTGTCGGTAACTTTATTGCCCGACACGATACCTACATAATCACAAGCTACGACATGATCGGCATCTGCCATGCTTACCGTGAAAGCTCTACGCTTCAGGATATTCTTAACTGTCTTGTGACCGGCGCTAAGACACATGCTGATCTCATTCATCTCACTGATACCGCCCCAAGCGGCGTTCATCGCATCGGGAGTTCCATCTTCTCCATACGTGGCGATAATAAATACGGGTTGCGGATAGCTCAAAGGCTTCGCTCCAAAATTCTTTCTCATAATCATTTATTTTTTAGTCCAATTCTTGATATCTTCTTCTGTCACTCCGTTCATCAACTTCCCTTTTTGCCAGTTCACATCCGGATAGGCTTTCCGCAATTCGCTCTCTGCGTTCGAGATACTGCTGCTGCCTGATGTGGCGAATGGGATAACGGTTTTACCCGAGAGATTGTATTTTTCCAAAAAGGTGTTGATGAGTCTTGGGGCTTGATTCCACCAGATGGGAAATCCTAGGTAAACGGTGTCATACTCCGCTAGGTTCTTCAAATCATCGATAATGGCCGGTCGTGATGTAGGATCGTCCATCTCTACGCTGCTGCGTGAGGATTTATCCCGCCAGTTCAGATCGGCGGAGGTATAGCTTTTCTCAGGTTGGATCTTGTGAAGATCACCGCTGACAATAGATGCGACTTGTTGGGCCGCTTTTTCAGTATTTCCCGTTGCCGAGAAGTAAGCCACTAAAACTTTTGTCCCTTCGGCAGCCTTTTGCGCATAAGAGGCGATACATACCATTGAGACCATGACCATGAATAATACGATTCGTTTCATACTTCTTGAATTTTTGTTGTTTTTATATTCATTACGAGAATGCTATGTATTTATGGCGATAAAGATAGGAGAGAAAAATGAAACAGTTTGTACCCAAATTACTGATATATCTGATATTTTTGGCGATACGATCCTTATCTTTGTAAGGCGATTAACTAAAAGAAGAAAATATCATGCTTGCGTACACTTATATTGAACAAGGGAAATTTGAATTGCGGGAGAAACCGATACCGGAAATACAGGATTCATGGGACGCTATCGTACGTGTGACTTTGGGTAGTATCTGTTCTAGCGATCTTCATATCAAACACGGTAGCGTACCACGTGCGGTACCCGGAATAACCGTTGGGCATGAGATGGTTGGTGTGGTGGAAAAGGTGGGTGCCGATGTTACTGCAGTCAAGCCGGGTGACAGGGTGACCGTGAATGTCGAGACCTTTTGCGGAGAGTGTTTCTTCTGCCGGCGTGGATATGTCAATAATTGTACCGATCCCAATGGCGGTTGGGCGTTGGGCTGTCGTATCGATGGGGGGCAGGCGGAGTATGTCCGGGTTCCTTATGCGGATCGAGGCTTGAATCGTATCCCAGATACGGTTAGCGATGAGCAGGCTTTGCTGGTCGGTGATGTGTTAGCGACAGGTTTTTGGGCTGCCCGCATCTCGGAGATCTCAGAGGAGGATACGGTTTTCATTATTGGCGCTGGTCCTACGGGGATCTGTACTTTGTTGTGCGTGTTGTTGAAGAAGCCACGACGTATTATTGTTTGCGAGAAGTCTCCGGAAAGGGCCCGGTTCGTTCGCCAGCGTTATCCGGAAGTCTTGGTGACAGATCCCGAAAACTGTAAGGAATTTGTTCTTCGTAACAGCGATCATGGCGGTGCGGATGTCGTATTGGAGGTCGCGGGGAGTGAGGATACCTTCCGCTTGGCATGGGATTGTGCCCGTCCGAACGCCATTGTCACCATCGTAGCCCTCTATGATAAACCTCAGCTTCTTCCTTTGCCAGACATGTATGGCAAGAACTTGACTTTCAAGACTGGTGGGGTGGATGGCTGCGATTGCGCCGAGATTCTTAACCTAATAGAAGAAGGTAAGATAGACACGACGCCTCTTATTACCCATAAGTTTCCATTGAGCGAGATTGAGGAGGCTTACCGTATCTTCGAAAACAGGTTGGATGGGGTTATAAAGGTGGCGATTGAGGGGAATCTCATCAAACCTGTCTTTGTTTTGCCGCATACACCTTGATTCTCTCCTCGCAACATTGTCGCGTGATATCCCGGAGCCGTTCTACTTTGGGTATAAGCGCCTCGATATCTTCTTTAGTGACGCGGAAGTGTAAATTATAACGAGCTTGAACGTATGCGTCCTGCAGCAAGTCGAAAAGTCGTTTCTCCTCTTCCGTATCCCGGGGAAAGGCTTCGGATGACTCTAGGGAATGCGTTTTGGCTCTGCCGGATAACGTTATTAGGCTATGCTCTTTGGGACTATACAATGTAAAAGTCAAGATTATGCTGTTGTAATAATTCTCACAAGCTTGATGAAGGTGGAACGATGCTATTTTGTAATCCTGATCCTTGTATGAATATCGGGCACTACGTAAGAAACTATTCGCACGTTCAAACCTGTCGTTGTAATACTCCTCCGCCAACTCTTTTATTTCGCGATAGTTCAGTTTACGACGGCGGGCCAGCTTATAACGACCGCTGTTGTAAAGCATGATACCCTCTCGCTTGATATCAGTATAGAAATATCGGTTTTTATCGATGGCTTTATTCAGATCGTCGATGCTCTCGTCTATAAACTGTACGGTGGTGGATACGTATCTGTTCTTCCCTTTGTAGTAATTATCGGTGGCCTTACTCAAGATGTGATTGATAATATATCTTTGGAAACGGGTACTGGTAACTACCAAAATATCATAATCGCTCATAAAACAGGTGCGGATACCGTATTCGATGCGTTGGTCGTAGTCAACGTATGTATTCCGGGCATAACTTCCGTAGAGAATGATCATCTCACAATCGGGAAGTACTTCCAGTACGCACTCTACAATTCTTCTGAGGTCATCCCGTTTCTGTTCGGGAAGGTAATTGATGGATGTTTTCATTCTTCGTTTATCTATGCAAATTGTTTGTAATCACTTTTTACTTTCAATGAACATTGTTCTGTCCCGATAGCCTTTACGATAGCTAAAAGCGGTGCGCTGAACTGTTCGGTTAGCTTGTTCGGTACTTGTTCGGTCGACTTGTTCGGTTGGCTGTTGTGGGGTCATGATTTTCTCCCATCATTAAGTTTCTGAAAAATGCGATCAAGAAACTCATATCCGGTTCAACGTCTTTTCGCACATTTCTATAATTCGTACGAACCAGCGCATTGCGGAAGTACCAAGAGTTGTCGGCAAACAGATCATTGTTCACGTCAAAACCGATGCTACGTAAATGCTTTATAGCAAAGACCGCCGTAGTACGAGTGTTATCCTCACTACTACGGATGTATGATGTGAAATCTATGTCCATATGTATCCAATCATGATTATAAACAGGCAATAAAGATATAAAATATCCTGCTATGTGATAGTGAAAAGATGAAGAAGTTGTATTGGCTCGGTCTTTTACGTATTATGAGTTTCCTGTAACATTGAATTTATAAAAATATCTACAATATCTACCACTCTATTATATACTTTTTGTAAATGAGAGTATTATCTGTTGGTTGTAGATGTCCAAACATCTACAATTATTATTCAATATCTACCATTTATTATTGATTTTTATACAATTTTCTTTTCGTGTGAAGGAAAAAAGTGTTATATTTGAAGAATACTGAAAATCTAAAAGATATGATAGAAAAACTCGATTACGCTATGGTGCCGACAGGCTTTGTACATTGTTTTAATGAAAATTGTAAGAACGCCAACCGCTGCTTGCGGCATCAAATCGTCCGTTTTATCCCCGATACGCTTTGGGCGGTGAGCATCGTGAATCCCGCACGTACCAGTCCTACCGGAAAGTGTGCGGCTTTCATGGCGGATACTCCCGTGCAATACGCTGTTGGCATGGATCACCTATTAGACCAGATACCTTATCTGGAGGCGAAACGCATCAAGCAACGTCTGTTGATGACATACGGTAAGAATAAGTTTTATCAGTTTAAGCGCAAGGAAAGAACCTTCTCGCCCGAAGACCAACAGTATATCCGTCAGGTCTTTCGGGCGTACGGAGTAGAGGATGAACCAGTCTTTGATGCTTGGCAGAGTGGCTACCGATGGACGAAGGGATAAGAGCTGATAAGAGTTTCCCTTAGGAGAACAAAGAGTTTCTCTTAGGGAAAACAAAAGTTTCTCCTAGAGGAAACAAAAGTTTCTTTAGGAAGAAACAAAAGTTTTCCCCTAATAAAACTTTAGTTTTTCTATAGGAAAAACTGTAAGCATAAGTTATTCAACTTCTTAAATAATATATTAGACATGAAAATAACCAAGCAAACAGCCTATCGACATACCGTCGCACAACGGGCGATGCGTATGGAGGAGATCGTGGCATGGGTAAAGGATGAGCGGACGAGGGATAAGCTTGCGCTCTTTCGAGAGAAATTAAGGCGGGCTTATCCCGACAAACGGTATCCGTTTACCCGGAAATTACCTCTGTTGCTCTTTGCCGGAACTTTTCGAAAAGGCGAGTTGAAGGAGTATAATGGCTGGATTTTGCTGGAGATCAATCGATTGAAGAGCATAGAAGAGGCTTTGTCCTTGAAACAAAAAATAGTGGAATATCCGCAGACACTGTTCGCTATGATCGGCTCTAGCGGACGGAGCGTGAAGTTCGTGGTGGCTTATACCTATCCCGACGGGTCGCTTCCCCGTTCGCGTACGGATGCCGAGGTTTTTCATGCGCACGCTTACCGACATGCGCTCAAGACGTATGAGCCTCGCCTTTCTTATCCCATCGAGCTGAAACGTCCGGTGCTGGAGATGGGCTGCCGCCTCAGTTATGATGCCGATGTGTATTACAATCCGGACGCCCTTTCCATTCATCTGGAGCAGCCTGTGGCTATGCCCGACGAAAGCGCCTACCAGGAACGGTTCGAAAAACGGGTACCGGTACTGGTAGAGAGTGCCGGGCAGACGCTTTATGACCAATACCGTTACGTTGCCATCCAATATGAATTCGCTTTGCAGCGGGCTTTGGAGGAACATGGAAGTTTGAGCATAAAGGTGGATTTCAAACCTTTGTTGGTCACTCTTGGAAGACTTTGTTTCGCGGCTGGGGTAGAAGAGGAGGATTGTGTGAAGTGGACGATGCTTTATTTGGGGAATCTGATCTCGGAAGTGGAGATCCGGGAGACCTTGAGGCAGTCGTATCGGTTAGCCTCCGATTCGGACTTTGGTTGTACGTCCCTTTACAAGCCGGAGCAACTACAGAGCTTGAAAATGGAGGAGTTTATGAACCGCCGTTACGATTTCCGGTACAATCTGATGTCTGGCGGACCGGAATATCGGGAGAAAAACACCTTCTGTTTTGACTATCGCCCCGTGACGGATCGTGTGCTGAACAGTATCGCCTTGAATGCCCAGAAAGAAGGATTGCAGCTATGGGACAGGGATGTACGGCGTTTTGTCTTTTCAGATCGCATCCCGGACTATGCGCCTATCGAGGACTATTTGACCCGCTTGCCCGTGTGGGATGGCAAGGATCGCATCCGTCCGCTGGCCGCACGCATCCCTTGCGACAACGTACGGTGGGAACAGTTGTTTTACACTTGGTTCCTGTCGATGGTAGCGCACTGGCAGGGGCGTGACAAACAGCATGGCAACAGCCTTTCCCCGCTCTTGGTGGGCGGGCAGGGATGCGGGAAGTCCACGTTCTGCTTCAACCTGTTGCCACCGGACTTGAATAAGTATTACACGGACAGCATCGATTTCAGCAAGAAGCGGGATGCCGAGCTGTATCTTACTCGTTTCGGATTGATTAATATTGATGAGTTCGACCAAGTGAGCGCGAGGCATCAAGGCTTCTTGAAGCATCTGTTGCAGAAGCCGGTCGTAAATGTGCGCAAGCCTCATGCTACGCAGGTGGAATCGGTGAAACGTTACGCTTCCTTTATCGCTACGAGCAACCATACGGATTTGCTGGGCGATCCTTCCGGCAGCCGCCGTTTCATTTGTATCGAGGTGAAAGGGATGATAGACAATGCCCAGCCTATCGATTATCTCCAGCTCTATGCGCAAGCGGTTGCCGCCTTGAATAATAACGAGCGTTATTGGCTGACGCATGAGGAAGAGGTCTCGCAGATGCAAGCGAACGAGGCGTTTCAACAACGTCCTTTGTTCGAGGATCTGTTTTTTCAATATTATCGTCCCGCTTCGCACAAGGAGGAAGGTTTGAAGATCTCTGCCGGAGAGATCTACCTATCGCTGCAAAAAAAGAGCGGCGTAAAACTTCCGATGAGCAATGTCTCCGTCTTTGGTCGCTTCTTGAAAAAGATAGGGCTAATGACACAGTTGGCGAGTAGGGGACGGTTGTATTTAGTGGTTGAAAAGTAGTAAATGGTGGTAGATGTAAGTTGTTGGTGGTAGATGTTTTATTATCTACCACCATTAGATAAGTGATTTATCCCACTTCTGGATCTTCCCAAACACCTGTTTTGTTCATTCGATAGCTTCTCTCTATCTTTTGGGAAGAGTCTGCCTCCAGCGCATAGAGTATTTCACGACAGAACTCCAGAGTTGCAAATCCGTTGGCGGTAATAATGTTTCCGGCTCTGACAGCCGGTTCATCCATATAAAGATTTTCACCTGTATAATTAACCCCCGCAAATTGTTTGAGGTAATCCAATCCGTTGCTGGTATGATTTACATGGTTCAAGAAACCGTGTATACCAAGAAAAACGGAGGCGTTACAAATACCGGCCACCAGCCTCTTCTTCTCGATGGCCTCTTTTACCAGAGGAACAATGGCTTCGGCTTCCGGGGTGAACCAGCTCATGCCACCTATTAATACGATCCCTGCATAATCGGCCGGAATGTCATGGATCTCATAGTCGGGCAGCACCTTGAACCCTCCGATCGATACAACCGGCTCTTTCCTGATAGATACGGTTTTAACTATATATTTGCTTTCACTTCCGGGCTCAACACCTAAATTGAGGTTGGGAGCGATATAAGCCCCTTCCCAATCGGCAAAGTCTTTTAACAAGACGAATAGAATTTCTTTTTTCATTATTTATTGTATTTATCGAAGTTATACTTCTTTCTAATCTCGTTTTGCTCGTCAGGCGAAAGAGATTTGAAATATCCTTTCCAACCTGGGCAGAAGTTTATGTGCCAACGCCAAAAGCGTCCCATTAATGACTGAGGACTTTTATCGTATTTTTTCCTTAGGGGGCAGTTGTTGCAGTTACTTTTTTGCATGGATGTTACAGAATGCTTGTTGTTTACAAAGGTAGTGCTTTTATTGGAATTGCTTTATTTCAATCTTTGTTTATTATGATAATATACCCCATCTGATATAATTGCCAATATTTATCGTATTTTTGCATTATTCGTGAAGACGGTAGTTGTTATGAGCATCCTCATTGGTTTGAATTGGCAAAGGATAAATGGGCGCAGGTTTATAAAACTACGGGAACTCCATGTAGTTGTTGGATGTGTAGAGGGGAGGAGTACGACCGCAAAGGATATAGCAAGAGATTTTGCGTATTACCAAAGAATCAGAATATTAGATGTTTAATGAAAAGAAAGAAAAGATGTTGAAAGGTAAAACAGTTCTTGATGGTTTGTAAGTGTTTAATAGAGCCGTACACTGTTATAGGCTCAAAAATCTTACAAACAATGAGTAGAAGTAGAAAGAAAACTCCTGCCAGTACCATTGCGTGCTGTAAATCACAAAAGAAAGACAAACAAATGTGCAATCGTCTTTTCCGTAGTAAGTCCAAGCAATATATTCGTGTAGGTAAGGAACCCCCTTGCAGGCTTCGTGAAGTGATGAATGTTTGGAACTTTGCCGGTGACGGTAAAGTTTACTGGGGATATGATTGGCAAGGAGTTGAGAAATTGATGAGAAAGTAATTAAACATCTTCCCCTTTGCGCTTTCGTACAGAGGGGAAGATTTGCTTAGAAAAGATAATATCTGGTTTACGGAAAAGAATACAGATGGATCAAGTGTACTTTATCCTCTGACAGATTTCAAAGGATTGAATAGAATCAGTTCTCTCCAAAAAGCATACAAGTTCGGTAAATTTGGTGCAGTTCCTAACCTATAATCAGTAACCTTATGAGAAAAGTTCGAAAGAATACAGCAACTAGACAGGTCATTCAAAAAGTTAGCGAATAGTTAATTGGTTCTCAAGAAAATTCAGTATTTTTGCACTCACAATTGAATAAAAACAATTAGCAAATTACAATGCTGCAGAATAGAGTGAACATATTAGTAAACACATTATGTCGAAGCACAGTATGCTTTGAGCGTATGCCGTATGTTCATACTTTAGGCATTGAGTCATTCGGTAAATTCAAAAACACTTTCCAGCGAACGTTTTATAGACAGGTAGGAGTACATTAGATGCAGGTATTCCTATTAAAAAGATAAATTGAAGCCGTTGAAAAGTCCTTACTAAATTTTTCAACGGCTTTGTTTTTGCCCATTGGTGACGTTCGCATTATGTGCTCTACTCCGTCATTTCCGTCCATGGGCATTGAAAACTTCAGTTTTATTAACCAGCGCAGTGATGTGCATAAAAAAAGAAGATTATGGATTACAAATTCAACGGAAGCGGGGTGTTCTTTACATCCGATACCCACTTCAATCATACCAATATCATCAGGTTCTGTAGCAGACCATTCAAGGATGTAGAACACATGAATGAAACACTTATTGCCAACTGGAACCGTGTGGTCGGTCCGGATAATATCGTATTTCATCTTGGCGACTTCTGTCTTGGTGGCTCTGCTGAATGGACAAAGATACTCAAAAGGTTGAATGGGAAAATCTATCTCATAGCCGGTAATCATGACATGAAGAACTTGAGGCAGAATTATACAAAATATTTCGAACTGATCACGATGCAGATGTATATCGAGGTGGATAAACAGAAGATTTATCTGAATCATTGCCCGTTCCTTTGCTATAGCGGCTCATACGATGATACCTGGCAGCTTTTCGGCCATGTGCATACAAGCAGGAATAACACCGGAAAAGATAAGCCTCGCCTTCAAATGCTTTTCTCTACACAGTATGATGTGGGAGTTGACAATAACGACTTCACTCCGGTTTCATTCGCACGGGTAAAGGCAATCATAGAGAAACAGGTTGAACTATCAAAGAAATGAGAATACAATACATGAGTGATCTGTACCTATGCCCACTTTTCAGGTAGTTGCACCTTGCCACAAAGATTTGGTGCTGAACAGTGCCTTTGCGAGTGACTATGGGGACTTGATAAGCAACAACCGGATTGATGTCTGGATATTCTTTTCTTCCCTTTTTTAGATTAAACAGACACTGTAAGGAGAGTTAGTTTACATCTATTGATAAATAGTATTTTATTTGTCAATAGATGTATACGTTGCTTACGAATAATATGATGGCATTTAATTTTAAGATTCTGTTCCAAATGGCTATGTCTATGACCGATTATTTGGCTTTGATGCGATTTTTCATATACAATAAATAAATAAAAAGTAATATTTTCACATATTATATGATGTGTTGATATGGCAAAGAATACAATGGGGACTAAATTACCTCGAAAATTAGAGCAAAAGATGTCAGTAGTGGGAGAGCAGATAAATTGGCTCGCTTGCGTAGGAACCTAAGCGTGGCTCAGGTGGCAGAACGTGCTACCTGTTCTCCGTTGACTGTATCACGAATAGAGAAAGGTGCGCCGATAGTGGCAATCGGAATATATTTGCGTGTGTTGTATGCTTTACAGCTTGACGATGATATTCTGTGGTTGGCCAAAGAAGACAAACTAGGGAAAACATTACAGGATTTGATTTTGAAGACAAGGAAAAGAGCCTCGAAAAAGGGATAAAACTCACTTTTTCCTGCATATAAGTCGATAATGACTCTATCAGGATAAAAAATACAGCTTAAAATTTTGTATTATGCTACAGAAACATTATGTTTGTAATGCATAATAAATAAGGTATATGAAATTCGTTGATAGAATAGATGAAGCAGCACGACTGAAGGATGCTCTTGTGAGGGAGAAGTCCTCGTTAGTCGTGATGTACGGTCGTAGACGACTGGGTAAATCAACGCTTATTAAAAGGGTGTTGTCGGACAATGATGTTTATTTTCTCGCTGATCGTTCTGAAGGGCAACATCAGAGAGCATTGCTTGCAAAAGTAATAGCACAAGTGTTTCCAGATTTCGACAAACTGACATATCCAGATTGGGAATCTATGTTTCGTGCAGTCAATTATCGAACAGACAAGCATTTTACTTTATGCTTGGATGAGTTTCCGTATCTTGTAGAGCAATCTTCTGAACTGCCATCTGTGCTGCAAAAGCTGGTTGATGAAAAGCAGTTGAAGTATAATCTTGTGCTTTGTGGTTCATCGCAGAATATGATGTATGGGTTGTTTCTTGATTCTACTGCACCTCTCTATGGCCGTGCTGATGAGATCATGAAACTTGCACCGATACGTTTGCCATATATTCAAGAGGCTTTGAGCCTTGATGCGATGAATGCCATTGAAGAATATGCTGTTTGGGGAGGTGTGCCGCGTTATTGGGAACTAAGGGAAAACCAAAATTCACTTAATGATGCTTTGTGGCACAATATCCTTTCTGTAAATGGGACTCTTTACGAAGAACCGATAAAATTGTTTCAGGACGATGTAAAGGATATTGTTAAGACTTCGACGATAATGTCTTATATCGGTACTGGCGCAAATCGGCTTTCTGAGATTGCCGCAAGATGCAATGAGCCTGCAACCAACCTGTCGCGTCCATTGAAGAAACTTATTGATCTCGGATTTTTGGAGAAAGATGTTCCGTTTGGGATTGATGAAAAGAATGCGAAAAAGAGTCTTTACAAGATAGCCGATCCGTTTATGGCATTTTATTATCAGTTTGTCGTTCCTAATCGTTCATTCATAGAGCTTGGTCGTCGTTTGCCAATAGAACAGGCTTTGACTGCTCATTTCTCGGAGTATGTGAGTATGCAATGGGAAAAATTATGTAGGGATGCTGTGACAGGAAATCTTGTCAATAGAGTGGTTTATGGCAAGGCAAAACGCTGGTGGGGTTCTGTTCTCAATGAGGATAAGAAACCTGAACAGGTCGAATTCGATGTAATGGCTGAATCGCTTGATAAAAAGTATCTGCTGGTTGGCGAATGTAAATGGACAACACAAGAGAATGGCAAACAACTGACAGCTGAACTTCTCCGCAAAGCTAATCTGTTACCATTTGCCAAGAATTACACCATCGTTCCAATGCTGTTCCTTAAGAACGCTCCGAAAGATGATGCTGGGAATGCAATGCTTCCTGAAAATGTTGTCGAGTTAATGAAATAGAGGGGTAATCACTATTTGATAGAGTTATTAGATGGCAAAAAAAACGATAAATAAAGAACTTACTCTGTTCCCGTTTGTTTCTCGGATTGGCATAGACATAGATACCAAGCGATTCATGACGAATAACTTTCATTGTTTCTTTGTCTCGATACCCAGGATAATAATCTAGATAGAAAGACATCATCCTGCCTTTTAGCGGACGTGTCCTTAATGTCACGGTCTTACATTCATGCATAATGTTATATTTTTATGGTTATTATTAATTCGTTGGCGAAACTCTGTAATGTAATCATGCAGATTACCTACAGCAGAGATTAATTTTTGAATAATTAATGGATAGCGACAAATTAGATTATTTGTGAACACCCATAACCCTGTCAAACTCTACTTTTAGGAATCGGACGAACCGTCCGTTCTTCTCGCAGTTGATCTGATGGAATTGCAGAATGCCGTAAACAGAGTCACGGGAGAGTTTGAATTTTTCCATAGCCTCCTTGACGGTACAGTATTCCGCTTTGCTTTCCTGTTCCGATGTTTTAGATAGGTCGAAATGGAGCTTGGAATAATAGATTTGTCCGTGTTCTTTCTTGGATGGGATATTGTTCCGATACACCTGCGAACGGATGGCGACGCATATCATGCCGTACTTCCCCTGAATATCTTCCGGTGTGTACCATTCGGTCAGGTCGGAATCCACCTCGTATTTGGCAAAGGCAGCATCGATATGTTTTTTGCTATAATAGTTGAACTGGCGGATTCGTACCTTCGGAACTTTGTGCTGCCGTGTATAAGTCCACACCCATTTGGCGTTGACCTTATATTTCTCTGCAATTTCTTCAGCAGTGTAATACTCGGTGATGTCGAAGTCCTCTTCAGGCATGATGCGCTCATATGGTTTGGTTTTCATCATTAGTTCGATGTCGGCACGACGAATGAGCGACTTCTTACCACTGATGCGTGAAGCCCGAAGTTTGGATTCCTTTACCAATTTATATATATATTGTCTGGTTACGCCCATCAACTTTGCTGCTTGGGCAAAAGAGAAGAAATCCTGTCCCTCGGCGGCTTGCCGAGGTTGTAGCAACTCTTGCGAGCGTTTCAACTGCCGCTTGCGTTCCCGGATGCATTCTTTGTAGCCAAGATTGGAGCACTGATGACTACAATAGCAAGTCGTTGTCTTTTGAGCTATAAATGGCTTTCCACACCATTGGCAAATCTTTCTTACTTCCATATTTTCCTCGTTTACATTGGCGGTAATTTCGCCTTATTTCTCCCGATTTTTGTCAACACACGTCAACTAATGCGTTACTGTGACATTCGGGCTAACCGTGAATTTCCGTCGCGATAGAAATATGATAGAAAAATATGGATAAAAACCGTTACTTCCAAATACGGATCGGAAAGTGTTAAAATATAAAAGTCGCTGTAATACAGATACTTTGTTCTAAATGATTATAGTTGGTTACGGCTATTTCCAAGCCATCATTTCCCGATGCAAGATTTGAAAATTTTATAGCTATATTACTGTGTAATAAACTGTTATTGCGTAAATGTGCTTTCTTGAGCAACAAACCAGCAACAAAAAAATGTGCCTATTTTAAGTAATCTCTACAAAGTTATTTTCTAGCTACCCAAATTGTTACTATTACAGACAGAATAGCGACTAATACAGATGCAATAGTTGCTGCGAGCATTAATTTCGACATTCTATCTGCCTTTTTGTTTAGTTGGTAGGTTTGATAGTTGAAAAATGATGAGGTTGCTAATGTTTGGAATGTGTGTTCTTGATATGCTTTTATGCCATCATCTGTAATCTTAAAATTAGGAGCATATTTATTATCTGTTTCGATGGCTTCAACTAATCCTAATCTAATCATTTTTGAAATAACAAGATTTATTCGGGCTACGGATATATCCCAGATGAATCCTTTGGGAACATAGTTAACAATGGTTTCATTAAGTTCTTTAAATGAAATCTCATTCTTAAAGAAAAAAGCCTCCAATATAGCAGACATGATAAAATGTTCTTGATAAAAACGCTCTGATAATGTGCTTGCAGTATTTTTTAGGACAGGCTCGATATTACTATATGGCTCACATGATTTTACCAATTCTTTGAACGATTCGAACAACTTTGCCATACCCTCTTTTTCTTCTTCAGTCATACTTTCAGGGTTATTGAATATTTCCATTAGCGTCCTTTTCTTTGTTCCCATATAGCGTGTTTTGATAAAATTATGCTTTTAGTTTTATATAAAATTTGTTGCTCTTGTTGCTCAAATATTTCCGAGCAACAAAATAGCAACAAAAATGGAGTTATATATTATTGTTTAATGTTGTTAATGTGCTGATTAAAAGCATTTTATTGTATACATCTTCTTTGTGGCTCTATTTGTAATAAATTGATTATCAGTGATTTGTGTATCCTATTTCCCGATGCAACATACATAGCTGCTTGAATGATAGATTATTGCAATTTAATCGGTAGAAAAGTTGTTTTTGAGCCCTCTGAGACTTGTTTTTGAGGCTGTTTTACACTCTTTTCTCAATGAATCAGAACCATGAGGAAATATTGTATCCTCAATGAAGTTCACCTATCCTCTATCCGACTGCAAAAGTACAAAATTCCGTGATGTTTTCACCGATAATGTCAACTAAATGCAATAGATTTTCATGGATATTGTTTGCTGACCAAAAGAGAAAAAATCAGTCGAAGCCTTTTTCCATTTTTCCCCTCTGTTTGACTTGACTTTATTGCCCGTGTATATAATAACGGTCATTAAAGTCAAGTTGAGAGTGGAGTTATATCTTTTTCTTTTGGCAAGCAAAATAGTTCTTTGATATGATGAGTGTATGAGTAATAATTTGCATCTTATATTATGAATAATATATTGTTTGTAGATAGGTGTATATAGCACTTACAAACAAAATTATGACATTTAGTTTTTGGAGTTTCTGCTCAAAAAGGGATATGTGCATGGTTAATTATTCAATGATGTGCATTTTCTATGTACAACACATCATTAAATAAATAAAAAGTATTACCTTTGCATATTATATGATAGGTTGGCTATAACAAAGTCATCGACATAGTCGCTTTGCACCTTAAATAAGAAAATATGGCAAAGAATACAATGGGTACAAAGTTGCCCCGAAAATTGGAGCAGAAGATGCAGATTGTAGGTGAGCAGATTAAGTTGGCTCGATTGCGCAGAAATCTGAGTGTGGCTCAGGTGGCTGAACGCGCCACCTGTTCACCGCTTACTGTGTCCAGAATAGAAAAAGGGATTCCTACTGTTGCAATAGGGATCTATCTACGTGTTTTGTATGCATTGCAACTTGACGATGATATTTTATTGCTTGCCAAAGAAGATAAAATGGGAAAAGCTTTGCAAGATTTGAGTTTGAAAACAAGAGAACGTGCATCCAAGAAAGAATAATCTATGAAAAAGTTGTATGTATATGCCGATTTCGATTGGCTCAAAGAAGTGGAACTCATTGGCGAATTAGGCTATGAGTCTCTTCGTGGTGCGGACAGCTATAGTTTTACGTTCAATAATGAATGGTTAAGGCAGCACGGCGATCTGTTTTTGAGTGACGACCTGAATAATTACCCGGGACAACAATATACACAACCGAACAAGGATATATTCGGATGTTTTTCCGATGCTTTGCCGGATCGTTGGGGACGTACTTTGTTGTTGCGTCGTGAGCAAATTGCAGCGGCGGAAGAAAAACGACCAGTACGGAGATTATCATCTTTCGATTTCTTGACTGGTATCGATGATTTCTCCCGAATGGGTGGATTCCGTTTTAAGGAAGACCTCGATGGCGAATTTATCAATGTGAGTGAATCATTGAAAATTCCACCTTTGACGGATATTCGGGAACTGATTGCAGCCAGTGCCGAGATAGAGAAATGTGAAGAAAACAATATGCTCCCTGATAGGAAATGGATTGCACAACTTGTGCAACCGGGAACGTCATTAGGAGGTGCAAGGCCTAAAGCCAATGTTGTAGATACAGATAAAGTTCTTTATGTGGCCAAGTTTCCATCGCGCAAGGATGACTATGATGTTGGACTTTGGGAGCATTTCAGTCATTTGCTTGCCACAAAAGCAGGGATAAACGCTGCAAAAACAAAAGTGTTAGCAACTGGAGAAAAATATCATACATTGCTGTCACAACGCTTCGATAGAACCCAAGAAGGAAAACGCATTCATTTTGCATCTGCCATGACCTTATTGGGGCTGAGTGATGGTGACAATGCAACTACCGGGCATGGTTATCTGGATATAGTCGACTTTATTATTCAGAACTGTACCGATGTGGAGCGAAACCTACAGGAACTATACCGTCGTGTGGCTTTCAATATTTGTATCGGCAATACTGATGATCATTTCCGCAATCACGGTTTTCTTTTGACTGCAAAAGGTTGGACTCTATCTCCTGCATATGACATGAACCCCACGTTGAATGAGTATCAAAGTTTGCTTGTTTCATCAACTTCTAACAAAGCGGAGTTGAGTATTTTGCTGGATGCTTGCGAAGATTATATGCTCAACCGGAAAACAGCTGAAAAGATTGTCTCGGAGGTAATTGAAGCTGTAAAGGGATGGCGTGAATTGGCAACACGATTAGGAATTTCCAAGAGAGAGATGGATATGTTTGCCGGAGTGTTGGATGAACGATGTAAGGAATGACTTTTCTGTGTTCCAAATTACCAAGCGAAAATGTGGCAGATTATATGATAGTTGTAACTTGTCGAATAAGGAGTGAGAAAAATACTAATTTAATTCCATTATTGCATAAATAATTCTCAATATACACTTTATATTAAAAGATTTGATTAACTTTGCATATTAATATATGCTTGTTATGGATAAGGATATAAATAGACTCAAGGTTGTTCTTGCGGAAAAGAAAAGAACAAATAAATGGCTGGCTGAGCAATTAGGGTGTGCTCCGACGACTGTATCAAAGTGGTGTACTAATGCTTGTCAGCCTACAATGGAGACATTTATTAAGATAGCGAAACTCCTTGATGTTGAACTGGCACAATTAGTAATTATAGAAAAATAAGATGTATAAAATAATATGGGATTCAGCAACTGGTGGAGTCAGAATGTTGTCGCACTTCACTGTCGATACATTGCCCGTGTCGCCACGTCCTGTTTTCTATGAAGAACTTGATATGCTGAAGTTGGACAAATTGGGTTGGCAATATCCAAGATGTCAAGAGCCATTACTGTGGGCTTGCAACAAGCAATATTTCTACAGAGGAGCATTTGTTTTTGAAGTTAAAGGTGCAAATATCTATGATGATCCAATCGTAATTTTTCAAGCAGGACAAGAGTCTCTGTCTCTTATTCCGGTTGATGTGAATGAGATGTTAAACAGAGTTGGTGATGAGATGTTTTTGTTGGAGAGTGAGGCTGTTGAGTATATACGAAATATATTTACGCAATATTCTACTGCTCGAAAGTCTGTTGAGAAAGTGGCTGCCAACCAAATTGATTTTGAAGTATTGGCGGCAAATCTTGAGAAGCGCACCAAAAGCAAAATGGCAATTGTTAAGCAGGATTGTGATAGTTTTGATGTTATGCCATTAGAACTGGCGCAGGAGCAAGGAAAGAAGACATATCACACAACGAGAATTGATAAATTCTTGGCTTCATTTTCTGGGGGAAAAGACTCACAAGTAGTCCTTGACCTGTGTACACGAGCAATACCTCCCGAGTCTTTTGAGGTTATTTATTCAGATACAGGATATGAACTTCCTCCATCATTAGCACTCTATGATAAAGTCATAGAGTATTACCATCAGAAATTTCCAACATTGAAATTTTCGGTTGCGCGCAATCATGAGAATGTGATCAATTATTGGGATAAAATTGGAACTCCATCGGACACCCATCGATGGTGCTGTTCAATTATGAAGACGGCTCCACTATATCGAATGCTTAAAGTTGAGGGAACAAATAAACAGGCGCGCATCCTAACATTTGACGGTGTTCGTGCTGAAGAAAGTACGCGTAGATCTGGATACAATAGAGAGGGGAAGAGTGTAAAGCACTTTACAGTATTGAATGTTAGCCCAATTCTGTATTGGAATACGACAGAAATATTCCTGTATTTATTCAAAAATAACTTGCCGATAAATCCTGCATATCGATATGGTATGACGCGTGTAGGTTGTTTAATTTGTCCATTCTCGTCAGAATGGAATGACTGCATTTCACGTAAATGTTTTTCCAAAAGCCTTAAGCCATTTTTATCAAGAATTGAAGCAATCGTAAATAGAAGCAACATTCCGGACAAAAAAGATTATATTAGACAAGGAAATTGGAAAAGACGTGCTGGAGGAAGAGGCTTGGCTTCTCACTCATTTGTGCAAGTGCTATCAACAACTCCTGATTTGGAGATCTTAGTAACGAATCCTCAAAAGAATATTCTCACATGGCTAAATGCGGTATGCGAGTATGGATTATCTGCAAATAAGTGTGCTGGAGAGATTAAATATGAGAAGATTATTTATCCATTTGTTATTGAGAGTAAGGGAAATGCTCTTAAAATTACGTTTAAGAATACACATACAACCCCAACACTTCAAGGTCTGCTTAAGCGTGCAATATACAAATCTACTTATTGCATAAACTGCGAGGCATGTGAAGTGGAGTGCCCAACTGGTGCGTTGGCAATTCTACCTGAAGCTAAAATTGATGCTCAAAAATGTGTTCATTGTCACAAGTGCTTAGATTTCCATGAATTTGGGTGTATTGTTGCACATTCATTAGTCGAAACTAGTTCTAATAAAAATAAAATGAAATTAACAGGATACAATAATTTCGGGTTTAATGGCGAATGGCTTGATGTATTTATGTCATCTGCAGATACATATTTTTCAGATAACCTACATGGGTTAAACGTCAAGGAACAGTTGCCTAATTTTGTTAAATGGTTAGTACAAGCTGAAATTCTGGATGATACAAAATCGAGAAAATTAACAGAACTTGGATCATATTTAGTAGAATTATATGCTTATATGCCAGACTTAGTATGGGAAGTTATCTGGGTTAATCTTTCATGCAATGCTCCAATAGTAAAATGGTTTATAGAGAATACAGTGTGGAATATTAGTCTTACAGAATCGGATGTTAGGGAAAAAGTAATGTTCGATTACCCAACCGATAGCCGGACTACCATAAAGAATATTGTGTATGCACTATTTAGAACATTTAGAGAATGTCCTATCGGCGAGCGTATTATGCCTCAACAGGATAAGCAGACATATATAAAGACTAGCTACAATGATGCGTCTAGAGAGGTTATTGCTTATTCTATATACAAATTTGCACAAAGTAAAAATATCTCTGAATTAAGGGTTGCGGATTTATATGATAATAACAACAAATGTGGTATATATAGGGAATTTGGCATTGATAAAGACACTCTAATTAGCCAATTACGATCGCTAAACAGTGATATAAATCCAGTTCTCAATGCGACATTTAATATGGGCTTAGATCATATATCATTGCGTAGCGAATTAAATCCCGTAAGTGTATTAAAACTCTTAACAGAATAGTTGGTCATATGCAATTATCCTTTTATTTAGATTTAATAAAGCAAGTCAATATAGGGAATTACCGAGGTCGTAAGATCTTGGCAAAACCTATTTTTATAATAGCACTTATTGAAGCAATAGAAAAAAGGATAAGTACAAATAATAGATTCTTTTACGAAACATTGGTTGATTTATACAAACAGATATATCATTTGTACATTGGAATGAATATAACTCCTATGCATAAGCCATTCTACCATCTACAAAATGATGGTTTCTGGCATATTCAATATATAAATTCACCTATTTGTATCAACTCTGCTAAAGTGATAAATAGCCATGTGGAGTACGCGTACTTAGATAATGCGCTATGGGATTTGCTGCAAGATAAAGAAGCTCGTAAAACGATTAAAGAAGAGATCGTGAGATTTTTTAAGTTTGACGCAAACAACTAATTTGTAAAAATAAAAATTTTCATACGATGAAGACGAAATACTCTGACCTGATTGAAATCCGTGAATCGGCTATAGCTTTTAAGATTCATCCGGAAAATGGTGATTGGAGAGATTTTATTCCAAACGGACAGTTCAATGATGTGTTGAGGAAAGTTATAAATGCTGTATATAACAACAATGCAGACTTTCATAAACCATTCTGGATTGCCGGTACTTATGGTAGCGGTAAGAGCCATGCAGGAGCAGTTCTAAAACATCTGCTATGTGATAAGGTCGAGGATATTCGTGAGTATATTGAAAGAGAGTATAAGGACGATTCTTTGGCATTGCTTCGCTCGGATATATTGAATCTGCGTAGCAAGAAGCGACTATTCTCAGTATCGTTGTATAGCAACGAGAATATGGCTGCAGCCGAAGACTTGCCGTTTGTCCTGCAGAGAGTTATTGTAGATGCATTGAAAGCAGCAGGAATCGAATTTGAGGTTCAAACTGACTTTGACAACTATATTAACGATATAAACAAGGACTCTGAATTCTGGTCGCTTGTCATAGATAGGGATGCCCAGCTTAAAGCATTGGCTCCTACGACAGACGTATTGATTGACAAACTTCACGATTGTGACACATCGGTAATTCGTCACATAAAAAATGCTTTACGCAAGCAGAATCGTGTTGTCCCATTGCATAGTGATAGTCTTGAAGACTGGATTTTTGAGGTACAAGATAAGTTGGCTGCACAAGGTGTATATGATGGACTGCTTATTCTTTGGGATGAGTTCACAGATGTAATTAAGTCATCATTCGGTCTGTCAATCCTTGTTACTTTGCAGGGTATCAGTGAGCGTATGATGATGACTAAAAATAATTCCTATTTCTTGTTTATCTCACACCCTTCTGCTTTGGATAATTTGCAAGTGGAAGAGCGAGAAAAGACAAAAGGTCGCTACCACTATATGCCATACAATATGGAGACCGTATCGGCATATAAGATTATGTCGCGTAAATTCAAATTTGATGAGGATGACGTCTATTACAAACATAAGCGTAGTGCTTTTGTAGGACCACACGAGAAACTTTATAAGGAATTCGCAACAATATCTACTTCGAATAGTCCAGAGGAAACTGAACAAGACTTGTATAATTTGTTTCCTATTCATCCTGGTACTGCGAATTTGGCAACATATTATGCTCGTGAGGCTGGTTCTTCATCTCGAAGCGTCTTTGAATTCATCGGTGCTAATCCAAAGATTCGTGAATTTTTCGAAAATGAGGAAGCTTATGCTGACGGTCGAGTAATTACAGCTAATTTTTTGTGGGATTTTGTTGTTGATGAGTTTAATGAAAAGGTGTCGAAGTTTGGTGCCGTTACAGAACGCTTCAACTCGCGCAAATTGCAAGTTGAGAATGAAGGCGGTCCAGAGTGTTATGCTGTTTTCAAGAGCATACTGCTATTAAATGCGCTAAACAACATTGCAAACAATATAACTGTAACACCTTCGGAAGAGAATATCGCTCGCCTATTTGTGGGTACTCATATTGAGCCTAAACTCAAAGACATTCTTGACTATTTGAATGACAATAGTATAATTCAAAGAGCTCCAGGTGGTTTATTCTCGATACAATTTTCTTCACTTCCCACAAAAGAAATTGAAGCGAAGAAGAATGAGTTGAAGCTGACGCAATTCAAGTATACTTCAAGCATTATAAACTTTGGTAGCGAGGCTGACAAACTGTTGAAAATGAATTTCTCGACAGTCACTCGACCAATGACATATCAAAAATATTCTATTGACAATAATGAGTATTTATTGCTGAATGCAATAGAGAAAGGACGAAAGAATTGTCCTGCATACGAAATATTTGTTGCATTGCTTTTTGCTAGAAATGCTCAAGAGTTAAGTGAGTTAAAACAAATTGCATATAACGCTACATCAAACGATGAGATTGGCCGCTTTGACAGCACTCTGTTTGTTGTTTATGAAACGCCATTGGGTGATATAAATTACGAGCGATTTATAGAGTATCAAGCAAATGCCTCTGTCGCTCGTAGTCATAACTCTACAGAGCAAGCTGAAACACACATTGCATCTGCAAATGCAATGATTAAGGAGTGGGTTCAAAAGCTACAGCGAGCTACATTCTCTTATTTTTTGAGAGATCAAAACAGTGTTAGCTCTGGTTTGAAGATTGCTCTTACAATTAACTCTTGTGTCGCTCCGACAATCTTCTCAAGCGGGCCTGATTCTTATGATTTGCTTCGTTCTAAGTCTGCTACATATTGGCGAAAACAATTGGCTAGAGATACCGTCAAGACCGTATTGACTAATAATACCAAAACTGATATCAGTAGTCGTTGTACGGGGCAATATGCTCATATGGCGTTATTGCTTCAAGATAGCGTTGATGAGAATTTGGAGTGGAAGCCTTCGATCAGTCCATTGCATCCGTTAAAGCTTGTGGCTGATTTTATAGACAAAAAACTTCATAGTGTTAATAAGAATACTGATTTTAATCTTGGAGAGCGACTTAAAGAATTAACTCTTCCTCCATTTGGACTTTTCCAGTCATGTGCTTGTATGGGTATGGTTGCATTTGCAATGCGTAAGTATGTCAAGCAGATTTTTGATACAAATGGAAAACCTCTCGATGCAACTCATATTGCAGATGCTGTTATTAAGATGTTCCAGGCTTGGGAATCTGATAAGGTGAACAATACTCTCAACTTTATGTTTGAGACGAAGGAGTCTGGAGAACTATGTAGATTGTTCGTTCAAAATTTCAGATTGAATGAGCTTAAAGGTTATAATGATATTAGTAGTCTAACAGATGCACGTTGGGCTCTTACGCATGAGTATATAACTGAAAAAGGATTTCCTCTTTGGTCATTAAAGCATGCAACAAATTTTGATAACTTGCGTGGGCTAATTGATAATATTGTAAAAATTAGTACTGAAAAAGACTTCCGAAACCAGCCTCACTTGATGTCGCAAACGCTTGCAGAAATAAAGCAACTCAAATTTGAATTAAAGGAATTGCTAAAGCATACTAATGCATTCAAAGAAGGTTTCTCGGCATTTGTAATGGGCGTTGCAATAGAAAAGGGGCTTCCACTCAAAGAAGACGAGGTCGATGAGGCAATAGCCGGTATGCGCAAGCACTTAGGTGGCGATATTGGTTATTGGTCGGAAGAGGAGGCTCGCAATGCATATGTGATATGGAGGGCTCAGCTTCTTGAAGAGAAGCGCAGAAGACAAGAGGAGGAGATTCGTCGTCAGCAGGCTAACGACATGAGGACTGAATACACTGCATCGGAAATTGACAAACTCAATCAGCGGAAAGCAGCTGCAATTGCCAAAGTGAAACAGATTAAAGATGCAGATATAGCAAAGGCAATTCTTGAAAAAATTATAGAAAAGACAAATAATAGCTTAGTAATTAGTCTTATCAACGAATACGATGCTTAAGTCATTTGGAACAATAGATGATATGCTTGTTGCAATTGATGCTGACAAAAATGTAACAGGCAGTAATGCTGGTACAGCAAATCGCTTTCCAGTCCGATTTGTATTGTTTGATAACTTTAGAGACTCCTACGAGTTTATCTCTAAGATGTCAGATAAGGATATAGAAATACAAAGTGTTGACAAGTGGATGAATCCTCAATATGACGATATGTTTATATCTCGTATTGAGCTGGCTAATAATATCGAGAAATATATTGGAGATATTAACGGTGAGGATTGTGTTGTAGCTCCTTTCTCTGAGCTTGCTCGTTTCTATGACAATATTGAGCACAAAGAATTCGATGCTCTTATCACAAAGTTAAAATCTATTCAGAGTACTAACATTGCATTTGATAAACATCAGCGTATATATATTGTTATTGTGGGACAATATAGCAAAATTTCAAACTTTGAAAATGACCCACAAATGTTCGCTTGGTATTTAAAATCTGATGACAAGCAGTTTAATTATCGTTTGGTATTATCTAATGGTACTGATTATGATGTACGTAATTTAAAGAATAGATATACTGTTGTAAACAACCTTAAAGAGTGGCTCTATTTGTGGAGAAATGGAATAGATATCGCCAATACTATTATTTCCACTTCACCATCTATATATGCATACGAACAGAATGCTTTACCTGATAATGCATTTGATTTTGACAAGTGTGAGAATGTATATAAGTTTTTAACACTCGGATTAAAACTTTCTTTTGGCAATGTGCAGTATAAGGAATGTGATGATGCGTATTGGAGAGAGTTGGCCGAGAAAATAGATGTCACGAATTTCGTTTTTTCAAAGTTTCTTAAACAGTATTTCCATTTATTTGAACTTAAGGATTATCGAGATTTCATCAAAGCATGGCATAGTACAGATGATAGCTTTGATAAATGGTTGCTAGTAACGTACTACTTAAGCGAGTTTGATAAGTCAGATTATCTGTTTTCCGCATTGCAGAATTGTTGCACCTACACAGATCGAGAGTTGTTCGAACAATTAATGTTGGCTGTTTTTGACTTTGAAGATATGTCAGCTCAATCAAGTATTCGTCTAGATGTTTTGCGAATATTCAAGTATAAAGGAGCTTTATCAAAGGAGGCGCAAGAAACACTAGAGGAAAGGCTAATTAAGGTCGCAACAGATTATGGGTTTAAAACAGCTGCAAACCTTTTGACTCCATTCACAAGTGTAGAAAAAGAAATTGCTGTCAAGTGGTATGGAGAAGGTAATTTGGCTGTATGCGATCTGCGAGAAAACTTTCCTATATTCTATTGCTACCTGCAAAATAATGTGTTGCCGATTGATTCACAAGATTGGATTGAGAATTATATTGAAAAATATAAGAAAGCAAAGTTTTCTAATAAGTACGATCAGAGTGTTAGTGATGCGTTGCTTGTCCATAGTTCCAATGATGTTGCATTCAATTCATGGTATCAAGATTTTAGAACGGTGCGTACTATTCTTGCTGATAGAGACGATATAGATGTGTTTTATTGGATTGATGGACTTGGTATAGACTGGATTCCAGTTGTCCAACATATTATAGAGGCTGAAAAACAAAATAGTATTTATCTAAACGAGGTCATTGTTGGAAAATCATTATTGCCAACAGTGACATCCATAAATAAGGTTGATTTAGAGAAACTAGTTCCTGGTAAGCAGGTAAAGACTGGAGATCTTGATTATTTGGCTCATAAAAACAACAACAAGTATCCTGAATATATATTAGAAGAGTTTGACGTAGTTACAAATGCTATTCGTAGTATAATTGACGAGTATGCAGGTAAAAAGATTGCTATTGTGTCAGACCATGGGTTAACGCATTTATCTCAATATTGTGCAGGGTTAAATCTAGCGGGCTTTGAATCAGATCATCATGGTCGACTTGCAAAAAAGAAGAGTGGTGTTTCGCCTGACAATAAGTATATTGTTGTGAATGAGGATACTGCTTGTGCTTTAGAACACTCTTCGTTATGTGGTAAAGTTCCTACTGGGCAAGCGTCTCATGGAGGAGCTACACCAGAAGAGGTATTAGTTCCAATTTTCATTATATCAAACCAAGAGTCTGTACAATCATGGACAGCTAAGTTGCTTACAAAAGAGTTGTCAGCGACAGCACCTATAATTAGATTTGAAATTAAGGGATTAAAAGATGAGATTCCTTTCGTGGTTTATAATAGTAAATCTTATAAGCTTAGCAATATTGCAGGCAACGAATATCAGAGTGCTCGCATTGAGTTAGTACAAAATGCGAGAGATATTGTATTAAGTATTGGCTCATCAAAGCAGAATTACCAGATTGACATTAACTTTGGTGCCGAAGAAGAAGACCTATTTTAACATAGATGCGTATGAAAACAGAAATTAGTAATAAGATAAAGAACTATTTTGCCTCAATGGCAATTTATAAGGATCCTGCTTCTACTAATAGTTTATTTGCAGGCCGTAATCTACCGTCTTTTGTTAAAGATTTTGTACTAAAGAAATATATTAATACTACGGGACGGGTTGATAGAGGTGCTCTTACCGCATTTCTTGATAATGTGATACCACAAGAGGCTGCTTCAGTTAAAGATCGTTTAGGTAGTGGTCAAGAGCTAACATTGCTCACTCGCTTTATCATCTACATAGATTTGGTCAAGGGTATTCGTCGTTTTGCTATTCCCGATTTAGGTATAAAATTAAACGAAGGCCAAATTCCAGACTATGTGTATAATCAGCATGTTGGAGACTTGGTTGATGGAGAGAAGTGGGGCGTTATTAAGCTTTGTGTCCTTCCTGATATGGATGGCAAAAAAAATCATGTCGAGATGGTTGATTACAAACCATTCAAGCCATATAAGTCAGTTGACATGAGCTATTTGCGTGAGGCAAGAAGAGCTTTTACAACAACAGAGTGGCTCGATGTCCTTTTGTCCGCTATGGAGTATGATCCAGATGGCTTTGAATGTATTAGTCAAAAATTAGAGTTCTTGACTCGTCTGCTAATATTTGTAGAGCCCAGATTAAATGTGATAGAGCTTGCGCCCAAGGGCACAGGTAAATCATATGTATTTGGTAATTTATCAAAATATGGTTGGCTTGTTAGTGGTGGTAAGGTGACAAGGGCAAAGCTCTTCTACGATAAGCAAAAGCAACAAAATGGCATAATCAAGAACCATGACTATACAGCATTTGACGAAATACAGACCATTGTATTTCAGGAACCTGCTGAGATTCAAGCAGCCTTAAAATCATATCTTGAAAGTGGTAAGACTACGATTGATAATACGGAGTTCTCTTCCGAGTGTGGACTGATGTTAATGGGGAATATCCCTCTGAACAAACAACATAGACCGTTGTCATACCGTTATTTCGATTCTCTTCCTCAGAACTTTAGAGAATCTGCTCTATTAGATCGTTTTCACTGTTTTATTGAGGGGTGGTATTTACCTCGAATCAACAAGAGCATGATCTTTAAAGGTTGGACGATTAACGTGGAGTATTTCTCGGAATTGATGCATACTTTGCGTACCCAGAATTCTTATGGACTGCTTTTCGATGCCCTAGTAACATTTGATTCCAACGCAGATATGCGAGACTTTAATGCTGTAAAGCGCATAGCTACAGCCTATATGAAGTTGTTGTTCCCACACTGGCAGAATGTATCAGATGTTGATTATGAAGAGTTTGATCAGTATTGCCTACAGCCAGCAATTCTTCGTCGAGGTATTATCAAAGCACAATGCCATAACATTGATGAAGAGTTTAATACAAAAATGCCTAAGATAGAAGTGCGAAAGGCAGCTGTTGAGTATAATTCGGATTTTGATCGCGCATTGGATGTGTCAATATAGTATTATGGGTATAAATAGAGAGCGAAAAATTGACTGGATATAGTTGGGATTATGTCAAATGACATTCAATTTATATTATACAATCTTTCGGAAAAGGAAAGCAAGGTATAGGTAATCATCCGGGATGAAACCCTTTGGTGTACCCAAAAGGCAATGGCTCAACTTTTTGGCGTGGATAGGACTGTCGTTTCCAAGCATATTTGAGTCATCAGAGTTACTGCAGGATTCAGTATGTGCAAAATTTGCACATACTGCCGAAGATGGCAAAATATACATGTGCTAACCTCTTTTGATAGAAATGTTTCACTACATATTACGATATAACATTAAAAGCGACCAATATGGATAAAAAAATAATAGAAAATGCTGCTATTGCATGTGATAATGTTGCTAAAGCCATAAATGGGATACAGTTAGGAAGACCCTGTAATTCCTGCTGTCCTGGAAGAGATGCTTTAATCAATACTATAAATCAATTAATTGTAGAGATTAAAGATACGGAACCAGAATGCTTTCAACGTTTAATGTTAGAGTTGCAAAATATAAAGAGCCCTTGTAATCAATGTGTTCAACCATATCAATTTGGAGCGATAAATGCCATAACAAACATATTAAAGAATAAGTATATTGATACTAAAAAGGGGAAAAGAAAGATCTTTATTAGTCACTCTCATTCTGATAAAACAATTGTAGATGGCTTTGTCAAAGAAATAATGAAAGTTGGTTGTGGTTTTAAGGATAGTGATTTATTCTGTACTTTGGATACTTCTACTATTAGAACAGGAGATGATTTCCGTGAAAAGATTATTGAGAACATGAGAGATTGTGATTTTATTTTTCTTTTCATTTCTGAAAACTATAATCAGAGTGATGTTTGTAAAAATGAAATGGGAGCTGCCTGGGCTTTGGAAAACAAGAGGATTTTACCTTTTACTCTTTCCAAAATAACTTTTGAGCAAATGGGATTTCTTAATGTTGTTAAACAGGGTGCGTCTATTACTGACGGAAATAAATTAGATGAATTGTATCAAGAATTGTGTGAGTTTTATGAAATAACACCAGATTGGCGTAGTTTTAATAAAGCCAAAGGCGATTTCTTGGATTTGGTTGCAAAAGCATGATTCTTATCATGCTAAATATGTATTAGCAGTATTTGAAATGTATATTTGAAGAGAGAACCGCAAAAAGAAGTTGTTCGGGAATCCTGAACAACTGTTAAAATAGGACTATAGACTATTATACTATGGCACAAAATATAGAGATACGAAATAGTACAGCAGAGTTTCTCATCTTCATGCTTGAAGGCAAAGAGGATGGGATTCAGGTGATGTATAAAGATGAGACCATTTGGGCAACACAAAAGGCGATGGCGCAGCTTTTTGACTGCTCAACTGACAACATTGGACTTCACTTAAAAAATATATTTGTATCCGGTGAGCTTGTCAAGGATTCAGTTGCCGAGAAAAACTCGGCAACTGCCGCTGATGGGAAAAATTATCAAACAATGTTCTATAATCTTGATGCCATTATCAGTGTCGGGTATCGCGTCAATTCTGTTCGTGCCACTCAGTTCCGTCAGTGGTGTACGTTTGTACTCCGCCAGTTTGCCATCCGTGGATATGTGCTTGATCATAAACGAATGGAGAACGGGGCTTTCTTAGGTGTAGATTACTTTGAACATTTGCTTGCCGAAATAAGGGAGATAAGGCTGAGTGAGCGTCGTTTTTATCAGAAGCTCACGGATATCTATGCTACGGCAGTAGACTATAACAAGGATGCTCCGACAACCCGTCTTTTCTTTAAGAAGGTACAGAACAAAATGCACTATGCTGTGCATGGACATACCGCTGCGGAACTGATTGTAGAACGAGCTAATGCAGATAAAGAGCACATGGGATTGACCACTTGGGAAAATGCTCCGAATGGAAAAATTGTCAAAACAGATGTGTCTGTTGCAAAAAACTATTTGCGAGAAAAAGAATTGGAAGAAATGGGCAGAATAGTCAATGCGTCCCTTGATATGGCAGAAAGTATGGCTATGCGTCATATACCTATGACAATGGAAGATTGGGTAAAGCGAATAGACAAATTCATCAATTTATTTGAGAGCCCGATATTACAAGATAGCGGAAAGGTTTCTGCCGAATATGCCAAAGAGTTTGCTGAATCAGAGTTTGAAAAGTACAGGATTATTCAAGACCGTCTTTTCCAATCTGACTTTGATAGATTTGAAGATAATAGTCTTCCAGCATTGGATATTGAATAATTATAATGTCATTTTGAGGTTGGCAAAATCGCCTTTGGGATATGGCAGATTCATGTAGTTAGATTGGCAAGCGTTCGAACAATAGTTCTGTGTTCATCATCTAGTATCTGCATTTATGGTGGCCGACGTTACTTCAGGATACCACTTAAAAGCAAGAAAAGAGTTCACATAAGAGTTCATAAAAGAACCAGTAGGGTTCATAAAAGAGTTCGTAAAAGCACTATTGAAATATGCTTGCCTATGGTAATTGTCAAACAGAGGCTACAAGGATATTACAAGCCCATCCAAAACATGATTGCGTGGAGAGTTAAGGTATTCTATAATCGCAATAAAGCCATATCCTGCTTGCCTGGGATTGGCAACTTCTCGCGAGCGATTTATCGCTTGGGGTATTGAGTTACCCTAACTTAATAGAGGTCGTATAATGAGCAAACTCAGGGTGCAATTAAGTGTGCAAATTTCGCTTTTTGTTGAGACAGACGAGGAAGAGGCTGGCGAAAAGAAAAAGAGCTTAAATAACGCTATTTTTCATCCAATCAGCTTGCTGGAAAATTGGCATTCTCAAACGATCTATTGGTCGCTTGGGGTATTAGGCTACAATATTGAAGATAATAACAACACGAGTGTATTAGTCTTTATATCTGTGAGTTAGTAACATTTTTGCAGAGTGTAAATTTGCAGTGAAAAGAAAATAATGTCACTTTAGTGTCACAAACGAATGATTTCAGTAAGGCAAAGAAAGAAGTTATATCTTTTTTTGATCAGCAAATATATAACAGAAGGTAGGGAAAGAATAATATATAGTTTCTTTTCCCTACCTTTAAACATATAACTTTACTTTATCATCCGCATATATATAATGCGGATAAATTAAAGTAAAATTCAAATGGAGTCTGTACCCGACTGAATTTTGGCATTAGCAACTTTGATGGCTGCTTGCTTAAATTCATCTTCACCCTTAACGGCATCTAGGACTTTGTCTGCTACCCAAAGGATGAGAAGTTCTTTTTCATCAATCTTGAAATAGTTCGCAATCTGAATGACCTGAGTACGTTTTGCTCGTCTGTCGCCTCTCTCTATTTTTGAGAACATAGGAGTATCAATCTCAAGTAATGAAGCTAATTGTCTTTGCAACACCCCATGAGTATCTCTGAGTTCTTTTATTTTTTGACCTAACAACATCTTTATTTTTATATTTGTTTAACCAATAATTTCCCAATGACCACCTTTATTGGGTCCCACTCTTTTAACGATTCCCTTATCTTGCAGATGTTTGATATTAGTTGCAATCCAACGGCGAGATACACCAAGATTCGCTGCAATTTCAGATAGTGTTATATTTGGATTGTTCCTAATTTCATCAATGATTTGCAGTGCAGTTTCTGGTGCACTTTTTAGTGCACTACGCTTTGAAGCCTTTAATGTTCCATCTTTATGAGCAATATCAGCAATAATATTTCCCGCTGCTTCATGACAAGGAATAGTAATGCGGAAGAACGTGCGGTCTTCATCAGTAATGACTGTCGCACGTGGAGAACCGTTATTCTCTAGAACATTTTGTATGGTTGGAATACCGGTACTACGCCCCTCTGTCATATCCAACTCTTTAAGATATTCTCCCAAGCGGCGGTTGCGGTAACGTCGTGATACAAGAATATCACAACGGGAAATATCTGCTGCCGAGATACTTCTATCAGGGCCACCCACATTCTGGATGGTTATACCATCTGGTTCTACAGTTATCACCACAGGCTCCCATTCCTGGTAATCACGATGGTAAAGGCTATTAGTCACACTTTCCTCTAATGCTTGATACGGATAAGTGTAGAACTTCCTACTGCGATAATCGTCATTGGGCTTGATGATACTTTGCATCACCAGCATACGTTTGAGATATTCCAACGTGCGATCAATGATTTGAGGCACGGAACCGGTGATAACAGCTCCCTCATACAGATTGCTTGGGTTGTTCAACCGGCCTTCAGGAAAATATACTATTTCGATTTGAGTACGCTTGAAGAACTTGCTTGGGTTCTCACAGAACATCATTGCCGCCACGTTGCGAAGCATCCTGTTCTCTTTTGGCCCGACATACAAATCCATCTGTTCAAGAATTTCCTGCAATGGCTTTGTGTTAATGTCGCTTGCCAGCTTGCTCCCCACCTTCACCAAATATTCACGAAGAAGCAAAGTTGAAATGCCTTCCAAACGAATATCAGGATTCCCTCGTTCATCAAATGGTACACGGCTTGCCAACTCACGTAATTCATCAAGGACTTCACCTTTAGCAATGATACTACTCGTACCACTACGAACGTAGAAATACTCCTTGGGCATACTTTTGGCCATTACATTCTCTGGTACAGAATATGGTCGATTGATTCCTGCCGGACACCATATTACAAGTACGGATTTACCATCTACTTCCTCCACGCTTGTGCGAGGCATGTAGTAAGGCGAAATCTTGTTATTGTAACCCACCATTTCTTGAAGAATACCATCAATTTTTTCTGTAGGAATACTGGACGAATAGCGACTCCAGTTGCCTCGTCTGAATCAACGCCAACTACGATGTAACCACCTCCAAGATCGTCAAAATCATTAGCGAACGCACAAACGCTGTGGTATATGCTCGCAGGATTCCAACCCTTCTTGAACTCTATTCGGTTGGATTCTATTTTCTGCTTATTAAGCAGATCGTTTATATTTATTGCAAGTGCCATATATTATCTCTTTATAAATTCTTTTAATGAAATGGTTGATAATCCTAATCCTTTTGCTTTAAGTTGCAACCCATTGTCTGAGGTTAATAATATTGGATTACCTGATTTATATTTCAGTGCTACACTTAATATCATATTATCTGGTGAGCGTTTGTCGAAATCTTCTGGCAATAAGGAAACATTTGAAAGTTCCATTCTAATATCCCTTTGCCCCATTTGTCGATTTATTGAACGAATAGCATTCTCTGCATTTTGTTTTCCTCTAGTATCAAGTTTTATCTTCATTTTGTCAAGTTCATCAACAACTTTTGCAGCTAAGATAATAGGATATTGTTTGTCTATGCGAGAGATAATTTCAGGACTATTGATAAAAACATTGGTGTCTATTACGTAATAATTCTGAACACCAGCCTTGATTTCCACCTTTTTTCTTTCAAATTTCGACAAATCGATTTTCCCTGTCACATGTAGTTCTATTCCATTTCCCATGATTGTTTCAACCCTCTTAGATGAACAATTATTAATAGTTGAGTCTGTCGAGTTATATTCATCAAAGTCATCAGAAGAGAGTACTACACATCTTGACAAAAAGGCTTTACTTCTAGGTGGTAATGCAGGGAAATTACGAAAATCACCATCGGAAATAATGAGAGTAGTATTTTTAGAACGACTCGTTGCCACATTAAAACGATTTTCAGCAAAAGCAAACGATACCGCAGCGAGTGGAAAATACACGATGGCATAGTCTACATTCATACCTTGAATACGGTCAATGGTATCTATTGTCAAATCAAGATCTTGATTCTCTGTATAGAATCTTTTCTGAAGTAACTTAACTGTATCTTTAAAAGGTGATATAATAGCAATTTCAGAATCTGGATATGATTCCTTTAAATTTCCAAGAACGTTATCTATTATTGCAATTGCCTTATCAGAGCAGATTCCATCTTGACCATCTTCTGTAAAAACAACAATTGGCTGACCTTCTTTAGGGAAATAAGGGCTCTTGATATTTGAAAAATCAACAGGATTAGGTTGGACGGATCTAAAATTATTACCATAGAATTCTTTTGTCAGATTCGCACTCTTTTCCGTCAAACGAAAAGTAGTTGTTATACGGTAACTTGGTATGGATTGATTCAATGCAATATTCATTAATCCATCACATTGTTGCTGAACCTTCCAGATTTTATATTCAACGGAATTTTTAGATAGATTAATTACAATCGGTGATAACTGCATAGGATCACCAACAATCAGACATTTTGTTCCCAAAGAACAAAATGCTGCTAATGTGGATAAAAATGCCTGGGAAGCTTCTTCTATGATAATCAAATCAAAAGAAGGCATTACGAATTCCTGCTCTTTTTCAATATTAAATAGTTTTGACAAAACATAGTATGTTGAGCAAACCAACGAACCTTTTGGTGCCAACAAATCACGTTTAATATATTGGAGTCCTTGTGCAGCTCTAGCTTCGTCAGAGGACAGGTTCGTTTTGTAAACTTTACGTTCTTCTAAGTATTTCTTTAGAGGAGATTGTTTCACAAGTTCAATAAGTCCTTTATTTGCCATCGTTGTGACACAAACAGACTTTTCATTCTCCAAATAATTGGCAATTATATTTGCAATAGTGAAACTCTTACCAGTTCCCGGAGGTCCTTGAAGAATACATTTGTCTTCTTTTTCTAGTACTGTTTTTATTGTTTCTGGAATAGCTAGAGTATTCTGAGGATTAAATTCCAATTCAATAGGATGCCAATCCTCATATTTCTTTTCTTCATTGATATTGAAATACTCGTTATCTGGGTGATATTTAGTATAAACTGCAAGATTCTCCAGATATTCTGTAGGAGGGAATGGGTCAAAAAGAAGCATATTAATTGTTTTGCCCATTCCTAAAAGTTTCTCAATATCACTGTACATTTTCACAGATAAAGATGAGCAACCAACATATGCTTTATCTGGATTCTGACTTTCGGTGAAATACATTGGCATTATATCTGACAATCCTTGGTGCCAAATAGAGTGTTCAGGTTTGTTAAATTCACCAAATGAAATGCTCCAATTTGAGTAATTATTTCCAAGTACCTCAAAGCATTTTTTTGAGAGTAAAGTACAGTTCATCATTGTTTTGAGACGAACAGACAAATGTCTATCAATCTCAATAATAACATGACCATTAGTTGAATTTACTCTGTCAATGCGGCCAATAATGATTTTACTCTCCCTAAACAATTGCTTTAGAGATACATCTTTAATTTTATTATACTCTTTTATGATTTCCTGTTTTTGATGCAGGAAAAAATTTACATAGTTATCTATTACTGTTGCCATAACTTAAAACATATCAGGGTCAACATCTTCATCTGAATAACTATTCGCTGGAATATCATCCGGAGATGTGTAAACTAATTGAGAATTCTCTTCTTTTATAGTTCTGATAAGCGTATATACATTGCCATTAGTCTTCAGGTCTGACAAAATTTCATCGTCGTATACCTTGCTAACAATAGCCTTCTTATCATTACCTGTTACTTGTATAACAATTGCATCTTGATCAATCATCTGCATTAAATCTTCCTGAGACTCAATAAAGATGAAATCATCTGCATATTTTCCATAGTACATGCAGACAACGCATTTATCCTGTCTTAGTAATTTCCATATATCTGGCGATATGTAAAGAGTACCACCACGCGCACTACACCTATGAATAAACTTATCCCCAATACTTTCAAGTTCACGATGTTTGTTCAAGACAAACTCTTTAATATCCATTTTAGCACCACCATACTTCTTAACAACTTCATTATAGAAGCGTAAACGAACAATGTAGTTCTCATTCATTATTGTATCAACTTCCATAGCTCTACCTAAGATTTCTGAAAGCTGGTGCTTCTCATCATCACCAATAATTCTATTAATACCCATGGTTTGGGGATTTTGAGTACCAACTTTCATTTCTCTACGTTTATACTTATTAGGATCTAAACGCTCATAAGAAGGCTTCGACTTAGTCATTTGTTCATTTGATTGGGGCAGTTCAGTATCCTTCTGTTTTGATTCTGTTTCCTGTTGCTTTTCATCAGTTGCCTTCTCATTTGCAGAAACTTTTTCTTTTTGAGACTTCTCTTTTGTTAATTCTGTCTCTGATGACTGCCCATGGGAACTATTAATGTTTTCATCAAGTGGAGTCTCTTTCTCCTCAACCGGAACGTCAGAAACCTGATCTGTCACTTCTATTTTTTTGTGCTCTATCTTAGACTCTATTGGCGTTTCATCAGCTTTCTTACCCTTAAATCGAGAACTAATACCACGATCGTATGCCTCCATAAACTGCATGAATTTTTCGTCGCTTTTCAACTGATTACGTTTCTCGATTTCTGCCAAAGCGGACTTCTTATCATAGAGGAGATTAAGAATAATATCTTTATCAGCTTTGATTTTGAGACAAAGCATGAGTTCACCTACAAAGTCTGTAAACAATCGTGGGTCTTTGTAACTATCAACATACATAAATGTATCAGTACCTGACTGATGGTAGAATCTCTTGGAGTCGGTAGAAATGCTATTGTCATTTTTATATCGTAGGATTATAGACTCACAGCACACGAACTTCATTTTAGAGATTTCTTCAAAGTAAGCACTATATGCAGGTTCCCAATCAGGAGCAGATTCAATACCCGCAAGTATAAGAACTGCCATCTGAAGATACTGTTTCAGCGAATTTTCAGTCATATCGGGTTCGATTGACTTGACATGAACAGTTTCCATGTCAGCAGTGTTGTCGTGGATAACCCTTATACCTAAACATTCACAAGCCTTCAAATACTCTTCTCCTTTGGGGAAATAATTGGTGTTGAATACTTTGGGATGAGATCCGAAGTAAAAACTAAGTTTTCCATTTGGCTCGTCCAAAGCATATAACTCTTCAATGCGTTTCGTGTCATTATCTCCGCTTATCCATTTTGCATTAGGATTATTTCTGTAATCGTCACGGATAGCTATATGCTTTGCGTCTTGTTTATTGAATTGGGAGACAATCCAAGACAGCAGCTTTGGCCTACGTTTCTGATCATTGTAGCAAACCAAGGCATCAAAGCAATCTTGCAAGGTCAGTTTGTCAGACTTAAATGGAAGCAGACTGAACAAAGAAACCTTTTGTCCATTCTCTTCAAATACAATATCGGCAACAGCAGGAATCTTTTCTTTATAGTTAGGAAGTCTATCAACAAATTCATCTACATCGTTACCAAAATACAAATCTTCAGGTTTCATGACTGATTTCTCGGTTGGTATGCATGCAGTTGTAGAGAACTTCCTATCTCGGAAATACCCCAATATTGTCTTTTGAGCATTTGAATAACCGGCAATGTTTTTAGCTAAAAAGGTATCCCAGAAATAACGTGCGAACTTTGGATATTTTTCAAGAAGAGGAATTTCATTCTCACTGAATCCACTACGTACACGAAGAGTGCCATCAATGAGACTATTGATATTTTCAATATCAGCATATTTGTCCGATATATAAGTGATTCCTTCCGTAATTCCATACATCTGATAGTCACAAAGTGGATTGTAAATAGAGCCTGCTGTTAATGCCTTTGGCAATGTAAGTACACCTGCATTTGAATATAACTTTAACTGAGAAATTGAAGTTTCCAGATCTGTTATTGAGTCATTTTTGTTTGCCTTGATAGAAGCAAGATCTTTGAGTAATGCAAAGTGAATAGAATCGAAGGACATTACAGAATTCTTCTCTTCATCTGTCACAACAATAATCTCATTAGAGAGGGATTTATCGACCTTCTCCTTTATTGTTTGCAATTCTGAATATCTCTTTAATTTTGCTTTTCGCCAATCTAAAGGAGTATTTACAATGGTGGCATTTGCTGCAGTCGCAATTTGAAGCATTAAAGCGCTTACATTTTGATCCTTCCCCACAAATGAGACAGAGTTTGGGATTGATATATAGGGAAATGGTTCTGTCGTATTAGTGTTGATATAAACCGTTGACGACAGTTTCCTGTAGACTCCATCTACAGTCTTCACGAGCATCGGGCTCAATGTTGATGGCAGATTTGCATTTTGCTTTCTAAGGTCTACCTCATATTGAGCAAAGAGGTTGGGCAAGTTGTCGTTTTTAATTAACGATAGTTTTGGAATAATTGTGTTGATGATTATTGAAAGGTAATCATTCTTTATGCCAACTTTCTTCCAAAATTCCATCCATGTAGCAATGGTTTCTGGCGTTTCCTGATCAGTTAGGTATTTATCGCTAATAAATAATGCGTTTTCATCATTCAGTCTAACAAACGACTCTATATCCTCGTTTGGCATATAGTGGTTCGAAGCATATATGGTATTTATTAATGTTTTGAATGTGTCTTGAGGGGCATTAACAATGTTACTATCACTGCTATTTGATAGTAAAGGCAAAGTTATCACAGGAAGGAATTTTAATTCGCCTATTCTTTCGTTGCCTGCAATATTAGTTTTTGCCCATCGCCAGAATCCTATGTTCTCGTTTGATTTAGATATAGTTGTTGAGAATGTCTGTTTATGACTAAGTAACCACTCTACAAAATGTGAGGATTCAAAGCGTACATTCCCAAATTTTGACCAATATGAATCAAAATTTTCATCAGGTTGATAATCAGGATGTATTATGTCCAAATCGGAAGCTTTAACAAGATTCTTTTTAAATAAATCCGTTACCGTAGAGCTTAGAATCTTGTGATTAGAAAGAGAAGAAGATACCGTCGCTGGAACAACCTTAGTACCAGTTTCGCTAACATCTTCCTGAGAATCCGAACCAATAATAAATACCGGGAATTTTGATAAATCAGATAACTTATCTGGTGCGATGCTTGAGACGCGACTTGCTATAAATGCGTGAAATTCTTTATTCTTATCAAAATCCTTGATGAATGTGCCTATTGTCTGAGGATGTGTGCATATTACAGTATCAAAGAAACTTGCAAATGTGTATGTTCTTACACCAAGAGATGTTAACAAATCAAGTTGGCCATAACTCTTGTTGACAATTTCAATTTTTATGTTTGATGGAAACCATGACATGTTAACTATATTCTCCAGATCCAGTATCTGGGAAATATGTCTGTGAAGATACTTTTATATTATTCTTCCCATCATTTAATACTATGTCTTTAAATCTCTCAGGCAATACCTTGGTTTCCTTGTCTCTGAAGCATTCTAATTTGGAATCAATAAATTTGATAAAATCCACGTTTAAGTTTACGATATCATCTACTATTTGATTATACTCGTTCAAATATGACAAAACCTCATCTTTTGTTTCATATGGATTGGGAATTGATGTCTTCTTTATGATTGCAGGAAGGTTGTTTCTTATCACGAGATGACAGGCTATAGTGTCTGTCATTTCGGATATATCAAAACATTCTCTTAAAAACTTCTTACATATTTTACTTTGTTCTTCGTCAAGATTTTCAAAATAAGCGCGGTCTATTTTGTACAGCCATTCTTTCTCCATCCAAGCCTTTTGCGAATACACATTGAATAATCCTGTATCAATAAATCTGTTTACAGACTTATCCATATAGGCTTCTTCATTGGCTCCATTATATACGTGAAGACAATATTCGCACAATTCCTTTGGTCCGAATAGTTCTTTCTTAGAGAAGCAAAACCTAAAGAAATCAAGATTCGAAGATGGATTTTGAATAGAAGAATTAATTTCCTCAAGGTGTTTTGGGGATATTCTTTCTTCTCGAGAACTCCAACCATTGCTAACATTTTTATAAGAAGGTCTTATAAATGTGTCAACAACAAGTTTTTCAGAATACTCCTTTATTCCATAAAAAGTCTTTAAATATGTTATAACCTCTTCTGTATAGTCCTTTGATATGAATGTTATCCAATTATTATTCACCCATGGATGCTCTACAAACGATAACGCTTCTGTAGAAAATTCCAATATTAATTTATTGAATGAATCAAAAGCGACATCTGCATCACATTTATTCTCATGTATGAATCCCCAAAATGGTAGTTCTTTCAGAATATTTATAGTACTTTCATCTTTTGTTTTATTCCCATCTTCTTTGAAAAGATTTACATATTTAGCAAGGAAAGAATAAAAATCCAAGGAAGTTTGTTTGTCCTTTAATGCAGTAATTGTATTTGATCTATTTGAAGCATTAAGCAAAACGTTCAAAACGAATAATTTGCTTTTGAGGGCAGGGAATAATCCTTTTGTTTGTTCTTCCCATTCTTCGTTGTCTTTGAAGAACTCTACGGTTTGAAGTGTCAGATGTGGAATCAATGTTTCAAACCTTTTTAGGTAGTTTGCCTTGTCAAAAATATTTTTATCGTGATAAATAGAACTACAAGAATACAGATTGCCATCTGCACATAGAAATATAGAATAAACACCTATGTCTGTTAACCATTTTTTTTCAAGTAAAAATTTGAGGAAAAGATTGTTGTTTTCTTGGATTTTCAACCACGAAGCTATTTTTTCGGTAGTTATTGTTTGAACAAGATTAGTTTTATTCCAAATATTGTTCGCAAATCCAAACTTTGTTAAATATCTTTTGAGAAATGATTTGAAATCCTTATTTGTACGCAATATCCTCATAGGAAGATATTTGTCTTCAGGCAAGTAACTTAAGAAATCTGCGTCTTTAATTACACCAGATGACGTAATACTAGTCTCATCAAGGATAACCTCTGAAATCTTTTTAAACTTTCCTGCTCCAATAGGTATAAATTCTTCATTCTTCAGTTTTTCTTCAAATCCCTTCTCAAATCTTTCAATAAGATCCACATAATTTTTGCCAACACCATTTTTGCATCCCTCAAAATCAGGTATAAGTTGATAAATCGTGTCTGTTTTATACTTTTGCTCACGACATAACTGAAGAATCCATTCAAAGAATTTTTTACCTGCAATATATGCAATCTCTCGATTTACATCCAAATCCATTTCGATGTCATCACGGGGACCAGTCGGAACCATATCTGTGTTCATCAAAAATTTAAAGCCCCATGATGCTTTTTTAGCTGGCAAATAACAATATAGTAAAGCATCTAATACAGGACGCAATTCAACCCCGTTTTTTTCGCACGCAAAAGATACAGATGTTTCCTTAAAGTTATAATACTTTGTTGGTATCTTTAAAGTGCCATTTTCTTTCTGTTTATCTATCTCTTTATTGATAGCCTTTCTTGTTTCTTCTTTGATATGATCTTTATAAGTGTTAACGACCCATTTGTCATTACACTTAACTCTTGTTATGTCTTGATTAAAATTATCGTGGAAAAATACTTTAACAGAATTAATATATGGAATAAAGAGAATTACTCTTTCATTTGCAAATACATCCTTAAATAGTTTTACAAAATTTTGTTCAGATTGCCTAAGTGTTGAAGGATTAGTTGGGCGTAAAGCGAACTGAACAGGGAACTTGGTATAAGTCTTTTTGAAAATATCTAGCACACCATTATCCACCTCTGAAATATCCGTCCAAATAGGTAAAAGTTGCCAAGGAGTTGAAACTCTATTTTTAGAATAATCCCAATCAAAACGCAGATGAAAACGACCTGTTGACAAATAAACATAGTTATTATCAACAAACACGGTTTTAAAGCCAATGCCCTTGTAACCAATAGTATCTGTATTATCCGTTTTGTCTTTATCATTAATATCGCATATAGCCGCTATATTTTTTTCTGAAAACACAGCCCCAGTATGCATAAATATTAGATATTTATCGGTAATGTGAAATTCCACATCAACGGGTTGCTTAATGTTATCTATCTCTTGAGGATAGTCATTTGCATTTTGCAATAATTCATAAATAAATATTTCCTTTCCGCTAGCGGTGAGTTGAGTTTTTAGAGTATCAATAGAACGTACTGTTCTTTGAGCAGAAGGAGCACCTTCGCCCATTATATTTCTATGCAACTTCTCAACAACAGCTAAAGGTGTTACTTCGACGATTGGAAAATCTTCATTTACAGTAAATTGATATTCGTTTTTCTCAAAATCACAATTTACTAGTTTCCAAGTAAATTCATAATATCCATTACGTATTGACCTTTTTATTTTTGCACAAAATGGAGCCAACTGCTCCATATTATGCATTATCAATTTAGAGAAGTCAGAACGCCTTATATCCGATATTTCATATTCATTTCCAATAGATTTAAACTGAGCGATAAATCTGAAATTACGCAGATTCAACCTCCATCTAACAATACCAATATCAGTTCTATCTTTATCATCTATTGGCAAGTCGTTAACAAGAGAATAGTCATCTCTGTTAGTAATAGTTGTTTTTGTCCTCGGCTTATTCGCATTGCCATCAGTAGAAGTAAATATAAAATCAGGTTTTCTTATTGGCAAGAGTGCAACTATAGATAAAGCAAAAGGATTGTAGGTGGCTTCCCTGATTTTTTCAGGCGCAATAACACAATTAAAACTACACCAAGAACTTGTTAGTTTTTTGGAGATTTTGAAGCGTACGGGTCTATCTTTTATAATTGGATATTTCAATATCCTTTTGCCATTACTTGAATATACGTTATCAATAATACCGATCTGTTTCACTTCATCATAGTGAAATTCAGCTACAAAAGAAAGACTTTCTATATGCCAATGATCAAGAAGATACGCTTCGCGTTCCTTGTCTGTTGCCGTAGAGAGGTTTATATTCTTTTCCATATTATACTTCTAGTTGTTGTAATTTTATTGAATTGTCAATATTTGGACATAAATTTATAAAAGGATTTGCAGATTCTCGAAGAAATCTCTGAAAATCTGCAAATCTCTTGTGAAAAAGATAGTTTTCTTCTTCGTTAACACCAATTGTTACCGTTTTCGTCTAGATGACCCCATATTGTTATCACGCTTCTTCTCTCCCCACGGCATATCCGACGATGAGCCACCACCTCCAGTACCGACATGAACTTGTGCAGGGCCACCAGCCATCAATCCTAAGGAAGCATCAAGCAATTGTGCCTGCATTTGGCTGACCTGCTCAAACGGTTCAAAGATGGCATTGATAAGTTCATATTCGGTAAATTCATCATTCAGATACTTCTGCATAGCCGGATTTCGCCACTCCGTATATTTGGCATCGTCAAATATCTCATCTTTTACCTGTGTCCAAATGTGAACGCTTGGTGATGGTGCGTGTCTTGGAGAAATATAAAAGTGAATGAGCGTAGCCCCTGAAGATAGCCTATAACGATGGGGATTTGCCTTGCGGTCAAGTTCCCTGTTCTTCTCTTTCAAATTCTCGTTCTCCTTCTTATAGGTTTCAGATTCTCGGATTGTCTTCTTCAAGGTTTGCTCTAGATTGAAACGGGTTTTCTCTCCATTCTCTGCCAATTGCTTTTTCTCCTGCTCCAATACTCGGACTCGTTTTTGCAGTGACTCAATCTGTGCGGTCTGCTCGGCTATGGCAGTTCTTGCCTTTGCCAGGTCGCCCTTATTGAAAAGACTAAGGATGAAATTTTTGCCCTCTTTGGCTGCTTCCTCTTCCTTTTTGAGTCTGGCCAGCTTTGCTTGTTTTACTTCAGTTTCCTGAATTAGTATCTCGATATTTTCTTGAATACTTTCCATCTTCTGCTTGTAGTAGGTACTGTTGGAAATATGCTTCGCAACGGAACCGACGACGCCACGTTCAAGCCCGAAACCTTTCATGGCTTTGCCATAGCTGTCTTGATATTTGGTAAGCATGGAACGGTGCATCACATCATCTGCACTTAATCGTGGCCCTCCTTTTGTGGTACGGTATTTCTTTTGACCTTCCCTTTCTCGACGCTTGCGTTCCGTGGTTACAATAGGAATAATCGTGGCATGCAGATGGGGAGTTTTCTCGTCCATGTGCAGCACACAAGAAACCAGATTCTCCTTCCCGAATGTATCTTCTAACCAGCGGATATTGGCATTGATCCATTCGGACAATCGTCCCTCCTGTTGTATCTTCATCATCTGGTCATGGCTGCCGGATAAGATTGCACACAGGTGGGTTGTCTGGTTCTTGCCAATCTTACGTTTGAGTCCGGCATTGGCAAGCCGATTCTTGATGGCACCGTTTCTATCTTTTACCCCATCGGGGAAAGAGAGTAGTTCACGATTAAGGTGTGTTCTCGACGGGTCGGCATTTTTAGGGATGAACGGCTTTCCGCTTTTCGTCTGTCTCTCTATATGGGTGCTCAATCCACTGCCGTTTGAATTGCCACGCTGAATGTGGCATACTGCATATTGGGTCATGATAGTTTCGTTTTAATGTTAGTTTTACTGTTTACTTTACGATGGTCGCTTTATAAAATTCCGTCATTGCAAACCGTCATTGATGATGGTAGGGAAAAGAATAGAACAGGTAGTCAAACGGGTGTCGAGAGGGTTGCCCTTTCGCTTATCGGCTTTTTTAGCTGCCACTTGTGCAGCGGTCGTAGAAAAAATGCCGTAATAAGCTACGGAATTTTTAAAATATCCCTCCTTAGCCAGCAAGCTGTCCACATCCGCCATATCTGTCACTATTCACTATCGAATTCCACTTAAAGGATTTTCCACCAATATTCGGGTCTCTTATGTGGTTACAACTTTACTTATCTTTATTCCTATATATATGCACCTTGAATAAAGTAAAGTAACCGAAACAAGACACTTGGTCAGTAGCGGTAGCCACCCCGATTGTAACGGTAGAGTTTCCCGTTGTCCTGCACAACCATTCTCTTGTTTCTGAGGAAAGTGATTTCAGCTGCTGCCTTGTTCTTGTTGAAACTGCCAAGTATGGTGCGAAGTTCTTCGACAAGTCTGTTTTGGAAGTCCTCATAATTGAATTCGTCAAACATGGTCGGGAATATCCTTTCAAGGGCGGTTTCGTGCTGTTTCTGTGTAATGTCAAAGTATGGGTCGAACTCTTTCTTTGACGGACGACCGGCTTTCTTCGGTTCGGACACATAGTCCTCAACAAGCTCAGGAAGAATGTGGTCATTGATACGGAATGCAAAGGTGGGGAAAGTCTGTGCGCGTGTAAGCACTGCGGACACCTTACTGATGTTCTCATCGACTTTGTCTTTCTCCACCTGAATGACGGTCGCAGCTTTATTGTTTATCTCCGTTCCGATATGACCTCTGGCATTCTCATCACCCTTGTTCTGATGGAGGATTGTATGGATGTGAATCTGATATTCATCCGTCCAGCGCATCAGTATGGAAGTGATTTGCGTAGCCTCCAATGGAGCATTGATGTCAAAAAGCAAGTCACGTACCCCATCGATGATGACAAGCCCGATTCCTTCGGTAGTCGCAAGAGCACATTCTATAATTTCAATGCGTTCTTTAGGCGTGTATTTCCGTAAGGAGAGAAATTCCAGGCGGTCAGTGTCCGTACCATCGGGAAGGTTGGCAAGAGCAAGGATCCTGGCAAGCGTCTTCTTGGAATGTGCCTTGCTCTGTTCGGTATCGACATAAAGAATCTTGTTCTTGCCTTCTGGCAAACATACCTCATACGTAAGTACCTTCTCACCACTCAGTGCTGCCGCAGTTATGGCAGAGACATTGAATGTCTTCTTGCTTTTGGCCTTTCCGATGGATGCACTGAAATTGCCGAATGTACCGATGGGTATGCCGTCCACCTGAATAACAACTGCTCCAGTGTCGTACTCTTCCGTCATACTAATGCGTGACTCATGCCATTTCTTTACTACGTCATCTTTGTTGGGTGGCTGTGTCAGGATTGGAATGTTTGCTTTGTCCATCATCTCAAACCTTTCTCTATACGTTCCACATCGGACTGTTTATAACAGTTCTTGCCTCCTATCTTATAACAGGTGAGATAACCCGAAGCATTCCATCTCCAAAGTGTGGCACGGCTCTTGCCCAAGCGTTGCAATACTGCGGATTCATCCAACATGGCATCATTTGCGGTTGCCAGACGTGTCTGTTCCTGTTCTTCCGCCCATTGTTGGAAAGCCTCTTTCAAAGTCTCTACAGAGGTGATGACCAAAGTCTCGGGTTGAGACGGATTGAAATTATTCTTATCAATCATGTGATAGTAGGCAGGGTTGCTGGCGACCCTCACGGCAAAACGCTTGCCTCGCACCTGCCCGGGCTTCACTATATCAGTGAGGTCTGAAGTAGATTCGCACTGCAAAAGTAGTATGGTTTGAAATGAAGCTGAAATATCTTGGATTGTCATTACTTGCCGACCATCGGAAGACATTTCTGTTAAAACATTTAACGAAATAACAACCTTAGACAACAAAGTGCAAAAGTGCAGAAAATGCAAGGTGTAAATAATGCAAAAGCCCACACTTGACGTAACATCAAGCATGGGCCGATTTTGTTATATGTAGAAAGAGGACTAACTCATGAATGACTTTATCAGTCGCCACCATTGTATGAGTATACTTTTGCGAGTGAATTTGCCTGCCAAAAAAGAAAGACGACCGTCATCTTCCTTAGTGTAGCCTATCCGAGTCCTCAGCGCACTGATGATACGGTTCTTTTCCTTGTCGGTAAACCGTTCATGGAGATAATTGTTATAAGCGGTCTTTGATACATGGCTGAACTCGGTACTGACTTTGGCATGAGCGATGTTCCTTACCAGCCCTTCATCCCTGGCACATACCATGACAAGTGCAGCACCTCTACCAACTTCACCGTTAAGCAGGAAGTGGAGCGTGTCAAGTATCTTCTCCGAATGTTCTGGGTATAATATTTCATCCGTAAAAGTGGAAGGTCTCTGTTGGAACACCACATGCTTCCAGATATTCATAAATGTCAGTACCATCTGTGGTGTTACACCTTTAATGTAATGACGTAGCAATCCGCTGACAAAATCATGCACTTCTTCATAATGACCTGTCGCACGTATGAAAAGATATTCCATGACGTTCTTCACCCGTCTTTTTTTGCAAATGGTTTCCCATGGCAATTCGGGTCTGTCAAGTATAAGAAGGATGGTCTTGGCTGCTGCCTCATTGGATGGCACAGGAATATTGTCGTCAAGCACACCATCTTTGAAGCGTTCGTTATAAAGGAATAGAATGTACTCGATGTTTTTCTCCGTATTGCTCTTGCCGTACTGGAATTCAATGTCAGCTGTAATGTCTTCAATGCTCTCTTTCATAAGTTCCTGTTTATATGGTTACACCATTCTTGCTAAGTTCAAGCAGATTAGCAAGCTGCTCGGCTGTCATGGATTCAAACTGTTGCAAAAGTAGTGATTTTACCTCCGACTCTTTCCTGGCTTTCGCCACTTTCTTGGCTATGTTGGTGGCAAGCTCAATACCGCTAATCTTGATATAGTCATTGAAGACACTTTCAGTCTTGTGTCCACTGATAGACATCATTTCATAAGTGTCAAGAATCTTTTCAAGATACATCAGTGTGATTCCGGTACGTCTTGCCGTATGAGTCGTGGCAAGCTTATAACGGGGTATGAGTGCTTCGCCCTGACTGTTGCGTTTGTAAGTTTCCTTGTTCTGTTGCTCCTTTTTCTGATGGTCAAGGGTCAACTTGGTGGGAAGTTCATGCTTCAAACTAGGCATCGTTTCCGCAAGGGTTTCCAATATCTCCTTTATTTTATTGTTAAGGCGTTGGTTCTGTATGTTCGGAAGGTTGTAGTTGTACTTCTCGAATATACGGAGCAGGTTATCATTGAGAATAGGAATGGTTACTTCTGTATTGGTTTTCTGCTGGACAAGCGTAATGATGCCCACACCATCGTGAAAAGTAACGTTCTTTGCCGATATACGGGAATAATCCGAGAAACGTTGGCTGGTATAACAACCTACAAGGAAGACATCACGCACACGGTCGTCCTCTCCTTCAAGTTCCATATCATATAGGGCTTGAAGCTCTTCGTTGGTAAGATATATTTCCACTACCATGTCTTCCTTGTTTACCTGCAACTTCGGGAAATGTTCAAGAATGGAAGCCTTGAACTTGTACCCTTCCTTGAATGCAACGTTGAGCATGGCAGAGAATACGGCAAGGTTCTTGTTGATGGTCTTCTTCATGTAGCCGTATCTTTCCATGTAAAGCACGAACTCGTCTATCATGCGTTCGTTGATGTCATTCCACTCAAACGGATGTTCTTTGCAGAAACTTTCAAGTATCACAGCGAAGCCTTTATAGGTATGGAGTGTTCCTTTTGAGTAGTTGTTGCCCTTACGCTTGATGCTTCCGTTTTCCATTCCCTCAATTCTCCTTTGAACAAATTCCAGAAGGCTTGGTCTGCGTGCATCCTGTAGTTTCTTGACCAGTTCGGCATTTGCTTCTGTCTGTTCCCTCTTTTTGGAAATTATTGTCGTCCGACTGATTTCTGAGGGATTGACGGTCTTCACCATTTCATAGACTTCAAGAATGTCCTTACGGGTAAGTGCTTCTTCAGGTAGTGACATAATGATGGCATTAAGTGAAGCAACGAAAGCCTCTATATCCGTTTTCTTCTTCATAAGGCTTTCCCTATAAGTGGCATTCAGCTTGCCTCTTTTAGGGATAGAGATTCCACCATCCACAAATTCTTCCTCCTTTACGGTAACAGGAGACTTGAACTGCGGTCTGTTGGTACGGGTTATGTCCATTCGTACCAAAATGTGATGTTCGCCTTGCTTATTTTCTTTCTTGGCAAGGGATAATGTTGCTTTTGCCATACTGCTATGTTATGAAGTTTGGTGCAAAGGTAGCAAAATTCCCTGAAAATAATGTCACAAATAATGTCACAATAATGAGATTTATGAAATATTAGTGAAACGGGCTAAAATTGTAAAAGCATTGATATAATGGATATTACCTTTCTTTTGATTCATTTCTTTTCATTTATTTTTCAGTTGTTTTTATCTAAAAGGGGAATTTAGCTCCCCATACAAGATAATGTCTGTACAACGGGCAAGCCCGTGGCTTAAAAAAGACGTGCTTTGAAGTAAAATGTTTGATATTTATGGCTTTGATTGACTGTCAAAGACGATTAAAAGAGAATAATTGTCGTATAAATGTGTATTTATATGGCAACTTAAATGGCATTAATGTCACATTTGGTGTTACAGTAGTGCCGATTCAGAACTTCAAATTGTATCTGAACATTCTGCCCACAGAGAAAGTGAACAAAGGATTGAAATCACTTTGGCATTTTGAATGCCATTTGCCGATGCTTGGATAAAGATTGTTCCAGCAGATTTGCCGAAATATAACAGGTGCTAATATTGAAAAACAGTGAAAGTAGAAATTATTTAGCTAGTAATGTGTTATTTGATATGCCAATATGAAGATTGTTGTTTTGTCATAACCCCAATAGTACAGGCATGAATATCCGCAAATGGCAAAAGATGTACAATTATTCCAAACGGATTGCCACAACCAATCCAAAGAGAATTAGCCACAATACCATTGGCAATTAAAACGGCAACGACCGATTTCGTGATTTATCATGAAACCAGTCGTTGCACTTAGACTTTGACTTATATACGAATGGACACTTTTAGAATAAAGTCAAGTGGAGAGTCAATAATGGTAATCCGGCATGAACCGATAAATGCCACGGCTTTCCTGAACCACCATCCGTTTGTTCGTGAGAAACTTAATTATCTTCACAATCTTGTTGTGATTAAATTTCGTTCCTGCCAGTTCGTAGGCAGTGGTCAGTTCTTCTTCCAAAGCCTTATATCCCGAAATAGTCTCTTTTCCCTCAAAAGCCAGTTCGAGAGCCTTACGGTGGGTGGATTCGTGAATGTTCTTACCTGGGGAGAATGGTTCTTGCTTGGGACGACCAGCACTTTTCTTGGTCGGCACATAGTCCGGCAGAAGTTCGGGAAGCGATTGGTCATTGATGTAGAAAGCGAATGGCAGAAAGTCCTTTGAGCGGGTATGCACACTTTCCACTTTGCTGATGTTGCTGTCGTCCTTGTCTTTCTCAATTTGGATGACCGTTTCCGCTTTGTTGTTGATTTCCGTGCCAATGTGTCCACGGGCATTTTCATCACTTTTGTTCTGATGAAGAATGGTGTGAAGATGAATCTGGTATTCGTCAGTCCACTGCATAAGTTTGGATATTACACATGTGGCTTCACTCGGTGAATTGATGTCATAAACCAAATCACGGATTCCGTCAATCACGACAAAGCCAAGCCCCTCAATCTGACTGATGGCATCGTCTATGATAGCCAAACGCTCCTTCGGATTGAACTTGCGTAGAGCGAGAAAATAGAAACGGTCGCAATCCTCATTAGCTGGCAATTCTGCCAGTTTCATGATACGATGCATTACAATCATGCAATGGTTCTGACTCTGTTCAGTGTCAATGTAAAGGATGCGGTTCTTTCCATCGGGAAAATCCGTTGTGTAGTTAAGGACTTCCTTTCCGGACAAAGCTGCTGCCACCATAGCCGACACATTGAAAGTCTTTTTGCTTTTAGCCTTGCCTATAGATGCACTGAAATTTCCCAATGTCCCGATAGCCACTTCGCCTATTTTCAGAACTTCCGGCTCCTGTTCGTATTCCTTTTCCAAGCTGAGCATTGTATCTTGCCATCTTGTAGCGACCTGAGTAGGATCTTCGATGGGTGCTACCGTTTCCATACTCACCAGCTTTTAGGGTTGGCTTTGCGACGTGTAGTTGCAAGCATTCGAGCGTGTTCTTCCTCTATGCTTATAGGCGTTTCTCCTTTTCTTCCGCTTTCCAACCATTTGTCCAATTCATCACGATAGACAAACAGGTGCTTGCCTTGTTTAATGATTGGAATACCTCCATGTTTGGCTTTGTAATAAAAGGATGATTTCGAGATACCTAAATATCCGCAGACTTCATCAACTGTCATTGGAACATGGGTATCCTTTTTTACCTCGTTATGCTGCTGATGAAGTTTTTCTGTCAGCAGATTTTCCATACTTGAGATTCTCTCGCAGAGTTCGCCTACCACTTCCGGTAGGTCATTGAAGGTTAATTTGTTTCTTTGCATGATATAACATTGTTTTTGTTAAACATGCTGCAAACCAATACAATGATGTAATGCTGACAAACCTCAGAAAGCAATAATATTTCGGTCTGCGTTGAATAACTCTAATTGATTGAATCTAAGTCCGATTCAGGGTCGTTCTTCATACATCTGAAGTGATAATCTCCGGTTTTAGGAATATCAAGTGCTATTTTGCAAACTCCGCTTGTCCGAAGATTTTTAGCCAAATATTTAATCGAAGCATCTTTCAGTTCATGTGTGAACATCGTATGTATGAATATAGCTCTGTCTATAAGGGAAATGTTCAATCTCTCTCCAATGTTCCACACAAAGTGCATCAGGTCGATAGAGCGGAGGGGATTATCTGATCTTGAACGGATTGGCTTGTATAATTCAGATTGTCCGTGTGCGAAATACTCTATGTTTTCATGCAGAATTTCAAGATTTTCTTTTGAGAGAAATTCAGTCATTACAAAGGTGGTGTATTCATGAATGACACGTTTAATGTCTGCCTGTCTTTCGGATTTTTTACGTTCAATTTCGGCGACACGCATTTCATAATTATCCATATAGTCGTGTTTTACACAGTTTTCTACAACTGGCTTTTCCAAATTTATCTCCCAGCCCTCAGAATATGTGGATTCAATCTCCTTAATCTGTTCTGTCCGTTCAATATGGAAAGGTTTTACTTGCTTGCCAAAAGACAAACTCAATTCATTCTTTGTTATGAATCGGAAGAAGAAAAGCTTAAGTACTCCACAGGCGAGTATCATTGCCGTAATATATAGAATAACTGGAGTGGAATATTCCATCATGTCGATATGGCAATTAAGATATAAATAGGAGTCTGTTGCCCAGTAAAGGATGACACTTACTGAAAGTATGAAACTGGTTCTTTGAGGAGAGATTTTAATACTATTCGTCATAAACTGATACTGTTTGAGTTTTACAATAAGACAAATGTATATGTAGATTTCCAAATAGTTGCTGTTTGTAATGGATAATCGTTCAGGATTTAAGAAAAAATATGCTCAGAGTATGATTTAGAGCAAAATATCATACTCTGAGCAATAAAAACGGGATTATTTGAACCTTAACTCTTACTTGCGGATTAAAGAGATTCTGTTGCTGGCTTCACGCTTGTTACTGTCCACAACTTTCATGTACCGTTGTGTCGTGGTGATACTTTTATGTGCCATATTACTTTGAATGGTACGTATGTCTGTGCCGGCTGCTCCTTGAAGTGTTGCATATGTTCTTCGGTAGGAGTGGAAAGTGATATTCTTGGTAATACCAGCTTCGCGAATCCATTCTTTCATAGGTTGCTGTGTCCAACTTCGTTTCAATCCTTTAAATACTAATCCGGTTTTTTCTGGAGAATAGCCAATCAATTGCAGGGCTTCGTCACTGATAGGAATGATGTCCTCCGTTTTGGTCTTTTGGGTAATTGTATGGACACATTTTCCTCCAGCTGCAAAGTCAACGATCTCATGCCATTGTAACGATAGTATATCGCTGATTCTGAGACTGGTCAGACATGAGAACAATGATGCTGTCTTCAGAATCGGCTTTTTGCAAGGTGTTTCTGCCAATTTGTATAGTTCTTCCACACTTAGATACTCTTTTGGAGTATCTTCTGTTTCGATTTTATCCAAAAAGTCATTGATATTGGTCTTGATTAGCCGATTGCGATAAAGGATTTTCAAAAGTCCCCTGAATGTTGACCAATAGCCGGAAGCAGAGTTCTTTGAAATGCGACCGTCACGCCTGAGTTGCTTGGCATTTAGCAGATACTCACGAAACTTATTACAAAGGTCAATATCAATTTCTTCAAAAGTACATTTGCCATGAACGAAGTTGTAGAAATGGTGGTACACAAATTCCCACTTTTGGTCATGCTTGCGAAGCTGCTTGCGGTAGTATTCCAGAAAATCCGCTTTGAGTTTGTGTCTGTCAAAGAAATCATACCTGTCATTAACGATAGATTCAAAGCGTCGGCATCGGATGGCTTCCGCCTTTTCCGACATAATTGCATTGAAGTTGCGTTCACGTTCATTCTTAGGATTGGCATAAATATAAATGTTCAATCCTTCGTGACGGATGGTTTTCATTGTTTCCTGGTCACGATACCCCGGATAATAATCCAGATAGAAAGACAGCATCCCATGTTTCAAAGGACGTGTTCTCAATGTTACTGTTTTACATTCTAACATAGTTACAATTATTATTGGTTTATACTTATTTGCTACAAATGTCCGTAATGGCTTGACACAGACAATGCTCATTTTTAGAATCATTTTCTGGTCTGCATAAATTCAGGATTAGTCTTATTTTCGGGCTCCCATTACATGGTCAAATTCCACTTTCAGGAATCTCACGAAACGACCTTTCTTCTCACGTTTGATTTCGTGGAATTGTAAAACTCCATAAACAGAATCTCTGGAAAGACTATATTTCTTCATGGCTTCCTGTACGGTATAGTATTCCGATGAATCATCTTCTGTTGTTTTCTTCGATAGATCAAAGTGCAGTTTGGAATAGAATATCTGACCATGTTCTTTCTTTGAGGGGATATTGTTTCGATAGACATGAGAACGGATAGCGACCCGACTCATCCCATACTTTTGTTCTATCTCTTCGGGAGTGTACCATTCGGTCAGATCATTATCTGTCTTGTATTTGGCAAAGACAGCATCAATATGTTTCTTGCTGTAATAATTGAATTGACGGATTCTGACTTTGGGAATATCATGTTCTCTTGTGTAAGTCCATACCCATTTTGTGTTGACCTTATATTTCTCGGCAATTTGCTCGGCAGTATAATACTCGCTCATGTCAAATTCGTCCTTTGGAACTATACGTTCATAAGGCTTTGTCTTTAACATTAGCTCAATATCCGCACGCCGAATGAGAGATTTCTTCCCACTGATTCGTGAAGCTCTTAGCTTGGATTCCTTCACCAATTTATAAACATATTGGCGAGTTACACCCATTAACTGTGCCGCTTGTGCAAAAGAGAAGAAGTCTTGTCCTTCTGCTGCCTGTTTGGGCTCCAGCAGTTCCTGCATCTTTTTCAGTTGGCGTTTACGTTCTCGAATACGTTCCTTGTAGCCGAGATTGGAGCACTGGTGACTGCAATAGCAAGTCGTTGTTTTCTTCGCAATGAATGGTTTTCCACACCATTGGCAAATCTTTCTTACTTCCATATTTTTCTATTTTTAATTGAGGTATATCTCTTTATTTCTCCTCTTTTTTGTCAACACACGTAAACCATTGTCAACACACGACAACAAATGCGTCAGTGTGACATCGGGGACAAATCCCAATTTGTTTCGCGGTAGAAATACGGTAGAAAAATATGGTGAACAACACTATCCAATCGCTATGAACTGGATTTGGGGTAAATAAAAAAGCCGCTGAATTTCAGCGACTTCATTATAGTTGATTCTAATTCGTTGCGGTTAATTGCGATATATCATTTACCGATGCAAAAATGCCGAAATATATTCCCCAACACCTGATCCGTCGTAACCTCTCCTACGATATCCGATAAATGGAATATACACTCCCGTAAATCTTGCGAGATGAAATCCCCGGAAAGGCTGGAGTTCAAACCTTCTTGTACCCTATGTATAGCTTCCAGCGCATGCGTAAGCGCCTCGAAGTGGCGGGCATTCGTTACGATGATGTCGCTTTGGTGGAGGGTGGGGATGGAAGAGACTTCCGTGAGGAGTTGTTGTAGCTCTGCGATATGCAGCTTGCCTTTGGCGGAAATAGCGATTTGATGCCAGCCTTCGGTGGGGAAAGAGAAAGTTGGGAGAGAGGATGCGGGTAATACATCGCATTTGTTCATCGCTAAGATAACAGACTTATTCGTTAATCTCGGAGCTATTTCTTGATAGAAAGCCTCGAAATCCTTGAGGTCACGGGTTAAGTCGTACATGAGGATGACGATTTGCGCTTGGTCTAGAGCCTTGAAACTACGTTCAATACCAAGAGCTTCGATCGTATTGCTTGTTTCACGGATACCGGCGGTGTCGATGAAACGGAAGAGCTGGCCGTTGATATTGATCGTATCCTCGATAACGTCACGGGTCGTTCCGTGGATGTCGCTGACGATCGCTTTATCCTCGTTCAACAAGGCGTTTAGTAAAGTAGATTTGCCGGCATTCGTCTCACCGATGATGGCGACGGGAATACCGTTTTTGATAGCGTTACCTACGCTGAAAGATTGGGCGAGTTTGGAGATGACCTGTTCGATATGATCCGCAAGCGTGCGAAGCTCGCTACGATCAGCGAACTCTAATTCCTCATGGTCACTGAAATCCAGTTCCAGCTCCATGAGAGAGGTGAAATGGAGCAGCTGGTTCCGAAGTTCGGCAAGTTCCTTGCTGAAACCACCTCGCATCTGGCTTAGAGCCAAACGATGTTGGCCAGCCGAAGTGGAGGCGATTAAATCCGCAACGGCCTCCGCTTGGCTAAGGTCCATCTTGCCATTCATGAAAGCACGTTGCGTATATTCACCCGGTTGCGCTATACGGCATCCGCTGGAGATAAGGGATTGCAGGATTTGTTGTTGGATATACGTCGAGCCGTGGCAGGTGATTTCCACCGTATCTTCCCCCGTGAAAGAATGGGGGGCACGGAAAACTGCGGCGATCACCTCATCTATGGTTTCGTCATTGTTACCGACGATGGAACCATACGTTAAGGTATAAGCCTTTTGGGTAGATAAACTCTTACCTGCCTTCTTCGGCCGGAATATCCGATCACAAATCTTGAAAGCATCCGGCCCGGAGACACGGACCACTGCGATTCCTCCTACTCCCGGAGCTGTAGATATAGCGCAAATTGTACTCATTCCGTCTATTAAACCGTTATTAATTCATACGCTTGAGAACCCAGTCCGATTTCCTCCGCATAACGTAGGCCGGCTTGCCAGTTCGTATCCGGATGAATCAAATGGAATTTATCCTCTCCCTCAAGGTGTTCGTGAGGATGAGTCTCGGCTAATTTATTACCTCCGATGATAGGAGCGTTGATAACCATATCGGCGCAAGCCTTATCCAAGGCCACCGGATCGAAAGACGCAGCGATCCCCAAATCGGGGATGATGGCGGCATCGTTATGATTCCAGCAATCGCATTCCGGAGATACGTTCATGATAAAACTAACATGGAAATGAGGCTTGTCTGCTAATACGGCTTTCGTGTACTCGTCGATCTTGTAATTCAATCGCTCGGAAGTATCACCTTCGCCCATTACGGCACCGTCGTACTGGCAAAGAGCCACACATTGCCCGCAACCTACACAACGCTCGTAATCAATTTCGGCCTTTCGGTTGTTATTCAAATGGATGGTATCGTGAGCGCAGTGCTTTACACAGATGTTACAGCCTTTACAAGCCTCCGTATCGATACGAGGCTGTGAGGCACAATGTAATTCCAGTTTACCGCCTACGCTGGCGCATCCCATCCCGAGGTTTTTCAGCGCACCGCCGAAACCGGCTTGCTCGTGACCTTTGAAATGGTTCATGGAAATGATGATATCGGCATCGGCGATAGCGGCACCTATTTTCGGGGCCTTGCAATATTGCCCGTCGATCTCGATTTCCCGGTAGTCCGTACCTTTCACGCCATCGGCGATGATAACGTTGCAACCGGCGGACATGGGATTGAACCCATTTTCCATGGCGCTTTGAAGATGATCGACAGCGTTGGAGCGACGGCCCGAGTATAAGGTGTTACAATCGGTAAGGAACGGTTTCGCGCCTAATTCACGTAACAGGCTTACCAAGCGAGCGGCGTAATTAGGACGAATGTATGCCAAATTCCCCGGTTCGCCAAAGTGGATCTTAATGGCTACAAATTGATTTTTGAAGTCGATATTGGCGATACCGGCACGTTTTACCAGACGTTCCATCTTATCCAGCAGGTTGCTGCTGGGGGTCGTGCGTAAATTAGTAAAGTAGACTTTGGATGTATTCATCTTTTTATTGGTTTAGTGTTGACAAAGGTACGAAAAACACGGAACATTTTTTATATTCGCGTAAAACAGATTTGTATATGGACTTGCTTCAGCGGAATCATCAGCTATTGTTGAAAGGAATAAATTGTACATTCCTGCGTTATTTGCATGCACGGATAGAGTGGGAGGATCGGTTAATCGGCATCTTCGGCTCTCGAGGGGTTGGTAAGACTACCTTGTTGTTACAGCATATTAAGTTGAAATTTGAAGATTCACGGGAAGCCCTGTATGTGAATCTGGATGATTTCTGGTTTGAGACACATTCATTGACCGATGCGGTTAAGGAGTTCCTGCAAGCCGGGGGGCATTATTTGTTTTTGGATGAGATCCATTTCTATTCGGGCTGGATGGAAGAGGTCTCAACTTTATTGGATGCCAACCCCGCCTTAAAGATTGTTTTCGCTACCACTTCTTTGTACTCGCAGACAGAGGTGCGGAACGGGTTAAGGCATGAGGCTGCTTTTTATACCATGCATCCGATGTCGTTCCGTGAATTCCTTTCTTACGAAAGCATTCTGGATAAAGATCCCATTCCGTTGGAGGATATCTTAGCGAACCATCATGATTTGGTGAAGGAGATCAATGCGGAGATGAATATTGTGCCGATTTACCGGAACTATCTGGAACATGGATGTTATCCTTTTTATTGGCAAGACCCGGATATGTATTATTTCCGTCTGCAAGAATTAGTGAGAAAAGAGATTTGCCGGGATTTGCCTTCGGTGGTTTCTATTTCGATGAGTAATCTGGAACGAGCTCAAAAATATTTTATGATGGTGGCTGAGTCGGCTCCTTTACGTCCGAAATCGATTGATGTAACCCGTAAGATAAATATGCTTCGTCAGCAAAGCGATAGCCTGTTGCGTTTCTTCCATGATATGAGGCTTATTTATTACTCGGCAGACCAACTGGGAACCACTCCGGCCAAGCAGAAAGTCTTTATGGGGGATACCAACTTGCTGATCTCTTTTTTCGGAGATAAGGAGAATCGGCAATTGATGTGTGAAACCTATTTCTTAAGCCAGATGCGTTCCGTGGCGAACGTGGAATTCATGGTGAACGGGGATTTCTTGATTGGCGGTAAATATATCTTCGCCGTAGGTGATCCCTTAAGGGGGTATGATCGCCTCCGCTTCGTACCCGACGCTTATGCGGCTATCTACGGATTACCGAAAAGCGTGTTTAACCGTATGCCAGCATGGATATTAGGATTTAGTTATTGAGAATTTAAAAATAGGATTGCTATGTTAGAATGCATGAAGAATAGAAGGAGTATCCGTAAATATACGGATCAGGATATCCCGGAGTCTTTGCTGAATGAATTATTAGAAGTGGCTACTCGTGCCTCGAATACAGGAAATATGCAATTGTATAGTGTCGTGGTTACCCGCGACCCTGCGAACAAAGAGAAACTGGCTCCGGCTCATTTTAACCAGCCGATGATTACGGGAGCCCCGGTGGTACTTACTTTTTGTGCGGATGCGAACCGTTTCGTGAAATGGGCGGAGTGCAGGAAAGCGGAGGCCGGATTCGATAATTTACAAACGTTTATCGCTTCGACGATAGATGCGATGTTGTTCGCCCAGAGTTTCTGTAATGCCGCTGAGGAAAAAGGCTTAGGCATTTGCTATCTGGGTACGACGGCTTATAATGCGGACCAGATCATTGAGGCGCTTTCTCTTCCCCGTCTGGTTGTCCCGATCGTTACGGTTACGGTGGGTTATCCGGCAGAGCCTATACCCGCTCAAGTAGAACGTTTACCATTGGCGGCTGTGGTACAAAACGAGACTTATACGGACTTTACTCCGGCTTCCATCGATGCCTTGTATAGTGAGAAAGAGGCATTAGAGGTGAATAAGCAGTTTGTAAGGGAGAATAATAAGGAAACACTGGCGCAGGTCTTTACGGACGTACGCTATACGAAGAAAAATAGTGAACATTTCTCCGAGGTACTCTTGAAGGTATTGAAACAACAAGGATTCATGAAGTAAGCCCTAATACTTCTACCTTATAGTTCATAAAGAGTCCACTCTCGAGTACGCCTGTAATCGACTTGAGGGTGGATTCTGTATTTTCAGGGATATAGTCCATCCATACGTCAAGGATCATATTGCCATTCTCGGTAATGATCGGTCCATCCTTACCTTGTCCCATACGAAGTTTTATCTCACGGGGATTCAAACGCTGGAGTTTGTCCTCTACATAGGTGAGAGCTTCCGGGAAAATCTCTATCGGGATCGGGAATTTAGCTCCCAGCCTCTCCACTTTCTTGGAAGGATCGACCAGTATATAGGTCTGCGGACTGGAACTGATTAACAGCTTTTCCTTAAACATGGCGCCTCCACGCCCTTTGATCAAGTTAAAGTGGGAATCTACTTCATCAGCCCCATCGAAGGTCCAGTCCGGCTTGTGGGAAAACAGGCTGGTAACCGGAGTGCCTAGCTGGGCGCAAGTCATCCGGATTTCTAAAGAAGTGGGGATCGCCAAAATGGAAAGACGTTCCGTTCGGATACGTTCCGCTATGCGAGTCAACGCTAGATAGGAGGTCGAACCGGAGCCAACGCCTATGACTTGTCCGTTTTCGACTTTAGATGCGATAAGATCCGCTATCTTTATTTTATCTTCCTTATGGGAGATCTGATTTCCCCATTCCAACGTATCGATTAATGAATGATCCCACTTCATGGTCTTGATATTATTATATACGGTCTAATACAGTTTCAATCAGTTTCTCCAAAGAACCTTTATAATCCGTATTCATATGATTATCCACACGTCCGGCGATAATACAGCATACGGTCATTGCCCGGTGTCCCATAAGGGCGGCCAGACCTGCTAAAGAGGAGCTCTCCATCTCGAAGTTCGTAATCTTTCGCCCGTTGTAATCGAAAGCCTCTATTTTCCGGTTCAATTCCGGATCGGTCAAGGGCAATCGGAGCTCACGTCCTTGCGGCCCGTAGAAGCCATTGGCCGCAATAGTCGTTCCCCGGATAATATCATTACGGGTGATTTGCTCGATCAACGATGGATCTGCCGATACGACATAAGGCCATATGCCGCTAAGCCGCCAATCAAGCTGCTTTATTAATTCAGACTCCAAGTCTGCGTCACGAACGGTATTACTATTTGCGTAGAAATAAATGACCCCGTCGAATCCGATCGATTTCTCCGCTGCCACATAAGTCCCGATCGGGACAAATGGCTGTAACCCTCCGGAAGTCCCGATACGAACCAGGGAAAGTTGCTTGAATTCCGGCTTGATCGTACGGGTTGAGAAGTCTATATTAGCGAGAGCGTCTAGCTCATTTAATACGATATCGATATTATCTGTGCCGATGCCATGGGATACAACCGTGATACGTTTTCCCTTGTACTGGCCCGTGATGGTATGAAACTCCCGGCTGGAAACCTCACATTCCTGAGAATCAAAATAGGAAGCGACGGTTGTAACCCGTGCGGGATCACCAACAAGTACCACACGATCCGCAAGTTGCTCCGGTTTTAAATGCAGATGGAAAACACTGCCATCTGAATGGATCACTAATTCTGAAGCGGGGATTGTTCTCATATTCAATCAGATAATTAAGTTTATATTATAATCATGAAAGGGCAAGGTATGAACCCTGCCCTTGGAGATAGTTCTATTTATATAACTATTTTAGTCCTTTAATGGTTTTGATGGAGCACCGGTCGGTTTAGCTATCGCTTCACGCATAGAAGTGTCCGCCTCGATGTTCTTCATCTTGTAATAGTCCATTACGCCTAGGTTTCCTGTGCGGAAAGCGTCTGCCATTGCTTTGGGAACTTCCGCTTCTGCCTCGATCACCTTGGCACGGGCTTCTTGAGCTTTCGCCTTCATCTCTTGCTCGAGGGCGACAGCCATCGCACGACGTTCCTCGGCTTTCGCCTGAGCGATATTCTTATCCGCTTGAGCTTGGTCCATTTGCAAGAAAGCGCCGATGTTCTTACCTATATCGATATCGGCGATATCGATGGAAAGGATTTCGAAAGCTGTTCCGGCGTCAAGCCCTTTGCGAAGCACTAATTTCGAGATGGAATCCGGATTTTCCAATACAGTCTTATGGCTTTCGGATGAACCAATGGAAGATACGATACCTTCACCTACACGGGCTAAGATCGTCTCTTCTCCTGCACCACCCACTAATTGCTTGATATTCGCACGAACGGTGACACGTGCCTTGGCGATTAACTGGATTCCGTCTTTCGCAACCGCTGTTACCGGAGGGGTATCGATCACTTTCGGATTTACCGACATTTGTACAGCCTCGAATACGTCACGTCCGGCCAAGTCGATAGCGGTAGCCATCTGGAAAGGAAGGTCGATATTCGCTTTTGAAGCGGAAACCAGCGCATGCACTACTTTCTCGACATGTCCACCCGCTAAATAGTGCGCTTCCAGCTCGTCGCGTGTAAGCGTCTTTATTCCTGCCTTATGCGCTTCGATCATCGCACGAGTGATGATGTAGGGAGGAACCTTTCGGATACGCATCAAGAATAACTGGATCAAGGAGATATTGACTCCCGATACTTTGGCCGAGATCCATAACAGGAACGGCACATAATAGAAAAAGATTGCCAGCAGAAGTACTGCGGCCCCCAATAGGATAAGTGGCAAAAAGGTTATTTCCATATATATAAAATTAAGCGTGAATATTTGTTTCTTCTTTAGGACGGACAATTACGTTGTAACTGTCTACCCTGATCACTACGATCGGCGTGTTCTCATCGATTAATTCGTCTTGAGATTTCGCTTCCACGTTAATACCTTTAATCCGGGCCTTGCCGATAGGGGCTAAGCGTGAGAGCGTGATCCCCTCGTCTCCGGGTTCTATTCCGAGATCCCTGCTGGATGTCAGCTTGGAATCAATATCTGTCTTTAAAGCGATCTTGTTAAAAGACCGGGAACGCAATAACCAAGCGAAGATTACTCCGAATGCAATGATTGATAAGGATAAAGTCAGATGCCCTACCCACATACCTACCGTATAAGCGAAAACGACTCCGCCGATAGCGAAAATAGCCCCGCCTATACCCGCGAGTGTTATTCCCGGAAGAAGGAATATCTCCGCCAGTATCAGTAGGATGGCCGCTACCATGAGGAAGACGATGATGGCTATGTCCAGTAGCATAGTTCTTCTTATTTATGGTTGTTTCTTAGGTATACGATCTCTGCGTTACGTGCCTTTTTCTCCCATTCGTCCGGTTGGCCGAGCAGGTTGTTTAACTTTTCTTCCGTATCAAGAATCGTAGGCTTCAGTTGTTCTCGCTTCGCCTTGTTCCCTTTGATGTAGCTGGCTCGTAAGCTCTCTAGTTTCTCATTTAACTCCTTGATCTGTTTATGGATGGAAACTACTTTCTCATAGTAGTTCTTCGCTTCCGGACTTTGGATATCGTCCAAGGTGTAATAAACGATATCATTATGGATCGGGAACGTGAAATCTTTCTTTATCTCTATACGTCCATAAGGAATCTCGGTATGAGCTAAATGAATAAGCTCTTCGTAATTCGATCCGGGTTTCCATGAATCCTTGATCGAGGCAATAGAGGCCCGGGCACGTTTTAGTTCGATATCCTCGCTATCTACTCGCTCGCGGTTGTCATTCGGAATGAATAGGTATACACAAACTTTTCCTTCCGGTTGATAGCGGTCGGAAACGAACCATCCCAATTGCTTGGCTTCGTCTATCACCATCATGTAATCGTTAAACGGGGAGTTATAGGGCATGCCCAATTGCTCCGGTGTAAGATAAGTATCGGAATTGATGTTGTAACGAGTGACGAATAAATCATATCCGCCCAGAGAGCCGTTCCCTTTGGATGCGTAATAAATCGTTACGCCATCGGATAGCACGAATGGATACCCATCGTCGGCGTCACTATTGATATTCATCGGTAACTGTTTCTCGTCTCCCCATTGATCCATGAGCTTGGATTGGGTAAAAAGACAATTGTGGTTACCGTCTGTCGAGTGGGCGTAATAAATCTTATCCTCCTTCTGGTTCATGTATACCGATGAGTTGCCCGGATCGTTAGTCTGGAAGAAATCTTGGTAAGTGGTCAACGTACCGCTTTCCTCGCTTAAGGTATAGGCTGATAAGAAATTATCTTTATCAACGACCAAGCTATCGATAATCTGGACATTCTCTACCTTATCAAGCATACGGCTTGCTTTGTTCGCCAAGTCCATACGGATCTGGTAAGGCTCCACATCTTGTTTCTTTTTTGTTAGGAGGGTGATGTATTCGTCGAACATCTCCTCGGCTTCGTTAAAACGATAGGTCTGGTAGTATACTTCTCCAAGGTATCGATAAGCGTCTTGTACCCTACGCTTTACGGCGACCTTAAGATGTTTCTCCGCTCCTGCTAAATCTCCGGTCTCGAAACAGCAAACACCATACCATTGATTATAAGAGGCATTGCTTGGCGCTTGTTTCACTAGTTTCTCGAACACAGGTTTGGCTTCTGCGTATTTCCCATCGTTATATAATTTTTTTGCCTGATCAAGACTTTGCGCATGTAGTTGCATTCCTCCGCATATGAGTGTAACTCCTAGCGTATAAAGCAGCTTTTTGGATAACCGTTTCATTTTGTCTATTCTAGATTATATATAGTTATGCAGTTTCAAAGATAAGAATATTTTTGTAGAGGCATACAAATCGAAAAGATAAATATATAATTTTGCGCCCGTAAAGGAAGTATATGGCAAAATTGACAGAGGACGAACGTTTGTTTCGCAAGATAGAGGATAAGATAAAGAGAGCGATTTTCGACTATGGCTTGATCAATGATGGCGACCGGATCTTGGTCGGGTTGTCCGGAGGAAAAGATTCCTTGGCCTTGGTGGATTTACTGGGGCGCAGGTCGAAAATCTATTGTCCTCGGTTTGAGGTCGTGGTAGCGCATATCGTGATGACGAATATCCCTTATTGTTCGGATCGGGAATATCTTAGAAGTTGCGCGGAGGAGCATGATTTGCCTTTCATTGTCCATGAGACAAGTTTCGATCCTTCTACGGACACTCGCAAATCCCCCTGCTTTTTATGCTCTTGGACTCGCCGGAAAGCTTTGTTTGAGATCGCTAAGGCTCATAAATGCAATAAGATTGCGCTAGGGCATCATCAAGATGATATCCTAGAGACACTGTTGATGAACCTGACCCACCAAGGGGCTTTCGGAACAATGCCTCCCCGGTTGAAAATGGATAAGTTTGATATGGAGATTATCCGTCCGATGTGTCTGGTGGAAGAGAGGGAGTTGATTCAGGTCGCCGCATGGAAAGGGTACCGGAAACAATTGAAGAACTGTCCTTATGAGTCGGGTTCCAGTCGTTCGGATATGAAAGAGCTGCTGAGAAGTCTGGAAGCGATCAATCCGGAGGCTCGTTACAGTCTTTGGGGGAGCATGACGAATATACAAGAAGATTATTTACCTCGAAAAATAAGATAATATGCAAAGTGTTTATACGATTTTATTGTTGATCGTGTCTAATATTTTTATGACATGCGCTTGGTATGGTCATTTGAAGATGAAGCAACAGTTTAGTTGGTTCGAGCATCTTCCTTTGTTTGGCGTAATCCTGTTTAGTTGGTTTCTCGCTTTTTTTGAGTATTGTTTCCAAGTACCGGCGAATCGCATCGGTTTCCGGGATAACGGGGGGCCGTTCAACTTGATTCAATTGAAAGTGATCCAAGAGGTGATTACGTTGGTGGTATTCGTGGCCTTCAGTACCATCGCTTTTAAGGGGGAGTCGTTTAAATGGAACCATGCGCTTGCTTTCGTATTCTTGGTCGCGGCGGTTTATCTGGTTTTCAAGAAATAAAGTCGTTGCGTTTGACTTTTATAATCAGCGGAAAACCTTGATGCCTATTGTAAGATACTTACAATGCCTATTCAAGCATGTTTATAATGCCCATTGTAAGCACCTTATAATGGGCATTGTTAAAACGCTATATGATCTGTTGGCTCAGATGTGTAAATATAGCTTCGGTCTCATCCGGATGGAACCATGTTATTTCTGGGTCCCGTTTAAACCAAGTCATTTGCTTCCGGGCGTAGACCCGGGAGTTTCGTTTGATTTTCTCCACGGCGAGGTCTAATGTCCATTCTCCGCTGAAGTAATTGAATAATTCTTTATAACCTACCGTGTTCAAGGAATTCAAATGACGGAAGGGATAAGCCCGGCGAGCCTCTTCCAATAATCCTTCGCTCATCATTTGATCTACACGTTGGTTGATGCGGTCGCATAATTCGTCACGATCTCTATTAAGCCCTACTTTGATGATCCGGAATGGACGCTCTTTCTTAATGTTCGTGCGGAAGGAGGAGTAAGGCTTGCCTGTCATCCGGCAAATCTCTACGGCATGGATCACTCGTTTGTAATTATTCCGGTCCACTTCCTCGTAATGAACGGGGTCTGCTTCTTTTAATTCAGCGAGGATAGGGGCTAGTCCCTCGGTTTCAAATTGCATGTATAGGGCATCCCGGATCTCCGGTGTAACCGTCGGGATATCGTCAATACCTTTACATACGGCGTCGATGTACATCATAGAGCCTCCGGTCATTACGACGGTCGGGATCGTTTTATGTAATTCGGATAGGAGGGAGACCACATCTTCCTCGAAGTTGCTGGCGCTGTAATAATCGGTAAGCGAGAGAGTGCCTACCATATAATGCTTGACACGTGCCATTTGTTCCGGTGTAGGGGCAGCCGTGCCGATCGGAAGGTCTTTATAGAGCTGACGGGAGTCGGAAGAGATAATCGGAGAGCCGAAACGTTCCGCCACTTGGAGGCTTAACTCGGTCTTTCCGACTCCTGTCGGCCCAAGTAATATAACGAGGGAATTCATCAAAAGCGCTCGTCGTCGTAAGGATTATCCATCGGGCCTTCGCCTAAACCGTCGAAGCCGCTTTTGTCTAATTCGTCCATATCGTATTCGGAATCCCCGTAAAAATCTTCTCCTACGTCCGTACTGCCGTTCTTAGCCTCGAACTCATCGAAAGAAACTATTTGGGCGGGAGGCGTACCTACCGATTTGCTGCAAATAGGAGCATCCAAGTCTTTTCCCGGAACGATCTCACGAAGTTCCATGAAGAAGGCACGTTCGGTCATATAATCGAAAACGAAAAGTAGTTTTTGGTGCTCGTCTTCCAACAATTCTTCCAGTTGAGTATCGGCCATGACATAGCTGTCTTCCTCGGAAGAGGTATCCATCTCCACTAATGTGATCTCTGTCTTTTTACTCCAGTCATCGTCACATATGAAGAAAGAGGTCATTTGATCCTTTGTATAACCTACAGAGTCGAGAATGGCGTTTTGCAAATCCAAGAAAGTAGACTCGGAATCAATCTTGATCTCGCGCTTGAAGTCATCTGCTTCATCTGATAGGATTAGAAATCTAAATAGCATAGTCGTTTAGTTTTATTATTGCCTCAAAAGTAGTAAAAATATGGATATACCCAATATACGTCGCTATAAATAATGAAAGAGGGTGCGCGTCTGATCCCTGTATGGGATTTCTTCTGAACCTGAGGCGACCGTCGTAGCTTCGTCTTCAACCTTCGTCAAAGAGACGGAACCTGCGGCTGAGATATTAGTGGCAGTTGTCACCTTGAATAGGTAATTGTAATATGGGTAAATAATAAAAATCACAGTATCAGATATCAATCTTTTGCATTTCGCCCGAAAAGACATATCTTTACGGCACCGCCCGCTATTGGGCCGTAACTTAAAACCTATCAACTATGGATAAAAAAGAGGAGGATCAACGCATGAAAGAATTAAAAGACCGATACATACGTTTCGATTGGGCGATCAAGAGACTGCTCCGGCAAAAAGCCAACTTCGGTGTGCTGGAGGGTTTTCTCACGGTTTTTCTTGGAGAGAAGATTACCATCGTGGAACTACTGGAGAGCGAGGGTAATCAACTGTCTGAGGATGACAAGTTCAACAGGGTGTACGCCAAGGCACTTAACGACAAGGGCGAGATCATCATCGTGAAAATATAAAATATTCGCAAGCTATATTATCTCGAACAGGTACTCTATGGCGTAGCGAAAACCATAACCGAGTACATATCACTGGGCGAGGACTACCACAAGGTTAAGAAAATATACTCAATCAACATATTCTACTTCGACATCGGACGGGGAGAGGACTACCTTTATCACGGGCAGAATCATTTCATCGGCGTACATACCAAGGATCAATTGGTAGTCAACACGAAAGAGAGGAGCGTAATTGTCTCCAAGCTATCCCCCGAGATTTTCCCCGAATATATACTCATACGGACCAATAAGTTCGATAAGATAGCCGTCACTCCCCTAGAAGAATGGATGGACTACCTTAAAAGAGGAACAATTCGTCCTGACACCATGACTCCGGGATTAGGCGAGGCTCGAGAAAAATTGAGATACTACTCCATGCCCCCCGAGGATAGATACGCTTACGACGAACACCTGAATGCGGTCATGATACAAAATGACGTATTGGATTCGGCGAAGCTTGAAGGATACCTGGAAGGACTAGCGGAAAGTAGAGCGGAAAATAAGGAGAAAGGTAAGGCGAAAGGACTGGCAAAAGGCGAGACAGAAGCGAACCTCGAAAACGCCAAGAAGATGAAAGCCATGGGGATCGATCTTGAAATGATCCGGCAGATCACGGGAATTACCCTATAAATAACCTTTTGGTGACATAAATAGCGAATCGGCGCAAACCCCTCATTGTAAGATGTGGATTTGCGCCGATTTGTTTTTGGTTGTCCGGATGTTTGTGTCGCTTATTCGTCGATCGAACCTCTTACGATACCCCGGCTGGAAGACTTGATGAAATTGAGGATCAAATCCCGTTCCTCGCTAGGCTCGTACTCGGTCTCGATCGCTTTCAGCGCCTCCGTATTATTCAAGCCTCGGGTATACAGCGTGCGATAGATGTCTTGAATCAAGAATACCTGCTGATTCGTGAATCCCCGGCGACGTAAACCTACGATATTGATACCGCAATAAACGATCGGATCACGGCCGATCAAGGTATAAGGAGGGATATCTTTTCCGATACGAGAACCGCCTTGTACCATCACGTGCTTGGATATACGCGTGAACTGATGCACCAAGGAACCTCCGCTTACGATAGCGAAATCATCAATCTCTACCTCCCCGGCGATTTGCGAAGCGTTACCGATGATAATATGGTCTTTTAAGACGCAATCATGGGCCACGTGCGAATAAGCCATGATTAAGCAATTGCGACCTACCACGGTCTTACCTTTGGAAGCGGTACCCCGGTTGATCGTCACGCATTCGCGAAGCGTCGTGTTATCTCCGATTTCCGCCGTCGTGGTTTCCCCCGCGAATTTCATGTCTTGAGGGATACCGGCAACGACCGCTCCCGGGAAAATATTGCAATTTTTACCAATCCGTGCGCCATCCAAGATAACGGCGTGAGAATATATATGGCAATTATCACCGATTACGACATCTTTCTCAATCACGGCAAACGGATCGATAGTTACATTCTGGCCGATCTGGGCCTCTGGATGAACGACTGCTAGAGGAGATATATTCATTATCGTACTTTATCTTATTATTTGTTTTTTACAATCTGAGCCATGAACTCGGCTTCACTAACCAATTTATCACCAACGAATACATACCCTTTCATGGTAGAGATCCCGCGACGGATCGGTGCCAATAATTCCAGACGTAAGATCAACGTATCGCCCGGAACGACTTTTTGGCGGAATTTCACGCCATCTATTTTCATGAAGTAGGTAGAATAGCGCTCTGGCTCATCTACGGAATTCAAGACTAGCAAACCACCTGTTTGTGCCATAGCCTCAACCTGCAGGACTCCCGGCATGACCGGCTCCTGAGGGAAATGCCCTTGGAAGAACGGTTCGTTGGTCGTGATGTTCTTTACGCCTACGATATAGTTCCCGCCAACCTCGATGATCTTGTCAACCAATAAGAACGGATAGCGGTGCGGCAATAATTCACGGATACGGTTGATATCCATCACCGGCTCACGGTTCGGATCGTATACCGGGGCTTGCACCTCGTTCATCTTGATATCCTTGCGGATCATACGAGCTAACTGGTTATTGATCTTATGTCCCGGACGGGTAGCGATCACACGTCCGCGGATCGGCTTACCGATCAAGGCGATATCTCCGATCACGTCGATCAATTTATGACGTGCCGGTTCGTTATCGAATACAAGCGGCTTGTTATTGATATAACCTAATTCCTGCACGTTCTTGTGAGGGATGTTCAGCATATCCGCCAATTTGTCCAAAGATTCTTGCGGTATCTTCTGGTCGTAGATAACGATCGCATTGTCTAAATCGCCACCCTTGATCAAGTTATTGTTGAGCAACATCTCCACTTCGCGTACGAATACGAACGTACGTGAAGCCGCCAATTCTGTCGGGAATTCGCTGAGATCGTTCAACGTGGCGAATTGGTTGGAAAGCACGGGCGAATCGAATGAGATCAATACGTTCACGCTGAACTTATCATCCGGAAGGATGATCAACGAAGAACCGGTTTCCTCATCTTTTACCTCGATCTTGTGCTTTACGATATAATAATCCTTCGGAGCGTTTTGCTCAACAACCCCTGTCTTTTGGATTTCCTCGGAGAAGAAGCGAGAACTTCCGTCTAGGATCGGAAACTCGGGTGCGTTTACCTCGATCAAGCAGTTATCGATCTCATAAGCGTATAAAGCCGCCATCGCGTGCTCGATCGTACTTACTTGAACGCCATTCTTGCTAAGCACCGTACCCCGTTGTGTATTAACCACGTTCTCGGCCAAGGCGTCAATCGTCGGTTGGCCTTCCATATCGACACGTTTGATCTTGTATCCATGGTTCTCGGGTGCGGGATTAAACGTAATCTCTATATCTAATCCGGTATGCAACCCTTTTCCTTTCAAGGAGAAACTTGCCGCAAGCGTTTTCTGTTTTTGCATAGGTCTTTATTGTTTATTAATTTCTTTCTTGAGTTGTTCGATCTCCCGTTGCATTTGCCCCAGCGAGCGGTATATATCCGGAAGACGGTTGAAGATCGCGCTGGAACGCATGAAGTTCTTAGCGTTGATCGCCGGCGCCCCGAGCAATGTCGTCGCTTCCTTCACGTCGCTGATAACGCCAGCCTGAGCTCCGAATACGACGTGGTCCGCCACATGGATATGTCCGGCCAAACCAACTTGTCCGCCAAACATACAATGCTTTCCTACTTTTACGGAACCGGCGATGCCGACTTGCGCCGCCATCACGGTATTCTCGCCTACCTCCACGTTATGAGCGATTTGTACGAGATTGTCCAGCTTAACGCCTCGGTGAATGATCGTAGAATCCATCACCGCACGGTCAATTGTCGTATTGGCTCCGATCTCTACATCATCCTCGATAATAACGTTGCCTAATTGCGGGATTTTCTTGTAAGTCTCACCTTCGGGAGCGAATCCGAAACCGTCAGCCCCGACTACGCTACCGGCATGAAGGATACAATTATTGCCGATTATACAATTCTCGTAAACGGTGGCATGCGGATAGAATACGCAGTTATCTCCTACCGTCACGTGATCACCGATATAAGCGTGCGGGTATACCATACAGTTCTTACCCATTTTTACGCCTTCTCCGATGTAGGCGAAGTTACCGACATAACAATCGTCGCTCACGATCGCGGAAGCGGCGATAAAAGCGGTAGAATCAACCCCCTTCTTTTTGCTCTTCGATTGCTCTACCAAATTTAATAACATCGCGAGCGCCGCATAAGCGTTCTCTACTTTTACAAGTGTGGCTCTTATCGGTTGTTCCGGTTTGAAATCATTATTCACCAAAACAATGCTTGCCTCGGTATTATAAATATGATGCGCATATTTAAGATTCGCCAAAAAGGTCAATGTACCTGGCTTTCCTTCTTCTATTTTAGAGAAGTTGCTGACTTTAACGTTCGGATCTCCTTCAATCGTTCCGTTCAGGAAGCCGGCAATTTGTTGGGCTGAAAACTCCATTACTTATTCAATTATATATGTATCTTCGTTGACTGTCCGCTGTTTATAGACAGTTAGTTTGCAAAAATGGTGAAAATTCTTTATATAGCCTATGCTTTGCAGGGAATAATTCCCTTATCATGTAGATAACCGGCCATTTCTTTCTGTACGGCATGTGCCGCCTCACGGGCTACGTTGGCGAAAGCCTCCGTCTTATCCGCGTAAATAATCGCACGGGAAGAATTTACCAAAAGACCGCATTGGTCGTTCATCCCGTATTGAGCTACTTCCGCCAAGCTTCCACCTTGAGCGCCTACGCCCGGAACTAACAAGAAATGATTCGGGGCCTGTTTACGGATATCAAGGAACATCTTGCCTTGGGTAGCGCCCACTACATACATCATTTGCTCATCGTTAGCCCATTCTTGCGATTTCTTTAGTACTTTCTCGAAAAGACGTTCACCATTTGCGTCTTCCGTCATTTGAAAATCATGTGAGCCTTTATTGGAGGTCAAGGCCAATAAGATTACCCAAGCCTCCGGGTAGATCAAGAATGGTTTTACGCTATCCTCGCCCATATAGGGAGCGACCGTTACGGCATCTACCTTGATATGATCGAAGAAAGAACGGGCATACATCTCGGAGGTATTTCCGATATCACCACGTTTCGCGTCGGCGATGATAAATTGATCGGGATAATTCTCCCGTAAGTAAGCCACAGTCTTCTCAAAAGCCATCATACCCTTTGTGCCGAGGCTCTCGTAAAAAGCCAGATTCGGCTTGTAAGCGACACAATAATCGGCGGTAGCGTCGATGATCGCTTTATTGAATGCGAAAATAGGATCTTCTTCCGACAATAGATGCTGTGGGATCTTTTTTATATCTGTATCTAATCCGACACAAAGGAAGGATTGTTTCTTTTTAATATTCTCGAATAGCTGTTGTTTGTTCATTTTCTTATTCAGTATGAAATGATTGGATGTGTTTACAATTCAGACTCTTTCAGTCGCTCAGCGTTCTCCGCTACGATCAGGTGATCCAAGCAATCTTGAATTTCACCGTCCATAAAGGCTGAAAGATTATAGATCGTGTAATTGATACGGTGATCCGTGATACGCCCTTGCGGGTAATTGTACGTACGGATCTTCGCGGAGCGGTCACCGGTAGATACCATGGTCTTACGCTTGCTGGCGATATCGTCCAAGTATTTCTGGTGTTCCTTGTCATAAATAAACGAACGAAGACGGGTAAGCGCCCTTTCTTTGTTCTTCGGTTGGTCTCGTGTCTCCGTACATTCGATCAAGATTTCCTCACTCACACCTGTAATGGGGTTCTTCCAGACATAACGCAGACGGACACCTGATTCCACCTTGTTTACGTTCTGACCACCGGCCCCACCGGAGCGGAAGGTATCCCATTTAATCTCCCCTTCATTAATCTCAACATCAAATTCATCCGCCTCAGGCAATACGGCAACTGTAGCGGCGGAGGTATGTACACGTCCTTGCGTCTCCGTAGCCGGTACACGCTGTACACGGTGTACACCGGACTCATACTTCAACGTTCCGTATACTTTCTCGCCCGATACCGTGAAGATGATTTCCTTAAAACCGCCGGACGAGCCTTCGCTAAAGCTAGACACGCTTATTTTCCATCCCTTCAGTTCGCAATACTTCACGTACATACGATATAGATCACCGGCGAAAAGGGCGGCTTCGTCACCTCCCGTTCCTCCTCGTATCTCAACGATCGCGTTCTTGTCGTCTTGCGGATCAGCGGGAACGAGCAATAATTTTATCTCTTCTTCCAAAGCGGGAATACGTTCGTTGCAGGTATCCAGCTCCTCACGGGCCATTTCCCGCATTTCCGGATCTTGCTCGGACTCAAGCAAGGCTTTCGCTTCCTCGATCCCGTTCAATACTTTCACGTATTCCGAACGAGCTCCCACAATTTTCTCCAAATCACGGTACTCTTTGTTCAGTTTTACGAACCGTTTCATGTCGGCGATCACCGCCGGGTCGGTAATAAGGGTACCGACTTCCTCAAAACGGCTCACTAATCCGTCTAATTTACCAAGTAAACTATTTTCGGCCATTTATCTTTATTAATAGGTGAAGCGACCTTTCTCGCTTTCGATAATCAATTCATTTTTATCGGCTTCCTCTACGAAGCCCACGATTTGTGCATCAATACCAAAGCTTTTTGAGATGCCGATTACTTCTTCCGCATGCTCGGGAGCGATGTATATCTCCATCCGGTGTCCCATATTGAATACCTTGTACATCTCGCTCCAGTCCGTACCGCTCTGTTCCTGAATCGTGCGGAATAACGGTGGGATAGGGAAGAGATTGTCCTTGGTTACACGCTTGTTCTCTACGAAGTGCATAACTTTTGTCTGAGCCCCTCCCGAACAATGTACCATGCCATGGATTTGAGAGCGTAGTTTATCAAGCAATACCTTAATTACCGGCGCATAGGTACGTGTAGGCGAAAGCACCATCTTTCCGGCATCGATCCCTAATTCCTCGATCTTATCCGTAAGTTTCAATCCTCCGGAGTAAACCAATTCTTCGGGAACGGCGGCATCGTAGCTTTCCGGATATTTTTTCGCTAAATACTTAGAGAAAACATCATGGCGGGCAGAGGTCAAGCCGTTGCTACCCATACCTCCATTGTATTCTTTCTCGTAAGTGGCTTGTCCGGAAGATGCCAGACCTACGATCACGTCTCCTCCTTGAATATTCTTATTATCGATTACGTCCGAACGTTTCATGCGGCAAGTGACCGTACTATCTACGATGATGGTACGAACTAAGTCGCCAACGTCTGCGGTCTCGCCACCTGTCGCGTAGCAACCAACGCCCATCTCGCGTAATTCCGCTAATAATTCGTCCGTTCCGTTGATGATCGCTGAGATCACCTCGCCCGGAACCAACAGCTTGTTACGTCCAATCGTGGAAGAGACCAAGATATTGTCTACGGCACCTACGCAAAGCAGGTCGTCGATATTCATGATAAGAGCGTCTTGGGCGATACCTTTCCACACCGAAAGATCTCCGGTCTCTTTCCAGTACATATACGCCAAGGACGATTTGGTACCGGCGCCATCCGCGTGCATAATATTACAATATTCAGGATCACCGCCTAAGATATCGGGGATGATCTTACAGAACGCTTTCGGAAAAATTCCCTTATCGATGTTCTTTATCGCATTGTGAACATCTTCTTTTGAAGCGGAAACGCCTCGCAGGTTATAACGTTGATCACTCATTGTACTATATTATTTGAACCGCAAAGGTAATACTTTTTTATGTTACTTATCTAAGTTTTAAGACATCTCCTTCCTCCGGGATGTAATCTTTGTCTTTTTTATTCATTTTATACAGACTCTTGATCTGGATTCCGTACATCTGCGCAATACTGTGCATAGACTCTCCGACTTGTACCACATGGTCGTAATTCGGCTTGTCCGCTTTCTTCTTTTTCTTTTCCAGATATACGATATCGCCTGCCTGCAACGGGAAGTCCTCAGGCACCTCGTTGAATTTCATCAACTGCTTGGCCTTGAATTCCATGCTTCGGGCGATCTGGTCGAAACTGTCGTTATCCTTAGCGTATACATAGATCAAACCGTGGGTACGATAGACTTGATAATTGAACACCGGAAGATTTTGCTTCTTGGTAGAGGTCTTCTTTGTTCCCTTACCGGAGTCAAAGCGGTATAACTCATAATCTTCGATAACCTTGATTAATTTATTCGCGTAAGCACGATCGGTGGCGTAACCGCATTTTTGTAGTCCTTTGGCCCAGCCTTTGTAATCCTTGATGTTTAATTTGAACAGGCGTTCGTAGCGGGAGCGTTCGGCGAGGAAGCGAGAATGGTCATCATAAGAATCCTCTACTCGTTTGTATTTCCGGAAGCACTCTCCCCGCAGGTCGTCATCGTGATAGACCCTGCCGCCCCGCCAGTCCGAATGGCATTTGATGCCGAAGTGATTGTTAGAGCGTCTGGCCAAGTCGCTTTGCCCAGCTCCGGATTCCAGTAATCCCTGCGCTAAGGTGATACTTGCCGGAATGCGATATTTCTTTTGGTGCTGAACCGCCAAATCGCTGTACTTACTGATGTATTTTTGATAGGAAGTCAGCTTGCGCTGGCTTTCCGCCCCCGCGCTTAAACAGAGGAGGGATATAAGCAGTATGCTTAGGATATGAAAAGATAACCGCATATCTTATATATATAAATGTATTGATTCGATTGGGAGGCAAATATAAGGAAAAGAACGTACATGGTCAAAACCTTGCATGAAAGTAATCCGTACTTGTTTATATTCCTCTTTTGTAACCATCTTATTCTTCGTAAGATTAGCCTGTATTCTTCATTCGCCGTCATTGAATGATCGTTCGGTGGCGGCGAATATGGAATATATAGGATCGCAGGAGACTTTATATGCGCAGGGATGAATGTTTTTATTAGGATTGATCCAACTTTTACCTTATCTTTACGACTAAAAATCAATGTTATGAAATACTGGCTGAATCTATTTCTTGTCTTAGCCCTATTGTCTGTTTTTACTGTAGCGAAAGCGCAAATCCCAGTACGTCCTTATGGGCAATGGGAAGCTACTCAGTTTGTCGCGGTAAGCGTACATCAGCCTGAGGACTATGTGACGCTGGATAATAACTGGGAAATATTATACAATTTGCGGACTCCGCATACCTTGGGCGAATTACGAGGGATGGGTGTCAAGTGCTCTGATAGCCAATTGCTGTTATTGAAAGTTGGTGGACTCATCAGTAAAGCTAAAGGTAAATGGCAGACAACAATACCGATTCTCGATCAAGAACAAACCCGTTCTTTAAGGAGTTTCAGCGAAGAGGTCGCCGGATCTATGTACGCAAAGACAAAATCCGATTTTATCTCGCTAACCCAAACGATCCATGATGAGATGGGATTCAAAGACAATGCGCTTTCGCTTATCTTTTCATATCTATTGGATGGAAGGATGTGGACAAAACTTGTCTTGTTTGATGATATAGACAGTCATTTCGGGTGGAGTGGTTGTTATTGGGTATTGTATGAGCCAAGAACTGACCTTGCCTGTGGTACGAATAGCTATGGAGAACAGGATCTGATTCTGACTTACGTCAATAGTGATATCGTCCCCAATGACTCAATAATGGAGCGGTATGCGGAGGAAATAGCTGAATTCGGAAAAATAACGGATACCCAACTTGTCTCAAGGTTAAAACCCTATGGGTTGGTAGATGACAAGGGAGATGTATTAATTCCTATCATCAAGAGACAACAAGACCGTTTTCATCAAATAACAGATAAACTGGTGGATGCTATTAGTGCGGAACTAAAGAGCAATTGTAACTCTTTGGCTACCCGATACGGAATTAAAGATGAAAAAGTGGCGATGGTGATCTTATACCATGAGGTGATGTGGAACTTGGTAGACAAATTGATTCAAGACCAGATAATAGCTATTCCTTCCATTTTTAAGAATGAAGAAGCGAATAAAAGCCGATTAAATGAGGTGCTTTTCTTCATAGAAGGAGGGTTGATGCAATAAAGGCAATAAATCGTAATCAGGTGTTTGCTAGAGTGGTACCGAAAGAGGGTTTTCGGTACCTTTATATTCTTAAAGGTGGGTGATACGTGCCAAATAGTCATAATGTTCTCCTTCCTCTATCTTCTCGGCTTTGAAGCCGGCTTGCCTTGCGTATAGATTGAGCGTGTTGAAATCGATGTATAACCAATCAAATGAATCCCCCTTGATACTCTTATATTGCATACGGAAGTCGATCTCTCCGAAATAATCATCTTCGGGGGCGATATCCAGATTCCCATCCTCATCCTCAAATAAATAACTTAAGTCGCTAGAGTCGAGTAAAAGTTGTCCGTCTCGGGCTAGAACCTCTTTTAGGCGGTGAAAGAAAGCCGGGAGATTTTCCTGTTTTCCGATAATCCCGGAACCGTTCATCAAGAGAAGAATGGTATCGAATGGTCCGGTTAAGCTTTTGTCAAAAAAATTCTGCAAGCGAGCGTCTTTCACACCACGTTTGTTCATCGCTTCTACGGAAAGAGGGGATATGTCGATAGCGGTAACCTCTTTACCCATTTCCTGCAAGGCCAAGGTGTGGCATCCACTTCCGGCACCTACATCCAGTATCTTGCCTGTACAGAGTTGAAGGGCTTTCTGTTCCAAGGAGGGCATTTCTTGGAAAGTCCGGAATAATTGATTCACGGGAATCTCATCCTCATCGAACATGGAGGAGAATACACGGAGCTTGCTCGCTTTCCCATGCGCGAGATAATCGATGATAGCGGCGCCCATCGGGTCTTTATCTGGTGTAAGAAGCATTGAATGCATATGTCTTTGTTCTATATAAATGTATAAGGATTAATAATTCTCTCGTAACCAAATCTCAAAAAACTTGTCGTATATGCTGTAACTGCCGTTGAAGAGAGTGATAAAGTCTTTCTCTAATAGCCCTTTTGCGGCGGCTTGGACAGAACTGGGAGAGGTTAATGAATAGCGTTTTACAAACTCTCCGGAGGTAATAGATTTAGCGTTGCCCTCTTTAGCGATGGCGACAAGCAGCTCTTTTTGCCTTTCGGGAAGACGGAACAGTGTCTCTTGGTAGTTGAATCGGTATGAATCGACCACCGACGCGATAGCGGGCTCTACCATCGATTCGTCACACGTAGCTCCAACGGGTGTAAATGCGAAAAGCACATTGAGCGTCTTTTGCACATACCACGTCACACCATCGAATTTCTCATACACGATCCGAATCGTCTCGGGTGTAATTGTTCGGTCGGCTTTCTTGAAATGGTTGCGCACGAAATCAATGTATTTTTCTATAGCGATACTCTCTAGGTGCATCATGGAGACACTCTGATAGAACGGGCGGGATGCGCTCAGGAACATATTCCCCATTGTATGACGTTGGCTTCCCGCGAAAATAAATTGGGCATTGTTGCAGTGCTGGATGTGTGTTCGAAGCAGAGCTTCTACATTCTTTTCGGAATAGTTCGTTATCTGCTGAAATTCGTCTATGGCAACAATACAAGGTTTGTCTGCTTTTGCGAGGTACTTGAAAATCTCTTCAAGCGTCGCCATCGAATTTTGAATATCTCCCAACTGAATGTTGAACGAAGGGGTACCTGTGAAGTCATAACTTATGCCTGCTTGAAGCGATAAGACGCTATTGATAAAGATCTCAACAGCCTTTTTGCCGAATGGCTTGAGACTTTCGAGAATCACCTTGCTCAGCGAGAAGATAAAATCACGTAGCGACTTGGTCGCATAAATATCAACGAAGAATGTATAATACTCCTTTGAGAGTTCTTTTGAGTGGAAACAGTGTTGGATCAGTCCTGTCTTACCCATTCTACGTGCCGAGATAATAGCGAGGTTATTTCCATTCACGATCTCACGAATTAGCTGCTTACTCTCGATCTCCCTGTCACAGAAGTAATCAGCAGATATATATCCGCTAGTTATAAAAGGATTATTTACTCTTGTCATACCTCATTTTATTTATCAATACACAAATATAATAATTATCTTCCAATAATCATGTCGAGGTAAATCAAGAAAACATATTCGCTGTATCTAATTAAATGTGCGGAGCGTGAATGCTTCTGGTATATTCTTTTTATATTTATAGCCTAATAAGAATTATAGTTAGGTTTCTTTCAAAACATTAAAACAATCAAGAAAATGAAAGAATTGAAATTAGAGACCCGGGTAGAGGTCTATGCGGTAGGAGAATTGGACAATATATATAGGCAATTGTACGAGGCCGCTTTTCAAGCCTCGAAAAAAGCTTATGCTCCTTATTCCAAGTTTCATGTGGGAGCGGCGGTTCTATTGGAGAATGGGGAGATACTTTCCGGAAATAATCAGGAAAACGCAGCCTATCCGTCTGGGCTTTGCGCGGAGCGGACCACCTTATTCTATGCGGGAGCACGTTATCCGGATGCGGCAGTTCAGATTTTGGCGATCGCGGCTATGAAGGATGGGGAACGTGTGGATCTTATCACGCCTTGTGGTGCCTGCCGGCAGGTGATGTTGGAAACCGAGCAACGTTATAACAAACCAATGAAAGTCCTTCTTTGTGGAAAAGAGGAAGCGTATCTCGTTCCGAGCGCGACGGCCTTGTTGCCGTTTTGTTTCAGTAAGTCTGATTTGATCTGATAGAATAAAAAGAGGCAAGAACGATTCTCGCCCTTGCCTCTATATGTAATAATTATGTTCGATTAGATCCCTAAAGAAGCCTTGATCTGATTGATCTTTTCTTCTGCCGCTTTCTCTGCCTCCGGCAATTCATCGATATTCTTTACCTTGGAGTGAACCTCGCAATAGAATTTGATCTTCGGTTCTGTTCCGGAAGGACGGATAGATACTTTTGTATTATCTTCCGTGAAGTATTGAAGCACATTAGAGGTAGTAGGTATATCTAATGTAACGGTTTCGTTCTCTGCATAGTCCTTACCTTTCAATGTAGAGTAATCGTAGAAATAAGTTACCTTAGAGCCTGCGATCTCTGTCAACGGGTTCTCACGGAACTTTTTCATCATAGCCTCGATCTCCTCCGCTCCACTCTTGCCTTTCTTCACGACAGAGATACCTTTCTCCTTAGAGAAGCCGTATTCCACGTAAATCTTCTGAAGCAATTGATACAAACTCAAACCTTGATCTTTTGCCCAAGCTGCGATCTCGGCTAAGATAACGCAAGCGGAAACAGCGTCTTTATCGCGAACGAAGTCCTCGCAAAGGAATCCGTAGCTTTCCTCGCCACCACCGATATAGTTTTTCTTGCCTTCGTTCTCACGCATAACGTTAGCGATCCATTTGAAGCCTGTATAAACATCGTACATTTCTACGCCATTACGCTCGGCGATCGTCTTGATCGTCTCTGTCGTAACGATTGTCTTTACGATATATTCTTTACCATTGATCTTACCTAACTCTTTCCAGCGAGTGATTAAATAGTAAACGAACATCAAAGCGGTTTGGTTACCATTCAAAAGTACCCATTCGCCTTCGTTATTCTTAACGGCGGCACCTACACGGTCTGCGTCCGGATCGGAAGCCATTACCAATTCAGCGTCAGTCTCTTTTGCTTTCTCTACAGCCATAGCTAAAGCAGCCGGCTCTTCCGGGTTCGGAGAGATAACCGTCGGGAAATCACCGCTAACAACATCTTGTTCCGGTACATGGATAATGTTCGTGAATCCGTAAGCTTTCAAAGCGGCAGGAACCAATTTAACACCTGTTCCGTGAATTGGAGTATACACGATCTTCATATCCTTATGGCGGGAAATAGCCTCCGGAGACAAAGAAATCGTTGTTAATTCCTTGATATATTCATCATCGATCGCTTGTCCGATGATCTCGATCAATTCTTTATTTCCTTTGAATTTAATCTCGCTAGCGTTACGGATCTTGTTAACCTCGGCGATCGTATTCTTATCGTGCGGGGCGATCATTTGTGCGCCATCATCCCAATAAGCCTTGTATCCGTTGTATTCTTTCGGATTGTGAGAAGCCGTCAAGATGATACCGCTCTGGCATCCCAGTTTACGGATAGCGAATGACATTTCCGGAGTCGGACGCAGGTCTTCGAATAAATAAACCTTGATGCCGTTAGCGGAGAAGATATCGGCTGATATTTCCGCGAACTTACGGCTGTTGTTACGGCAATCGTGGCCGATGACAACCTTTATCTGTTCTAAATCCGCAAATTCCTTTTTCAGATAGTTGGATAAACCTTGGGTAGCCGCGCCAACTGTATATATATTCATACGATTTGAACCTACCCCCATGATTCCGCGCAATCCACCTGTTCCGAATTCTAGGTCTTTATAAAAACACTCGATTAACTCAGTAGGATCTTCGTTGTCAAGTAACGCTTGAACTTGAGCACGAGTTTCCGCATCATAACTTTTCGTAAGCCATCCTTGTGCCTTACTTCTTACCATTTCTAATAAGTCGTTGTTTTCCATGTTTATAATATTATTGTGTTTATTGTTGAGCAATCTACTCAATACGATAAATATACAAGAAACAAATATACGAATTTCTTAAAGTAAAGCAATCAAAGGACTTATATTTTGCCTAAAAAATACGATAAATCGTCCTACCAAGTAAACGGATGTGTATAAATCGACTCATTTCCGCAAGCATCCGTTACGATTAATTTAAGTTCATGCTTGCCTCTTTGCAACCTCTCTTTATCGAAGCGATAGGTAATAACCGATTTATTATTCATCTCGAATAAGACAAACTGCCCGTCTATTTCTCCCCGGTAGGTTTGTACCCCGCTTAAGTTATCGGACAAACGGAATATGAAGTTCTGTTTGCTGACCCACGTCTGTTGGTTGATCGGCGTGATAACCGGAGCCTTTGTATCTTGTTGTATCTTATAACTGCCCAATTCCTTGATATTTGCGTCGATCCAGCCATTACGGTATGTACCGCCCATCCAAGAGGCACGTCCGTTTTGTAAGCGAACCACACCATATTGTTGTTTATTCTCAAGCGTATCGCTTTGCAAGAATAGTGATAACTGGGCCGTTCCATGCAAAGGGATTGGCTTATCGTGCAATATGTGGGTGGCTGATAATGAGGTACTATCTTCTTTCACCGAATAGCGGAAGTAGAGGTCATTATATAGATTACCTTTAGGCATGACGAGACGGATGCCTTTAGCGCCGAACCTATTCTCGCTACCCCAATGGAATAATTCTGTATGAGTCGTATCGATCTGGGGGATCTCTTGTTTCTTTCCCTCGATCCAGATGGATAAACGGGTGGCATTGCCGAAAGCGTCAGCAAGTGTATACGTCAAATGATAGGTACGAGGTTCATCTATACGCAAGATTCCCCGGTTTACGCTTTCAAGGAAGCGTAGACGGTTTCCCGGCTCGATGAAACTACGCATATAGAAAGAGCGATGATCTTTCCATTCTTCGTAATCTGTGAATGTGTTCAGATAACGGGTCTCGTCAAATGCGAACTTATCAAGATTACTATGGAAAATCACTTGGCTGTCTGCCGTGAGCGTGATTTCTCGTACGCCATAAATGTTAGTCGTATTATCCATATAATCATAGGCTTTTACAGCGAGCCCTATTTCTCCCCATGCCTCGATTTTTCCAGTGATTGTCTGTTTCCCGTTTTTCGCCGTGACGGGTTTTATCTCAAGCTTCTTGCTTTTGCCGTTTACTACGCCTTTTCCTTCGATGGGGACGATCTGTATTCCTTGGATTTTAGGAGGACGGGTATCGGTTATCCGATCCGAGAAATAATCCAAGGGGTCCATGACTTCCTCGGTCTCGGTGTCTCGTATCTCAAAATGGAGATGAGGTCCACCAGAGCTTCCGGTATTGCCGCTTAACGCTACGACTTCATTTTTCTCGACAGGAAGCAAATCCGGCGTAAGGAAGAGATTTACATTGAAACTTTCTTGTGCGTATTGTTGCTCTTTTACATAATTCGCTATTTTCTTCGAGAATTTTTGTAGATGGCCGTATACGGTGGTCGTTCCATCCGGGTGTGTGATGTAAAGCCCGTTACCGTAGCCCCATGGACTTACGGATATACGTGATACGTATCCTTCTTGTACCGTATGTACGGGTTTACCTTCTACCCCTTGTGTCTTGAAGTCTATTCCGGAATGGAAATGATTACTTCTTAACTCACCGAAGTTTCCGCTCAGTAAGATCGGGAAATCGAAAGGATTCCTAAGTTGCTGGGCGTTTGTGTTGATTATGTGGGAGCCGATGATTGCGAATAGACCGGCTAGATATATGGATCTAATATTCATAGGTATTACGTATTTTGACAGACAAAGATAATCGTTTTCGATGAATTATCTATCTCTTATCCTTTGGTATCGGACTTGTACCTGATTTCATGGGGCGAGCCTTTCTTTTTTCCAATGGCCGTCCGGTTGAAGGGTATATACTATGCGATCATGAAGTCGGTTGGGCCTACCTTGCCAGAACTCGATACGTTCGGGAATGACGGCATACCCGCCCCAGTGAGCCGGACGCTCCACTTCTTTTCCAATCCAACGAGCTGCCTCTCTAATGAAAGCTCGTATAAGTTGCACACGGTTGCCGATGGGTTGACTTTGTGGGGATATACGAGCTCCGATCCGGCTTTTATACGGGCGTTTTTTGAAATATTGATCCGATTCATCCGGGGGGACTTTTTCAGCCGTACCTTCGATATGTACCTGCCTTTCTAATTGATGCGATACAAACGAAAGAGAGATTGCCGGGTTTTGTGCCAGTTGCCTGCCTTTTCGGCTTTCGTAGTTGGAGTAGAAAATAAACTTATCATCATGCAGGTCCTTTAATAAGACGGTACGGGTGGAAGGTTTGCCTTCTGGAGATACGGTCCCTACTAGCATGGCCGTGGGTTCATCTACTTTGCTGTCTATAGCCTCTTGTAACCATTGACTGAAAAGCAAGAATGGGTTATCCGGAAGTTCGCTTTCCCTTAATCCTCCTTTTGTGTATTCTTGCCGGATTGAGGCGAGATTTATTTCCATATGTGTTCTGTTTGCTTGTTGACTACATAGCTTTTCTTCTTTAATAGGATAACAAGAGATCGAAAAAAAGGTTTCAAGGTTTTCTTTTCAGCGTTTGATCTGAGAACGTATTAGAAAATCGACTGTTAATGGTAAATGGTCACTAAAACCGCCCTCATATTTAAAGCCGTAATAGGTTCGAAAAGGACGTACCCCCCGCCATGTTTTATCTTTAGTCAATAAAAAATCAGGAGCGAATATGTGGATGCTTTCCGGAATGATATGCATGGAAGACTCTTGCGTGATGAGATCCCGGTTTACGATTATTTGATCGAGTTGGCTCCATTCGCCTTGGTATTTATGACTACCCGGGAATTGAGTTATATGGGGGCTTGCGAACAAATTATAATAGGTACAAGATGTGGAATCTGTGATCTGCGTATTTTCAGGAAAGGCTTGGGCAGCGAATATCTCGGAAATACTTCTGTCTTGAGGGGTATCATTGAAGTCTCCCATAATGAGTATCTGCGGCTTTTCTCGTATCAGTAACAGGGAATCGCTAGATCCCCGTAAAGTGCGGGCCGCGTCAAAACGATCCTTTTCACTTTCTTTTTCTCCTCCGTAGCGGGAGGGGAAATGACACACGAAAACATCTAAGGTATCGCCTGTTATGATCTTTCCATATACGTGTAGGATATCTCGGGTTAATTTGTGTTTGTTCCCGGAAAAACGAATTGGAATGGATTCATGTCGTAAATAAAAGAATTGATCTCGTTGATAAAGAAGAGCGACATTAATACCTCTGGGATCGGGGCTTTGAGTGATAATATATCGGTAATCCTGCCAGCGGAGCGGTGTGCGACGGGTAAGATGAGACAGGACGGAGTCGTTCTCGACTTCGCAAAGAGCTATTAAGGCCGGTGTGCTCCATTCCCCGGCAGCGCTTATTACTTTCGCTATTTGTTGTAGCTTATGATAGTAGCGGCTTTGTGTCCAGTACCGGTTGCCGGAAGGTAGAAATTCATCGTCATTCTTGGTTGGATTATCCCTTGTGTCGAAAAAGTTCTCCACATTATAGGTCATGACCTTGAACGTAGCTTGGGCAAATAACGGAGGGGAGGCAAAGAATAAAAGAAAAAACATAAAAATCTTCATAGTTAAAGCTTTGATTAATTGTTAATATGTAATGTATTCTTATTCGTTTGAATCTTCGGTCTCTTCCTGAACAAACTCGTAGGCTCCTATGGTCGGGCCGTTCGAACTGGTTAGCCGGTTGACACCGTAACGATCGATCGGATAATTCTTCGTTATCTCGGGATCTGCTTTTCCGACTCCGGTAGTCGATACGGAATCTGGCCGGAAATCATAGGTGTATTTATTTTGCTTGCCTCCTACTTTCCGATAGGAAGGAGTCTTTTTGATAAACAAGACCTCCTTGAAGTGATCGCTGGAGGATTCTTTGGCTTTAAGCGCACAGTGATTGAACCGATAATCGAAATCTGTACTGCCATCTGCTTTTAATTCGACATCGTAACTTCCATCGATAGTGCAATTGTCAAAATAAGCTTGCGTGATAGGATACGGGCCATTTCCGTCTACTGTTACGTTATTGAGCAAGTACAGGCATTTACTATCCAAAGGAACAGTCTCGCTGGCCATTTCCCTTTTGGTTAAACTCATGTAATTAGCCATCGTACAGTGAGCGAAGTAATATTTACCACCGACTAAAGTGAGTACACTTCCTCCGGCATTGCTGAATTCCGTATTTGTAGCGATAACATCACAATTGATGGCGAAGAATAGATCGCTCCCCATATTCGTGATCTGTGAGTTGTTTATCTTGATCTTTGGCCGGTCCGGGGTGGAAGGCTCGCAATATACACCGGAGGTACCATTACGTACGATTACATTATCCCAGACATTCCCGTAGCTATCCGCCTTAAAGGTAATGCCTCCCCATTGCCCGGGAGTCCGGTCATACGGTAATATATCATTTAGTATATAATCCAAACGATCGCCTCGGAAAGTGATAGGCTCATCCAAGGTGCCTAAAGCGTTCATGGAGCCGTGAACGATCAGGCTCGCTTTATCATGCATATAGAAAGTAGCCCCCTTCTCGATATTCAATGAAACCCCTTTAGCGATAACCAAACTATCGTAGATCAAGTAAGGACGATTGGCCGTGAGGATAGAATCTTTTGTAATCGTAACACCGCCTTTGTAAAGATTAACATCCTGCCCGTAGGCTTCCAATAATACGGATTGACGGATGCCATTCACGGTGAAAAGTACGGAATCCTGTATCAACAGAGGTTGATTGCCACCATTCGGATCGACCGTTACTTCCACGAATACATACATGCTGTCGTTGGCGAGTATCCCTACATTATTAAATGAGCTACCTTTGCGTCCATCCACATTCATGCGGAAGCCGGTAGCCTCTCCACTGGCCAGCATGATGGACTCAATGCTCAGAGGTTCACTATTTTTATTGTAGATCATAAATTGACGGGTGGTAGAACCGATCGTACTGAAGATCGTATCAAAAGCGAGCGTGTCTGTCGAGAAGCTTAGCCGGTAAGTCGGGTTGGTGGAATAATGATCATCCAAACCGTCGCATGCCGGAAGCATGTTCAACAGAAGCGTTGCGAGTATAAATAGCGTTATCGTTAATCTTTTCATTTTCGTAAATGTTAACTGTAAATATCTTGTGTTCTTGTTTTAATAGATAAACAAAATTATCATAAAAAAGTTGCAAGACATTAACATAAAAAAAGAGGATAGACACGGTTATCGTGTCTTTCCTCTTCTTATAACGCAAAAAACGTTGGTTTATTTTGCGGGGATGCTCTTTAATAATTCAAGAAGGTGGCTCCACCATAAACCGACCGTAGCGATCTCGATACGCTCGTTGGGTGAATGTACGTCACGCAAAGTAGGCCCGAAAGAGATCATATCCAGTTTCGGATATTTTTCCAAGAACAAACCGCACTCTAATCCGGCGTGGATGGCCATGATCTTGGCGTCTTTGTTGAATAGGCGTTTGTAAGTCTCCTGTGCGATCTTCAAGATCTTAGAGTCGGGGTTCGGGGCCCATCCCGGATAGCCATCGCCATGTTTTACATCTGCTCCAGCCAATAGGAACGTGGAGGCTACCGTATTGGCGATAGCGATCTTGCATGATTCGATAGAGCTACGCTGGCTGGTACCGATCAAGATCGTATTGCCTTCTTTCATCTTTATGGAAGCAAGGTTGGTAGAAGTCTCTACCAAGCCTTCTATATCGTGGCTCATACCGATTACGCCGTGCGGACAAGCGTGCAAGGCGTAGATTAATTTCTCGGCGGTGGCATTGTCGATATGATACTCCGGACGATCCGTGGACTCCATCGCTAACTGAACGCTCGGGTCTACATGTTTCAACTCATTTTCAACGTCGGCGGCGAAATGGTTCAGCAAGATACGTACATCCTCCTTATTTTCCGGATGCAAGCCGATCACGGCGTGTGCCTCGCGAGCGATTGCGTTACGTAAGTTTCCTCCATCGATAGAGCAAAGAACGAAATCATATTTCTTTTTCAATAAGAATAAGAAACGAACCAATATCTTGTTGGCATTGCCTAATCCTTTGTGGATCTCGCCACCGGAGTGACCGCCATTCAACCCTTTCACATCGATACGGAAATACTGCATCTTATCGGACGTAGGAACTGGCTCATAATGGAAAGTCGCTTGTGTGTCTTTACCTCCGGCGCAACCCATAAAGATCTCTCCCTCGTCCTCGCTATCGAGATTTAACAAGATATCTCCGGTCATGAAACCTTCTTTCAAGGCTTTCGCTCCGGTCAAACCTGTTTCTTCGTCTACTGTGAACAAACATTCGATCGGACCGTGTTGGATATCATCGGAGGCAAGCAAAGCCAACTCGGCCGCTACACCGATACCATTATCGGCTCCCAAAGTAGTGCCGTTGGCACGCAGCCATTCGCCGTCGACGATCGTCTCGATCGGATCATTGTCGAAATCGTGTTTCGTACCGTTATTTTTCTCGCAAACCATATCCATGTGAGACTGCAATACGACTACCGGACGATCCTCCATTCCCGGAGTGGCAGGCTTTGACATTAAAAGGTTGCCGGCTTCATCTTTCTTGATAGCTATTTTGTACTCTTTCGCGAATGATTCTAGGAATTCAATCATTTTGCCTTCCTTTTTTGAGGGGCGAGGCACTTGGGTTACTTGATGGAAGAACTTCCATACGATAGTAGGCTTTAAATCAGTAATCTTCATAATGTTACAATGTATTATAGATGTTACTCTAAAGTTAATAAAACCGCAACTGAAAGAGCTTAGTTCGAAAAAAAGTAGAATAAAATGCCAAAAAGACACTTAGTAATCACTTAAACTCTTATATTTGCGTCCACAAATATAGAGAAAATGCTTACAACGTTATTATTTACGGTCATAATTCTTGTTATCAGCGTCGTGTTGCTATCGATAAAAGTGCTGTTGAAAAAGGGAGGAAGGTTCCCGAATACGCATATCGAAGGAAACAAGGCGTTGGGTAAGAAAGGTATATTTTGCGCGAAGACCATGGATCGTATGGCGGTTAAGCAAAAGGGGCTCTATGACATCATGAACGAAATAAAAGAATAAAAAAATAAGATTTAAATTGCACTTTATGAAGAACATTAACTACGTTATTAACGGTGTGCTAGCGGTGGCTGTCGTAATCTTGTATATTATGCAATTTTCCGGCAAGAAAGAATCAAGCGTAACAAGAACATTCGCGTCAGCGGGAGACACAACGGCCTTACTTCCGATCGCTTATGTAAATGTGGATTCCCTGTTACTTAATTACAATTATTCCAAGGATCTGAACGAGATCATCTTGAAGAAACAAGAGAATTCCCGTGCTAACATCACCCAGAAAGCCCGTAGTTTACAAGGCGAGATGCAAGATTTCCAGCGTAAGGTAGAAAATAACGCTTTCCTTACCCGTGAGAGAGCGGAGCAAGAGCAACAACGTTTATTGAATAAGCAACAAGAGTTGCAGAACTTAGATAACCAATTGGCTCAAGAGTTGATGCAAGAGCAGCAGAAGTTGAACGAGCAATTACGCGATACGGTTGTTTCTCAATTGAAGGCTTTCAATCTGGGTAGAGGCTATCAAGTGGTATTCAGCAATACGGTAGGAGATAATATCCTTTTGGCTGGCGATTCCTATGATATCACGGGCGAATTGCTGGAATACTTGAATAAGAATTATTCCTCTCCGGCCAAGTAAGCTATTAATAGAATTTATAAAAGAAAGGGTGTATCAAAGGAACGTTTGATACACCCTTTTTTAACGGTACTTACCGGGGATTTTATAGAAGATATACTGTATCTCAAAGTAATATATACTGCGTTGGCCTGGTCAGTATATATTCATCGGTCGGGTCAGTAGCACTGCGTTTTGCGGCCAATTACTCTTTAGGAGTAACGAAAGCGGTATATACTTGTAAGATAGCGGCTACGCTCAAGCAAAGGATCCACTCGGTACGGTTGTTGAACATAAAGCCGGAAGATACGATCATTAGAAGTCCGGCGAATACGTTGAAACGGTGGAGCCGACGGCGACGAAAGTCCAAGTCCTTAACCGGAAGGGTCAGATAGCAAATCGCTATACCCGCCGCACCGACAGCGAATAAATAAGGGGCGACAGCCCAATGAGTAAGAAACAATACGGCACCGGCTAATACGAGTAATCCCGCTACGCCGAAAATAATCGATCTGATTTGTTGATTCATTTATTTGTCCTTGATAATAAAAACATCCTCGTTCGACCTTTTCATAAAATACTCTTCACGGGCGAAACGTTCCAGTCCCTCCTTGTCCGTATGAAGGTCGTTTAATTTCTTGCTGTTGATTTCGATCTCCTTTTGGTAATGTTTGATCTCTTTCTCCAAGCCGCGTATTTTCTCGTCGTACGTATAGCGTTTATACAGGCTGCTATCGCCCACCGTAAAGGTGACGATAAGGAACACGATGGTAACCAACCAATAAGCGTTGATCCACGATAGATACTTTATGTAAAACTCTTTTATGCGTGACATCGGAACATCGTTTTCGCGAAGATAATGAATTATTTTGTTTATCTTTGTCTTATCAATAAAAAGCAGAGAATGGATAATTATATTGTATCGGCAAGAAAATATCGCCCGTCCACTTTTCGGAGTGTAGTAGGGCAGAAGTCTCTTACCACTACGCTGAAAAATGCGATACAAAGTAACAAATTAGCGCATGCTTACCTGTTTTGCGGTCCTCGTGGAGTAGGAAAGACCTCGTGTGCCCGTATCTTTGCGAAGACGATCAATTGCTTGAATCCGACGGCGGATGGCGAGGCTTGTAATGCGTGCGAGTCGTGCCGGGCTTTCAATGAGCAGCGTTCTTACAATATTCATGAACTGGATGCTGCCTCGAATAATTCGGTGGACGATATCCGTACCTTGATTGACCAAGTGCGTATCCCGCCTCCAATCGGTAAATACAAAGTCTTCATTATTGACGAGGTCCATATGTTGACAACCGCCGCTTTCAACGCATTCTTGAAGACATTGGAGGAACCTCCGCATCATGCTCTCTTTATCTTGGCTACGACCGAGAAGCATAAGGTGCTTCCCACGATCCTTTCTCGTTGTCAGATCTATGATTTCTCCCGTATATCCATCGCCGACATGGTGGAGCATTTGCAATATGTCTCTTCGCAAGAGGGGGTAACAGCGGAACCGGAAGCCTTGAACGTGATCGCCCAGAAAGCGGATGGAGGTATGCGCGACGCTTTGTCTATCTTTGACCAAGTGGTAAGTTTCACGAATGGCAATATCACGTATCAAGCGGTTATCGATAACTTGAACGTGCTGGATTATGAGTATTATTTTCGTCTGACGGATGCGATCTTATCTGGCAATGTGCGGGCATCTTTATTGATCTTGAACGAGATATTAGGCAAAGGATTCGACGGGCAGAATATCATAACCGGTTTGGCCGGGCATTTCCGGGATTTATTGGTATGCCGGGATGAGTCCACCTTGGTGCTATTCGAGGTGGGGGCTTCTATACGTGAACGATATAAGGAGATGGCGAAACATTGTCCGGATCAACTTCTGTTCAAGGCGATAGAGCTAGCGAATACGTGTGATTTGAATTATCGTGCCAGCCGCAATAAGCGTCTTTTATTGGAATTGACGTTGATTCAGCTCTGTCAATTAACACAGGTAGCCGCCGACGATAAAAAAAAAGCGCTGATTGAGCCGATCGCCGGGACGAATCCAGCTTCTCAAGCGGCGAATATCGGGAAGCCTCAACAGCCGCCTCAAGCTCCTTCAGTTACGGCAGCGGCCGGTGCTCCACAAGTTATGAGTACGCACATGCCGAGCTCGGTTCCTGCGCCACCTCCGTCTACAGCGCCTAATCCGGTTCGTAGAACGGCTCGTCCGATGGGAATCTCCATGAAGGAGATCGGAGTGGAGAAGCCTAAGCAACAAACCGTTCAACAAGCGACAACGAACGTAAAGGAGGTAGTAACTCCCTTTGACAATGATTCCTTGGTTCGTGAATGGGATAATTACGCCGCAACGATTGACAAGAAAGTGTATCTTAAGAATACGATGATCAATTGCAAGCCTACCTTGCAAGAGAATTATTATTTCGAGGTAGCCGTACATAACCCGGGGCAGCAAGAGGAATTGATCAATAATGCGATCCATATCCTGCCATTTCTCCGCCAGCATCTTACTAATAGCCGTATCCAGATGCGTGTCCGGATCGTAGAGGGAAATGAGAAGCATTTGGCTTATACATCCACGGAGAAGCTAGAGTTGCTGATGAAGATAAATCCTACCTTGGGTCGTTTGAGGGATGAATTTAATTTGACGTTAGATTAAGTAGATATGCTAAAGATCCCAAGAAGGGATCTTTAGTCTTATTTTTTATTCCTTTGTCTCAAGATAAACCACTTGAGTTTGCAAATACTCCTCAAGTCCATGTTTTCCATCCGCGCCACCGATTCCGGATTTACGCCATCCCGCGTGGAAGCCTTGCATAGCCTCAAAATTCTCACGGTTAATATAAGTCTCCCCGAATTTTAAGGAACGCATTACCTTGAATGCATTATCCAAGTTTTGTGTATATACGGAAGATGTCAATCCATATTCGCAATCATTCGCCCATGCGATAGCGTCGTTGATATCTGAATATTCGACAACCGGCAGTATGGGGCCAAAAGTCTCTTCTTGTATGATATCCATTTTCTGTGTAACACAATCCAAAACGGTCGGTTCGAAGAAATATCCTTTTGTACCGATCCTATGGCCACCACACAGTAGCCTAGCACCTTGCTGGATCGCTCTCTCTACTTTTTTCTCCATAGACTCCAATGCGCTGGCTTCAATAAGCGGTCCCATATCCAGATCCGCGACCTCGTTGGGGTTTCCTACTTTTACCTGTTTCATGCCGGCGACTAGTTTTTCCATGAAGGTCTCTTTTATCGCTTTGTCTACATAAACCCGTTCGGCACAATTACATACCTGTCCGGTATTGATCACACGAGAGGCAATAATAGACTTAACAGCAAGATCGATATCTGCGTCCTTCATCACGATAGCCGGGGCTTTACCTCCTAACTCCAGAGAAACTTTCGTGATATTAGGAGCGGCAGCTGCCATGGTTTGTTGTCCGGCTCCCACGCTTCCTGTCAGACTAACCATACCTACTTTCGGATTCGCCGCGAGTTCATGCCCAATCACGCTACCCCGTCCATTTACCAGATTGAAAACACCGGCAGGCAAACCTGCCTCCTCCACGATCTGTGCGAATACGTATGCGTTCTCTGGCGTAAGCTGGCTAGGTTTTATCACGATCGTATTTCCGGTGATCAAGGCCGGAGCGGCTTTACGAGCGACTAGAAAGAATGGGAAATTCCAAGGTAGGATACCTGTCGTTACTCCAATCGGTCTCTTAAATAAGAAAATGCTTTCATGAGGGCGGTCACTGGGAATGATTTCCCCTTCGTACCGACGGGCCCAGCCTGCCATGTAATCCATATAATCTGCGGTAAAAAGAACTTCAACATTGGCGAGTCCTTGGGTTTTGCCTCCTTCACGGACGATGATGTCGGTCAGTTCCTTCTCTCTCTTACGGATGCCTGTCGCTATCTTTGTCAGATAAGCAGCCCTTTCTATAGAGGGTGTTCTTTCCCATTGATTCTGCGCTTTCTCTGCGGCATCGATCGCTTTTCTGGCATTTTCAACCGTCCCGTCGGGCATCAGTGAAATAACCTCTTCGGTAGAAGGATTCAATACCTTGATCCATTTCCCAGACTCATTCTCAATGAATCTGCCATCTATAAACATTTTCAATTCTTTCATGATACTATTTTTAGGTTGAATAATTTGTTCTTAAAAGTACGGGAAAGGAAGGAATGGCAATGTTTTAAAAATGATAATAGTTCTATCAGAAATGATAGTGAATCAAGATAATAGGGTAGATATAGAAAAAACAGCCTCAAGAAGTTGATCTTCTCAAGGCTGTTTTTTTATAGAATGATCGTTTTTCGTTTTAGCAGGCTTTGAAGCTCATATCCAAGCTCTTCACGGAGTGAGTCAAAGCTCCTACGGAGATGAAGTCTACGCCACATTCCGCGTAATCACGTAATGTGTCGAACGTGATACCGCCGGAAGACTCTACCTCGAAACGTCCGTTGATGCGGCGAACCGCTTCTTTTGTATTCTCGATATTGAAATTATCCAACATGATACGATCGATACCGCCTACTTTCATGGCTTGTTCCAACTCGTCGAAGTTACGAACCTCGATCTCGATCTTTAGGCTCTTTCCTTTCTCTTTCAGATAGTTTTGCGCACGTGTGATCGCTTGCTCGATGCCGCCGGCGAAATCCACATGATTATCTTTCAATAAGATCATATCGAACAAACCGATGCGATGGTTCATGCCGCCACCGATACGTACGGCCTCTTTCTCGATCATACGCATACCGGGAGTTGTCTTGCGAGTATCTAGAACGTGTGTCTTGGTGCCTTCTAACGCCTTGGCGTATTTACGAGTCGTAGTAGCGATACCGCTCATGCGTTGCATAACGTTCAGCATCAACCGTTCGGTCTGCAATAAGGATTGGATCTTACCTTCCACCACGAACGCTATATCCCCTTTTTTCACTTCGGCTCCGTCTTGTATAAAGACCGTCATTTTCAGTTCCGGATCGAAGTCGTGGAAGATACGTTTAGCCATTTCCACGCCGGCCAATACGCCATCTTCCTTGATGATCAGCTGGCTTTTCCCCATCGCAGTCTCGGGGATGCAACATAAGGTGGTATGATCGCCATCGCCAATATCCTCGGCAAACGCTAATTTGATTAAGTCGTCAATAAGTTTGTCCATCTTTTATTCTATTCTGATTGATTGTATAATCGCTGTATTCCCTTCGGCACGGTACGTGATGTTTACACGATACTCACCGGAAGACGTCGGAAGCTTTCCGACAAGGAAACCGCTTTCCTTTTTATCCGCATGATGTACGACCGAGAATCCGGAAGGCTTATTCGAACTGAAAAATGAGGACAACATAGAGACGGCCTCACTTCCGTTACATTTCTTAGAGGAACTGGGCAAGGCTACATCCACCACCTTATCCATAGCACCGGATAGAGAGGAGGCATTTCCTGCCTTGAAAGCATTTGATATACTGGTAATATCCGCCGCCTGCGCACATACGAACGCGAATATCAAGGCGAATGTAAGTAAGAGTCGTTTCATAAGCTTTCTTTATTTTATTGAGTAATTAGTGGCAAAGGTATGTATTTTTCTTGTAACTTAGCCTTTCTAAACATGTAAATGTAAGTAGATGAAGATTGGACTGATTGTGATTGGTAAGACGGATGCCGGTTATTTTGTGGAGGCTATCAATGAGTATAAAAATCGCTTGACACATTATATACCCTTTGAAATGGAAGTCATACCGGATATAAAGAACGTGAAGAATCTCTCTGAGGCGCAGCAAAAGGAGAAGGAGGGAGAATTGATTTTAAAGGCCTTGCAGCCCGGCGATTATTTGGTGTTGCTGGATGAGAAAGGGAAGGAGTTTACCTCCATGCAATTTTCTACTTATCTGGAAAAGAAAATGCATACGGTCCCGAAACGCTTGGTATTTGTGGTTGGCGGTCCTTACGGTTTTAGTGAAGCTGTGTATAAGGCGGCATCGGAAAAGATCTCGTTGAGCAAGATGACTTTTTCCCACCAGATGATCCGACTGATCTTTATCGAGCAGATTTACCGGGCAATGACGATCTTGAATAACGAGCCTTATCATCACGAGTAGTTGCGTCGGTTAACGGCAGTATAGGCGTAGCCCTATACCTATACTGCCGTAAGCTCACGCCTATACTGGCGTAGCCTTACGGCAATACTGGTGTTTTTTTACCCGGATTAATGGACTAATTTCAACCCGACGATCCCTATCAATATCAAAGATAAGAACAATAACCTGAATATATTTGCGGAATCATGGAAAAACAAGATTCCAAGAAGAACAGTCCCTATAGCCCCGATCCCGGTCCAGATTACATAAGCCGTACCGATTGGGATGCTTTTCTGGGCGAGATATAAGAAATAGCCGCTTAAGCCCATGGATAAGATCGATAAACCTATAAACCAAATAAAATATTTGGAATGCATACTTGCTAATTTAAAGCCCAGCGGCCAGCCGATCTCGAATAATCCGGCTATAATTAACAGAATCCAAGCCATATAGAATTAGTCTTAAAAGTTTTCCCGTGTCTTTTGGATCAATAAATAATCCAATAAAGTCATGGCGGTCATAGACTCGACGATAGGTACCGCACGAGGCAATACGCATGGATCATGACGTCCGCGTGCCTTTAATATCGTATCCTCTCCCTCCATGTTAACCGTTTCTTGTTCCATCAAGATCGTAGCGACCGATTTAAAGGCTACCCGGAAATAAATATCTTGTCCGTTGGAGATCCCTCCTTGGATACCGCCGGAATTATTGGTACGAGTATTGATATGTCCGTTATCATTGAAAAAGCGATCGTTCCTTTCCGATCCGCGGAAGAAGGCGGCGTTGAATCCGTCTCCATACTCGAAGCCCTTCACGGCGTTGATCGTAAGCATCGCATGTCCCAACGCGGCATGTAACTTGCCGAACACAGGCTCCCCCAATCCGACGGGAACCCCTTTCGCCACACAGGTAATAACACCGCCGATCGTATCTCCTTTTGATTTGACCTCGGCGATCAAGGTTTCCATCTCTGAGGCGGTCTTCGGGTCCGGGCAACGTACGTCGCTATCCTCCGTCAAGCTTAAATCATAATCTTGGTAACTACCCGCTAATTGGATCGGGCCGACCTGCGAGGTATAAGCTTGGATCTGTATGCCGTATTGCTTAAGGGCGAGTTTAGCGATGGCCCCAGCCACGCAACGAGCGATCGTTTCCCGGGCGGACGAACGTCCACCTCCACGGGGATCACGGATTCCATATTTCGTTTGATAGGTATAATCAGCATGGGAAGGACGGTAAACCGTTTTCATATTGTCATAGTCCGAGGAATGTTGGTTTTTGTTCCAGATGATGAAACCTATCGGCGTACCGGTTGTCTTTCCCTCGTAGATGCCGGAAAGAAATTGTACCTCATCATCCTCTTTACGGGGGGTCGTGATACGGGATTGTCCCGGTTTACGACGGTTCAGCTCTTGCTGGATGAATGCCGTATCTAATTCGATCCCGGCTGGGCATCCGTCGATCACGCCGCCGATACCGAGGCCGTGCGATTCGCCGAACGATGTTAATCTATAAATATTACCAAAAGTATTCACCGCTTTGTCTAATTGAAAATTGAAAACTGAAAATTGAGAATCAAAAGCCGATGATTAGGCGTTTCTCCTAATTTTCAATTTTCAATTCTCAATTTCCCATTATTTAGTGGCATCCACCACAACCACAACCACCCTCGTGGTTATCGCCACAATCGCTACCGCAATCGTCGCAACCGCAACTACATCCACCTGCGGGAGCGGAGAAGGCTGCGATCTCTTCCGCTGTCGGTTCGTGTATGTCGATTACCTCGCCGCTGAAATGCAAAGTCTCGCCAGCCAACGGATGGTTGAAGTCCATTACCACGATATCATCCTTCACTTCCAATACAGAGCCGTTCATACGGTTGCCATTAGAATCCATCATTGGGACGGTATTACCTTCCTTGATCATCTCGGCGTCGAATTTACCGTCCACCTCGAAGATATTCTTCGGAAGATCCAATACGTGCTCCTCGTTATATTCGCCATAAGCCTCGGCTGGCTCGATGGAGAAGTTGAACGTGCCACCTACTTCCAGCCCGTTCAAGGCTTTCTCGAATGCCGGAAGCATCATGCCTGTTCCGTAGATGAATTTCAAAGGAGCCTCGACCGTCGCTTTTTCCATTAACTCACGTTCTTCACCTTCGCCAACGTTCAGGTCGTATGTAACCGCAACGTATTTGTTTGCTGTAATTTTCATTTGTCTTGTATTTTAAATATGTATAGAAATGCTCGCAAAGATACGATTTTATTTCTTATCCACCGCCTTTTTAAGAGCGTTCATCGCTTTATCTAAAACAGAGCGGGGGCAGCCAATGTTCAAACGCATATGGCCTTCTCCCCCGGGGCCGAAGATACTTCCGTCGTTCAGCGCTAGTCCGGCTTTGTCTTTGAACAGGTGTACGAGTTCATCTTGACTTAATTTCAGTTCCCTGCAATCCAACCAAACGAGGAAGGAGGCTTGGGGCTGGTAGACTTTTATCTTGGGGAGATGCTGTTTCATAAACTCTTCCACGAAACGTACATTCTCCATGATATACATTCGCATTTGTTGCAACCATTCGGCGCCATAGGTATAAGCGGCGGTCGTCGCTGTATAAGCGAAGATCGTGCCATCGCCAAACTCTCCGGCCTCAAGGAAAGAGTAAAATTCTTCCCGGATGCGATCATTGGGTACGATTGCGTAGGAAGTCACGATACCGGCGATATTGAACGTCTTGCTCGGTGCCATGAAAGTCACGCTGCAGGAAGCGGCGGTATCCGATACGGAGGCGAACGGGTAATGCGTGTACTGAGGATAGGCCATTTCCGCATGAATCTCATCGGAGATAACCAAAATATTGTGCTTGGCGCAAATATCGGCCAAGCGGACCAAGGTTTCCTTTTTCCAGACGATCCCACCCGGATTGTGAGGGTTGCAGAGGATCAATACCTTGCATTCATCATCTATAATAGATTCAAGATGATCAAAATCCATCTCATAGATGCCGTCTACCATCTTTAGCGGATTATAAACGACCTCGCGCTTCATTTTCTCCGGAACGATGCGGAACGGGTGATAAACAGGGGGCTGGATGATGACCTTATCTCCTTTTTGCGTAAAGCATTGGATAGCGAAAGCGATTCCCTTTACGATTCCCGGGATATAGCTGATCCATTCCCGTTGTATTTTCCAGTTATGTTTGTAGTGTACCCAATTGATGATACTCTCGTAATACTCGTCGGAGCCGAATGTATAGCCGAATATCTCGTGCTCACAACGTTTCTTCAGGGCCTCTACAATAAAGTCCGGTGTGCGGAAATCCATATCCGCCACCCATAGTGGTATCAGATTCTCGTCACCGAACATCTCTTTCAAACGGTCGAATTTCACGCAACTCGTCCCATGTCGTTCGATAACTTCGTCGAAGTTGTAGTGTTTCATATTTTTATTAACGATCAGTTTCTTAATTGCTATTGGGGTCAAAGATACAAATTATTATATTTATTGTTTATCCAAATCAAAATATGAAATGCTGTGTATTAGGAAATCGGCGATATATTTAATGAACCGTTTACTTAAACGGCTTATCAAACCGTGAACTGACGAAATGTCAAAGTGCTATTATTGCTCTCTGTGGGTGATGAATTATGGGGCCGGGGGCTTGGTCGCACGGGAAAAACGCAAGCATTTGATGGTTGTGTAAATCAGAATAATGTTTGAATGCAGGTGCTGTTGGTCTTTTTTTATGATTGATGTTTGAAGAGCTGTCTATCGGTTGAGTATTTAAGGCTTTCTCTGTCTGAAAGTCATTTTGAAAATGTCTTTGCTTGAGCTGCTTCCAGCGTGGGTTATGCCGGATTTAGTCTTGATTTCAGGTGATTTTCATTCGAATGTTAACAAAATTTAGTCCGATACTAGATGAAATTTCTTCCTTATGTTCTTCGGAGAACTTCCTTATGTTTTTTCTAAAACATTATTATGAATTTTTTCAAGGCTATTTATAGTCTACAAGTGTTAATAAATATGTGATTTGGAGTTTATATGTATCTTTTTTGTCGCTAGAATGGGATTTTCTTATGAGATACGTGTTATCGTAAGTCGTATTATCTGATAAAAATGTTATCTGAAATTTATTCTAGATGACATTTTTCTTTTCGCTGTCCTTAGTAGGAAATCGAAGTTTTTTCTCTTCTATACCTTCCGATTCCTAAGTAATACACTCTTGCTCCTGTTAAAATGCAATCCTAAAATGATATTTGCTTGAGAATTGAAAGAAAAATAAAGAATTTTCTTTTAAATCCTTTGCGCATATCAATTATTGTTCTACATTTGCAGCGTCAAACAAACAAAGACAATAAGAAAAGATGATGAACAACGTATTGCATATTATTCTCGTGGTGGTCCTTCTAGTCATTAGTAGGTAAGGAGAAAGGTGTGTAAGAAGTTGTGAAGTCGTAGAGATATTTCTTAAGCCTTTCTCCATATAGGGAAAGGCTTTTTTTATTATAAATAATTCAAGGTAGAGGCGTGGATAAAGCGCTCTACGAACAAAAAATAGGAAAGAGATGAAGAATCCGTTAAGAAGCTCATTTAGCACCGAAGGTCGTAGGATGGCCGGAGCCCGTGCGCTATGGCGTGCCAACGGGATGAAAGAGGAACAGTTCGGCAAGCCTATTATCGCTATCGTAAATTCATTTACCCAGTTCGTGCCGGGGCATACGCATTTGCATGAGATCGGGCAACTGGTCAAGGCCGAGATCGAGAAACAAGGTTGTTTCGCCGCTGAATTTAATACGATCGCTATCGATGACGGTATCGCTATGGGGCACGATGGGATGCTTTACTCGCTTCCTTCACGCGACATTATCGCGGACAGCGTGGAATATATGGTAAATGCCCATAAGGCGGACGCTATGGTTTGCATCAGCAATTGCGATAAGATCACGCCGGGTATGCTTATGGCTTCCATGCGATTAAATATCCCGACGGTGTTCGTGTCCGGTGGCCCGATGGAGGCAGGTGAGCTGGATGGCCGCCATCTGGATTTGATCGACGCGATGATTGAGTCCGCCGATACATCGGTAAGCGATGAGCGTATCGAGCAGGTGGAACGCCATGCGTGTCCGGGTTGCGGTTGTTGTTCCGGTATGTTTACCGCTAACTCTATGAACTGCTTGAACGAGGCGATCGGTCTGGCGCTTCCGGGGAACGGGACGATCGTGGCTACCCATAAGAACCGTATCCAACTTTTCCGTGACGCGGCTAAGCAAATCGTTGAGAACGCTTACAAATACTATCGTGACGGGGATGATTCCGTGTTACCTCGCAACATCGCTACCCGTCAGGCTTTCTTGAACGCCATGTCGCTGGATATCGCCATGGGGGGGTCTACCAATACGGTGCTTCACTTATTGGCCGTGGCACAAGAAGCCGGTGCCGATTTTCATATGGAGGATATCGATATGTTATCCCGCAAGACACCTTGCCTGTGTAAGGTAGCCCCGAATACGCACACTTATCATGTACAAGACGTAAACCGTGCCGGTGGAATCCTCGGTATCATGAACGAGTTGATGAAAGCCGGGCTTGTGGATGGCAGCACGAGACGTGCGGACGGCCTGACCTTGGCCGAGGCTGTTGATAAATACGCCGTCACTTCCCCGAACGTAACGGAGGAGGCGATCCGTAAATACAAGAGCGCTCCCGCTCATCGGTTCAGTATCCAGATGGGTTCCCAAGAATCTTATTATAAGGAATTAGATACGGATCGTGCCGAAGGTTGTATCCGTGACGTGGAGCACGCTTATTCCAAGGATGGCGGCTTGGCTGTTTTGAGAGGGAATATCGCCTTGGACGGATGTGTCGTAAAAACCGCCGGCGTGGATGAGAGTATTTGGAAATTCTCCGGCCCGGCGAAAGTCTTCGATTCACAGGATGCCGCTTGCGAGGGCATTTTAGGAGGCAAGGTCGTTTCAGGCGATGTGATCGTCATCACGTATGAGGGTCCGAAAGGAGGGCCGGGAATGCAAGAGATGTTATATCCTACCTCTTATATAAAGAGCCGTCACTTAGGTAAGGAGTGCGCCTTGATCACGGATGGTCGTTTCAGTGGCGGTACGTCCGGTCTTTCTATCGGGCATATCTCTCCTGAGGCCGCTTCCGGTGGCGCTATCGGACTGGTGAGAGACGGGGATATCATCGAGATCAATATCCCGGAACGTTCCATCAACGTGCGGCTGAGCGACGAGGAGTTGGCCGAGCGCCGTAAAGCGGAAGAGGCGCGTGGAAAGAAAGCCTTTACGCCGCCGATGCGTCAGCGTGAGGTATCGAAAGCGTTGAGAGCGTACGGGAAGATGGTTAGCTCCGCCGATAAGGGAGGTGTAAGGATTGTTGAAGATTAAAGCCAATAATATACATTAAACACGTTATTTCTTATGGAGAAACAAAAGATAACCGGTTCGGAAGCTTTGCTGAAAGCGTTGATTGCTGAAGGAGTAGATACTATCTTCGGTTATCCCGGCGGACAGGCGATACCTATTTACGACAGTTTATATGATTATAGGGACCAGTTGAGGCATGTATTGGTGCGCCACGAGCAAGGCGCTACCCATGCGGCTCAAGGCTATGCTCGTGTATCCGGCAAGGTAGGAGTGACGTTGGTTACTTCCGGCCCGGGCGCTACGAATACCATCACGGGTATCGCTGACGCGCTGATGGATAGTACGCCAATGGTCGTAATCGCCGGTCAAGTACCCTCGCCGTTGTTGGGAACCGATGCTTTTCAGGAAGTCGACGTGATTGGCATCACGCAACCGATCACGAAATGGGCTTATCAAATCCGCAAGCCGGAGGAGATCGCATGGGCTGTTTCTCGTGCTTTTTATATCGCTTCTACAGGCCGTCCGGGTCCAGTTGTGCTGGATTTAGCGAAGGACGCGCAAGTAGGGCTGGTGGACTATGAATATAAGAAGGTAGATTACGTACGTAGTTATCAGCCGGAGCCGGATATCAAAAAGGATCGTATCAAGGCCGCCGCCGATTTAATCAATGAGGCGAAGAAACCCTTCTGTCTGGTCGGGCAGGGAGTATTGTTAGGCGGTGCGGAAGAGGAATTGAAAGCGTTTCTCCAAAAGAATGATATACCTGCCGGATCTACGGTATTGGGCTTATCTGCGTTGCCAACCGATTTCCCATTGAACAAGGGAATGCTCGGTATGCATGGAAACGTAGGGCCGAACCGGAAAACGAATGAGTGTGATGTATTGATCGCTATCGGTATGCGTTTCGACGACCGTGTGACTGGCGATTTAAAGACATACGCTAAGCAAGCCAAGATTATCCATCTGGATATCGACAACTCGGAAATCGGTAAGAACGTCCCCGTAGATGTAAAGGTGCTGGGTAATGCCAAGCACACGATACCGATGATCACGGCGTTGTTGGAAGAACGTAAACGTCCGGAATGGAATGCCGAGTTCGATCGGGACGAGAAAGAGGAATACGATAAGGTAATCGAGAAGGAATTGTATCCGACCGAGGGCCAACTGAAAATGGGCGAGGTAGTCCGTAAGGTTTCCGAGGCGACCGGTAACGACGCTGTATTGGTGACCGACGTTGGGCAGAACCAGATGATGGGTGTCCGCTATTTCAAATATAAACAAACCCGTAGCGTGGTGACTTCCGGTGGTTTAGGTACGATGGGATTTGGTCTGCCGGCCGCTATGGGCGCTAAGTTCGGGGCTCCAGACCGTACGGTCTGCTTCTTTACCGGTGATGGGGGTATGCAGATGACGATTCAGGAATTGGGTACCATCATGCAGGAGAAACTGAACGTGAAGATTATTATTCTTAATAATAACTTCTTAGGTATGGTACGTCAGTGGCAAGAATTGTTCTTCCACGAGCGTTATTCAAACACCATCATGGAGAATCCGGATTTCGTGGCGATCGCTAAAGCCTATGGTATCGCCAGCCGTGCCGTTGAAAAGCGGGAGGAATTGGACGACGCTATCGCCGAGATGCTAAACCACGACGGCGCTTACGTGTTGGTCGCTAACGTGGAGACTTGCGGAATGGTGTATCCGATGGTTCCTGCCGGGGGAAGCGTGACAAACATGATTATGGGAGACGAGAAATAAGGAGGAGATGAAGCTATGACAACAAAGAAATTATATACCGTTATTATCTTTTCAGAGAATATCGTAGGTCTTTTGAACCAGATAACGATTATCTTTACACGCCGACAGCTGAACATCGAGACTCTGTCCGTCTCTCCGTCCGCTATCAAGGGCATCCATAAGTTTACGATCACGATATTCGCCGATGAGGATATGATCGATAAGGTGGTGAAACAGATCGATAAACGTGTGGATATCTTGAAGGCTTATTATAATACGGATGAGGATCTGGTTTATCAAGAGATCGCCCTTTATAAGCTAAGTACCGAGCTTTTCATCAAGATGGGAACCGTGGAGGGATTGATCCGTAAATACAACGCTCGTATCTTGGAGATGAACGAGACCTGCGTGGTATTGGAGAAGAGTGGCCACTATGACGAGACACAAGCCTTGTTCAATGAGTTGAGCGAGACGATCGGTGTCCTGCAATTCATCCGCTCCGGACGTGTGGCTATCACGAAGAGCAAGGTGGAGCGCTTGAGCGATATGTTGGCCGATATGGAGAGAAAGTTACATGAAAAGCAACAATAATAAGATATGGAGAAAGTAGGATTATTTCATTTTGTGGCGGAGCCGTATTTGATGGATTTCAGGGGACGTGTAACGCTCCCTATGATTGGTAACTATTTGATTCACGCCGCTTCCAGCCATGCCGGAGAGCGTGGGTTCGGTTTCAATGATATGTCGGAGCGTCATACGGCTTGGGTGTTGTCCCGTCTGGCTATCGAGATGAAGGAATATCCTACCGCCTTCGATAAGATTAATCTATACACTTGGATCGATGAGGTCGGACGCCTCTTCACCAGTCGTTGTTTCGAGCTGGCGGATGAGAATGGGAAAACCTTTGGATTCGCCCGTTCTATTTGGGCGGCTATCGACGTGGAGACCCGCCGTCCTACCTTATTGGATATAGAGGCATTGGGCAAATATATCGACGAGCGTCCGTGCCCGATCGAGAAGCCGGGCAAGATCATGCCGGCGGAGAATAGGGCGGAGGGAATCCCGTATTCGATCAAATACAGCGACTTGGATATCAACGGTCACTTCAATAGCGTGAAGTATATCGAGCACCTGCTGGATTTGTTCGATATCGACCAGTTCAAGACCCGTGAGATCGGCCGTCTGGAGATCGCCTACCAATCCGAGGGTAAACAAGGTATGCCGCTTACGCTTCATAAGGCGGAGTCCGCTCCCGATAAGCAAGACATGGCTATTTGCCATGAGGGAAAGGCGATCTGTCGTGCGGCGGTTACTTGGAGATAATAAAAGAGATACATAAATAGGTTTTTAAACATTAATAGTTAAAAAGAAAATGGCACAAATGAATTTTGGCGGTGTTGTAGAGAATGTAATGACCCGCGAGGAATTTCCGTTGGAAAAGGCAAGAGAGATATTAAAAGATGAGACAATCGCTGTTATCGGCTATGGCGTACAGGGACCGGGACAGTCATTGAACCTTCGTGACAATGGCTTCAACGTAATCGTTGGCCAGCGCCAAGGTAAGACTTACGAGAAAGCGGTTGAGGACGGATGGGTTCCGGGTGAGACTCTGTTCGGTATCGAGGAGGCTTGCGACAAGGCCACGATCATCATGTGCTTATTGTCCGACGCTGCCGTAATGTCTGTATGGCCTACGATGAAGCCTTATTTGACAGCTGGCAAGGCCCTGTATTTCTCTCATGGCTTCGCGATCACTTGGAACGATCGTACAGGTGTTGTTCCTCCTGCGGATATTGACGTGATCATGGTCGCTCCGAAGGGGTCTGGTACGTCTTTGCGTTCCATGTTCCTTGAGGGGCGTGGCTTGAACTCTTCTTTCGCTATCTATCAAGACGCTACCGGCAAGGCAATGGATCGTACGTTGGCGTTGGGTATCGGTATCGGTTCCGGTTATTTGTTCGAGACGACTTTCATCCGTGAGGCTACTTCCGACTTGACCGGTGAGCGCGGTTCCTTGATGGGCGCTATCCAAGGTCTGTTGTTGGCCCAGTATGAGGTATTGCGCGAGAATGGGCACACTCCTTCCGAGGCTTTCAACGAGACGGTCGAGGAGTTGACTCAATCCTTGATGCCTTTATTCGCTAAGAACGGTATGGACTGGATGTACGCGAACTGCTCTACGACTGCCCAGCGTGGCGCTTTGGACTGGATGGGTCCGTTCCACGACGCTATCAAGCCGGTTGTCGAGAAATTGTACGCGAACGTAAAATGCGGTAACGAGGCTCAGATCTCTATCGACTCAAACTCTAAGCCGGATTATCGTGAGAAATTGGAGGCTGAATTGAAGGCATTGCGCGAGAGCGAGATGTGGCAGACAGCTGTTACCGTACGCAAGCTTCGTCCGGAGAACAACTAATCCAATCTTAATCCTTATATATCAGCAAAAAGAGGCGGGTCACTTACGGGTGGCTCGCCTTTTTCTGTTTCTCTGCATCATTCGATGTGGATATTCCTAGCCTGTTTGATCTTTCGCATGCTGGATGCGGAATGGACGATGTCTAGCACTTCGATACGCTCCTCGGTGATGCGGTAGATGATAAGGTGTGAATCCAGGATGATGTTCCGGTACATGCGGCTTTTCGTAGCTAGGTGTCGGCATTCGGGATAATAAGGATAGTCGTTTTCCAGTTTCTCGACTGTATTCAATATGTGCTCAAGATATTTCCGGGCTTGGAATATGCCGAATCGTTCTATACCTTCCACGAAAATCCTCTCAAGGCTTTCCTCGTAAATGGGAGAACCGATTACTTTTTTCCTTGATAGTTGTCCATCCATGATCTTATTCTTTGATGTACTTCTTCAATAGGATAGAACGGCCCCTTCTCGATCTCATGGATATGTTCCCAGATCTCCTCTTGTGTGAATTGTACCGGCTTGGTGGGATCCCACTTGGACTTTGCGGGTTCGGTCTTGGCCTTACGTGTTCTTGCGGTCTTGGCCGTGGTTTCCTTGGCGGGGATGTTGCTTAATTTTGTCATAGTCGTAACTGTTATTTATTAGTACAGTGGCAAATGTATGGAATAATTTCCATGTAATAAGATATTTGATAAGGAAAAAAGTAGGTCTATAGGATTAACTCATTACCCAGTTGTAGAGACGGGGCGTGCCCCGTCTCCATCCCCTCAAAATGGTATTCGAATTTATTTATGTCACATAACCGCTATTTTTAATCGCTTATCCGCTATATACGCACAATAAGCATGAATTTGGGAGGGTGGGGTGTGTAGGTCTTTATTACATATTTTTTTATTTCTTATATTTACTACGTCTTATACATTAAAAGAGTATATGAAAATCATATGATGATGTGTGATAGATATATGATGTTAACCTTTTTTATCAGTATGCGCTTGGTGAATCGGAATAATTGTCTAGCAAGCAAGCAAGCAAGCAAGCAAGCAAGCAAGC
>OCAT01000028.1_pt1 | contig 156420 bp, 153 predicted proteins | sample 1538311 | NCBI WGS metagenome assembly OCAT01 (sample SAMEA2580287, study PRJEB22360) | human gut metagenome | biome: human gut; feature: human-associated habitat; material: faeces | place: Denmark | collected 2008/2010
GTAATCGTTTAAATGTTATAATTCAGCACTATAAATTTAATACTTTTATCGCTATGTTTCTAATTATAAGTGAAATATATTTATTCTTATTTCGAACTCACGTTAATCTAAATCTAACTATGAAATGGCTATCGACTTCGCAGAGATGTGAGGTTTGGAATTTTTTATGCAATGTCACTTTTTTGACTGATTATAGTACATATATTGTGCTAATCACATAAATTTGTATGTTAATTCATTATTTATGACCGAGAAACAAATACAAAACTATATTTGGGAAAAGCGAAAAAACTTTGCAGACTTGCTAGTTGCACCGCAATTTCAAAAAGTAAATATAGAAAACCCAACATATGCCTCTCCTTCTGATGTATTGTACAATATGGTTATTAACCGTTACGAAAAATTGTGGGATACAATGAACGAAATTAGCTTCTTTGGTTGTGAAGTGCCTCTAACTGAGGAGGGAAAGTCTACGATGAGAACTGATTTTCTTGCAAATCGATGCGGTAATGATGGAATTGTAGTCGTTGAGTTGAAGAGGTCTGATCAGACGGCACGTCAAGCATATACTGAATTGCTTGCATATGGCAGTTATTTACGGACTAAATTCACACCTATGTCAGGCGATGACATTATTTATGTCCTAATCTCACCAGTGGGAGAAAGAATCGTTGAGCAAGCCACTATCAATACACTAATATATGATAACAATAAAGTGTGTTTACTTATTCCCAAATATGATGATGGGGATATAAATACATTAAAATTGGAACTTTGGATTCCGGATAAAAAAGTTTTCGAGGATTTGAGTTACTCATGTTTTAATAGAGAAAATATTTCAGTCAGTAAAATTGTTTGGGAGTCTCTTCCTGATGAATGGTCTCCTAAGCCTGGAGAAAAGCCAACACCAGAAATGTATAATCGTCTCAACAAAGTATCTTCTATTGCAGCTCAACTTATGGAAGAAAGAGGTATACATGGTTTTGTCTATTGTGCGCAGTTGATTCCAGAATTTGCAAAAACAGGCTTCGATATGAATGCCATTGTCCTTGCCGGCGTTAATCCATATAAAGTGGCTCGTGAAAGATTCATATTTGATATTGCTCTTAATTGTCCCCCAAAGCTCGCAGATAGGATAAATAAGAATGGAGTAAATATGCTTGATATCTTACCTTCGCTTGCTTCGAAGGCAGGTGATGTTAACACTGAAGAAAACTATCTTGAGCAGCTTGAAGAAACATGGACAAGTAAACTTGACGAAATAGGGTATGAAATCCTGAATTCTCTGACTCAGACATTTGAAAGAGACTATATTTCAAAAGAGCATGGAGAGTTTACGTGGGAGACCCTACTTGATAATAGTGAAGATTATTTAAGTGACAATTTGGATATTCATTTAACTGGAGTATTCAGACAGTTATTTTTTGAATATGCACGGATTGATTACAAGTACATTAGAACACATTCCGACAAAGAACTTGAAGATTTTCCCGCCTATCAAGAAGGTGGCATTCCATATGAATTTATTGACATGGTGAATTCACAAGGCTATGTGCGAATGTTTATTGAAATACTTGCAAATCCATTCTTGCTTGATGACTATTTTTTAGAAGAAATAAAAACAGCTAGATTCAAGCATAGCCTATTAAATATTAACAAAGAAGACTACAACAAATAACAATGGCTCTCGTTAAGTATATCTGGAAAACATCGCAGATGATTGTGATGTTGACTCTCAATAAAGCATTTAATCCTAGTATTAAGAGAATTAGTAAGGAGCTTTTGGGGTATAAAAAGTCCATCTCTTTTTAGTCATATGTAATTATAATATGTATATGGATGACGACTATAGTGAAGGCGAACGGGATGGCATTGGCTATGGATGGCAGTAAGTAATTTTCTAGGATATGTTTATGTATGCTTTTTAAACTTTCTTGTTGAAAAATATAGCATAAGAATTAATAAAATAAATTGTTTAGAAAGAATATGGGATTTTCATTAAATATAGATCAGCCTCTTAGGCTTGTAGGTATTCAATTGTTTCCTGCAACTTTACCTAATATTAGGAAGTCTTTACTTCCTGGGTGGTATCCATTTATACAAACAAAGGAAAATATTGGGATAGATAAACAGAAAGTACCTGTCGTTTCAGAAAGTGTATGTCCTCAAGGTTTTTACAATATAGAGGAAGGCTTACCTCGTATTACGATTACCGCTATTGCAGGAAAGAATGGTAGTGGGAAATCTACGATATTAGATATTCTATATCGAATCTTAAATAACTTTGCATCATCAATATTTACTAAAGATTCATGTGATAAATGTAAGGAAATATTGTTGTCAAGAGGACTTTATGCTCGTCTCTATTTTGAACAGGACGGGGTACAACGATGTATAGATGTAGAAGATGATAAAGTAATGTATTATGAATATGATGAGAATAAGCATATAAGAGTAAAAAATTATGGACTTACTGAAAAAGAAAGGACTGCATTGCTTAATAGATTTTTTTACACTATTAGTGTGAATTATAGTATCTATGCATTTAATCCTAAAGATTATAGTGCTCCATTGGGGGAAGAGAATAATTTATATGCATATGGAGGTGAATGGCTTGACTATTTATTTCATAAGAATGATGGCTATTATATACCTTTAGTTCTTACTCCTTTTAGAAATAAAGGAGAAATGAATGTTACTAATGAATCTATATTAGCTGAACAACGTATAAATGTACTTTCATTACTGTATTATTCACAAAATAAAAATTTTCTAGATGATTATATACCTTATAAACTTTGTTATGAATTTGATAAAGATTATAAGGTTAACAAGTTAATTACTTTTCGACGAAATCTTCGTTATCCGGAACTTAAAATATGCATTGATATTATCCTTGAACATTTTGTTCTTGGATGGCAGAAGTACTTTGGCGAACAAAATATTGAACTGAATGAAGAACAATCGGAAATAGAACTGTTTTATCTTGCCTATAAAGCAATAAAAATTTGTTTAACATATCCGGAATATGAAGAGATATTTCAGATAAAGGATTTATTGGCATTAGCCAAAACATATGCAGAACATTATAATCAAGATGATCTGACAATTCAGAATACATATAATACCAATAATAGAGAACTAGTAGTTAGTGCTCAAGATTGTATTTCTTGGATGAATGCTCACACAAAGAATGTGAAAACAGTTATATTAAAAATTTTGGAAGATGAAGGTCGTCACATTACTGCAAAAATATTCCAATGTCTTAACTATATTCAAGGAGAACGTTATAAACATGGCTGTTTTATTATGTCAAATGAGTTGATTGATCGTAAATATGAGAATTATGATGACGTTTTTCAACTAATGCCGCCACCTTTCTTTAAAGTAGAAATGCATTATAAAAAATATAAAGATAAGACTAATAATCCAGAGGAAATAACACTACGGTCTATGAGTAGTGGTGAAAGGCAATTATTGTATAGTTTGAGTTATATATATTATCATATCAAAAATATAGCTAGCAATAAGAAAGAAGGAAAAAGAGTTGTCGGTTATCATCATATAAACTTGATTTTTGACGAGGCGGAGTTATATTATCATCCAGAGTTTCAAAGAGTGTTTGTTAAACGATTGCTAGAAAGACTAGCAATGTGTCATATTAATCGGACTAATATAAGAAGCATCAATATTATGATTGTGACGCATTCTCCATTTATCCTATCAGATATACCTGAATGTAATGTATTATATCTTGGAACGGATGAAGACCATAAACCCGGTTTAACTTTTGGGGCAAACATTTATGATTTATTGCAAGATAGTTTTTTCCTTAAGTCAGATATAGGTGAGGTTGCGTATACAAAGATTAATGAATTAGTAGAATTATATAATAGGGAATTCTCAGAGAACAATCAAAAAATATTTGAAGGCAAATATGAAGAGTATGAATTTGTGCTTAATCATCTGGGAGAAGCTTATTTAAAAAAGACTTATGAGTATATGTTTAGGAAATTGCAAGAATTGTATAGACCAGCAATGGCTAAACAGATGTGGCTAAATAAACTAAAAGAATTAGAGGAGGAAAAAAATAAAATAACAAAGTTATTGAATAATGAAACCAGTGAGATATCCGAAAGATCCAATAGAAAGAAGTAATTTAAAACGTAAATACGTAGAAGTTCTAGGAAAGCTTAAAAAAGCAGATGGAGATAATAAGCTAAAATATATGCAGAAAGTCTGGAAGAAAATTAGAAAGCGACTTCCATCTGGAACTTGTTTTCCTTCAGATATAAGAAAAATCCTACGGGCAGAATATCCTAAATTAATAAGATATTATGAACGGTATGTTAATATACAGCATCTGATAAATGATAAAGATATAGCTGAATTATATGAAATATTTTCATATGGGGCCTTCCATGATACAATTGCTGGTTTTTTTATGGACGAACAAAACGGATTTGATTTGAGGGTGTGTCATTATTGTGGTATGGCGTATATCAATAAATATACAATTAAAAGTGATCAAGTAGGACTTGATATTATCAACAATGCAAGTATAGCAGAATTAAAAAAAATATTGAATATTTCAACAATAAGCACATTGAATAAAATTGATAAAAACAAACCATACACAACAGTTAAACAGTTTAATAGTCTTGGTGTGTTTCGTACTAGCGATAAATTCCATTCAGTGTTTCCTGAAAAGACAGATAAAAATCATTTTGATTTAGATCATGTGCTTGATAAAGGACATTGCCCTATAACAGCAATAAGCCTTATGAATTTTGTGCCATCGTGTAGCGTATGCAATGAAAAGCTGAAGAAAAATAAGGTTTTAGGAAGGAAATCTCCTATTGAAGAACTTAGTCCAACCAGTAAAAGTTTTGATTTCGATCGTCAAGTAAAATTTATGTTAAATCCAAAGCCAGGTAGATTAATAAGTAATAGACCTACTTCTCATGTGGATGACTATGAACTAGAAATGGATATTAATAATCCTGATTACGAAATTTTTGTGGATATGTTCCATCTACGGGAACGTTATAGATTTCATAAGATGGAAGCATTATTTTGGCTTGAAATGAAATGTCGTTATACGAATAGTCGTATACAAATGATGGCCAATTCACTTCGTGATACATCTTTTAGTTTCAAAAGAATTAAAGATGATATATTTCAATCAAAATTGGATAAAATAGAAAGGTGCTTTGAAAAATTGAAAAAAGATATATTAAAATAATGTTATTATATTTGAAATAAAATAGGTTTTTGTAATATCGGAAATTTTTCAGTTTATGGAAACTATAAAAATTGAAACCAGATAATAAGTTTTTATATATGAACGTATAATAATAATTAATTTATATATTCTTTTTTATAAGGCCTATATAAAGTATTAGTAAACCTCTCTTAAATGATTAGTTCTAAAGTATAATAAGTAGTCGTTATAGAAATGTAAACTTGATAATAGCCATGCTTTCCTCTGGTAAAAGACATTAGTAGGAGGGATAGTGTCTAATTGTGCCATTCATTGAAATGGTAGATATAGAAACGGATGTTATTGCAGACAAACTTCAGATTCATATGATGAGATACTATGGAGTCCAGTGTATTATAATAGTAAGCGTATTTCGGTAGTGTAAACTAAACTGTGTCAACAAAGAATGAAATATTAACTTTTCTGACACAGTTTAATTTACATCCTCCAGAAATCCTTCATTCTTCCCTCCCTTCTTTCCCTCCTTCATCTCCTTTATTTAATAAAAAAACAAGAGATATAAGTCTTTTTTTTGTTACACCAAGTGGTATATGAAAAAATATCATTATCTTTGTGCAGAGAAAAAAGAAACACAAAGTGTAAGTTAAAAGAAATATGGAAATATCTTTTCAGAATAAGAAACTTGAGAAGATTGCATCAAATGAAAAGAAGTGCTTGAAAGAGTTTGGCAAGAAAAGAGCTGATTTGTTTCTTCAACGTTTATCAGATCTTGATGTGGCTTTGACTCTTGAAGATGTTCGTTATTTACCTGGTCACTATCATGAATTGACAGGAGATAGAAAAGGACAATGGGCATGTGATTTGGATCAACCATACAGATTAATATTTGAACCACATGAAGACCCTATACCCACAGATGACAATGGTAAATATATTTGGATTGAAATTAAAGGAGTAGAAATTATAGAAATAACTAATTATCACGGTAAATAAAAATATTATGGCAACTTCAAAAAAATTTGTTCCGCCAGTAGCGTTTCATCCAGGCAAAACACTTTCAGCTAAATTGGAAGAAATGGGAATGGGAGTAAAAGAGTTCGCTGTTCGTACTTCCAAGCCTGAGAAGACTATATTTGCTGTAATAAGTGGCAAGAGTTCGGTAACATCGGATATGGCTGTTGCTTTTGAGAGCGTAACAAAGATTCCGGCCCACTTTTGGCTGAATAAACAACGTGCTTTTGATGAGTATGTAGCTCGTCAAAAGAGAGAAGAACAATTAGTTTTAGCATACGAATGGGTGCGTATGTTCCCATTAAAAAGCATGTCACAAATGGGGTGGATAGAGAATATGAAATCGATGGAAGATAAGGTAAAATCGCTATTCTCTTATTTCCAAGTAAGTACAGTCAAGGCATGGCAGGATTATTATATGAATCAGCAACTGAAGGTCGCATTCCGTATTTCACTTACTAACACAAAAGAACCATATGCAATTTCCGCATGGTTACGCCGGGGAGAAATTCAAGCTTCAGAAATGCAAGTTAAAGAATATTCAGAAAAGAGATTGCGTGAATTAATACCCATAATGAAAGGGCTTTGTTCTGAACACCCGGAAGATTTTTCTACTAAGTTACAGGAAATTTGTGCAGAAGCAGGCGTCAAACTGATTTATACTCCATGTTTGCCAAAAGCTCCAATTAATGGGTCAACCAGATGGATAAATGATACACCATGTATTCAGGTTACAGGAAGACACAAGAGAAATGATATATTTTGGTTCTCTTTCTTCCATGAATTGGGACACATCCTTTTGCATGGTAAAAAAGATATTTTCCTAGAGGATATTGAATATTCAGACAAGCAATTGGAAAAAGAAGCAGAAGCAGATTTATTTGCATCTAAAATTCTCTTGTCTCAGGCAGAAGAAAATGAAATTATTGAAAGTAATGATTTTTCAATAAAATCCATCTGTAGCTTTGCAAAGAAGTTTAATGTTCATCCTGCAATTATTGTAGGCAGATTGCAACACAAGAAAATCATTCCTTTTACAAAGGATACAAATCTTTTTGAAAAGATTGATTTGTTCAATTAATTTTACGCTCGTCGGGACGAGTAGTCCCGCCCCTTGGCGCTGGCCGTTCTCCGACCGATGAGTTTTATAGAGAAAAATGATGCGTGACACAGTTTATTTTACGCTACCCGTATTTCCTCCTTTGTGTAAGTTCTGCCTCAGTATGATATCTCTATGTCCAAAATCAGTGTATACTTCATGGCTGGACTGTATAGTAAATCATGATTCCCTTTCGTAGTGACATTTATTGTTGTATTTTGGACATTGATATAATTTTTTAGTCCCAGTTTTATAATTCTAAAATTCTAGGACTTTATTTTTTCTAAATAAAAAATTTTATTTTTGTCTTGTGTCATGTTTTTAGTGTTTTATCTAAATAAAGAAAATGAATAGAAAACTAAATCATAAAAAGTGGAGTTATCACAAAAAGAAGCTTCATTGTAAAAGAAAAAATCATAGAAAAAGTATCTTTGTTCCACGTATTATAGTTGATACTAATGTTTGGTATCAATTAGGCAAAGATGATGTGTTATTTAATAAAGTAAAAGATAAACTTACGCCAATTTATAATAACTTGTGGGAAATGTCTAATACTGGGGCATTATATGATAGGCCAGATATGGTACGAAATGGAATAAGAAAAGCAATGTTGTGTTCTAAAAAGATGATTATTGCCGAACCTCTGAAATATCTAATAAGCAGGGCTAACAAAAAATATAGAGTAAAGATGAGAGTATATACAGAACAAATGTTACTTTTTACGCAAAAAATAACCAATGGATATTATATTGATGAGAAACAAAAAGGTGAATTTTATCATTATATTCAAAAGTCTAAAGAACGGCTTAAACAGATTGCTGATGATTTTAATAGAACTGCTCTTGAGTGTAAAAATAGAATTAAGAACTATAAAAAACATAGACAGATGAATACATATTATCTAACAATCAAATATTTAGATTTTATGGCTTGTCAAGCAACAGATAATAAGTTCTGTTTAAAAAAAATGCCATTAAAAGAGTATGAATTGCTTATATTAGTTTTAGATAAATTCTTTAAGGATTTAGAGACTGGTGAAAGAAAATGGCAGAGAAATGACCTTTTTGATTTATTCAATTTAGCTTATGTGAGAAGAGGCGATAAATATTGGACTAATGAAAAGAAATGGATTGATATAATAAAAGCAGTGGATTGTGAACATTATCTATACAAAGGATAATCAATTGTTACGACGTAATCTTAAAAGTACACCATAATAAGTCTTGTACAGAATTCTAAATATATATTCTTTTTGTGCTTCGATTTCGAACCTTTCTATTGAACTTTTTGTGAGAATATATAAAAAGTATTTAATAAATCAGCAAACACTATTAGTTCTAAATAGACGCTTGAGCATCCTTGTCCTTGAAGCCTTTCTCTTTCTTTTCTTGCACTAGGACAGATAGGACTCCGCCACATCCGCATATTTGTTGCGCGGACGCCTTATATCCAAATCTCTGCAATAAAGGCAGATATGCCTGTAGAGCCATTCCTGGCTTTTCCAGAGGAGTTTCACATCCGCAGGAAAACGTATATGGCTCTCATAGCATATGGCATCGGTCATACACATAGAAAGGTTCTCAAGATAAGGTTTCTAGTGTGAGGACAGTACTTTCTGGAGGAAATCAATGTCAAGACGGGATGCTATTTCATTTCGGATGGCACTGATTATCTTGTAGTTGGTTATGAGGAAAGACGGATTTATCATGATCCCGCAGAACATCTGATAGTGTATGTTTACGTTAAGATGTTCCACCAGTTGTCTGTCGGAGAAGCTGGTGTACGCCTTCAGAACCATGAGGGCAATCTTCGCCGAAGGACTGAAGATGTTCCTGCGTCCCAGTCCTGCTCCGACAGGCCCATAGTCTTTGCCATACGCTCAAACGGAAATATCGAATAAAGTTTGCTAAGCTCACTCTCATGAAAACTCTGGCGATATTTTTCTATGATATCAAATTCTGTAAAGCCCAAAGTTGGGGGAATTTCCAAAATATTTTGTATCTTAGGCATATCTTAGTTGGGGAATTTTCCCCGTTTGGGCTACCAAACCTTATTTGCGGGGGAATACCTAAAAATACAAAAAAGCCAACTAATTCGCAATACTTTGTTTATGAATTAGTTGGCGTGATCTTATGCTATTTACTGAATATCCCTCTCTCTTTACAGGAAATATTGCTCAGTGAGAATATTATCATCCTCCAATTATGGATTTTAGAGTCGATAATAATAATTTTTTTCTTTCATTTATGAATGTTACAAAATCATTAAAATCCAAGCTAGTATTTAGTGGAATAAGATGCGATGCTAAATCTATATTATTATCCTTTACCCAATCTTTTAAATCCTCATCATTTTTTGATTCATTTGATGCACCGGAAAGTAATTGAAGGTTTAATATAGAATTCCAGTTTTCGGGATTTTTATAAAAAGTATATTTATTTGAATCAGAAAAATCACTTTCTTTTAGCTTATTAAATTTACTTGCAGGATGTAAGTGATCTTTATGATATATAACTTTATCATATTGTAGGTGTGAATAAAGTAATGTTAAAATTGTATAACAGTCAGGAGCGTCTTTTTGAGTTTTTAATATATCGTCAATTACCTCATCGCTTAATGACAGACTCTTGGCATCGTCACTTGCAAACTCTGCTTTGATTTGCTCAAAAGGAAATCTGTTTTCTATAATATTATCTTTGAGAACTTTCCTAATACGGGACAATACACTATCTGATTGACCACCAAATACACCTTTGAGCAATGAAATGCACAACCATTTTCGCATATTCATCTTTTCTTCTTGGTGAATATGGTCTTTTAATATCTCTTTTTCAAGATTTTTGTGATAAATATAGTAAACAATAGGAATAATTGCATTTTTGGCTCTAAGACTTGAGTCATTAAAGCCCCATTTCTTTAACAATTCAAATGCTACTTCAATACTTTCTTTTATTCGATCCCAATTTTTATCAAACACACTAACACTATCCGAATTGAAATTTGCTACCTGAAATTTTATATTATCGTTGAACAATACCAGACAACATTTTAGAATTAAGTCTGCGAATATAATAAAATTGTTATTATATACTGCATCTACTAGTGACTTAAATTCTTTTCGTGCATCTCTCTTCCAATTGGCTGTTGTTATAGACATTAATAGGTTGGAAAAACTAAGAGGTTCTCCACCACTATTAGTTCTAATGAATATGTCGAGTACAGTATCAATATCTTGATTTTCTTCCTGATAATAATTAATAAGTTTGTTATCAAAAATCACTTTTCTCAATTTTCTCAAAGTTGATTTTGCATATTTCTTATCTTTCCACTGGATTGAGTCGATAAAATCATCAAGAGCCTCGTCCTCCCTGTAATCGTATATATTGCCAACCAAAAATAAATCCTCAGTTTTGTTTAGTTTGGCAAACTCGTTATCCGCAAGGAATTTAAAATTGTAAATCATCTTTCTTTCGTCATCTTTTGGAAGTTGCGATGACAAGTTAATATAAAGCCGTCTTGTAGGTAAACAATCTTCATTATCTTTCCACCACTTTCTTGGCATTTTATATGCATAAGTACCCTTTAACCCCAAATATAACGATGTCAATCTCTGCTGGCCATCTATAACAGCCATAAAGTCAGAGTAGCCTTTTGTAGGTATGTATGGGTTTTCATCTTTAAAAAAAGCTCTATATTCTTTGAGGAACTCATAAAACTTGTAGTTGTTTTTGGTTTGACTACTTGTAACATTCCATATCATAAATGAATTAATAGGATAATCTCTCATAATACTATCGAACAATACTTCTATCTGTTCGCTTGACCATACAAATTTTCTTTGTATTGCAGGGAGTAAGAATTTTCTTTGTTCAATATACTCTATCGCATCGCTGATACTAATTGGAGTTTTAAAACCGCTATTTGCCATAATTCTAAAAGCTTACATTCATTAATTGTTCTTCGACTACTACAAAATTAGATAAAATCTTCGAGATTCTATATCGGTAAAATGAATAGACCATTTTTATTTGAAAATAGATTAGCATTCTATGGCATGATATCATACGTAGAATTTTGTGCAATAAATTATTATCTTTGTTTCTGTATGATATAAATGCAATAGATTATTATTAGATGGGAGAATGTTTTATGGAATATTTGTGTAACTTCGACAAATTAGAAACTATTATAGGATTTATAAATAGAAATAGATATGGTAGATTTTAAGGAAAAATTTAAAGAATTGATAGAACATACATTTATTCCATCTACTGCTAGCAGCGTTGTGAAAACTAAGGCATGGCATAATATTTATAATTTACTTATACCTAATATTCCAGAGAAGCTATATAGGTATAGAAGTTTTAATGAATATTCTTTATCTGATTTTGAGAATGGAAAGATATCATTATGTCATGCTGGAATGTTTCCCGATAAATATGATTCTTACATATACGTAGACAGGAATAAAATTCATCAAGATTTAGAATTTGCATTAAAAAATGCGTTGCAAAACTGTTTACAAGATGTAACGCAAAAGTCTCCATTTCTAAAGACAGAAAAAGCTTCGGAAATTTGTTATTATAGAGAATTGGGATTAAGCGAGAAACAAATAATAGAAAAATTATACAATAATTATTCCAACTTTATAGATGATATAAAAAATGATATGAAGAAGCGAGAAACTCGCTTACGTAATTCATGTAGCAATGCAAAAATAGGTTGTTTCACAGAAAGTGTTCAGTCTAAATATATGTGGGACAGATATGCGGATGGATATAAAGGATTTGCCCTTGAATATGATTTTAGAAAATGTATTTATAAATATACCAATATAAATTTAAATGTCAATTTATTTCCCGTGATATATACTGATATCTTACCTGATTTTACATTGGAGGAAGGAAATCTATATGTACGGGAATGTTTTAGTAAATTGGACGTAAATAATGTTTGGTCATATATGCTTGATATTAACTGTCCCTTTAATCAATTGTATTTTTATAAAGCATATTTGTATAAAGATAGAAAAGAATATAGTCATGAATGTGAATGGCGTATGTTATATTATAATCTTGAAGATGATAATGATTATGTTTCTATACCTGATGTTGAATGCCTAAAAGCTATATACTATGGACCTGATATAAAATATGAAAATAAGGAAAGATTGCACAAAATAGCGATGGAAAAAGGAATTAAAGAATATGAGGTTTATTTAGATACAGAAACTCGTGATTATTCATTACAAGTAAAGCTCTTAAAAGAGTGATTATAAGCTATTATCAAGAAGTATAAATTGCTGAAAGATGTAGGTTAAATTAAATAATATTGTATGTGACTTTTGGGGGATAATAAAATATGCTGAATATAGATTTTAATAATATCAGACCCATTAAGGGGGCTGCAAATGAGGGATTTGAAGAATTCGTTTGTCAGTTGGCACGTAAAGAGGAAATTCCATGTGAAAAGAAATTTGAACGCTGCGGAAAACCAGATGGAGGCGTGGAATGTTATAAAGTTCTTGAAGATGGAAGTATTGTGGCCTGGCAAGCCAAATATTTTTGTAAGGCTTTTGATGATTCACAGTATAAACAAATTAATAGGTCGGTTAATGAGGCGTTAAAATCTTATCCTCAATTGAGGCGCTATATTATAGTAGTGCCCATAGATCCATCAAATGCTCATGTTGCAGGTAAGAAGAGTATGAAAGAGCGGATTGATGAGTATGTGAAAAGATGGTCAAATACAAATCCTCATGTCATTTTTGATTTTTGGTGGGCTTCAGACTTGGTAGAAAGACTTCAAAAACCTTCCAATCAAGGTATGCTTCGATTTTGGTTTGGCGAATACGAATTTACAGATAGGGATTTTTTTAGGTTTAATGAAGAATCCATAAATGACCTAGGTAAACGATATACACCTAAACTTAATGTTGAAGTTGAGGCTTTTCAATATTTTGAGGTACTTTCACGAGGAAGTTCATTGAGGCATTTTTTTGACAAGGAGTTGATGATAGCTGAGGATACATGTAGAAAAATAGAGAAAAATAAGTATTGTCAAAATATTCTTAATCTAGTAGAAAATGTCCGCAATGCGATTAAACAAATTAATGAAACTAATATCACCGGTATAGATAGAATATCTCTTAATGAATTATTGTCAGCATTGATATTATTGGGAGAAACTGTTCAAGATATTGCCAACAATATTGTTGAAAAAGAAAGAGTAACAGAAGAAGAAGAAAACAGAACATCAAGTAACATATTTGAACTAGGTATAGATATTTTGCGCGTTCACAACGATTTACATCAAGATATAATGAGGTTAGTAAATGACCCTATTTTAATACTTGAAGGAGATGCTGGAGTCGGTAAGTCGCATTTAATGGCTGATACTGTTCAAAGAAGACAAAATGAAAACTTGTTTAGTTTACTTTTCTTGGGACAGAAATTTATCACTGATGAAGAACCTTTCATTCAGATGATGAGAATGCTTAACTTCAGCGGTTCTTCAGATGAATTGTTAGAAATGCTTGAAACTAAGGCTGAGACTACGGGAAACCGCATTATAATTTTCATAGATGCGATAAATGAAGGACATGGACTTAATATTTGGCAAAATAATATTCGTAGTTTTATTAATAGAATTAGACAGCATCCATGGCTTGGACTTGTCTTGAGCATCCGTACATCATATTCACCAGTAATACTTCCAAGGGAAGAATTTGGGAATGATTATTGTGTGCGGGCAAGGCATTATGGATTTGGAGCTAATACACAAAAGGCTGTACAACTCTTTTTTAAGGAATATGGTATATTGTATCCTTCAGTTCCACTCCTTAATCCCGAATTTAGGAATCCATTGTTTTTGCATCTATTCTGTGAAGGTATGAAAAATAATGGTTATAGGAAGATACCGGATGGAATAAAAGGTATATCATCAGTATTGAATTTGTTTTTCGATGGTATTGAGAAATCTCTTAGAAAATTCAAACAATATTCTCAATCAATTAAGTGTATAGACAAAGCTGTTCGTGAATATATAAAATATATAGTAAAGGAAGGAAGGCATGAAATGCCAATAGAAACGGCAGTAGAAATCTTTTCAGAAATCTATCCTCGTGTGTTTCTGGATGGTGAATTATTGGATTGTTTGCTATCTGAAGGAGTTTTTAGTAAAAATGTTTTTCAGAATAAAGTAGGGAAATACGAGGAATGTATTTATTTTACATACGAGAGATTCGAAAATATTCTTCATGCAGAATATCTTATAGATGAGTTTCAATCTGATGATAAATCATTGGAGGAATATATAGGGTCGATAAAGTCTCCTTATATGTTTGGTGGGTTATTGGAATCTTTAGCAATTTTATTGCCAGAACGTCAAGGTATAGAATTATATGATTTATTGCCTAAATTGCGTAATAATGAAGCCGTTGTTAATGCGGTCCTTTCTAGTTTAATATGGAGAGATGAGAATACTATAGACTCACATCTTGATGCATACTTTTATAAATTTATGGAAGATGATCAATTCAGATACCGTTTTATTCGAACTATCATGGAGATTTCTTTTAATACGGGGAACTACTATAATGCAGATTATCTTCATAAAATGCTTTTACCAATGCAGTTATCTGATAGGGACGCCATGTGGGTGACTATATTATATCGTATTTATAATAGTCAAGATAATATAATAGAAGAAACTATTAATTGGGTATGGGATGAAAGCAATGAGGTTAATATAGATGAGAAGTCAGTGGAACTAGGAGCTACTTTACTATCTTGGTTTTTGGCAAGCACCAATCGACAACTACGTGATACAGCGACAAAATCCCTCGTACAACTTCTGCATAATAGAATGCAGGTACTTATACCGCTTTTAGAGAAGTTTTCAAAAGTAGATGACCCATATATCCATGAAAGGCTTTATGGCGTAGCGTTAGGATGTGCATTAAGATCAAAATCAAAAGAACATTTGGCTAGCCTATGCCAATATATCTATCTATCAATATTTAATGTCAAAGGTGAAGTTTATCCTCATATATTGCTTCGTGACTATGCACGGGAAATTATAGAATATGCTGTTTCTATAGGAGAGAAGTTGAGTCTTAATGTTAATAAGATACGACCGCCTTATAATAGTTCTTTTGATTATAAACCTGTGTCTGACGAAGAAATAAAGTTAATATTAGACGAATGCGGGGGATACAAGAATTCTCCAGGTATGTGTAATATGCTTACCTCCATGTTTACGGAACATTCAACTATAGGTTCTTATGGTGATTTTGGCAGATATACATTTCAAAGAGCGCTGAGCAACTGGAAAATTGATGCAGAACACTTGAGTAATATAGCTATAAAACTCATTATTGACAAGTATGGATACCGAGAAGATAAGCATGGCACATTCGATCAGAAAATCGGATCTGGAAGAGGACGCTCAACCGTACCCAATGAACGAATTGGTAAGAAATATCAGTGGTTAGCCTTACATGAATTATTAGCTCGTGTAGCAGATAATTTTAAAAAATTGGAACATTCATGGAGTGATAATGTCGTAGATTATGAGGGAACTTGGGAACCTACTGTACGTGATATAGATCCAACAACTCTTGTTAGAGTAGATAAGTATTATCAAGATTCAGACCTCAAAGATGATTTTTGGTGGTGTGGAGGACAATATGCTAACTGGGAGTATGAAATGTCAGATTGGCTTAGTATAGAGGATGATATACCATCAGCAGTACCAATTATAGAATTAACAGATCCTAATGGATGTAATTGGCTTGCATTAGAATGTTATCCAGACTGGAATGAACCTCATAGTAAAGATAGCATATATAAAAGATTATGGTATCAAATAAGGAGTTTTATTGTTGATGAAGAAGATTTTTCTCTAGTTTATGAATGGATCATGAAACAAAATTTTGGTGGAAGATGGATGCCGGAGTGTAGTAATAGATATGAATTATTTTATCGTGAGTATTATTGGTCACCAGCATATAAATATTATGATATTGAAGGATTGACAAAGAGGGATATATGTGATAAGGAAATGAATCAGTTTATAGCTCATGTAGATATTACTACAATAGGTTATTTGTGGGAGGCAGAAGAAGACTATTCTAAAAAAACATCCTTTTACATCCTCATGCCTTCTAAACAGTTATTTGATGGTCTAAATATGCGATACGCTGATAAGGAAGGTATCTTCTTGAATGAAGAAGGTGAGATGATTTGTTTTGATGCTGGAGCTATAGAAAGGTCAAAAAACTATCTTTTAGTCCGGAAAGATACCATATTGGATTATCTCAAAACACATCACAAGAAATTAATGTGGTATGTACTTGGTGAGAAAAACATTATAGGATTGCATAATTATCTCAGAACTCCAAATTTTCCTATGTGGCTTGTTGTGAGTGGTGTTTATACATTGGATGAAGAAGGTAAAGTAACAGGAAGCATAAAAGTATCTCATGAAAGATAGGGATTAAGTATATTTTATTATTTAAACTTAATAATTTTAGTAGCTATTTTTAGTAGGTTGCAGTCATACTAAGATTTTTTCTTTGTTATGACTGCAAATATTCTTCCCATTTTATAGTTTACCACATTCTGTATGGCATTAAAATCTGTACCTTGAGTCGTTATAAAGCTATTAGTAAACCTCTCTTAAAAGCTTAGTTCAAAGTATAATAAGTAGTCGTTATAGAAATGTAAACTTGGTAATAGCCATGCTTTAAATGGTTTACACTTTCAGTTTACAACAAAAAATCTGGATGTTAATTTATATGCTTGATTGACAGCTGTATACAAAATGGTTTAATCTTCTTTATCTGTTTGGCATGTTATTCTCACTATTATGAGTATATACTCTTGAGTGCGCACAACTGGAGTATCGATTTATTCACTTAATAACATTGGAATTATGTCATATATAGATAATGAGATACTCGAAAGGCTGATAGGAACCATGGTAGAGGGATTTGCCCGCATTGAAAAGAAACTGGACCAGATGAACCGTCTGAAAGAATGTATGAACGGAGACAGACTGCTTGATAATGTGGATCTGGCAGAACTCCTTGGTGTGTCACAAAGAACCTTGGCACGTTACAGGCAAGAGGGCAAGATTAAATATTACTCGGTGGAAAAGAACGGGAAATCATTCTATCTCGCCTCAGAGATACAGAGTTTCCTGCTCCAGCGAGGTAAGAACATAGTAAATAATAAGTAGCAAATAGAATAAGTGACCGTATTCTGATGGAAAGATGATACATACGGTCACTTATGCATTATACCGGGATTGCGGTCACTTTCAATGTTTCCAGATTGATATAGGCACCGCGATATAGTGTTTTTCCTTCCTTGAACATTCTCCATAATATGTCACATCCGATATGTGCCAGTGTGGAGTTAATGAACAAATCCTGTTTTTCCAGGGCTTCCGCCAGAGAACAGCTTGGTCCTGATTCTTTTTCCTTGATTTTCGCATAGTCCACTTCCTCGGTGATGACATTCATTTTAGGCATGGGAATATATTCTTGTGAAGAAGGTTGGAGAACTTTCTCACGTACCGTCCCGATGATGACCTGTCCCTTTGTCTGGCTGTTCCCAAAATCCATCCAATATATAGGAACCAAATAGTCATTGAAGTTTTCTTTACGAGTTTTCTTTAGAAATTTCCAAATCTCAAGACGTGAACGTATATTGTCAGTGCAGGTAATAAATATGTTGGCTGTATCATATCCTGAAAATTTCTTCGTTGGGAAACATTTCGGTTCTGCAGTCCATGCGTATCCGAAGAAACGGTTGATGCGTGTGACAAGTGATACGGCCTTGTTCAGTCCCAGTTCCGTCTCACTGAAAAGCTGGCGTCCTATATTGGCCTGGCTTACCGTATCGGGATCGAATACGGTGACATGCAGTCCGGGATGACCTAATGCCTGAAGTGCCATGCTCATGCGTGCCAGATTGGTTATCACTTGTGAGCCGGTACCTCCGGCTCCGATGACGAATACCGTTACCGGATGACGCGGATTGAGCAGGTAGCGGTCGGTAAAATGTATCTTTTTCATGGAAGTATGTCTTTAAGTTTTTTATTCATGGACTTGAGTTCGTTCATGTCGAACGGATTGTTTCTTATGTTTTCGGTGACGATGACAAGATTTGAAACGGTAGGATTCACATTTCCTCCAAGATGGGAGAATTCAGTCAGCCAGAACCGTTTTTCCCAGTATTCCAGCAGGGAAAGGAAAGTCGGGTTCTGGGGCTTTTCCAGAGAACTGCTGCCAAGGCAGACACTTGATCCGGTCACGTTGAAGAACGGGGCACGGAACAGCGGAGTTGTCTCCACCGGACGTTTTCCCTTGAAGGCGAACACGTCCATGCTTCCGTTTTTTACATGGTAGACAATTCCCGGCAGATTGAACATGCCGTCCTGTATATTGAGATCCTTGTGAAAGAACATCTGTCTTTTTCCGGGCGGATTGTACCAGATATATTCCTCCTGTCCTTTTCTCGGATTGCAGGCCAGCATGTTTTCAGGGACTCTGCCTGCCGGTATCCCGCTCATTTCTTCCGTATAGGATTCCAGCAGGGTATTCATGAATTCGTATGTGACGGGGATACCTGCCCCCATCTGTCCGCTTTTTCTGATTGGACGTAATTCTATAAAGTACCTTGTATCAAAATTTCTTTTGTCTTCATACTTGTAGGCTATGATTGCAGCCTTCGGTACCATCATTTTTTGCATATTTTTGGTCAGTTCATTCATGATGCTTTATAATTTGTAAGTAATATGTTGTACAAATGTTTTAAACCATTTGGAGAAACGTTCCGGATAGTTTCCCGGCTTGAAAAGTTCCTCTGTTTCCGGTGTGATGAAGGTAAATGATACGGGAGTCTGGTTATATGTTTCCTGACAGTCTGTACTGAAACAGCTTTCCATGTCCTTGGTAACCGTATCCGTGATGGAATACGTTAGCAGAATCTGATATTCGAGCGGTGGCGGCTCGAAATCCCTTTCCTTTTCGCTTGCAAAATCATAATCATAATTCAAGATATAAGGGCTTTCCTTTGCAATCAGGGACATCCCTTCGGTAATCAGTTTCAGTAGTTTTCTTTCTTTGTCGCTGGAAGGATTACAGTTGCGGATATGTTCTTCCAGATTCCTACAGAAAGCTCTGGAGTACATCCTGCACAATTTCCTATGGATTTTACCTTTCTTATATGACCTGAAAAGCTTTTCCTTTCTGTACAAATCCTTTTTCTCTTCCTCATCAAGCTGTTCAATGTCCATATTATCGGTACAGACTTCCGACATATCAAAATATGGAGTATCGGTTATATCCATCATCCTGTGATGTCTGATGAACCTTCTGATGAACTCCAGTGTAATCTTTTTAATTTCACCGTGCAGCCTTTCCGTAAAGTCTATCGGCATAAAAAAAAGCGTATAATCCGGCCATTCATGGAAATGGTAGATACAGAACTGGAGCCTGTCACCAATAAGTTCCAGATTCACATGATGAGATACTATGGAATCCAGCGCATTATATAGCAGGCATATTTTTTCTCTTGTGGAATTACTGCCTGTAGGATGGTATGGCAACTCCACATCCAGGAGCTGCGCATACTTCATGGCTGAACGGTATAGGAAATCAAGATTCTCTTTGGTGGTGACATTTACCGTTACATCCCTGTCATTCTCCACATACAGATCGGGAGCGATGGAAGGTATTCTCGTGTTCAGAAAACCATGAGGCTTTCTGCTGGAGGGAGTTTTCTTTTCTTTCTGCTCCTGATGCCCCGGTTTATGTCCGTATTTTCGAGTTCTGATATGATAAGTCTGGCTAAATTTTCCAAAGCCCGTTCCGTAAGTTGTGTACATGGTTTTTTATTTTTACGTTGTCCTTTTTTCATGTCCTTACCCTTTCACTCCGATGGTTGTCTTGAATTCATATACCGCCCGGTCGTCTTCGATTTCCGGTCCGTGTACGGTCGCGGTGGTCAGTTCCGGATAGTTCATTGAATAGAAATCCATCACTTCAGCCGGAGACATGTTTACGTTCGGATCGTCCAGTACGATTTCCTGACTGTTTTTCTTCATCTTGAATACTCTTTTCATTCCTTTAATTTCCAGTGCCATATTGCTTATTGTTTATTGGTTTTACAAATCATTTATTTTTATATATCAGCAGTATACCATTTCTCCTGCGCCTCGTCCTTCATACGGTATTCAGCCGGAAAATCCGGATATTCCGCATACGGGTCCTCTCTTAGAAGTTCCCTGTCATTCTCGTCTTCCGGATCGAAGCAGAATGTATCATGAGTAGCCGGTACAGCCTGGTATTCCCGTCCGTTTCCGTTCTGCACTTGTACCGTTCCGTTTGGTATATGGCCGTTTGCCGGTTGCTGTGGCTGTCGTGGTGGATAAGGAACTGTTTCGGGATGGTATGCCGGCTGCTGCGGATAAGTCTGCATTGTAGCTCCTTGTGGCATACCTGTTCCTTGCATCACGGGACGGTTTGGAGCCGGTTGGATATATGCTCCATTCGTGTCATGTACCTGTTGGGGCATTCCCTGTGGAATCTGCTGTGGAGCAGGCTGCATGACAGGTTCAGGATTCATAGTATGGGTTTGTTGCTCCGGGAATATACTTGTTTGCATACCGAGCTGTGGCTGACCGTTCATGCTGCCTTGTGGTTGGGGAATTACCGGCGCCGGTTCCTCTGTCATACCGAACAGACTTCCTTCGCTGGCCTGTTTCTGTACTTCCTGCATCTTTTCGTCAATCTCCTTCTGTTTTTCTGAAGGAGCCAGCACCCGTGCCTGTTTCAGCCATGTCATTGCTTCTGAGAACCTTTTTGCGGCGGTTGCATCATCAGCCTTCTTGAGGAGCTTTTCCATCTTTTCACGTTTTTCCCTGGCTTCCTTTGATTCGGCCGGTACTGTTGGAGTTTTGGATGATTTGGCCTGTGATGTAACCTTTTCTGCCTGTTTCTCGAAATTTTCCGCATTGACAAGCAGTCCCTGTACCTTCTGTATTGGTTGTAGTATCGTCTGCAGGAAGCCCATATCCAGTTCTGCCGGTGTTCCGTTTACGACCAGTGGCACCATGTTTTGCCGCGTATCCTCTTTCAGGCTGTTCCGCCTTGGCATGACTGCCACACTCAGGCTGTTATCCACTTTACGGATATTGATATTCAGATCCGTACCTGCTGTAATCATCTGATAAATAGATTGAAAAAACATAATTGAAAAATTTTATGGTTATACATAAGTTTCCTTGAAGAATTCTTTCAGGACATCCTCCCTGTCCGGTCTGCTTGCAATATCACGCAGCGATTCCAGATAGTAGCCGATGTTTTTAGGTTCATCAACTGTATTGGGAAGACGTCTTTTGACCGGTCTGATATGTTCGCCTTTTGGCCATACAGCCGGCATGACAGGAGCAGAAGATATACATGTATTTGTTTTCATATCTGTTGGTTTTATTGGTTAGAAAAACAGGAGTCCGACAATGAAAAAGATAAATACTATCCTGACAATCAGTAGAAGAGCTCTGAAAAGAAATCCTATGATTCCTCCGGTGAGCAGGAGCATTGCAATAATACCTGTAGGCATGATACCTTTGTCTGTCAGCATAAGTATTCCGATAACCAGTACTAGGGTTACCGCATGCTTGCTGATACTTTCGATAATCTGTAGTTTCATAATCCTTAATTTTATGAATGAATAATCCCATCGGGATGTGTTTTCCCGATTTTATAGGCCTCCGGCCTCTTGGATTGCCTTTTTGCGCAAGGCCTGGCAGGAAAAAATACCGGAGCGCAGCGAGGATGATTTTTTCCTGTCCAGCCAAGCCCTTGAGGGCAGCCTTGCGGCAAAAGGCTGGCAATCCAAGACCTTTGCCGCTTAAAAGCGGAAAAACAGATTCTTTTCTGTACGGATACAAAAAAATGCAGACCTTCAGGCCTGCATTCTCTTGGTTGATTAGGTATAGATGTTATTCTTCTTTTGTGGAATAGGTGTTGAAAATGTCATCAGTCATTTCCTTGGCGAGAGTCCTGATCCTGTTCAGGAAGTCCTGTCCGGTTATCATTCCGCTTTCAAGTCCGGCCAGCTGTTTTTCCCAGTCTGCGGTGAGTGAAGTATCCGCAATTTTCTTTCCACGGATGGTTTCGTAGGTGAACATGCCTTTCGGGGTCGGAACGATATATTTCCCTGAATAACGGATATACTTACGGTTAACTAGTGTACGGATGATATTGGTACGTGAGGATACTGTACCCAGTCCGTTCTGTTCCATGTATTCCACCAGTTCTGCATCCGTGAACGGATTTACCGGCAGCTGTTTCTTGTGTACCATGTTGCATCCGCATACATTCAGAGTATCACTTTTCTCCACTTCGGGGAGTTCATTGACAGAATATCCTGATTTTGGAACCATGTCGGAACGCATAAACACATCATGCCAGCCGGCTTCAATGATTCTTGTTTGTTCGGCCTTGAAATGCTGTGCCGCACAAACCGCTTCAACATTTGTCGTTTCTATGCGGCATGGAGCCATGAATGTTTCAAGCATCCTTCCGGCTACAAGTCTGTAAACCTGCATTTCCTTTTCGGACAGATTTCCGGGACGGATACCTGTAATGATGATGGCATGATGTACATTGGCTTTTTCTGCGCTTATTACGTGGCGGGACAAATTGGATATGTCAATACCTCCAGTTCCTTTAGCTGCAGGGAACAGCTCCCATGATAGCAGACGCGCCATGATTGGTGGAAGCGAGTCAAACACATCCTCCGTCAGATAACGGCTGGAAGTCCGCGGATAGGAAATCAGTTTCTTTTCATAAAGAGACTGGGCGATGTCATACACCTCTGATGCGGTAAAACCATAGCGGATGTTCGCTTCCTTCTGAAGTTGTGTCAGGTCAAGCAGATCCGGTGGAAGTATTTCCTTTACGCTGTGGCTGATACCTGTAATCTGTGCCTGATGTGCCAGCTTGCAGTCCTGGAAAAACATTGTAGCGGATTCTTTGTCTGGAAGATCCTGTGTGCGGCGCATCTTGAAAAGGATGCCGTCCTTTTGCAGGCTGATATAGATGGGCCAGCTGTCCGATGAAATATGGTTCTCCCTTTCACGGTAGCGTCTGCTGATGGCAGCCAGTACCGGTGTCTGTACCCGTCCGAGGGAATTGTTGCCGAGTCCCGTCGCCTTGCACATGGCATAGCTGGCGTTGATTCCGAGAATCCAGTCCGCCTTGTTGCGGCTGTCGGCAGCAAGGAACAGGCTGTCGTAACAGTTGTCCGGTTTTAGATTTTCCATGCTTTGACGTACAGACTCGTCAGTAAGAGAGGAAATCCACAGACGGAAGCAAGGCTGTGTACAGTTCAGGTATTGATAGACATAGCGGAATGTCATTTCCCCGTCACGGCTGGCATCGGTAGCCGCAATGATGGTATCGCATGCCTGAAACACTCTCTCGATTACTTTAAGCTGGAGCACGGCATCAATGTCCGGTATCCATCCGTTCTCGGTGCGTGTATGCCGTACCATCAGTTCAAATTCGGACGGGATGAAAGGAAAGTCATTCCGTTCCAGCTTCTGGGTTCCGTAGTCCTTCGGCATGGCCAGTGACAGCATGTTCCCGAAAGTCCATGTAACCATGTAGCCGTTTCCTTCCACATATCCGTTTCTTACTTTGGTTGCACCGATGATTCTTCCGATTTCTTTTCCTACACTTGGTTTGTCTGTTAATATGGCAATCATGATAAATTCTGTTTTTATATCTTTCCATACGGTAAGTCCGTATGGAAAGAGAGATGATACATTATGGTTTCTTATTTATTCACCTGAAGGGTTGATACCGTTTACGCTGATGACCGGATTTCCATTCTCGTCTTCAATCAGACTGAGTGTGGCGTCCATGGTCAGTGAAAATACAGGAGTCTTGATTTTAATGGACATGACATAGGTTTCCTCTCCCTGAAGGAGCAGGTCCATGTTTCCGTCCTTTTCAATTTGCGATCTGCTGATGCCTACCGATTCCAGTTTTTCCCAGTCGATTTGTTCAGCCTTGTAGATATGATGATTGGTCTTGTTCATGTTCTTTCCTTTTTTAGTAATTGATGATTTGAATGATTTGAATCCCGTTCAGGTCAGACAGCCTGTTTTGCTCCCTTCTTCTGTTCCTGCTGCTGGGTATGGTCAGTCTGTGAAGCACGCTGTGAGGTATTGCGGCGTACATCCGGATTTTCCTGGAAATATTGCAGCTGTCCGGTGTTTGCGTTTACTTTCAGGTAGGAATCGAACGGTTTGCCGTTGGGACCTTTCATACCCGTTACAAGGATGGCCTTTCCGTCCTGAAGATTTGCTCTTTCCTGTGCCGAAAGCAGGTGTCCGTAAACCTCAGCCGGGATGGTAGGTGCCTGTCGTTCGTTGAAACCGTCCGGAGTTCTGGAATACTGTGGCCTTCCGCTTGCCAGGTCCAGCTTGACGAATGACGAGAATTCCTCACCTTTACGGTTGATCATGTTCTCCAGATAGATAGGCTGCCCTTTGCGTAACGCTTCCTTGTCTTCCGGTGTGAGTTGTACCGAACAGATTTCCTTCGGTATGTAGATTTCTCCCGTTTCCGGATTGTGGCGCGTATATTGGAGCCCTCCAGTAACCTTATCCATGGTAACGAAGGAGGAAAACAGTTCGCCGTTCTTTCGCTTCATATCCTCTACAAGGATGGTGTGTCCTTCGTTTAACGCTTTGAGCTGCATGGGGGAAAGCGGTACACCGCCAAGCGTCTGCTGGTTGAAAGCCTGGTCTTTCGGGAAAATAAATTCGATGCCTCTTCTTTCCGCATTGTATTGCAGATTGGCATTGAATTCCTTGCCTTGATTGGATTTCATGCCATCCACGAATATCTGTTCACCGTTTTTCAGTTTCTGAATTTCATCCGGAGTCAGAGTCACACCTTTGATTTCATTCGGGATATAGACATGCTCCTGTCGTACGGCTACCAGTTCGTTGGTATTCTTGTCAATGGAAATCAGACACGGCTCTGTCGTGTTGCCACGCAGGTTAAGGTCAGCCACGCGTCCCATGTTCCCGCTCTCACGCAGGTTCTTCTTGTCCTCTTCCGTGAAGATATGTCCGAAATAAGGACGGTCCAGTTCCGGTTCTTTTCTGATACCGTGGATGCCCAGCATGACCTGCCCGCCGTTGGATATGAACGAAAGGCGTGCATCGAGCTTTGCGGTCAGTACCCCAGGAATGTTGAGTGTCAGCGGCATGGTTCTGTTGGTCTTGTATCCTTTCAGCATGCTGTCCAGCTGTCCGGACTGCTCCAGCATTTCCTTGGATATGCCGAACTTACCCAGTTCCTCCCAATTAATCATGTTCTCGTTGTAGCGGTACGTGGGTGTCTGCTGGCGTTGCGGTTCCTGCTGTTCGCGCCCCTGTGCGGCAGCTTCCACCTGTGATACCTGTTCAGGCTGAGCCTGCGTTGTCTGTTCCTGCTTCTTTGCCATTTTTGTTTCCTCCTCTTTTGTTTGACTGTTTTTCTGATTGTTTACTTTCGGTACGATTTCATAGCGTTTCAGAAATTCCTTTACCGCGTCTGTATTCTTACCTTCGGCCAGATCCTTGAGAGCCTGTTTGTTCTGCTTGTAATCGTTGAAGGTCATGCGGATAAGCCTGAAATGCGTAGGCTCCTTCAGCTGGCTCCAAAAATTTTTGATGAAGTTTTCGAGAATACTCGAATTCTTGTCGAATTTCAGGAATGAGTTCTCATTCTTCTCTTCCGGTGTAACCGTCTGATAATTACCTTTCTCGTCTGCCTTGCTGACCACTCCCAAACCCTCCTTGGGGTCGTTCTTGTTATGTACCAGCAGAAGCTCGTCAATTTGTTCCACATAAGGCTTTTCCGGTTTCTTTGTCCGGCCTTGCCTTTTTCCCTTGCCTGGACTGTTTTCTTGTGCCATAATCTTTTGTTTTGAGTGACTACTTGATTTGTTTCACAGTCCAAATGTAAGATGATAAATTGAGTAAACATTTGATTTACAAACGGATGGCGTTAGATGTCATCAGGTGTCATCAAATGTCATACGAAGGATAGGAAAGAATGCAAAAACAGTTGGAAAAAAGAATGAAAGGAAGTAGGAAGAGTATAAGTAAAAGTATAGCTAAGCCACCGGACTATGCAGATCGGAGGGAGCTGAAATCCCTGTATTATTTCGGGAGTTGATAGGCAGGCTATGTTTTGTTATTTGGGAAGGTGGATTTTCACAGTATTTGTGAGGTCATATATGGAATATAAGGATAGCCGCCTTTGATTTACGGTTATGCGTCACGTCGGTCGCAGTTAATCCCTGTAATCTTTCCTTTAATTCTAATCCGTTTGCCGCCGCATTCTTTTTCAGGTGAATTTTCATGGCGTAAGCCATAAAGAAAATTCTCCTGAAAAAAGGAATAAATGCGGCTGGCAAATCAGGATTGGGATTTATCTTTGATGGAGGGGATAACTACAAAAATATCTTATATGCATGTTGTTTTTCTTTCCTTAATTCTTCTGAAAATACCTAAAAATAGGTATTGCCAAGGTAAAGTAAAACCTGTAGATTTGTACCATCAAATAGGAACAATGTTCTTTATATGCAAATTTTAAAAGAAAACATACGGGATTGTATATTGAAAGTAGCCAGACAGCAATTTGAACAGAAAGGTTATTCCAAGACTTCCATGCGTGAAATAGCCGAATCGGCAGGAGTTGGTGTCGGGAATATCTATAACTACTTCACGAACAAAGATGATTTGTTTCGTGAGGTAGTGCGTCCGGTATTGTACGCTTTGGAAGCCATGTTGCAAGAGCATCACGGCATACGGGGAGAGGATATTATGATGATGAGATCGGAAGAATACCTGAAATCCTGTATAGACGAATATGTTTCGCTAATTGACAAACATAGTGCATTAATGAAGATTTTGTTGTTTCATGCGCAAGGTTCTTCGTTGGAGTGCTTTCGCGAAAATTATACCGACCGTTCTACCGAATTGGTCAAAATCTGGTTCGCGTCTATGCAGCAGAAGCATCCCGAAATCAATACTGCTGTGTCCGATTTTATCATCCATTTGCATACGGTATGGATGTTTACAATGTTCGAGGAACTGTTGATGCACTCTGTACCCCGACAAGAAATGGAGGCTATTTTACATGATTATATTTTGTTTGAAATTCAAGGTTGGAGGGCAATCATCAAGATATGAGATACAGACAACGTAAATATGAAAAGACAGCTGTATTAGGGCGGCTGGAAAGGAGGAAATCTTTACAGAGATTTCCTCCTTTTTTTATGAACAAATCTGAATATTGTTCACTATTAAATACTTAAAGATATGAAACAGAAACATGAGTTTAAGAGCATCGTAGCGGAAACACTACTTATTCCGTTATACATGCGGGCAAAAGAAAGCCATCGAGACAATCCCATTTTGAATGACAAGACTGCGGAACGGCTGGCTGATAATTTGGAATATGATTATTCCAAATTTGATGGGGCGAAACTGAGTGAAGTGGGATGCGTGGTGCGAGGATGGTATTTTGATCATGCCGTACAGCAGTTTATCAAGACTCATCCAAATCCGGTCGTGGTGAATGTTGGCTGTGGGCTGGATACCCGTTTTCAGCGTATCGGAAACGGAAAAGCTATTTTTTATGATATGGATTTGCCAGAAGTCATTTCGTTACGCCGAGAATTGATACACGAACAACCGGGCAATGTCTATATAGCGGCATCCTTGCTGGAAACCGACTGGATGGACGACTTGCTTCGGAAGCATCCCCGTTCGGAATTTATTTTTATTGTGGAAGGAGTTCTGATGTATTTTTATGAGAAGCAGGTAAAAGCCTTCCTGCATCACGTGGCAAGACGTTTCGGGGGAGGTGAACTGTGGTTTGACGTATGCGGTACTATGATGAGCCGTCATGGAGTAAAACCAGATTCACTCCGTGAACATAAGGCTCAGGTCCGTTTTGGCCTAAATAACGGACATGTTATTGAGAAATGGATACCTGAATTGCAACTTATTGAGCAAGCCAACTATATGAAGTTTTTCCGTTCACGCTGGGGATTATTCTTTGGTTATGTATTGGGGCGGATACCTTGGTTATGTTTTAAATTTAGTTCAATGTTGGGATATAAAATAATATAAATAAATCAATCGGTTTATGAAAAATAAATTTTTAGTTAACAAATTATTGCAAAACACCCAGAATCCACAAGGTTTTTTAGGTAAAATGATGTTGTTCGGTATGAACTGTGGTCATGCACGGCTGGCTGAATGGGGAATGTCACATCTTGAATGGCAGGCAAACTGGGTAGTGCTTGATATCGGTTGTGGGGGCGGAGCTAACATTACTGAAATACTTCGTCGCTGTCCTGATGGTATAGTTTATGGATTGGATGCTTCTAATGAAAGTGTTGTTTTTGCACGGAATAAAAACCGTAGGATGTTAGGAAGGCATTGTTTTATAGATGAGGGACGGGCTGATTTACTTCCTTATTCAGACATGACGTTCGATCTTGTTACAGCATTCGAGACTGTTTATTTTTGGGGGGATTTATCCGTTGCTTTCAGAGAAGTAATCCGGGTATTGAAACCTGGTGGACTTTTCATGATATGCAATGAAATGGCTGACCCGACAAATACCATGTGGACAGATCTTATTGATGGGATGAATATACATACCATTGAAGAAATGGAGTCTTGTTTATTGTCTGTTGGATTTAATGAAGTAAAAGCAGATAAAAAGAAAGAGAATATATGTATAGTTGCGAGAAAATAATATAATAATGGGAACTTTAAAAAAATTACAGGGTTATATGGGACAGCGACGGATTCTTTTTCCTTTGTCCCTCATTCTGTCGGCTCTTAGTGCGTTGGCAGGATTGGTGCCGTACATATTGATATGGCTTATTGTAAAAGAATTACTTGTACCGGAAACTACTTGCAATACGGATATGATGGTTTATGCCTGGTGGGCAGCTGGTTTGGCCGTGGGAGGTGTTTTACTTTATTTTGCTGCATTGATGGCTTCACATCTGGCTGCTTTTCGTGTGGAAAGCAATATCCGGCGTGATGCGATGAAACGTGTAGTAGCTATGCCGCTCGGTTTTTTTGATCAAAATACATCCGGACGTATCCGTAAGATTATTGATGACAATGCCAGTATTACACATACTTTCCTGGCCCACCAGTTGCCTGATCTGGCGGCTACGGTATTGATGCCTCTGTTGACTACGGTACTTATTTTTGCTTTTGACTGGCAGTTGGGATTGGCCTGTCTTGTCCCCGTACTGGTAGCGATGGGCTTAATGACTTACATGATGAACGGAAATGGACGGGAATTCATGAGTAAATACATGACTGCGCTGGAAGAAATGAATACGGAAGCTGTAGAATATGTGCGTGGTATTCCTGTAGTAAAAGTATTTCAACAGACCATTTATTCTTTTAAGAATTTTCATCTCAGTATTATGAATTATAATAGAATGGTAACTGCATACACACGTATGTGGTGTCATCCTATGACATTCTATACGGTAATTATCAATGGCTTTGCCTTCTTTCTGGCTCCTGTTTCCATACTGATGATAGGGCGTGGAGATGAGCCTGTATCAGTACTAGTGGATTTCTTCCTCTTTATTCTGCTTACACCTCTTTTTTCACAAAGTATTATGAAAAGCATGTATCTCCAACAAGCTACGGGGCAAGCAGGAGAAGCGATAAACAGGTTGGAAGATTTACTGAATTATGAAGTGCTGAAAGAAGCGGTTAATTCACAAAAGCCCAAACGGTTTGATATAATGTTCGAACATGTTTCTTTTTCTTATCCGGGTACCGGACAAAAGGTCATAGACAACATCAGTTTTAAACTTCCCCAAGGTCAGACTTATGCTCTTGTGGGGGCTTCCGGCAGTGGAAAAACGACAATAGCCCGTCTGCTTCCACGCTTCTGGGATGTGCAGGAAGGTCGGATTAGTATAGGCGGTGTAGATGTACGGGATATTTCTAAAGAGTCATTAATGGACAGTATTGCCTTTGTTTTCCAGCAGGCTCATCTTTTTAAAACGACCTTATGGGAAAATCTCATTTACGGCAAATCAAATGCTACAAAAGAAAAAGTAAACCGTGCGATTGATGCGGCACAGTGCAGGGAAATTATAGACCGTTTGCCGGATGGATTGCAAACAAAAATTGGGGCTGAAGGTACTTACTTGTCTGGTGGTGAACAGCAGCGTATTGTACTGGCACGTGCCATTCTTAAAGATGCGCCTATTGTGGTACTTGATGAAGCTACGGCTTTTGCCGATCCGGAGAATGAGGTACTTATTAAACATGCTCTGAAAGAATTGACTCGTGGAAAAACTGTTCTGAAGATTGCTCACCGCTTGTCAACTGTAGTTGATGCTGACCGTATTCTTGTAGTAGATAATGGGAAAATAGTAGAAGAAGGAACTCATCAGGAGCTCTTGGCAAAGAAGGGAATTTATGCGGCAATGTGGAATGAATATAACCGTTCCGCAAGCTGGACTATTAGCAGAAAGGAGGATAATAATCATGATTAAAACCATACAACGACGCTTTGCCCTGTCATACCAGGGAGCTAAAGATTTTCTGAGAGGTGTACTGTTTACTACACTGTTGGATCTGGCACTGATGCTGCCAGCTGTTTATGTTTTCCTGTTTTTGGATGATTGGCTGAAACCTTTGCTTGTTTCCGAAACGTCACCTGTTCATGGGTTATTTTACTATGGATTGCTTGGTATAGGTTTTATGGGAGTAATGTATGTGATAGGCTTTTTCCAGTATAACAGTACTTTTACTTCGGTCTATGACGAAAGTGCAATACGCCGAGTGTCATTGGCAGAGAAGTTACGTATATTGCCATTGGCTTTTTTCGGAGAGAAGAATCTTTCAGACCTTACAGCTACCATTATGGATGACTGTACGGACATGGAACATACTTTTTCACATGCTGTTCCACAGCTTTTTGCTTCTCTAATTGCGATCTTGTTAATTTCAATCGGCATGTTTTTCTATAACTGGCAGTTAGCTTTGGCTCTTTTCTGGGTAGTTCCGGTAGCAATGGCGTTACTTATATTTTCTCAACGAAAAATGAGAATGGGTAATCGTGAGAATTATCAGAACAAACGGGCAGTAAGTGAAGCTATTCAGGAAGGATTGGACAATATACAAGAAATAAAAGCATATAATCAAGAGACAAACTACCGCCAGACCCTTACCAACAAGATTGACTCCTACGAACAGGCACTGACCCGTAATGAACTGTTGCTTGGCGTATTGGTGCATGGAGCTCAAAGTTTGCTTAAGTTAGGCATAGCTTCTGTTATCATAGTTGGAGCTGATATGCTTTCAACAGGCAGGCTTGATCTTTTTGTTTATCTTATCTTTCTTGTCCTTGGTTCCCGGGTTTACGCTCCTATAGATGAGGTGATGAACAACCTTGCTGCCCTTTCTTATCTTGATGTACGTATTCGACGTATGCGCGAGATGCAGGACATGCCTGTTCAGCATGGAACAACAGAGTTCACGCCTGAAAATTTTGACATAGTGTTCAATCATGTAGATTTTGCTTACGAAACGGGCAAGCAAGTATTGCATGACGTGAGTTTTATTGCTCGTCAGGGTGAAATTACAGCATTGGTAGGTCCTTCTGGGAGCGGTAAAAGTACAGCCGCTAAACTTTCCGCGCGTTTTTGGGACATAGGACAGGGGGCAATCACTCTTGGTGGAATTGACATCAGCAAGATAGAGCCGGAAACTCTACTACGTTATTTCTCTGTTGTCTTTCAGGATGTGGTTTTATTCAATGCATCTGTTATGGATAATATTCGTATCGGTCGCCGTGATGCAACGGATGAAGAAGTCTTGCGTGTGGCACATTTGGCACAATGTGATGAATTCGTAACCAGGATGCCTGACGGATACCGTACTATTATCGGAGAAAATGGAAATACACTTTCCGGAGGTGAACGTCAGCGTATTTCTATAGCCCGTGCTTTACTTAAGGATGCTCCTATCGTTCTATTGGATGAAGCTACGGCATCACTTGATGTTGAAAACGAAACTAAAATACAAACGGCGATTTCAGAACTTGTGCGTGACAAGACGGTCCTCATTATTGCCCATCGTATGAGAACTATTGCCAATGCGGATAGAATTGTGGTATTGAAAGACGGTATGGTAACAGATATAGGCACTCCTGATGAGCTTATCCGAAAAGAAGGATATTTTAAACGCATGATAGAGTTACAAATGAAAAAAGAATAATTATGGAAATTTATCATCATATACATTGTTCGGGACATGGTCATCATAACCATGTCCCAGCTACAATCAACAATATTATATTGTTTTGTGTAGTCTTGAATCTTGTTTTTGTCATATTTGAGGCTATTATGGGGGGTGTATATAATTCTGTAGGCCTCTTATCGGATGCCGGACATAACATGAGTGATGTGTTCAGCCTTCTTCTTGCATTACTTGCTGTACGTATTGTTAAAATACATGGTAATGCCCATTTTACTTATGGTTACAAAAAAGCGACAGTTCTTATATCCTTATTGAATAGTGTCATTCTGTTAGTAGCTGTAGGAGCTATAGTTATAGAAAGTATATACAGATTTAAGAATTCAGTTCCGGTATCAGGAGTCGCTGTAAGTTGGACTGCCGCAGCTGGAATTATCATTAATGGATTGACGACGATATTGCTTATGAGACAGAGAAAGCATGACTTGAATATGCGTGGAGCTTTCTTGCACATGTTGGCAGATACGGTAGTATCAGTCGGAGTTGTTATTTCAGGTATTATAATCAGTATTAAAGGCTGGATGTGGATAGATCCTGTCATCAGCATATTGATAGCCAGTGTTATTATGTTCTCAACAATCAGTTTATTAAAAGAAAGTCTGTTCATGTCAATGGATGCAATCCCAGAGAATGTGAATATAGAACATATAAAGAGCGAAATAAATAATATGGATTATATTTTGGAGTGGCATCATTTACATATATGGCCTATAAGTACAACAGAAAATGCGGCAACGCTTCACATTGTAATTAATAGTATGAATGTAATGCATGATGTTAAACAGAATTTGAAAATATTATTTGCCAACAATGGTATAAGTCATTGTACTATTGAGTGTGAACTTCCCAATGAATATTGTGATGATAGAGAATGTTGTACTTAGAAGATAAATATGAAAACAGATAAAGGTTTCTTTACTTTTAGAAAGATTAGTTTGTCTTTGCATAAGAAAATATTATTAAGCTATTTATGTCTTCTCATTTTAACTTGTGGACTTGTTTCAATTATATTTGTAGAGAGAGCTAAAGTCCGTGAATCAGAGAGGATATTAAAATCGATCAATACAGTCAGAAGAAGTATTGATGATGTTCATTTTGCGATAATACGTCTTTGTACTAAAGGAGAATCAGTCATTTCATGGGATAATTCTGATTTTAATATTTATCATCAATATCGTCTTTCTGTAGATAGTCTTTTACAGGATATGAAGGTTAAATGTAGCGGATTTGTCCTTCCTCATCAGATAGATTCTTTATGTGATTTGTTGTATAAAAAAGAAATAAACTTAGGGTATATAATGAACACTGTAAAAAGTAGGGAAAAGTCAGACAGCATTTTTGCTAATAAACTGCCTGTTATAGCAAAAGAGACAGTCCGGATGAAAACAATAAGTCAGAAAAAGAAAGGAATTGCTGGCTTGTTTGGGAAAAAAGAGATTGTTCAGATTCCATATTATACAAATGAATTACGTACATTTAATGACAAGCTAATATTTGAGATTGATAAACAAAATGCTCAAGTGGAAACATACATGGATAGTTTGCGTTTACAGAACAAGTTATTAAATAATAAATTATATGACTTTGTCTCTTTTGGGGATTGTCAAATTCAAAAATCCTTTACCGAACGTAACATTAGACTTTCTGAAGCTTGGCAAAGTTCTTTTTATCAGTTTATTGCTGTAGTTTCTATTGCTGTAGTTATACTTATTATTTTTTTTTAATTATTCGTTCTGATTTACGTAATGAAGATAAGATAAAATTGAAATTACGGCAGGTGATCAGTGAAAATGAGAATTTACTTGAGATGCGTAAGAAAATCATTCTTACCGTTTCACATGATATTCGAGGTCCGCTTGGTAATATCCATAACTGTGCCGATTTGGCTACCGAAACACGCCAAAAGAAAAAACGTGAGATATATTTGGATGATATTCGTCATTCCTGTCAGCACATCCTTCATTTGGTCAACGACCTGATGGATGCTTATCGGATTAATGAAGCCGGCGACTTGCGTAATGATACCCCTTTTTATCTCAACCGTTTTTTAAAACGAATTTCAGATGAGTTTTCTCGTAAAGCAGCCTCAAAAGGTCTGATTTTATATTCGGAACATAATGGCTCAAATGTAACTGTAAAGGGTGATGCAGACAAACTCGAACAGGTACTGGCGAATTTGCTTACAAATGCTATCAAGTTTACTTCCAGAGGAAACATCAATTTCCATTCAGAATATTCAGAAGGAAAACTGCACATTGAAATCAGGGATACCGGTATCGGTATGGATAAGGAAACATTGAAAATAATATTTGCTCCATTTGAGCGTGCCGCACAGAATGTCAATTCTGAAGGTTTTGGTTTAGGGCTTTTCCTTACCAAAGGATTAATTAAAGTTTTGGAAGGAAAAATGGATGTGGAAAGTGCACTCGGTAAAGGAAGTGTGTTCAGACTAGAACTTCCTTTGCCTGAAACGGATGAATTAGTTGATGAAGACACCCCGGATCATAATGCAACAACCATATTGCCTAAGAATGTTCTTGTAGTGGACGATGATCCTATACAACTGAAAATAGCGGAAGATATGCTAGGGCGTAGAGGTATATCCTGTAAAACCTGTATGAATGTAAGTGAAGTAGTAACCGCTCTTGAAAATTCTGAATATGATTTGGTCTTGACGGATGTACAAATGCCTGATACAGACGGATTCAGTTTGTTAAGACTGCTCCGCAATTCGGATATCGGCAATTCAAGAACTATTCCTGTTGCAGTCATGACTGCCCGTGGTGACGGCAATTCCGGAATCTATGAAAAAGAAGGATTTGCAGGCTGTATTCATAAGCCTTTCAATATCCACGGATTGCTTGCTTTTTTATCTACAGTCATATCTCAGAGACAAGCTTCAGTTTCCGGAAATTTTGAGTTTTCCAGTTTATTAGAGAATACGGATGATTATTGTCACATGCTTTCTCTAGTCGTTATGGAATCTGAAAAAGAATTGAAGGAGATGGAATCAGCTGACAGGATAACCGACCGTGAGACCATGAGGAAAATAATACATCGGATGATGCCAGTATGGGAAATGCTCGGGAAAGACAATATCTTACGTGATTTTCAAAGGATACTGCATGATAGTGATATTCAAAATGAAACTGTTCATGAATATGCAATACAGACTATGGAGTGGCTTAAAAAATTAATAAAAGAAACAAAAAATGAGCTGGAAAAATATGAAAATTCTGATAGTTGAAGACAATATAATACTTTGCGGCATGATTGAAAAATGGCTGCAGAAGGCCGGTTACGAAGTATTGGCAGCTATAGATGAACCAGGTGCACGTAATATTCTGAAGAAAAACGAAATCAATCTTGTATTGGGAGACGTACGCCTGCCGGAAGGTGACGGTATCAGCCTTTTGGAATGGATGATGCGTTCTAAGATGGAAGTTCCATTTATTGTCATGACAGATTATGCCTGTATCAAGGATGCAGTCCGTGCTATCAAACTCGGCGCTAAGGATTATTTGCAAAAGCCTGTTCATCAAGAGCTAATGATAGAATTAGTACATAGTATGCTTAAGCAGCCTGTTATTGTACGTAAAGAGCGTTCTTTTGTTGAACGTACCAGTGAAGCTGCCAGAAAAGCCGCTTCACTTGCCCGTCGAGTGGCACCTTCGGATCTTTCTGTTATGATACTCGGTCCGAGTGGCAGCGGTAAGGAAGTGATAGCCCAGATGATACACCGTTATAGTGACAGACGTGACAAACCCTTTGTTGCCGTCAATTGTGGAAGCATACCTAACGATTTGCAGGCTTCAGAATTTTTTGGTGCAGTCAAAGGAGCTTTTACAGGAGCTGTTGCTGATAGGAAAGGGCATTTTGAAACCGCTAATGGAGGAACCTTATTTCTGGATGAAATCGGTAATATGCCGTATTCCATGCAGATTCTTCTTCTGCGTGTTCTTCAGGAGAAAGAGTTTAACCCGGTAGGAAGTGATAAGGTGAAACGTACGGATGTACGTATTATTTCTGCTACCAATGAGGATATGAAAAAAGCGGTAGAGGAAGGTCGCTTTCGCGAGGACTTGTATTATCGTCTTGCTGAATTGGAAATTTTGCAGCCAGCACTTAAAGAATGTAAAGACGATATTCTCCCGCTTGCCGAGTTCTTCAGAAAAGAACATTCCGGTAGAATACGTATCAAGAATGAGGGATTTACCGAAGAAGCGAAAGCATGTATGTTGGGGTATGACTGGCCGGGTAATGTACGGGAATTAAACGCAAAAATCAAACGTGCAGTAATTGTTGCAGATAATGCATTATTGGATGTCTGTGATTTGGGACTGGAAAATGTAGATTGTAATGATAATCCGGATATTCGTATCATTCAGGAAAAGGAAAGGATACGAAATCTGCTTGATAAAAATCATGGTAATGTCAGCAAGACAGCAGCGGAACTCGGTTGCAGTCGTACAGCCCTATACAAGAAAATGAAGAAACTTGGTCTGAAGTAATCTTTATTCTTTAAGACGGTATACTAGTCTGCATATATTGTTTCGGAATGTTTTGGACTCACGCAAAGTCCATTGTCCGAATTGAATTTTTCCGGTTATGTTTTTCCCGCTTTTGTATGATATTGGAAGCAGGTAAATGACCAGTTCATCTGCGAGTCGGAAGAGAAATACTCCACCAGCATATTCGGCACTTTTTTCGTCCTGTACTTTCATAAAAAAGGTACAGTTATTGTCTCGTCTCTCTTTTGCATCCATCAAATCAAGCATGCCGTAATGCGGATACATGTTGAATGTAGCCCGCTCTTCCCAATAAGGGAAGCCGTTCCGGTCTGTCCTGAGCCATTCCATCAGTATCTCATTTTTGTCCGGCAGAAAACCGTCCAATGTGACGGGCATAATAATCTGTACTTTTGCCATACCTCTGCTATTAAAAATAAAAGCATGAAACCCATGCTTATTTCGAACAGAGGCTCTGACAAAGCCCAACACAGAAACTCGCATGGGCTCACGCTATAGGGTATAGCATAAACCTCACGCAATAGCCTCCGTGTTTTTGAATTTGTCAGATTCCTGTTCGAGACATCTTGCGACTTATGTATATAATCGATGGAAAACATCCCGTAATCCGTCGTTATGTTCTATTTGAAATCCAAAGATAAAGAATGTTTGCTGAAAATCAAACTGATTCAAGATTTATTTGTCATTCTGTATCTATTCAGTTTTTCTTTTATCCTCTTCTGCACTTTCTATTCCCAGCCGTTCACATAGTTCCGGGTCGTTCTTTATACGTTCCATCTCATCGTTAATGATAGCCTGGGCATCCGCCTTTATCTGGTCATAATTACGCTGTATCTGCTGGAGCATGATGTCATTCCCTTCACTGTCCTTGAACGTGTTGATAACCGGGATTTTTTTATAAGCCTTTTCTTCCGCACTTACTTTGGCATGGTCCACGATAATTTCCGCATGGAAAATCTTTTGGTCGATTTTCTCACCGAAATTGTCCGACACGGAACCGACAAACGTACCCTGTGAAAGATTGGAAATCTTGGATGCAGGAATCAGGGAGTCCAGCTGGGTATTGATTGATGTGGAAACATCCTGACGGTTGATGGATATGGACTGCCGTTTTTGTAGAATCTTACCGAAGCGTTCGGAAAGTGTCTTGGCCGTTTCACCGACCACCTGTCCACTGAATATGTTGCCGACTGTATTTTGAATCACCTTGCTTTCCTTTTCACCGTAGTCACGGTTAAGTTGGCTGAAGTCCTGAAATCCCAGACAGACTGCCACCTTGTTGGAACGTGCCGTTGCAATCAGGTTGTCCAGTCCTCGGAAATAGATGGTTGGAAGCTCATCTATAATGACCGTGCTTTTAAGTTGCCCTTTCTTGTTTATCAGTTTGACGATTCTGGAATTATACAGTCCGAGCGCAGCGGAATAGATGTTCTGTCGGTCCGGATTATTGCCCACACAAAGGATTTTAGGCTCCTTCGGATTATTGATATCCAGAGAAAAATCATTGCCTGTCATGACCCAGTACAGTTGTGGAGAAATCATTCTGGTAAGCGGAATTTTCGCGGAAGCTATCTGGCCTTGCAACTGATCCTGTGCCCCACCTTTCCATGCATCCATGAAAGGGGAGAGGTAATTCTCTAACTCAGGATAGGATGTCAGGATGGTAAACAAATCAGAGTAAGGTTTGTTCAGCAGTTCCACGGCATGAGGGAAGCTGCAATAGATACCGTTTTTGTATATTTTCAAATACCAGATTATAGCTGCCAGCAGGATAATCGGAGACTCTACAAAGAAGTCACCTTGTTTTTCAATCCAGGTCTTATTCAAATTTAACATGATGGTATAGCTTGCTTCGTATGCGTCAGATATGTCCGTCATGAACTCCGGATTGATGGGATTGCAGCGGTGTGATCGGTGCGGATCATCGAAGTTGATGACGTAAAAATGCGGCTTTACCTTGTATTTGTCCATATTGTGCAACAAGGTATTGTAGGCAATGGTGGAAAGGTCATCGAATTTATAATCATAGATATAGACACTGAATCCCTTGGAAATCATCTGTTTGATGTAGTTGTTTACCACTGCGTATGATTTACCGGAACCCGGTGTCCCCAATACGATGGTCGCACGGAAAGGATTGACCACGTTGATCCAGCCGTCGTTGAGCTTGCCGCCATACTGGAATCTGGTTGGCAGATTGACAGAATATTCATTCTCCATCAGCCTTGTCTCCTGCATGAAGGATTCGTTTTCCATATTGAATACATCCTCCATCAGGTTATGTCTGTAAAGCCTGCTGATCCACAGTCCTGCCATGAGCAGGCATAGATAACCGGCTGCGAGTGTCACCACATACAAGGCCGTGACGGCTTCGTGCGGAAAAGGCATGTCAAGCAGCCACCAGTTCATGAAAAACAGAACCGCTCCGGCAGTGAGTACCGCCCATATACGCTGCCATGTAATCTTCTCACCCTTGACTCCGATGGTACCCATGCAGGATATGGCCAGCAGAAGCACTGCCATCAGTTTTGTCCAAAGGATACAGCCGAATATACCGGTTGTCCTGTCAAAGTTCATCAGTATCCGGTCTATAACGTCCAGATTCAGATGCCAGGCACTCATACTGGGATAGCAGTACACATAAATGTGGACTACCAGAATAAAAATACTGACTGCCCTGCTGAATTCCATAATCTTGGCAAGGGCTCTCAAATCGTCTTCCTGTTGCATAATGATGTAGATGATTGTGGGGGAATCCGTTGTTCCCCCTGTTATTGACTCATTTTGATTGATCAGATACCGCGTGATCTGCGCTTCTGCGGTTTCTTTTTCCGTTTCATGCGGCGACGGAACGCTTCTTCCTCGTAATCGACTGCCGGATTTGCCTCAAAGGAGAAGATGCCTGCCGCCTGTTCAAGCGCACTGTTTTCTTCCATACGGTGACCGTACCGTTTCCAAAGTTCCTCCGGACCGGACTGTTGTCTGTCCTGCCAGGGTATTCCTTCCCACCAGTTGACAAGGCCGTTGAATACGTTGGCAGAAAACTCCTTTCCCATACGTGAACCGTTGAACGCCTCGCGCCGTTCATGGTCTATGAATGTGACACCGTAGATACGTCCGGTATCGTTCCTTCGGAATACCACATCAATGTGCTCCTGTTTCAGCAGTTCCCTGAATTCCTGTTCCGATTTTGCGTTACGCATGGCCCATACGACCTTGCCGGATATGGCAGGAGCCCATCTGCCTTCCTTGAAATCCTGTGTATGCCGTAACATACGTTCGGACAGTCCCGTATTTCCGAAACGCTTGCCGAACCTTGCACTTTTTATCGGAGGGCTGACCACTTTCCCACTATCATCTGTAGCCGAATAGATGATACCCGTATAGGGTGTTCCCATGTAATCGCCCCGAACCTGTCGGGCTTCAATGTTCAGTGTGGAAAGCAGTGCGGAATACTCTCCGAAAGTCTGGAAACGGTAGCTCTCCAGAACGGCCTTCAGTGTGTTTCCTATCTGGTGGCGTATATCCCCCTGTAAGGCATCCACCTTTTTCAGTTCCGCTTTCGGATTCCGTCTTTCCGTATCCGCACTGTTACGCAGTCCGAATTCCTGTTCAAGTTCCCGGCAGGCTGTCATAGAACGGCGGTGCTCATAGGAGTCATTGATTTTCCTTCCTTCATCGTCAATGCATACACTCACGATATGTACGTGCGTGTTGCAGGTATCTCCATGTCTGTACACGATGAACGGCTGGTCACCATATCCCATTTTCTGCATGTATTTTTCTGCCAGTTCCGCCAGCCTGTCATTGTCCAGCCTGTCTTCAGGTGCCGGACTGAGGGCGATATGCAGGACCGGCTTGTCCGTCCTCCTGTTTGCCGTCAGATGGTTTTCAAATGAAAGGAGAGCCAGACGCATGTCCTCGCTCGGCAGTCCCGGGCGGTCGGAAATCATCCGGTGTCCGGACAGGATTTCCGCCGTCCCTTGAAATACCTTTTCATGGTTATAGGACAGTGCTCCGTAAAGGTTTGTCCCGTGACTTATCTTTGCAACCATTTCTGCTCATATTCTTTGGTTAATGCCATAATCTGCTTGTTGAGCAGTATCAGTTCCAGGGTAGCCTTTTCAAGTTTGTAAAGCAAGGACATCGCCCTTTTTTCCCCGAAGTTTTTCTGTACGGCCCTTACGACCTGATTGTAATTGTTGCCTATTGCCTGGAATTGTCTGTAAAATTCCCCGAGCCGGATGTAATAGTCCATGGAAACCTTATCCACCTTAATTACCTTCAGTTGTTCTGAAAAGATTGATTTCTTGATAAAGATTGTCCTGTCCCTTGCTCCGGATTCCAGAAACAGTTTCTCAAATCTGCTTTTCTCCTGTGCGTTCAGACGGAAATTGTACTTGTAGTCCGCCGGATCAGTCTTCGGTTTTCTGCCTGTCCTTCTTGCCTGTTTTTTCTCCATACTTTTCTACTTTTGGGTTGTTTTGCTTTCTCCGTCAGATTTTCCGACTTTGGAGGAAAATCCCCCGACCGTTAGGGAGGGCAAGTTTGTTTTTGTATGGCAGAATAATTTCTGTCGTACAAAAACACAACTTGCTCTGTTCGTTTGAACAGAGAATCCACCTCAGGCGGATTGCTGCGCGACGTGAGCGGCGTGCTGCTGTCCGTCGGAAGATGTTCCAAGCCATTTTTTAGTTCTGACTTTGCAAAATTATGACCGTGTAAACAGTTGTGAAATAGAGGATTGTATGACATATAAAGACGTCTGATGACATCTGATGTCATGGTGCAGGCTACATATTACCTGTATGCTTGAAAGACCTTATTTTTGACGCGATTTAAGCGTGCAATATTGCAATAACATAATAACATAACAACATAGTATTGTAATAACATAATGACATAATAACATGGCAACATAGTATTGCAATAACATAATGACATAATAACATGGCAACAATAGTATCACAATAGCGTAATGCCATTATAAGATTAGTGAAAGAAAAAGTGAATATTAACCCCAAAAACAAAAGGTATGAACAAACGTCCGATTCTTGTCGCCTTCAGCAATCAGAAAGGCGGTGTGGGCAAGTCCACGGTAACAGCGGTTCTTGCCAGTTATTTTAATTATGTAAAAGGTCTGAAAGTTGCTGTCATTGACTGTGACTATCCACAGTTCAGTCTGGAAAAACTAAGGGGAAGGGATTTGAAGAACCTTGAGAAAAGCGAGTATCACCAACGGCTTTTCTGCCGTCAGTTTGAAGACGGTTCTCGTAAGGCCTATCCGATCGTCACTTCCACGCCGGAGGCAGCCGCAGAGATTCCCGGCAAACTGGAAGGCGACTATGACCTGATATTCTTCGATCTTCCCGGAACGGTGAACTCCCGTGGTGTATTCGAGTCCGTCATGAACATGGATTTTATCTTTACTCCCATTGTAAAGGACCGTATGGTCATGCAGAGCAGCCTTTCCTTTGTATCGACCGTTCAGGATTTTATCGGACAGCATCCGGAAGCTCCCCTGAAGGACATACGTTTATTCTGGAACCGTATGGACAGCCGTACTTCAAAAGAACTGTATGTAATGTATAATGCAATAGTGCTCCGTATGGGGTTGAAGGTCTTTGAAACCGTACTTCCGGATCTTGAACGCTTCAACAAGGAAATGACACCCTCTTCCAGACAGCATTTCCGCTGCACCCTTCTTCCTCCTTCCGAATCACTACTGAAAGACAGCCGTCTTGAGGCTTTTGCCCAGGAGATGGAACGTATCATATTTCCGGGATAAGAACTATGGCAAAGAAAAGAGAGATATTCAAGGTGGATGAGGATGCCTTGAAGGACATGATGGCCAGTGAATCCATTTCCTGTGGTAAATCTGGAGCAGATGTCGGCGAGAATGTTCTTCCTGTCACAGAAAAGGAAAAAAATGTGCCGGAAGTAAAGACACAGGGACAGGAAAAGTCCCGCAAGACGATTCGCGCTGACCCCGGACTGGAAGAGAAGGTGGAAATGTATAAGGAACTGTTTCTGGACAGAAAGAAGTCCGTACACAGAAAGCAGACCTATATCAGCTATGACATGTATTGCAGGCTGGCCCGTATCCTTCCCCTTCTGAGTGATGACATGAGTGTGCCCGCTTTTTTGGATAATGTGCTGGCACACCATCTTGAGACTTACAGTGAAGAGCTTGGCGAGCTGTTTCGCCGAAAAACCCCAAAAACATTCTGAAAATGATGTGGATTGTATTGACTGTTGCCGTATTGGTTTGCGGTCTGCTGTTATGTTGCGTTTATTTACTGTTCAATAAGATTTGTTCACTGAAAAGACAGGTCAGAGAGTTGAATGAGAAAATAGGAATAGCGAACTGTTTTCCCGAATATAGCCGTGTCTATCTGAACGACGCTCCAGTCGGGAAAGGACGCCAGATTCGTATCCGTTGCGGTTTGTATAACAAGGCAAGCCGCCTTATTCCGTTTATGGCTCCCGGCATGAGTGTTTCAGTCTATGTGAGCAATATCGTGGAGGAGCACTTGAAACGCCACAGAGAATTGCTGAAGAATGAACTTGAATGCTTTCTCTATAAGGATTCTTTATGGAAGAACTGATATACTTCTGTGTACGGATTGTCTGTATAGGCTATTTGCTGTACAGCGTGTATGGCTGGAGAAGGCGTATCGAAACTGTTTGTACCCTGCTTTATGGGAAACCTTGCGTGAAGAAGGAAAAGAAAGAAGCTGCCGGAACGGAATCTGCGGTTTCAGATGCAGAAGTGATGGGAAGTACCCGTTATGTCTATCTGGACGAAAATGCCGGAAAGACTGCCGCTCCCTTCATGAGTCAGCCACTTGAAAGGAATTTTATCGGTGAGGAGGAGGATGTGCAGCAGGAAGATGTGGAATGCAACCTTCAGCTGGAAAAGATGAAACTCCTGCAGGAAGTCCAGGAAGACCTTGATGCGGAGTCTCCCGAAGTGGAATCCGTATCACCTGTTCTGTCCAGCAGGGACATGGAAGTACTCGGCGAATATCTGACACATCAGGATGAAGCCGACCATGAGAAGGCCATGCAGGCAGCCCGTGTCCTGTTCTCCATCAGGCAGACCAGCCTGATTGATGTGTTCCTTTCCAATATGGAGAATTCCGCGATTGTAGAGGAACTGATAGACAGGTATCTTGATGAGGACGGCAATCCCAAACCGCTTAAAGTAAAGGATGGGAATGAACCGTCTGACAACTGGCGGAAATATATCTGACACCGATATATTCAGGCATCCCGGAAATCTTTTCGGGATGCTTTTTTTATGTCTGTAAGGCTTCCTGAATGACATCTGATGACATCCGGTGACACCTGATGACAGTGTTGTATCACAGCGGTTTAAGCCTTATATATTTGCAGTCGAATTCAACATTTATGTCAAACCCCAAAATGATTCGACAATGAAGAGAAGAATCCTATTTTCAGTATTGTGTGTGCTGGCAGCGGCAGGTGCCTTCGCACAGGGACAGGGTCTTGCCGGCATCAATGAGGCTACCAGCCTTATGACTTCGTATTTCGATCCGGCCACCAAATTGTGTTATGCCATCGGAGCTGTACTCGGTCTGGTCGGCGGTATCAAGACGTATGGCAAGTTCAGCAGCGGTGACCCGGATACGTCCAAGACTGCGGCAAGCTGGTTCTTCGCCTGCATCTTCCTGATTGTGGCCGCCACCATTCTCCGTTCCTTCTTCCTGTAAGCCATGGATTACCGTATCAACAAAGGAGCAGGCCGTCCGATTGAGTTCAAGGGCTTGAAATCACAGTACCTGTTCTTTTTTGCCGGAGGCCTTGTATCGGTCTTTCTTGCGGTGGTTGTCCTGTATATGGCCGGTGTCAGCCAGCTGGTATGCCTGTCTTTCGGGGCGGTATCCGGTACCCTGGCCGTATGGCTGACCTTCCGCATGAATGCCCGCTACGGTGAGCACGGGCTGATGAAGATGCTGGCCGAGAAACGCCATCCGCGCTATCTGTCAGCCCGTCGCAGAATATTCAGAGCATTAACCAAAAAGAAGAGAAAGAAATGAGAAGTGTATTGAAGGCCTGTGATCTGGAAGACAGATTCCCGATTCTGGCCGTGGAAAACAACTGCATCGTAAGCAAGGATGCGGACATTACGGTAGCCTTCGAGGTCGAGCTGCCTGAACTGTACACGGTGACGGCGACGGAATACGAAGCCATTCACGGTACCTGGGTAAAGGCCATGAAGGTGCTTCCCAATTATTCTGTCGTGTACAAGCAGGACTGGTTCGTCAAGGAAAACTACCGGAGCGAAGGAGACGGGACGGAAAGTTTCCTGTCCCGCAGCTATGAGCGTCATTTCAACGAACGCCCGTATCTCAGACACCGCTGCTTCCTGTATCTGACAAAGACTACACGCGAACGTGCCCGCCGCCGCAGTGATTTCAGTACCCTGTGCCGCGGCTATATCCTTCCCAAGGAAATCACGGACTGGGATTCGGTCGTGAAATTTCTGGAGGCGGTGGAGCAGTTCGAGCGTATCATGAACGATTCGGGGCATGTCAGGATGAAGCGTCTCAGAACTGAAGAGGTTATCGGAACGGAAGAATGTCCCGGGCTGATTGAACGATACCTGACTCTCGGTATGGAGGACACGCACCCCGTGTTACAGGACATCTGCCTTGATCCGGAACGTATGCGCATCGGTGACAAACGTCTTTGCCTGCATGTGCTTTCCGATACGGAAGACCTTCCCGGCAGTGTGGGCACGGACATGCGTTATGAGCGCTTGTCCACGGACCGTAGCGACTGCCGTCTTTCGTTTGCGGCTCCGGTAGGACTTCTGCTTTCATGCAACCATGTCTATTCGCAGTACGTGTTCATCGATGACGCGCAGGAAATCCTGCAACGCATGGAAAAGACTTCACGCAACATGCTGTCCCTGTCGAAATACAGCCGCAGCAATGCCGTGAACTATGAATGGGCAGAAATGTATCTTGACGAGGCGCATACGAAAGGGCTTGTTCCGGTACGGTGCCACTGTAACGTACTGGCCTGGGCAGAAGACGAGGAAGAGTTAAGGCGTATCAAGAACGATACCGGCAGCCAGCTTGCCCTGATGGGATGCGTACCCCATTACAACACGATAGATACCCCGGTGCTGTACTGGTCTGGTATTCCCGGCAATGCGGGAGATTTTCCGGCTGAGGAAAGTTTCTATACCTTTCTGGAACAGGCTGTCTGCCTGTTTGCTTCGGAAACGAATTACCGCAGTTCGCCCAGCCCGTTCGGTATCCGTATGACGGACAGGCAGAGCGGCGTACCGCTTCATCTGGACATCAGTGACCTGCCCATGCGCAAGGGAATCATCACCAACCGCAACAAGTTTATACTCGGTCCCTCCGGCAGCGGTAAATCCTTCTTTACGAACCACCTTGTCCGCCAGTATTATGAACAGGGTACCCATATCCTGCTGGTGGATACCGGAAACAGCTATCAGGGACTTTGCAGCCTGATTCATGACCGGACACATGGCGAGGACGGTATCTATATCACCTATGAGGAGGACAATCCCATCGCTTTCAATCCGTTCTATACGGATTCCGGGGAATTTGACGTGGAAAAGCGTGAAAGCATCAAGACACTGATACTCACACTCTGGAAACGTGAGGATGAAGCCCCAAGGCGTTCGGAAGAAGTGGCCCTTTCGGGAGCGGTGAACGCATACATCCGCAGGATAACGGAAAACAGGGATGTCAGACCCGATTTCAACGGATTCTATGAGTTTGTGCGTGATGACTACCGCCGGATGATTGAGGAGAAGAAAGTCCGTGAGAAGGATTTTGACATCGACGGTTTCCTGAACGTGCTGGAACCGTTCTACCGTGGCGGTGATTATGATTTCCTGCTTAATTCGGACAAGGAACTGGATCTTACCAACAAGCGCTTTATCGTATTTGAACTGGACAATATCAGCGGAAACAAGGTGCTTCTGCCCGTGGTCACGCTGATAATCATGGAAACCTTCATCGCCAAGATGCGCCGTTTGAAAGGCATCCGTAAGATGATACTCATTGAGGAATGCTGGAAAGCCCTGATGTCCGCCAATATGAGTGAGTACATAAAGTATCTCTTTAAGACCGTCAGAAAATATTTCGGGGAGGCTGTCGTGGTCACCCAGGAAGTGGATGACATCATCAGTTCCCCTGTCGTGAAGGAAGCTATCATCAACAACAGTGACTGCAAGATTCTTCTTGACCAGCGGAAATACATGAACAAGTTCGACCATATCCAGCGGCTTCTCGGACTGACCGACAAGGAACGCGGACAGATCCTGTCCATTAACCAGGCCAATCATCCCGGACGTTTCTACCGTGAGGTCTGGATTGGTCTTGGCGGTACCCACTCGGCCGTGTATGCCACGGAAGTCAGCGATGAGGAATATGCCGTATATACCACGGAAGAGTCGGAAAAGCTGGAATTGCAGAAGCTGGCCAAGGAACTGGGCGGAAATCTGGAACTGGCCGTGAAACGCATTGCGGAAATGAGAAGGGAAAGGTCAAACGGTAAAGCATGACGGTTATGAATGACAGTTTTGAATCGGATGAAAGAAAGCGTAAGGAGACCATTGAATGTCTCTACTGGTCCCTGATGAACGGATGGGACATACCGAAGGAGATCCGTGAACATTACGGATTTTCAGAAGACTATGAGCTGTATCACCGGCTTGAAAGTATGGAACCGGAAGATTACAGGGAAAGAAGGCTCAGAGGCGAGATACCTGATGCCGTAGAAGTAGATGTAAGACTGACACATGCTGTGGAGAAGGTCTTCGAGCGGCTTTGTTCCCCTCCTCCCGTACAGTATCTCGACAAGCTGTACGGGGAACTGGAAAAGCTGGGAGGTTTCATAGCCAACCCGAAGAACATTGACAGCCCTTTCATTAATTCCGGTTTTCTCATGAAATACGGCATTGACCGGAATTCCCCGGATGAAATCAGACGGCAACAGGCAGAAAAGGCCTATAAGGAACTTTATGCCAGGTTTGAAACCATGGTCGGCCTGAGGTCCCCAAACAAAAAGGACGACAATGCTATTCGCAGGGAATGCCGGAAGCCAGCCTGTAAAGACAGGTTGTCCGGAAAAGTCCGCATCCCGGTCAGTCCGAAGCCAAAGAGACGTAAGATGGGACTTTGAGAGATTCAGTAAAACAAGAACAACATCATTAAAAAAGACAAGACATGAAAAACAGACAGTTGTACAGACTGGCCGCCTGCCTGATCGGGGCGGCATCACTGCTGCTGCAGAGCTGCAGTGAGAGCAGGTTCAAGGACTGTGACCGCCTGTGCGGTTCATGGAGCAGTGTGGGAGGCAAGCCCGATGTCCTTATATATAAGGAAGGGGACGCCTACAAGGTGACGGTCTTCGCCCGCAGCGGAAAGACACGGAAGCTGAAACCGGAAACCTATCTGCTGGTGGAAGAAAACGGTAACCTGTTCATCAATACCGGCTACCGCATAGACATCGCCTACAATGAGGCGGCTGACGTATTGACCTTTTCTCCGAACGGTGACTATGTAAGGAAGGAGGTACGTCCATGAGAAAAAGACTGCTGCTGCTTTGTGCAGGAACCTTTTTTCTTGCCGGACAGATGCGGGCACAGTGGGTGGTGACCGATCCGGGAAACCTTGCTCAGAGTATCATCAACATGTCGGACAATATCGTGCATACCTCTTCAACCGCGACAAGTACCGCCCAGAATTTTGCAGAGACGGTGAAGATATACCAGCAGTACAAGAAATACTATGATGCCCTGAAGTCCGTCAACAATCTGGTGAAGGATGCCCGTAAGGTCAGTGAGATTATCCTGATGGTCGGTGACGTGTCGGAAATCTACGTGACCAATTTCCAGAAGATGCTTGGTGACGAGAACTTTTCTCCCGAAGAGCTGGATGCCATCGCTTTCGGTTATACCAAACTTCTGGAAGAGAGCAACGGGGTGTTGCAGGACCTCAGGCAGGTAATCAACGTCAGTACCCTTTCCATGACCGACAAGGACCGTATGGACGTGGTGGATGACTGTTATGCCAGTATGCGCCGTTACCGCAATCTCGTGAATTACTATACGAACAGGAATATAGCCGTGAGTATCCTGCGTGCCCGCAAGAAGAATGACCTTGACCGTGTCCTGAAACTCTATGGCAATGACACCTCCAAATACTGGTAGCCTATGGTATTGTTATCCGTGGATTTCTCGAATCTCCATACCATTCTGGAGAGCCTTTACAATGAAATGATGCCCCTTTGTGAGGATATGCTGGATGTAGCCAAGGGACTTGCCGGACTCGGTGCCCTGTTCTATGTGGTCGTCCGTGTCTGGCAGTCGCTTGCCCGTGCCGAACCGATAGACGTGTATCCGCTTCTGCGTCCGTTTGCGATAGGCATCTGCATCATGCTTTTCCCGACCTTGGTACTCGGAACGATGAATACGGTGCTGAGTCCGATTGTGCAGGGAACCCACAAGATGCTTGAGGGGCAGACGATGGACATGCAGCAGTACCGTGAGCAGAAGGACAGGCTGGAACGTGAAGCCATGCTCCGCAATCCGGAAACGGCCTATCTGGTCAGCGATGAGGAGTTTGACCGTCAGCTGGACGAGCTCGGATGGTCGCCCGATGCCATGGCAACCCGCATGGGCATGTATATGGAAGTGGGCATGTACAATCTGGAAAAGAATATCCGGGACGCCTTCCGCAGTCTGCTGGAACTGCTTTTTGCCGCGGCATCCCTGCTTATAGATACGGTAAGGACCTTTTTTCTGGTTGTATTGTCCATCCTTGGTCCCATTGCCTTTGCCTTCAGTGTGTGGGACGGTTTCCAGTCCACGCTCAGCCAGTGGTTCACACGTTACATTTCCGTCTATCTGTGGCTTCCCGTGAGTGACCTTTTCAGCTGTATGTTGGCCAAGATTCAGGTACTTATGCTGCAGAACGACATCCTGGAGCTCCAGAACAATCCGAACTATTCGCTGGACAACTCCAATTCGGTATATGTGATCTTCATGCTGATAGGTATCATCGGATATTTTACCGTGCCGACCGTGGCCGGATGGATTGTGCAGGCAGGCGGTGCCGGAAACTACATCCGCAACATCAACCGTACCGCGACCAAGGCCGGAGGATTTGCAGCCGGTGCCGCAGGTTCCGGACTGGGAAATATCGGAGGGCGTCTGCGTGGAAAATAGACAGAACAGGAACATAAAAATCATGAAAACAGATGGAATTCAAATCACTGACCAATATTGAAAGCAGTTTCAGACGGATACGCCTGATGCTTGCGGTCTTTGTCGGATGCTGCACGCTTGTGACCGTCTTTGCCCTATGGAACTCATACCGCTTTGCGGAGAAACAGCGTGAGAAAATTTATGTACTCGATGGCGGCAAGTCACTGATGCTTGCCCTTTCGCAGGATCTTTCACAGAACCGTCCGGCTGAAGCCAGGGAGCATGTAAGAAGGTTCCATGAGCTCTTTTTCGGGCTGTCGCCACAGAAGGATGCCATTGAGCACAATATCAACCGTGCCTTGCAGCTGGCGGACAAAAGCGCCTATCATTACTATGTGGATTTTGCTGAGAAAGGATATTATAACCGTCTCATTTCCGGTAATATCAATCAGGTGGTACGGGTGGACAGCGTGGTCTGCGACTTTTCCGGATACCCCTACAGGGTCAGGACGTATGCCCGCCAGATGATTATCCGTGAGAGTAACGTGACGGAACGTTCGCTGGTGACTGACTGCCAGCTTCAGAATACGTCCCGTTCCGATGACAACCCCAACGGCTTTATCATCGAACATCTGACCATACTGGAAAACAAGGACATAAGGAGCGTAGAGCGATGAAAAGGAACCTGACGAGACAGGCGGACCTTCAACTCAGGAGGTTCTGCCACAGACTTACCGTTAAACAGCGCAAGGCCGTTCTCTGGATACTGTTTGTCCCGTTTGCCGCCGCATGTGTCTATACGGCATGCAGACCGTTTATAGGCAGTAAGAACCGGGAGTCCGGAATGGAATTTATGGAAAAGGATTCACTCCGTATGGAGTTCATTCAATCTATTGTAAGAAATGGAGAAAGAAAAAGTCAAGAAAGTAATGGAACGGCTGATGAAACCGTTCAGGCTCCAGTCCTCAAAGGACAGGAAGCCGCTGAGTGAGGAACAGAAACGCAAACGCGCCAGATTTGTGGTGTATCCGCTGATGTTCCTGCTGTGTCTGGGAAGTTTCTATCTGATATTCTCACCTTCCGGGCAGGAACGGGAACGGCAGGATAAAGGACAGGGATTCAATACGGAAATCCCTTCTCCCGAGGACAGCCGCCTGGAAGGAAACAAGAAGGATGCCTATGAAAAGGCTCTGATGGAACAGGAAAGCAGGAAAAGGAAGACATTCTTTGAAGCTGCGGAGTCCATGTTTGCCAAAGAGGAACGGAAAGACAGTGTCCGTCTTCCCGATAACATTCCACCGGAGAGGCAAACAAACACGGAAACGGAAATAGAAAAAGGCAATGCCGGACCGGTCAGTTCCTCGGCCGGAGCCTACCGTGAGATGAACCGTACGCTGGGAAGCATCTATGAACCGCGGACCGATCCGGAAAAGGAAAGGCTTCAGGAAAGGATTGAGGAACTGGAGCGTATGCAGCAACAGCAGCAGAAGCAGGAGCCACTGTCAGGCATGGAGGAAAAGATGGCCCTGATGGAAAAATCCTACGAATTGGCCGCCAAATACAATAACCGTCAGGCAGTGGAGACTCCTTCTCCCGTCAGAAAAGCGGAGGACAAAAAAACCATGCCGGTGAAACAGGTTCACAATGAGGTGGTATCCTCGCTTTCCAGACCCATGAGCGACGAAGAGTTCATATCCGCTTTTTCGGGAGAACGCAATGCCGGTTTCAATACGGCTGTCGGCCGGAAGACCGTAACGGAAGGCAATACCATTGCTGCCTGTGTACATGGTACGCAGACCGTATCCGACGGACAGGCCTTGCGCCTGCGGCTTACCGAGCCCATGTCCGTTGTCGGACGTTTCATACCGAAAGGGACCGTACTGGTAGGTGGCACACGCATACAGGGTGAACGGCTGGAAATCATGGTCAATGCCGTGGAATACAAGGGAACTATCCTGCCGGTGGAGCTGGAAGTCTATGATCTGGACGGACAGCAGGGAATCCTGGTGCCGGGTTCACTGGAATATGACGCTGCCAGAGAGATTGCCGCCAACATGGGAACCTCGATGAACAGCAGCATCAACATTTCCACCGATGCCGGGGCGCAGATTGCCTCAGATTTGGGAAAAGGTGTGATACAGGGCGTTTCCCAGTACATATCCAAACGGATGCGTACGGTAAAGATTACTTTGAAGGCCGGACACCGGATACTGCTCCATTCACCGGAGAAATGAAATACAGTAAACTATGAAAGAAAAGACAACCATTAAACAAAAGCACATGAAGAAGATTCTGATGATGTTTGCCCTTTTACTGGGCGTATCGGCTGCCTGGGCGCAGCAGAGTAGCGGTGATTATTATGAGGGGCTGACCCGCAAGATCGGTTTCAGCCAGATGATTCCGCCGCACGGACTGGAAATAACGTATGACAAGACTGTCCATGTCATTTTCCCTGCTCCGGTCAAGTATGTGGATCTCGGTTCTACAAACCTGATAGCCGGCAAGGCCGACGGTGCCGAGAATGTAATCCGAGTAAAGGCCACGACACGCAATTTCAGGGGGGAGACCAATATGTCTGTAATAACCGAAGACGGGAACTTCTATACATTCAACGTGAAGTATGCCGATGAGCCGCTGCTGCTGAATGTGGAGATGTGTGATTTCATCCATGACGGAGAATCGGTGAACCGTCCCAACAATGCCATGGAAATCTATCTGACCGAGCTGGATAACGAGTCACCCCGTCTGGTACGTCTTATCATGAAATCCGTGTATGAGAATGACAAACGCCGTATCCGTCATATCGGCTGCAAGCGTTTCGGTATCCAGTATCTGCTCAAAGGGCTGTACACCCATAATGACCTGCTTTATTTCCATACCCAGGTAAAGAACTCCTCGAATGTGCCCTTTGACGTGGATTTCATTACGTTCAAGGTGGTGGACAAAAAGGTGATGAAGCGTACGGCCATGCAGGAGCAGGTGATTTATCCGCTGCGTGCCTATAATTATGTGACACGTGTAAACGGCAGGGATTCGGAATGCACGGTATTCGCCCTTCCCAAGTTTACGATACCGTACGACAAGAAACTGGTTGTGGAGATGTATGAGAAACAGGGCGGCCGTCACCAGAGTTTTGAGGTGGTCAACGAAGACCTGGTGCGTACGGAAACCATCAATGAACTGAAGGTACGATGAGAACGAAAGTATTGTATATGCTGGCATTGCTGCTTGTCCTTTCCGTAGGGCAGGCAGACGCCCAGCGGATTCTGCCAAGGATGCAGGGTGTGGAAATGCGTGGAGGTATGGCTTCCGATAACGGATACTATATGGGAATGACACTTTCAAGCTATGCTAAAGGCGGGAACAAATGGGTATATGGAGCGGAATACCTGCACATGAAACACGGTTACCGTCATGTGACCATCCCTTCGGCGCAGTTTACGGCAGAAGGCGGATATTACCTGAATTTCCTTTCCAATGCGGGAAAAGTGTTCTTCCTCAATCTGGGAGGATCGGCACTGGCCGGATATGAGACGGTAAACTGGTCCGATAAAAAGCTCTATGACGGAGCCACCCTAAAAAACGGCGATGCCTTTGTGTACGGTTGTGCCCTGACGCTGGAAATGGAACTGTACCTTGCCGACCGTGTGGCATTGACGACTTCCTTGCGTGAGCGTTTCCTGTGGGGCGGAAGTCTTGGACATTGCCATACCCAGTATGGAATCGGCATTCGTTTTATGATAAATTAGCGGGTTATGGAACTGGAACAGATTAGACAGATTTCTCTTGTCGGTTTTCTTGAAGATCTGGGGCATATACCTGTATCCCGTAAAGGAAATGATGTCTGGTTCAGATCCCCTTTCAGAAATGAGAGAACCGCATCTTTCAAGGTGGATACGCAGCGGAATGTCTGGTTTGATTTTGGTCTCGGAAAGGGAGGTGACATCTTCCATCTTGCCGGAGAACTGACCGGAAGCACCGGTTTCATGGAACAGCTGGAGTTCCTTTCAGGGAAATTCGGCATCCTTCCCCTCCGGCCTTTACAGGAACGTAAGAAGATACCCCGCGTTTCCGGATTCGAGGACGTGAAAGTGACGGAACTGAGTCATGAGGCATTGAAAAGCTACCTGAAAGAGAGAGGCATTGATCCGGCCATAGCCGGGAGGTTCTGCAAGGAAGTGGCATATGGAATACGGGGCAAACGGTATTTTGCCATAGGCTTCATGAACCGGAGCGGCGGTTATGAACTCCGTAACCCGATGTTCAAGGGATGCATTTCTCCCAAGGACATTTCCTGTGTGTCCCTGTCCGGAAAGAAACAGGATAGGTGCTGCGTGTTTGAAGGGTTTGTGGATTTCCTTTCGGCATTGGTATTGCGGACTTTGACAGACGAGGATTGCCTGGTGCTGAACTCTGTATCCAATCTGGAACGGTCGTATGCCGTTCTGGAGGGTTACGGCAAAATCCGGTGCTTTCTTGACCGTGACCGGGCCGGGATTACCGCACTGGAGACTTTGAACATACATTTCGGGAATAAGGTTATGGACTGTTCCGGTCTGTATGATGGATTTAAGGACTTGAATGAATATCTGACAAAAACAAAAGAAAACAAATGAAGACAGAAAAGAATATAAGAAAAGGATTTGGGCTGGCAGGCAAGATTGCCATGTTCTGCATAGGTCTGGTCAGTTTTATACTGACCTCGTGCGAATCCGAGCTGGAAATCCAGCAGAGTTATCCGTTTACCGTGGAAACAATGCCTGTTCCCAAGGAACTGAACAGGAATGAGACGGCGGAAATACGATGTAAACTCAAAAGTGAGGGCGATTTTGACGGTACGGTCTATACGATCCGTTATTTCCAGTATGACGGGGAAGGTTCCCTGAAACTGGACAACGGTCTTGAATTCAAGCCGAATGACCGTTATCTGCTGGAGGACCGGAAGTTCAGGCTGTATTATACTTCACTATGTGACGAGGCGCAGAACTTCATTGTCGTTGTCGAAGACAACTGGGGAAACATGACGGAAATGGAATTTGATTTCAACAATGCGGGCGATGAAGAGACAGATACTACGGAAGATTCAGTGTCAGTTCAGGAAGGAGGTGTCCTATAATAACCGTAAGGTCTCTAAGGTCAGTACTGCCATTGGTGGTACTGGCCATGACGGTAATTTCTTTGCGTGCACAGGAGAATGTGGAAGACTCACGTTGGGAAACGGCTGTCAGGTGTATCAAGAAATATGAAGGATGGCATGGTCCGGAACATCATCCGTATGTCGCATACGGTCACCGTATCAGAAAAGGGGAAAAGTTTCCTGCCAGACTGACAGAAAGTGAGGGAGACAGCATTCTGAGAAAAGACCTGAAGGAAATGTGTGCATTGTTTCGACATCTGGGAAAGGATTCGCTTTTGGTTGCATGTCTGGCATACCAGGTGGGGCCATATAGGTTGCTCGGTTATGGCAGGATGTCCAAAAGCACGTTGATACGGAAACTGGAAGCCGGTAACCGAGACATTTATGCGGATTTCATACGATATTGTCACTATAAGGGAAAGAAAATTCCGTCAATAGAAAGGAGAAGAAAAGAAGAATACAGATTACTATTTATGCCATAGAAACAAGACAGCCGTGAATTTATCATGATTCACGGCTGTTCTGTTCTCAAATGGATATATAATTAAGTGGTCACTTATCTTCTGATATGTTAATTAATGAGATAATCTGCATGTTATACTATATCGTCAGTTAAACTAATATTATTACAGAAGGATAGATTTTTTTGATATGGAGTTTATTTGGCATAGATTTTGTAATACAATGTGTAGAATGAGATTTTTAAATATATAAATTGGTGATTTTATGAGTCGTACAATGGTAAAAATACTGTTTTTTTCAAGTTTAGTTCTTTTTTCATCTTGTGTCAGTATTCCGAAACAAACAGCAGAAATGTCAGTTTTATTGGAACAGCAACTTGATGCTTTAAAACAAGCAAATAATAGTATCATTGAAAATGTATATAAAGAGAAGGAAAAGAATATTACAGATTATGTAGATAATGTTTGGTTTCCACAATATTTAGAAGAATATTTTCAAAAACCTATTATACAAGAAGCATGGAATGAAGCTGTTAATACCGATAGTTTAGAATATAGGCTTGAACTTATACAAACTTTGACTCAAATTTGTATGGAGGAATATAAAACATACAAAGAATCTTTATTAAGTCCTATATATGCAGAGAAAGATACTATTCTGAGGAATTTTAACAAGCAATATGATCTGGCATTGAAGATGAATTCAATTATCACGAGGAATGTTAAATCAGCTTCAGACTTACAGAGTGAATATAAAAGTTACCTTAATAAGATTGTCTCCACTGAAAAATTAGATTCTATTACCCAATCGTCACTAGATAAAATTGATAAACAGTTTGATAATGTAATTGAAGGATTTGATAAATATGATAAATATGAAGATAAAATAAATAGTATAATTAATAAAATTAAATGATTATGGGATTTAATATAGATGATTTAAAAAAAGCTTCTAATGAAGCATCTATTGCAGCCAGTATAAAAACTGCTGCAGACAAAAAGAAAGCGCTTGGAGAATCTCTTTTTACAGAGGTTATAAAAGAATTAAAAGCTAATGGTGTAGATGAAAAAACTATAAATAGTCTTGAAACCGAAATTGGTCGTGCAACTGATAAGAATGAAGCTATTTTAAAGGTTATTCAAAAGGGTGATATTATTGCTAATAAGGTGCTTGAAATTGTAAATAATATTATCTAATAAGCGCACAATATATTTCTTTAGTTATAATGTATTGTAACTAAAAAAGCTTCCCGATTCAACTATCTAAATTGGGAAGCTTTTTTAGTGGCTTAATTTTGGTTATATGAAAGCAGGAAATCGGCCATTGCTCCGTTCTGTGGAATCATGGCAGGAAAATCAGTCTTTCCAGGCTTGTAGATTTCTGTCGCTACATTGTAGACATCCCACGCTGTAATGCGTGGCTGTTCAAGTGAGAGTTTGAGCAGTTCTTCCGTAAATACGGAAATCTGTCCCTGGTTAAGTGGATAGGTGTCCACCTGTGATGCCAGTCTTTTGTCTGCACTGTCATGGGATACACGCAGAGCTGTCAGCATACCGATGATCATGTACAATTCACCGGGTGTCAACACCTTTTCCTTGAGCCTTTGGATTCGGCTTCTGTCCGCATCCATGTCACGCTCAAAATTGCGCATCCAGTCATCTACCTTCCCGAACAGTTCCTCGGTAGTCACCTTGTCCTTACCGTAGTTGGCAACGCTTCGTTCGGGTGAAAGGATACACTGATTGTGGCAGATACGTACGCAGGGACCTATTGCCGCTTGGATACCGTCCTGATGGTAGGCTACCACTAATGTGGTTGTCAGTTCATCGGTATCCCCGTTCAGAATACGGATGGTGGTGAAGATTCTGCGCAGTACATGTGCCTCTACCGCCTTCTCTCCATAGGTCTGTTCCACCTGCGGCAGGATGACCACACCGGGCTGTGTACGGTTCTTGTTTTGGGCGGCGAAGATTTCCTCCACCTCATAGTTCAGGTTGTGACGGCGGCAGATGTCCGTCATGCGCTGGATGACCTGGTAGTGGTAGATACCCCTGACCGGATTGCCGTAGATGTCGTTCTCCTTGTAGGTACGCTGTAGTGTTTCAAGGTCCATTACTTCGATTCCGTTGTTCTGGAAATCAAACTGTCTCTGATTGTTCAATGTTGCTAAAGCTTCCATAATTATATTTTTTAAAAGGTTGGTAATTATTTGTCCAATAGGTTGATGATACGGACTGCCTCTTTGAAGCGTCCGATATTTTCCGGAAGAGGATTCCTGTATTCCTCTTCCTTCATGCGTCTTATAGAAGGTATTCCCGTCAAGGGCAGAGCCTGGTTGACTTTCCATCCGTCGGTGAATGCCTTCGGCTGGAGACTGTCATGACAGATTACTTCCCCGACACATCCGTGGATGAGCATGTTGCATACGGTCATCATGCAGCATGTCCGGCTGATGTCTTCTCCGACCAGATAGTTTCCCGGATTGTGCGCATGGTATGCCAGCAGGAGTCTTCCGCTGCCGCATGTAGGGTCTCCCATCATCTGTCCGGTCTCTTTTTTACCTGCCGCGCACATGACCATGAGTTCACAGATATGTGACGGCGTGAAGAACTGTCCGTTTGCCTGCTGTCCCGGTTTTGAGCAGTAGGCCATGTGGAGTTCACCGAAAGCGTCGAACCAGCCCGACCTGCCGATTTGTTTCTGCATGATACGTGTCCATTCGGCTGTCATTTCCATGAACGAGGCGTTTTGCTGACGCTTGTATTTCCAGTTGTTTATCGGCGGTGCTCCAGGAGAGAAGCCGTGGATGATGAAACGCAGCAGGTCGTTGAATACGGTCTGTATTTCATAGCCGCATGAGGAGGCAAAGCCTGTGATGAGCCTGTCGAGCGGCCTGACTTCGTTGGAGATTTCATATCGTGCCATATTCCTTTATTTTATAATTGGTTATAGACTGTCGTTGATTCTGTATACTGTTACGGTATGGTTTTCATTGTCCGTGTGGATTCTGACCGGACCGTATCCCATGAATTTCATGCGGATTTGTCCGTGCTGTCCCATACCGTTCCACTGCTCACGTGATATTTCCTTAATATCCATGCGGTATCCCCAAAGTACAAGAGAGTCAGGCAGGATTCCCTTGTAGAGTCTGCCTTTCAGGATTGCGACCAGCTCGTCCAGTTCGCTCCGGCTGTACAGCGTGAATGAATCGCTGCGGAAGGTGTATTCGCCTGTCCTTTCCCTGTCCCGGTGTTTCATGATATGATAGCGGAACCAGTTACGGGTGGTGTAACCGTCATATAACGGATTCGGTTCTCTGTATTCCCATTTCCTGACCGAAGCATCGAACCTGAGACTGCCCGTATTGCTGCGTTTCCCGAATCCCCATGTCCTGAATATGCTGATTTCAGTACCTGCGGGTTTCATGTTCCGGATATTGACCTGCGTCCAGGGACTTCCGGTGGTATCATAGGCGGCTTTTCCCATGTCATCGAAACAGAATACCGTTTCCGGTATCAGGCATATATCCGCATATTTCCCTGTTATCCGTTCTATATGAGCTTTTCCGAAATAGTCACCCGAACGTGAGACAAATTCAACGCAGTCTCCTTCTGTCGGGCACATCTGCCTGCTTCGGACATTCTCAATCAGTTCCAGCATACGGTTCACTTTCCGTACTTCCTTTTCTGTAATGGGATACCCGAAGTCACCGTTTGCCAGTTCAAGACTGTCAAGGTCATATCGTATCTTTGTATTCATCCTGTTCTCCTCCTGTTTTGTGTATAGCGTTCAACCTGTCGGGTGATCATATCACAGAATTTTTGGCCGTTTTCTTCCTCACCCCTGAAATAGGCGGCCATCATCAGCAGGTTCTTGTTGTAATAATGCACCCATTTGTCATGGAAATGTGCGCCGGGAACCTGTCCGAATGTTTCCTGAAACAGTTCCAGGGTCAGATCCTCGTCCTGTCTTCTGTTGTATTCCCATATTGCCAGAAGCAGCATGTCATTGTAATTCAGTCTCATATTGCGTTGGTATTTGAAGTGGTCATTATGATGTTGCAGCAACCTGTCTTCCTGATATTTTCCTTCAGCTTTCCGTTGTTTATCAGTCTGTCGTATGCCTCATGCACGAACCTGTATGCCGGTGAATCATATCCGATACCGTGCAGATGTGATGTCGTCGCCACATTTATCCGTGATGCCATCGTGGAAAGGATGTCCTCTTTCCCTGCCCGGCGGTTGCTGAAGGCATCCAGTATATTCCGGTGGATGCACGTTCCGTATCTGGCACGGTAATATTCCATTTCTTCTTCATCGGTGAAGGAATACACCTCTTCCGCTATCGTATCCTTTACAAGACGGAATGTACGGCCTCCTTTTTTCAGTATGGCTGTAATCTGTGGAATATGCAGTGTTTCACAGTAGCCGCTTATTTCCATCGGATGCACGTACAGGCGTGTCTTTCCTTTTACAAGATACATGGCCTGTGATGTACAGCCGGTTATGTCCGTGTCGAATCCCTCTCCATGAAATTTCTCTTTTATTTCCTTGTAGAATGCGTCCGTTTTCTCATGGGAAAGACCTTTTCCCCATTCATATCCGCTTTCCAGACTGAAAAGCAGATGGAAGAGGGTTGTCCGCCCGGTCTTGCTTTCCCAGTAGCCGTAAAGGTCGGCCGTGCCAGATTTCGGTCCGAACCTGTATCCGTCCGGAGTATAGCTTTCCATCACTTCCAGGAGTGAGTTCATGAAATTTTCCGATTCTTCCGATTTCCACCATTCTGACGTATCGCCATCCATGGCATAAGCCGGTATATGGTTCATAACCTGCAGGCATTCCGGAGTTTCTTTCAGAATGTCCAGCATCCTTGTGACGGCTTCCTTCCTTTGTCTGATGGAGAACAGTTCCGTTCCGGTATCCGCATGAAGCCTGTTCTGTGTCTTCTGGTCTGTAATCATGACTTCTGATTTTTATTGTTATACATTGTCTGCCTGTAAGGTACAGGCATTCTTATTTCTTGTTGGCCAGGAAGCCTGTTTGCCCGCATCCCTGCAAGGCTTGGCGGAAAAAAATACCGGAGCGAAGCGAGGATGATTTTTTTCCAGCCAACCAGCCCGGCAGGGCCGCCTTGCGGGAGTTGCGCGGCAAACAGCTATTTTTGCAGCAAGAAATGAGGATGCTGTCATCATGTCTCCGGCATAAAAAAAGGGAACCCCATATTGCATGAGGCTCCCCAATACAGACTGTCGCATATATGTCAGGTATGTATGCTCCATCCGTGGAAACGTTCCATGGTGACGGCAAAGGACTCGTCCGGATTTCCATGATACAGCAGTCCTCCGACAATGCCTGTATTCCCGTCCGGATAACGTTCGCAAAATCCGAACGAATAAGGCGCATGGTCGTAATAGAGTTCGATTTCGCATGGACGGTTCTCGTTCTTCTCCCATTGTCTGAGACGTTCAAGACAGTTTTCCAGTGTCTTGTCATTGATTGATTTTGCATACTGTACGACCTTGTCGTAATGCTCTTGTGAACAGCAGATTTTCATATCGTTTGAATTTATTGGTTGGTAAATGTTTTTTCAGTCAATCCAGAAAGTACCGCAATGAGGGCATCTGCATCCGGCAGGATATTCATTCGAATACCGCACGTCACGATGGCGTTTGTAGTTCATGTCACCGAAGGTGCATTTCCCGCTTCGGAATGTCTGCTCATAAGCGGCTTCCTGTTTCTTGTATTCAGCCATCCGGCTTTTTCGGACAGATCCGGTAAAAGGTATCATGTCCGTTTCCCATTTTGTGGAATCACACCAGTCATTAGTCATGCCGCAGACTTCATTGGCATAGGAATAGTGTACCTGTGAATCGACAAACAGGTTCTCCCTTCGGAAAGGGAAAGTGATGTCCAGCGGAATCCGTACATGATGTCCGGAACCGTTCCGGCTGTCGGCAATGGCCACCACTACATTCCCGTGGAAACGGATGCTTTTGAAATCGTTCTCAGGGTCTTTGCTGATGAGCCTGTCAAACATGGCGTTGAAGTAGATGCGCAGTTCTCCGCCGTATGTGGCATTCTCTACCAGTTCTTCAATCTTCTCGTCAAACTGCCCCTTTTTCAGATGTAGTGCGCGGCGTACCTTATGGCAGGCCATGGCGACTGATTCTCCCCGCAGTGAACAACCGGTCAGATATCCGCTGATTTCCACTCCGAGCGAATAGAAGAAATTAGTGACGGACGAGTTGCGTATCAGGTCCTTTACCGGGTCGGAATCGTTCCGGTCGTAGATAAGTTCCCTGATTTCATCTTCATGCTCTTCAAACTCTCCGGCTAAATTGTCCGTTTCCATATTCTTTCTTGTCTCCTCCAGATAGTCGTGCATGTTTGAGCTTTCCTGTTCCTCATACCATTCGTATGCCTTTTCATAGAGTTTTTCCATATTGTTGGAACGGATACATTCCTCCTGGATGTCTTCATGCTCATCAAGATCATCCCGGTAGTCCACGTAGTAGAGGCTTACATACTGTGGAATATAGTCTGTAAGTTGTAATGTCTGGTTCATGATTCCTGATTTTAAGAGTTATACAAACGAAAAAGCCCTGCTTGTCGTGCAGGGCCTGATTCTTGTGGAACTGAAACCTTTGGAATGTCTGTTTGTATGGTATCTCCATGTCTCAAGCAGATAATCCTTGGTTCCCTTGATACTTCCGTGTACCATACATCCTTTTTCATCGTACAGGTAGCAGGTGTTAAGGAGAACCGGTATGCCGTCATGCACCTTGTACATGTGCAGCTCAATATCATTCTTTATGGCGGCAGACTTTTCCTTTTCCACTTTTCTGTGTATGGCTTTTCTGACCTCGCCGATATGGGGAGAGGTATAGCCGATTATTTCCGAATGGAATGCAAACTGATATTTTTCCATAACACTTTATCCGTATTAAAATTCTGATATAAGTTCATCTTCATATACCTCCAGTTCAAGACCGCTCTCAACAATCCTGACCAGCCAGCGGCATTCCAGTCTTTCCATCAGTTCAACGGCATGGTATCCCTTATAGGGACGTCTCAGAAATACAATGTCTCCGGTTTTCATATTTGTTCCTCCTTTTTATTGTGCGTAGATTGTTTCTATCAGTTCTGCATCCGTAAGATAGCGCAGTTCCTGTGTGGAACAGAACAGGCAGATGCCATCCAGCAGTTCATTTGCCGCAGCATCCAGGTTCCGTACTCCTTCGATCAGAGATTCTTCCAGTTCCTTGCTTGAAACAAGATATATTCCGTGAATGTCTTGAACAGTTCTCAAAGGGAAATGTCTTTCCTGATAGATTATGTCCTTTATCATGTCATCCTGTGGTGGCAGTTTGGCGCTGATTGTCTTGAACTGTTCGGGTGCGAGTTCCTTCAACCTGTCAGGATTGAAGCGGAACATTCTGAATCCCTGATATTCAAATCCGGCAGGTTCTGCTATTCTGTTATTGGTCAGAAAATCATGCACATGTCTGTTGCAGTCCCGGTTGTCCACATAGGCATGGAACGGGGGAAGGGAATTGAGGTTGACGGTGATGTCCGTGTAGGATTCCCAGCATTCCGAATTATCTTTAGACCGGGATTCAAGTCCTACATACAGATTGTCATTGTCGATATAACTGTTCAGGACGAGTCTGACCTCAATGCGTTCAGCCGGATCTGTGGCTGTTTTCCAGTATAGAGTGTTCGATTTGTTCATACTTGTATTGTTTTTATGAGGGAATACGGCAGTCATTTTACCGCATTCCCCGAATGTTATAATTTGATATTTGTTATATCCTGTGCGGACTCCTTTTTCACGGTCCTCAATCTTTTTAGGAGATACAGGAAATATTCACGGTCATAGATCCGGAAAAGAAATTCCTCTGATGTCTCCTTGATGTGTCCGATGAAAGTTGCGGATTCCCTGCCGGGAGGATATTGAAAGAAATGTCCGTCGGAAACAAGGGTGAACTTCTTTCCTGATATATGGTCTATCAGTTCGTCCGGAGTTTCGTAATGCCCTTTTCCTTTATAGAACTGATAATGGTTCCGGCGAAGACTTTTCAGGGTATTCGCCATGTCCGTCCTTGCTTGTCTGGAATCTGATTGGATGACAAGGTTGCAGATGAATACGGGCTGTTTTCCGTCCAGTGAAAAATAATAGGGAATGAGTCTGGCTCCGCTGATTGTTTTGCTTGTTTCCTCTTTTGAGATTACGGTTTTCCGGTTGATGATTTCCAAGTGACGGTCTATCTGACTGTCCAGTTCGGATTGCGGAGTGAGTACGGAGCGTAGGCCCTTGAAATATCTTCCTTGACGGGTGAAGCAGAAAGAGTACATATTTCCGTAATACGGTTCTCCTACAAAGAACGAGTTTTGTCTCATGCGCAAGGGTGGCAGTACATCCAGCAGGTCATAGTAATCTTCTTCGGTGATTTCCTTGAACGGTTCGGACAGGGACTGATGGTATAGCCGCAGTTTCTTATCCATCTCAGAAGGTGTTACGGCTTTCAGATAGGGATTGTTTTCCCGTATGCGCAGTTCTTCGACTGTTTCCCCACCATAGTCATTGTGGAATCCGTCACTCATACTCGTCAGGCATGTTCCGTCGAAGTATCGGGAATCGATTACATATTTCAATCGGTCTTTCATGTCTTATAGGTTTTGAAGGTTCAACACTCTTTTGACTGCATATACGGCATTCTGTGTAAGTTGCCGTTGCCATGCCTGGTATCTCGGCGACCATTTGAAACCGTATGATTTCAGTTCCTTGCGCCTCTGGTCATCCGGAATACTGTCAAACAGGATTTGCAGGCGGTCTGCCTCATAGTTCCATACCAGCGTTCCGCCTTCAAATTTCAGTTCACGGTTTTCCCGTTCTCTGATTTCCTGAAGTTTCAGTCTGGCCTGGCGTGCCATCTCCGGCAGTTGGAAGAAACGGTTTCGTGGAGTGATAACAGGTTTTTTGCATTGTGCATTGAAGTCTGTAATGAAGTCCACCGCTTTCTGTACGATTTCCACTTCTCCTTTTCCTGCATAGGTGCTTACTTTATTAAGGATACTGCTGACGAACAGGGCACGGCTGTATCCTCTTGCTTTACCGGTATCAATATCATGAATGGTCTGTGCGCTGCTTGCAATGTCACGCTTCAGGCGGTTCCATGCCTCTTCCTGTTTCTGTTCTTCCGGTTTGGCAGCCTCTTTCATCCTTTCCATGGCTACCTTGAAGCGGTTACGCCAGTCATGAAATTCATCAAATCTGTTCTGGTATGCGTCCAAGGCCTTGTTGTTGCGCTGGCAGTTGAATTTGGCAGGCCCTGTCACCATCGGACTGGCACATCGTGAGAGACTACCCAGCAAGGCAGAGAACTTGCTATGGTACGCACTGACATACTCGTTCTGCTTTTCTTCCGGAATCTGTTTCAGATCCTCTACAAGTTGTTTTTCATATTGCATGATGTCTGTTTCCGCCCTTGCTTCAGGTTCGAAGGAACTCCATCTGTACGCGTTGTATGCAGTATCAAGCAGGTCTTCCAGATAGCCGGGATACAGGAATTCCACAGCTTCCCATTTTTCAAATTCAGACGGATGAAGTTCTGTTTCTCCGTCTGCCGCTTCGATTGTGTGTACATAGGAGCCCATTCCCGTACAGCGTTTACGGAAATGAAAAAGGATGGCTTCGTCATCCGTCCCTTGTTCTCTGATTTTCTTCACTCGGTAAGCATTCTTTCTTGTCAACGTGATAACCGTCTGTTTTCCGGTCTTGCCCTTCATGAGGTCTGCTACTGTACCTTCACATACCTTCTTTCCAACTTCTTCAGTCATATTCTTTTATTTAAATTAGACATGACCGGCTCCGTGGAGCCAGTATTTCAATTTCTTACTGGCCCGGCTGTTCTTTGCAAATGACCGGTGCAAGGCTTGGCGGAAAAAAATACCGGAGCGAAGCGAGGATGATTTTTTTCCAGCCAACCAGCCCGACAGGGCCGCCTTGCACAGTCAGTGGCAAAGGGCGATATTTGCTGTAAGAAATGAAATAATGGTTATAAGAATATTATTATAAGCCTATTGGATATTATTGTGCTTTATACATGTATAATAATTGTTTTTGTAGCTGGAAGATTTTATTTTCTCTATTTTTTATGATATCTTTGTTTTTAAACTTTTAATTAATGAATTATGAATGTAATAGCAGATGAAATAAAGTTAAAACAAGATGCTTTAGCATACCGAGTTTGTGAGAAAATTAAAGAATTAAAATTAGGTGATTCTGCTGTACTTTATTATAACTTCCCGTTATATCGTGGTGATTTACCAGAAGATTTAATTCAAGCTCAATTATTATTGGCATCTCCAATATATGGAATTTTATATTTTAAATGTATAGAATCAAATAGATATCTAACAGAAGATGAGGAAATTTATTTAGATAATCTAGATGTTAGTATTTTTAATCGCTTGAATAAACGTAGTGAGTTAAGAAAAACACGAAGAGAACTTAAATTCAATGTTGCTCCTATTATAGTTGCTGATAAAGACGAAATTGTAAATGATAAGAAGTATGTTTCTCTCCCTAATCTAAAGCAAGCTATAGAAGATAATAAAACTACTGTATTAAATGACGAAGAATATAATATCTTATTAAGTTGTATAGATGGGACTTCACGTCTAACAACAAAAAAAGAACGTAAGACTTCTTTCAATGAAGAGTCGAAATTGAAAGCAGATATTTTAAATCGAATTCAAAACAAGGAAGCGGCTTTTGACTTAGAACAGAAAAAAGTCGCTTTAGTAACAATTGATGGACCTCAAAGAATAAGAGGATTAGCAGGCTCTGGCAAAACCATTATTTTAACTATGAAAGCCGCTTTATATCATATGGCTCATCCTAATGAAGAAATATTATATACGTACTATACAAAATCTTTATTTGGCTTAATTAAAAATTTAATAGAACGTTTTTATAGAGATTTTGCAGATAATAGAGAGCCTGATTGGAAAAAGATTCATATATTACATGGTTGGGGAGGATTAGAGTTAGGAGGAGTATATTCAACAGCATGTACAGATAATGGTATTGAACCAATTACATATAATATTGCAAGATTGCATTCACCAAATCCGTTTGATTATGTCTGCCATTCTATTTTAGAAACGGGCAAAATTACACCTAAATATGATTTGACGTTAATCGATGAAGGACAGGATTTTCCCGATCATTTTTATCAGTTATGTTATGCTCTTTCAAAAGAAAAAAGAATTGTTTGGGCATATGATGACTTTCAAAATATATTTGACATAAAATTACAAGATGAAAAAGATACTTTTGGTAAAGATAAAGATGGAAACTATTTGGTTGATTTTTCAAAAAATGCACATCCTCTTCAAGATATAGTTTTACATACTTGTTATAGAAATCCTAGAATTGCTTTGATAGCAGCTTTTTCTTTAGGTTTAGGAATATATAACACAAAGGTTTTACAACGTTTGGAGGATAATAATCATTGGGAACTGTTAGGATTTAAAGTTGAATCAGGAGAATCTAAGGTTGGAGATAAAATGATTATTTCACGTCCTATAGAACATACCCCTAACATAATTAATCAAGAATTAGGAATTTATACTATAAAAGTACAAGCTTTTAGTGATTATGCATCTGAATGCAGGTATGTAGCTCAATGTATTACTAATGATATTCAAGATCAAAAATTAAGGCCAGATGATATTTGTGTTATTTGTCTTGATAATGGAAACATAAAATCATATTATAGTTTACTATCTAAAATGCTGATAAAAAACGGAATATCAACATTTAATCTCGTTGAAGCGCCTAATGCAAACAAACATTTCTTTTATGATAATTATGTTACATTATCAACAATTAATAAGGCAAAAGGTAATGAAGCTGGAATGGTATATATCATAGGAGCTGATACAATTTTTATAAATCGTGATAATGTTTTATTAAGAAATAAATTGTTTACAGCAATTACACGTACTAAAGGTTGGGTGACAATAACAGGAGGAGAGAAAATCAAATATTGTCTTGAAGAATTGAATAAATTAGAGAAAAATGATTTCAAATTAATATTCACCCAACCAAGTAAAGAAACTACTAAAACTATTGAAAATGGAAGTCGAAATCAACAAAATCTGTTGTTTGATGTGCAAGCAAAAATAGATCTTCTTGTAAATAGTGGATTAAGTGTTGATGATATAATGCAATTTATTCAAAGAAAAAAATGAATGAAGCTGTTTTTAAAATATCAATAAATGAGGCTGGGAAAATTTTAAAAAAAATGGACTTTCTTAAGTCTAAAAAAGATATAAATATTGGTAAGTATTCTCAGGAATCATTAGATGCTGTGAAATCAGGTGATTTAAAGACAATTTATCAAACGGCAGTAGATAATAATGATTACGAGTTATTGTTAGATGATGACTCTATTTTTCAATTTAGTAAAAATGGAGATAAACTTCGTTATGCATTTATTCAATCACAATCAACTTACTTTTCTTTTCAAGATTTTCTGTTAGAAATGTTTGATGAAAGTGATATCCCTACTGATGAGCAATTATTGGAAGAAATGGAAGTTGAATATGCTGAAGATTATGAGCAAAGAAGAGCTGAACAGAAGATAAATTTAGGTGCAATGTATATTAGATATGATGTCGATCATAATGGGTATAGACCAAATTTGCATTCTTACGCACATATCCACATAGGACTAAACAACAACTTTCGATTACCTAGTTCAATTATATTGACCCCGTTGTCTTTTGTTTTATTTGTTATGAAGCATGTTTATATTACTCATTGGGAAATTGCGATTAAACAGAATATTATTGATGATCAAACTCTCCAATTTAAGAGGTTATGTGAAAATATACCCAATGAATTGTGGCAAATTTCAGAGCAAAGAGAGTTATATATAATATAGTTCTTCCAATAGATTATATTAAGTGTTAGTAAGAGCTGATTATTTAACTCCATTTCTAGGTTTACGCTTCATCCCACGAAGTATTTGTGCGGATTGTTCCTGATAGGATAGAGGTTGGCTTTGTTTTTTGCCGGCCTCTATCCATTTAAGGAGCTCATCCTCATAGAAATATAATTTTTTACCACGTTTATAGGCTGGGATTAGACCTGTACGAGCAAGTCTATAGATTGTCGGTTTTGATTTTTGGATAAGTATGCTAGCCTTATCTATGTCAATTAGTTGATGCTGATGATCAAGTCTCTGTGGTTGTAAGGTTTCAATCAATTGATAAATTTTCTCTACTTGTTCTGTTAAATAGCTTACAGCCTGCGGAAGCTTGTCGAATGTGATAGGTTCTTTTGTCATACAATCTGTTTTTGCTTTTGAGGATTGATACTTGTTCATGCAGTATTTATGAATATAAAGTCTGATTTATTGAATTATATGTGGATTTAATTTAATCAGGCACTCTGTTTCTGAGTGAGACATCTTTTTGATTATCGTGTTGATTTCATTTTCTTTCATGGTATCAGCAAATACTTTTTTAATAAATTCTGCTGTATATGAACGTCGTTTACCTAATGCTTTACCTATGTTCCAACCCAAATGCATAACATCTATAGCTTTCAATTTTGAATCTACTTTTATAGGAATAATATCGATAGCAGTTTTATCCTGAAAGAAATCTGAAATATAAGCACAGAGGCGCTGCAGATTTTCTTGGCTTGTATAAGCAGCCATCGTTTGATGAATGTATGTATGTACTAACTCTAGTTTTTTATCGTTCGTACGTTTCTGTTCTGTAATAGTATTCGAACGGAGTTTTTCATATTCCATAAATGTTTGTTCTGGTGCAATCACAGAGTCATTAAGATGTTTATGGGTAGACAAAGATTTGCTATGATGACATAAATATATAATTATCTCGTATAATGCAATTTGCATTGATATATATAATCCTGTAGATATTATAAAGACCGATATAAAAATAATATTTGAGCTGAACTGATCAAAGCCTGCATTGATTGCTTCAATGCGTATAGCAAGTGCTATAAGAAGTAATGTTCCAGCTACACTAGAATCTAAAATAAAATATTCAAATTTCTTCAAATACATAAGCCATATGTTTAACTGTTCATGAGCAAAGGTAATGTTTACTGATTATGTATTATCAGAAAATAACAAGAGTGACATCAGACTTCATCAAACGTCACTAATTGTCATAAATAGTTTGATTATTATTGGAAAGTAAGAAGTGTTCAGATGGAATAGGGGCGGATTAATTTATGAGATTGAATATAAGACATGAATTTATAACTTATCATATAATAAACAAAAGTGGTATTCTTTCTATATTATATGATAAGTTATGCTATAATTCCAATAATCGTTCCGCTAATGGCGCATAATATTTTTGTACTTCTTCAACTGTTGGAGTATGACCGCCAGGAAAGTGGTATGAATATTTATAATGCATTAAAAATAAAGGCTCAAAGTGTGCCAGATGGTCATTCTCACCAAATATCCCCCATATATTTTCTTGGTTAGTGACCTGACAATTGTCCCATTGATGCTGTTGAAGTTCTGCGAATTCATCAATCAATGTTTGGTTAATGACAAGCTGCTGGTTTCCGTTAGCTCGTGGAGATTTGTATTCATGCGAACCAATACGTTCCATCAGGAAGCTTGTCATTTCGAAATGGGGATTTCCGAGTAAAGCAGGGATATTGTTTTTAGATGCTACTATCTGTGCCATAAACGAGCCATTACTGTTTCCTACCAATATGTCAGGTTTTTCTTGGTTGCATAATCTTTGGATAAAGTCGATAGCTTCCTGTGGATGCAGGGGTAAGTCGGGACTCAAGACTGTTGCCTTACCGCTGAAATATTCTTTCAAGGCAAGAGCTGGGATACATGTACCTGATGCAAAGAAACCATGAAGGAAAAGAATTTTCTGTGCCATAATCAACAACCGCTTCCGTCAATATTACATGTTGCTCCTTCATTGATAGGACGTGAACGTAATCCGGCATCTTCTGGATTCAAAGTAACTGTACCGTCTTCCAATACAAAGCAAGGAATTCCAACGGCTCCAATACTTTTGGCTTCATTAAAGGCCGGATTATGATCCCGTAATCTCAAGAATGCTTTCAAATCTCTTACGTGTTGACCAATATCGATGACTTCATATTGGTTATTACCTTTTACTTGTTCTTCTACATACGTACAATCCGGACAAGTTTCCATTCCATATATTTTTATCATAGCTGTAGTTATTCATTTAAAGAATCAATTTTCTTCAAAGATAGCGATTCTGTCAGATAAAGCAAACATAAAAACAGGTCATATCCGATAGATTTATCAGATATAACCTGTTATAGATAAGATAAGAGTTATATTATTTCAACGAAATTTTATTCGCCGTCTCTCGTTTTTTCGAATTGACCAAATCAGCATAAATTTGTGTTGTCGATACATTAGCATTTTCGATACTGTATAAATATCTGTGCCTAAAGAGATTTGTATGACGGCATACGAATGACGGAAGCAGTGGAAAGTTATGTGTTTTTTGATTCCGGCTTCCGAAATCCATTGCTTGAGAGGCTGATTCGTCATAGCTCTGGTCAGTCCTTTAAATACTCGGCCTGCACCAGGAATACCACATAGTTCCAATTCTTCGTTACTGATGGGGAGAGCAGCTTCCGTCTCTGTCTTTTCTGTACAAATTCTGATGTAATAGCCAGTGTCGGGACCAACTTTGATATTATCCCATGTAAGTTTAAAATATCGCTGATGCGAAGACCAATCATACAGGAGAATAATAAAGCTTGTTTCAGTACAGGAATTTTGCATGGTGTAGCGGCCAGTTTTTTGACCTCCGCTAATGTAAGATACTGCTTTTTGACTTCTTTCCATTCAATCTTGTCTATGAAGTCATTCAGATTTTCACGTAGCATCTTCTCTTGATAAGCTAATTTCAGTAATGCAGGGAAAGTCGAAAAATAGCCAGCTTCCGAATTTCTCGAAACGCTGATATTAGGATGACGGATCTGTTCACAGTTCAGTAGATGTTGAGTAAAATATCAATTATCTTGTATATGCCATTATTAGCCATTCAAGCATCATCAAATATACTCTTCTAAATTCTAAGGATAGTATCGATAGAAAACTAAGTAAGTATAAATTTTAGAGAGAGCGTACGAGAAGGAGATATGTCTGAAAATATGTTCTAACCTAACCAGGATTTTATATCCATTTTATAATTAAAATGTTATTCTGAATCCCAAACATAAATTTGTTTTTCGTTGGACATGAAATGTTTGATGAATTATAGTTAATTTTGTAGATTATTCTATTAAGGTAGTTTAGATAAAAATCAAGACCATTAAAATGTAATTTATGGATAAAATAAAGAACTTCGATATAGTTGTAAATACCTGCCTGGCAGATATCGAATCAAGGTCAAAGAAGTCTGACTTTGACAAAAATGATTTTTTGCTGTCTGTGGTTAATGGCTTTGAAGATGGGAAGTGGCGTGAAGATCTTTTTCGCCAGTTTGTCATGAACAATATAGCACAAACAGGTTTATCTGCAGATGAAAGAGAAAATATTTGTACAATTGATCCATACACGCAGATAACTCGCTCAATAATGAATCTCAGATTGGTTGATTGTGAGAATGGCCAAGGCAGTGAAATTGCCGAAATAGTACTCTATGGGATAATGCGCTATCATTACAATGCATTACCTGTGGTACCTAAAATATTTTATAAGCAAAATTCTAATGATAACGCAAAAGGAGCCGATAGCGTACATATTGTTATTGATGAAGATAAAATGGATTTTACGTTGTGGCTTGGTGAAGCCAAATTCTTTAATGATATCATAGATGAAAGGTTATATGACCCTATCAATTCAGTGTTTGAAGCGCTCGGCACGGAAAAGATAAAGAAGGAAAACTCAATAATAACAAATATTAAGGATTTAGAGTATGTAATTAATAACCCAGACATAAGAAAAAAAGTAAAAGAAGTACTTCGTCATGATGTATCGATAGACGAGGTAAAAAAAAGGCTACATGTTCCTATTATGTTGTTACATGAATGTAGTATAACTAAAGGAGCTAGAGAATTATCACCTGAATATCTTGAAGAAATAAAACATTATCATCTAAATAGAGCTGAGAGATTTTTTATGTCGCATAATAATAAGCAGAAGAAAGAAGGTGTATATGGTTTTGAAAATATAATGTTTCATCTCATACTGTTTCCTGTGCCTAATAAAGAGAATATTGTAAACTGGTTTGTTAAACGCGCTAATCAAATAAAACAAGATGCTTGAAAGTGAAGTTTTTGATATCTGTTATAATATCAACGAACTGATCCTAAACAGTCAAATGGATACAGCTCGTACGGAGGTAATAAAATTGCTTGATAGACTGAATCGTGAAGGCAAAGAATACTCTCCTATGGTCAACCATTTTATAAGAGAAGTTGGTCTGTTCCCTTATATTGATAAAAATACAGCATCATGGCAAGAACAAGCTGTATTTGAGGCTTATAAAACAGATCTTGGCGGTGGCGAACAAAAGACGCTTCACAGTGCTCAGTCGAGAGTTTTAAAACGATTGTTGGCAGGTGATAATATTGCACTTAGTGCTCCTACTAGTTTTGGTAAAAGTTTCATCATTGATGCTTTTATTTCTATTCGTAAGCCTGATAATGTGGTTATTATTGTCCCAACAATAGCTTTAGCAGATGAAACTCGTAGAAGGATTGAGCATAAGTTTTCAGAAATGTATAAAATTATTACGACCACTGACGCGACCCTTAGAGAACGTAATATATTAATACTACCACAGGAGCGTAGTTTTGCATATGTAGGTAAGTTTGAAAGTATTGATATGCTCATTGTGGATGAATTTTACAAGGCAAGTTCTTCATTTGATGATTCGCGTAGCACTTCTCTACTAAGCGCAATGATTGAACCTGGCAAGATAGCGAAACAAAAGTATTATCTCGCTCCTAATATCCATAATATCAAAGAAAATGTGTTCACTAAGGGTATGCAGTTTATGCGTTTTACAGATTTTAAAACTGTAATAACTATGGCTAGCAAAGTCTATGAGAAGATGGGGGTTGATGAAAACAAAAACGACTTTAAAGCAACAAAATTGCTAGACATTTTAAGAAAACATAAAACTAAAACTTTAGTATATGCAGGAAGCTATGATAATATAAACACTATTTCTAAACTGCTCACCAACAATATGCCAAACAAAGAAAATGATTTATTGAACAACTTTTACGATTGGCTTAGAATAAATTATGGCGAATCTTTTTCTTTGTGCAATTTGAGTAGAATTGGTGTTGGTGTTCATAATGGTAGAATGCATAGGTCATTGAGCCAGATTCAAGTAAAACTGTTTGAACTTAGAAATGGCATTGACACTATAGTTTCAACTTCTTCTATAATAGAGGGTGTTAATACCCAAGCAGAACAAGTTGTAGTGTGGTCAAATAAAAATGGTAATCGCAAATTTGACTATTTTACATATCGTAATATCATAGGCAGAGCAGGCCGTATGTTGAAATACTTTGTTGGTAAAGTATATTTGCTAGAAGAACCTCCAGCTCAAGAGAATACTATTTTAGATATTGAATTCCCAGAAGATGTAGTAGAAATGCTTGATTCTGAAAATCCTGGAGTGGAAATTAATGATGAACAAAATAATCAGATAAAAGAATATGAATCATATATGTCAGAAACACTTGGTAAAGATGTTTTCAATAAGATAAGGAATAATTCATTGATAAAGTTATGTAAGCCGAGTCAACTGCGTTTTTTAGTTGGCAAAATTAAAGAAAATCGCAATTGGCCTAATGGATTTGAATCATTGGCATCTACGAATTCATACTATTGGCGTAATCCTATTTCTGATGTAGCAGATATGCTTGGAGATAATATGAAAGGATTGATGAAAATTGCTATATGGAAATTTCCTCAAAACTGGCAAAAATCTATGGCTGAAATACATGGAGAGTTAGTGAAAGATGGTTATGAATTTAGTCAGGAAGATTTATTTCATGCAGAGCGTTATATGTCATTCAATCTTTGTTCTATTCTGAATGTTATTAGCATACTTAAAAGATTAATCTATCCAGATACTCCTGATATATCTTTGTTTCTCGCTAAAGCAGCAAATGCTTTCCTTCCTAAGCTTGTATATCAATTAGAGGAGTATGGACTGCCTAGAACTTTAAGTAGAAAAATTCAAAATTCAGGTTTAATAGATCTTGAAAACGATGAGATGGAGGTTTCTGATATTATAGAGGAATTTAAGAAAATTGGCTACGACAAATTGACAGAAAGTATACAAGATATTCACCCATTTGAAAAGTTTATTCTTAAGTATTTTTATTCTGGTATTAGTTAGTAATGTAAGATGCTGTTATAATCATTGTAAATACATGGGGCATCAGAATGCTATTGGTGGCAAATCACCACTTCAGGCCAAAGCACATATATTCCCCCTTTTTGTATGTAATGATTATGGCTTGTTCTTTTTTTAGTTAGCGTAAAACTTGCCCGATGTACAACTTTTTAATATTGAGTTAGTATAATACACAAGTCAATTATACGTTGCCAGTAGTTTCCAATCAAGAATTGCTAGTAAGCTATATCAAGAGGGTACCCTTTGAACCATATCATATGGCTTTGGGGTTACCCTCTCAAATTCGCCAAATAAACCGAACATGAAAATAAAAGCATAACAACTGTAAATATCTTCCTAAAAAATGAGTAGAAATTTGTAATTAAATGCAGTGTTTTCGGCTTTTAATTATGAAATAAAGATGTTTGTTATGAAATATTACTTTAATGAGATTTTGTTGGCGGATTCCCGTTTCTTCTCACTGACAAGCTCCGCATAAATCTGAGTTGTCGAGACATTACGGTGAGTAAGCATTTTGCTTACTGTGTAGATGTCCGTTCCTGCTGCAATCTGGAGGGTTGCAAAAGTATGACGGAAACAGTGGAAGGTTATGTGTTTTTTGATTCCGGCTTCCGAAATCCATTGCTTGAGAGGCTGATTCGTCATAGCTCTGGTCAGTCCTTTGAATACGCGGCCTGAACCAGGGATACCACATAGTTCCAATGCTTCGTTACTAATGGGGAGAGTGGCTTCAGTTTCTGTCTTTTCCGTACAAATTCTGATGTAATAACCATTGTCAGGACCAACTTCAATATTATCCCATGTAAGCTGTAAAATATCGCTGATACGAAGACCGGTCATACAGGAGAATAATGAAGCTTGTTTCAGTACAGGAATCTTGCATGGTGTAGCGGCCAGTTTCTTAACTTCTGCTAATGTGAGATACTGCTTTTTAACTTCTTTCCATTCAATCTTGTCTATGAAGTCATTCAGATTTTCACGTAGCATCTTCTCTTGATAAGCTATTTTCAGTAATGCACGGAAAGTTGAAAAATATCCAGCTGCCGAATTTCTCGAAACACTGATATTAGGATGACGGATCTGTTTACAGTTCAGTAGATACTGCCTGAACTTCTGACAAAGCTCTACCGTTACATCACCGAAAGTGCAATAGCCGTTTACAAACTTTTCAAAATGCTGGTAAACGCAGTCCCATTTGTGATACTTCAGTTTTGCTTTCTCACGAAAATAGGCAAGGAAGTCAGCTTTCATTTTGTGCTTGTCAAGAAATCCAAATTCTTCATTGACGATTGCCTGTACTCTGATACAACGAATGGCTTCAGCCTTACTCAGCATCTCATTGTTGAAATCACGTTCAATCTCATTTTTAGGACGGGCATAGATATAAATGCCAAGATATTCCCTGCGACTCATTTTCATTGTGTACGGATTGCGAATAGCCGGATAATAGTCCAGGTAGAGAGAAATTCTGCCGTTACTGATAACTCTTTGTCTCAATGTTACGTTAGTACATGTAAGTGCCATAAGATTAATGTTTTTGGTTGATAAATTATTATTATCGGTACAAATTAAACTGGTGTTTTCTTGGTGAATACTCACACCGGAAAATAACTTATACCAGGATTATTCAATGATAGGATCTTCGAACAAACTATCGAGCTCAGCTTTGGATATAAGAGTATACTTTCCCTTCTTAATCTTGGGAATTTGATGATACTTGGTATAATGGTATAGCTGGTCTCTTGTTATTTTGAATTTTTCCATAGACTCTTGAACTGTGTAGTATTTGGGTTCTTCAGCCTGACGTATTCCCTTAGCTATATCGAAGTGCTTTTTTGAATAATATACGGTAATACCAACTTTCTTTTTCGGAATGGCATTTTTATAAACAAAAGAGTATATAGCGTTAAGGCTCATTTGAAATTTGTCCTGAACTTCTTGCACACTGTACCATTCTGTAATGTCTGCATCTGGAGCCTTCGAGGAAAAATAAGCATCAACATGCTTTTTACTCCAGTAAGTCTTACCACGGTTGAATGTCTTTGGAATTTTATTCTTCTTAGACATAACAAAAATCCATGATTCACTTACATTGAATTTTTTCATTATTTCGGCTGTAGTATAAAATTCTTTGATAGGTAGAGTGTCCTTGGGCATTCTAAATTCATAAGGATGCCGTTTTAACATCTCATCTATATCAGAGCGTTTGACGAAAGATAATCTACTGCTAATTTTTGAAGCTTGAAGGTATCCTTTATAGACCATCTTATAGACTGCTTGTCTGGTAATACCTAAAAGAATTCCAACCTCTGAGAAAGATAGAAACTCTTTATCCTTAATTGTGATGATAGGTAGTTCCTCAATCCTATTTTGAGTATTCTCTTCAGTAGCCTTAATGTTTTTCTCTCTTTCTCTTTTTTTGTAAGCTAAATTTGCACACCTGTGAGAGCAGTACTTTGTACTTATTTTTTGTGCTTCGAATCGTGTTCCACACCATTCGCAAATCTTTTTAATTTTAGAGTTACTTGCTGGCATATTATCTCAAATTTTAAATGTTTATTTCGCTTTATTTCTCCCGTTATGTGTCAACTATCGTAAATCTTAGTAAACCATAGTCAACTTTCTCCACAATCTGTCCAGCGTAAAATGCCGGAATTTTGCTTCGTGGTACAAAAACGGTACAAAAAGATGATGTGCAAAGCTTATAAATGACTAATATTGACAGTAGAGCAACAAAAAAGGCGCCCCGTAAAGAGCGCCATATTAATCGATTATAATCAATTTAACTAATTGATAATCAAACAGTTATTTGCCGATGCAGAATGTTTATTTGCCCACGCAAACGATATTTGTATTGTGTAAATCACTGTGTATCAATGGAGATTTTTTTTGAATGATATTTTCGGGGGGACAAACGGGGGACAAAATTTCGCATATAAAAAGAAAGAAAAACAATAAAACCACTTCCTAAAAGCCGTACTGAAATGTAAGGGACACGGTTTGTCCCTCACGATTATTTTTTCTTTATCCCTCCTTGTCCCTCGGATCTATAGTTAGATTCTGTTTTATTTCAGAAATGTTAAAAGCCGTAATCTTGCACACCAAAAGAAAAAAGCTATAAAAACATTCCTGAAAAACCATGCTGAAATGCAAGGGACATAATTTGTCCCTCGTTGTATTGTTGTTTGTCCCTCGCTTGTCCCTCGGACGAAAGTTAGGCTTGATGCAGTTTACAATAACGTGAGTAAAGTAATGATGGAATAGGTTTAGTTTGGTTTTTGTATATCTAATCAAGTTCTAAACTAAACTGCTTGATTTTCTCAATTTCTAAACTCTTGGTTGCTTTTTCTTTTCGTCAGCAAATCCTTCTTTTTATTCGCTATTGCTTGAAATGCGTTTTGCCGTTTATAGTGTCCTGTTGCACACTTACTATCCTTTCTCGTCTTCACATCGTCTTTCGGGTTGGCTGATAAGAATTGTGTCGCAAAGGTATATATCCCGTCATTCTTCCTTGCAAGGTCAAGCCTATCGGTTCAAGCCAAAATCTCCACACTCGGTTTTCAACTGAGGTCGTATTTTGTCTGTGAAGCCTTGCAGGAAGAGCCGGGACACCTTGCAAAGCGACATAATTTTAATCAAACCCGAAAGTAGCTGATGCTAACAGAGGGAAAAGTAAAAAATCAAATCAAAAGCGATTATGGCAAATTATGCGACTAACATCTTCTACGCAAGTACGGAGAACGAGAAAGACCTTGATAGGGTGGAGAACTTTTTGGAAGACACATTTTGCGACTGTTACCTTGACAGGTCGGAAGATAGTATCGAGGGCGAGTTTTCGTCAAAATGGGACTATCCCGAAAAAGAGATAAACAAGATGATTTCTCTTTTGGAGGACAAAGGCAATATCTACATTCGAGTGCTGACACACGAACTATGTAACGAGTATGTGAACTTTCAAGTATTCTCTAATGGAGAATGGTCATACCGATAACCCTTAAAAACTCACTGATTATGTATTACGAGGACGAACAAGATACGGACATTATCGGGTGCTTATGCACATTACTGACTCCTTATAAGGGGCATACAGAGGGTGAAGTCGTGGGAGACTACGGCAACGAGATAGTGGTAAGGCTCACCAACGGCAAGGAGGTGGTGGAATACCGGGATGAAGTGTTAATCTATGACTAATGGAGGATTGCTTTATGGTGACACCGATAGCGACAAGGTTTGTGGATTGGGATATTCCCGAACTTTCAACCCTGCAAGACAGCAAGGTCTATCAATTAAGAGTGCAACTCAATGAGGGTACGCCAATGAGCCGACAACAGAAGAATTGGCTTACGGACAACGTAAACAGCAACACCTATTTCAAAAGGGCTGTTCCGCTAATGGGCTACCGTTTTGATTTCTCGGACATACTGAAACGCTACTTTGTCAAGCAATACGGACATATAGCCGAATACTATGCCGTGGACAAGACCGCTTTACGGACATTCCTTTGCGGTCGGATTGATGAAATAATTGAGATAACAGATTAAAAGAAAGATTATGCTGTACGATTACAGAAAAGAAAGCAAATCGCCTATGCTTCTGACTTTGGCGAATGGCAAGACAATTGAGGGCGAATTTATTGATTTGCGGATTGCCACCGAAACCTTACCCAAGGGTAAACTGTGGTATCATATCCGACATACGGACGATGATTGGAGTGAACCGGCCTCTCTGAAAAACGGCTGTGTAGTAGTCAATTTCTGTGGTACATTCATTTGTGACCCTATCATTGATTTCCCTTGTGGCGAGGAACTGGAGATAAAAGAATGGTCATACCTGAACTGACCGACATCTGGCTGGAATGACAATGTGGGGCAATGCTCCACATTGTTGTGTCCACGCCATTTGGAAATACATTTCCAATGGCATCAACTTTTATAATTGGGGCTTGCATGGCAAGCCGTTCTTCCTCTTATATATTCATCTTTGACAGTCAAGTCTCCTTTTGTATATATGGCATTTCATATTTCGCAATGGTGACCGGGCTGCTTTGTTCAACGAGTACCGGACTTCTTGCCTTTGTTTTCTTTGCCTTGATTTCTCCGGTTCTGTCGGTAAGGTAGAACGCGGCTATTCTGATGCTGGTTTCCGCGATTGTCGTGCCATTCTGTTCTTCGGGTATCCCTTCCATAGCAAAATACCTTTGGCTGTGCAACGTCATAACGGATTCAGTATTACGGTATCCACATTGAGAGGACATACTGGATTCCTCGCTTCATCACTCTGCTTCTTTTGGATTTACAGCCGAAGCGTACCTGAAACTTTGTGTCTGCGGACGGATGCTGTCCTTTGTCTGCGAACCTCGCTCACTTGTTTATTCACCAATCCATATCGTTACAGCTTTTGGTCGTGTTATTCCTCATTTTTCCGTTGCAAAGTTAGTATGCAGCCGGGTACGGCTGAAAGCCTTGGTCAATGGTGTAGCTTCACAAATCTTCCTTTATCGGGCCGGAGGTTTTGACGGCTTACGCTGACAAAAATAAAGAGTATTTGATTGCTAACCTTGTCGCAACCCTGTAACTGCACTCACTTATATTGGCAGCGTAAAAATAATTTAATTAACAACTTAAAGCATTGTAACATGAAACAGATTGAGAACAATTTCGCAGTATTAGGATTCGTAGGTAAGGACGCAGAAATCCGTCAGTTCGCAAACGCAAGCGTGGCACGCTTCTCATTGGCAGTAAGCCGTCAGGAGAAGAGTGGCGAGGAAACAAAACGTGTGTCCGCTTTCATCAACGTGGAAGCCTGGCGCAACAACGCCAACACCGATTCGCTTGCCCAAATCACCAAGGGTACCCTGCTCACAGTGGAGGGCTACTTCAAACCCGAAGAATGGATTGACAAGGACGGCGTGAAACACAACCGCATCGTCATGGTCGCTAACAAGTTCTACCAGACACCCGACAAGGAGGAAACTCCTGCGGAGTCGGAAAAGAAAACGAAAAAAGGCAAGAAATAACTCCTGCCTCGTTCCGACAAACAAAGCGGCTTCGGTCGCTTTGTTTTTTGCTCGTATGTTTACCTGTTATACATCTATGGGTTGCCCATTATAAGTTTTCACCCATCCCGTAAACGGCTTCTTCTATTTTTCTTCGAGAGACTTGCTCAGCTGCGCAATGTTGCACGTTGCTCCTCTTTCGCAAGACACTCTGCCGAAATCGCCCGATACAAAAAGATTTGCCAACCGCTCCAAGACTTCGTTTTCTCCCGGTAGGCAAAAATTTTGTTATTTATCGGGCTTGCAGAAGAAACTCGTTTACTGCCCACCCGAATATGGTTGGAAGATTTATGACAAGAGGGAAAATGTAATTGCTTATCAGTCCCCTCTCGCTACCGACACTGTAGGACCGGCATCGGTTGAGAGCTTTTCCAAGACTTGTTATCTGTCTCTTCGGTAGTCGCTTTTACCCCATCCAACGAGAAGAGCCTCTACTATTTTAATGAATACCCAGAAAGCCAATAATACAATAATTGTTTCTCCCATACTGCTGTCATCTTTTTGTTCTTACTGCCTGTAAAGGTACGAAAAAATCACGAGAAAAACAAATGCATTTAGTTAAATATCAACAGAATAGACAATTTATTCTATCTCTTAATGCTGCTATGCAATACCAAACAATTCAATCTCAAATATCAAGGTTGAACCACCGGGGATGCCTGGTTGCGAGAACTTGCCATATCCCATTTCTGCCGGAATGTATATCTCCCATTTATCGCCTATACACATCTGTTGCATGGCTACAATCCAACCCTCAATCAGTTCGTTCAAACGGAAGGCAATCGGAGTGCCACCCCGGCTGCTGTCAAATTTCTTTCCGTTTATAGTCCACCCGGTATAGTGGGCGGTGACGATACTGCGTGGTGTAGGATGCTTGCCATCGTTCTTTCCCCCACTGATGACCTTGTAATAGATACCTTTCGGGAGTGGCTTTACTCCCTCTTCTTTGGCTTTCGCTTCCAGCCATTCCTTATTGGCTTGTATGTATTCTTTTTTGCTCATTTTATTTCGGATTTTCTAATTTGTATATGATGTGTGGCATTTCTTTACCCCGGTAAACGACAGTATGGCTGCCACAAGATTCCATACCCAGTCGTTTTGCCACTCGGATGGAAGCCTTGTTTTCCGGACGGATGCTACAATAAACAGCCGGCAATCCTAAGTTGTTAAAAGCATAGGCTATAAGAGATTCTGCGGCTTCTGTTGCATAACCGTTGTGCCAATATGTGTTGTTAAATATGTAGCCGATTTCAACGATTGTATTTTCGTTCATTGTTGTCGTCATAAGTCCAGCCTGACCTATCAGCAAACCGCTCTCCTTTAACACTACGGCAAAATATCCGATGCCGTCTTTTGTATATCGTGTAAGCTGTCGCTCTATCCAGGATCGTACATCATCTTCACTGAAGCCATGTTCCCAAGCGTACATAACTTCCGGCTTGCCCATTATTGCTATCAAAGTCTCAAAGTCGTCATGGGTGAGTTTGCGGATAGCCAGCCGTTCGGTTTCTTGTATGTTTTCTCGTTTGTTCATCGGATAAAAGTTGTTGCGATTACAATTCTCTCAACAGATGTTTGACGGCTGAGACAGGATGATAAAAAAGCATTCTCGGACCGGACCATCGCATAACCATTTTTATCCGCTTTTTCATATCCGGGCGATAACAATGTACAGGACACTTTTTACAAGTTGGCTTGTCGTTTCCGAATTTGCAATGGTTAAGTCTGTCCCTTGCGTATGTCAACAACTCGTGGCAAGCCGGACATAGGCTTGCATTGCCTTCCTTTTTTCGGCAGTATAAAAAAATCATTTGTTCTACTACCTTCTTCTCCTCTTCAATATGACTGTTCTTCAGCATTCTACAATGGAGCAAGATTCTGAACAATAAATTAGGTTGGCAAGGGTAATGAACCTGTCAACAATAAGTTCTTTCCTTTCGTAATCTGATATAACCCATTCAGAGGAATTGTATTCATAGTTGTGAAAGCCCTTGTTGCTTTGAAGAACCAACTGTTTGAGTGCATTGAAAATATTGGGACACGAATTGATGTTTTCTGTTAAACCACATACTCCCCAATATGGTTCTTTATTATCGTCATACGAAACTAAACATCTAAAATCACGATTTCTATATTTGAAATTGAAACCAAACTCAATGTCATCTTCCATTGTCAATACAATTTTATGTGAGAGTGTATCGGAACATTGGTTATACCATTTTTGTATATCACAGATATTGCTTTGTTTAGTGTAATCGTCGAGCAAAGAAGACAGTCTTTCTCTTATCTTGTCTATGTTGTTGAGTTGATCTTCAATTATTTTGATACTATCTTCAAACGGTAGAGAATCCAATCCAAGAGCATCAACCAGTGCTTTATCCAATTTATTATTCATCTTATTGAGGTTATACTTGTTTTCTAAATATGTTTTATAAGACAGCAATGTACTTTTAAGGAATGGCTGTTTGTAGAAATCTATTTCTTTATACACAAATTCAATCCATGGGGTTATATCGTCCCTGTAATTTTTATAAATCATTCTATCGCCCAAAAGTTGGCGAACTTCAGTCGGCAATGAGTTTTCGGATGGGTAGATATTTGTTTCTCCTCCTAAATACAAGACATATATCTGGCTGTCTGGATATGTTTGCTGAGCTATTTTGACGTAATTTGCAATCTGGCTCGGCTGCTCTGGGGCATTGTTGACCTTGTTCTCTATAATCAAAAAGAAATTGTCACTTTTCAGTGTAAGGTCTATCCTGTGTCTATCCGGATAAGGAATTTGAATGCTTTCAAAGGTGCAATTAACATCAGGCAAGAAATATTCTACAAATCTCTTTTGCATACTTTTATCATGCAGAATCCTATAAAGTATTCTACTGTGTGCCGTTTCTTTAAGTCTTTCCGAACGCAGAGCATCATCCAGCAAATCTATCATAAAGGGAGAATCTGATAATTCTTTCTTATAAGACGCTGAAATTTTCTGACAAACACAAAGGGTTTCATCTAAACCTTGTTCTATTGTGTCAGAAAAACGTAGGATTGAAATGTCTATGTTACTCATTGATGTTGATGTCTTTTGCTTTTCGTTTCCCAAGCGGACCGCTGAACTTGCCTCGATTGAGTGAAACGCCGTATTTATTGAGGATGCGGAACACCGAACTGCGGCTGTTGAATCCGCTCACTTTCCAGATGTCATCAATGGAATGCCCGTTATTGTACATCGCCACGATAGTCTTTTCACGTTCCGCCCTGCTGATGTTTTTCTCTTTGGTCGGCTGGTTGATATTCTGTTTCAGATGGATGATGTGGGCTGAAGCCTTGCGCAGCATGGCACATTCCTCCGGCAAAGAACCGAACATTTCCAGTACATCGGAGGCTTTGGTTTCCGGAAACAAATCCCCACGGCTGTCAATCTTGTCGTGAATGGAGACAATCCGAACCACCTTTACCCGGCAGAACTCGATGAATGTCGCCAGCTCACGGGAGCCACGCAGGGCATTGCTGAATTTTGAGACAACCAACTCGTCCCCACGTTCCAGACTTGCCATCAGCTGTTTCCATTGAGGGCGCAGTTTCTCGTGTCCGTTCTCTTCCTCTATCACTTGTACACAGCCGTATTGCTCCATCCACTTCTTGTCAGTGTCGAAGCCGTCATAACCGGCTGCCTTGAATATGTAACCTACTTTTGCCATACTGATGTTCAATGCTAAATGATACCAACTGCAAAGGTACAAAGTTTAATCTGAATAAAATCATACTTACGAAAATAATTTGCAATAATTATACTCTGTATTTTCATTTGTTTTGCTCTTGTTTGTTTTGCCCGTCATACTCGTAAGTATGAAAAAGAAAGTATATTAAAGTTTGATTATTAAGTATTATTATACGAACTTTTATACTTACCTTTGCAGCCATAAATCAATAATAATTGTATGTGCAAAGGCTTATTCAAAGTGAAATCAGAGAGAAAAATCAAGGGCATCGATGTAATATCATACTTTAAACAGCAATCCGTTCTTGCCAAAGGTGTTGCCGTATGTTTTGCCATCTTCACATTGGCATCGTGCGGAAAAAACACAGATGACAGTATGTTTCAGGCAAGTGAAAGTGCTGTCAATGCTTACAGAACCTATTTGTCCGATATGCGTAGTATGGAAACCCTTTCGACCGAACATTTGATAGAGGCTATCAATGGTTGGCAGGCACTTCGGGATTCAGTCTTTGTCCGTATCGCCAAAGACACGGTAGACCATATCCACGCAAAGTATGAAACCACCATACAAATGTTGCACGATTCCTTACAAACGGAGTTCATACGCCTGGCTAATTCAACCTCAAAAACATTCAAGGATGTATTGCTCATCAAGGAACGGACTTCCCCATACAGGCAGGATTCGGAACTGTCACAAGCGGTTGCGGCAGCAGAACCGTTCTTCGACTCGTTGGATTCGATACCACTTTACCGAAAAACGGCAAAGAATACCGTATCTGCCTATAAGACCTTTCTTGCCCAGACTCTAAAATCCGGAATAAACAGCAAAGATGAGCTGCTTGACTTTATAAGAGAAGAAGACAGGCTGTTCCGTTCATTCCTTGCCCATCTTCCGGAACTTGCGGATGCCGACCTTTCTGCCATTACAGGTGGCACGGAGCAATGTTGCCTTTCGGTGTTCCAGTCGGCAGAGAACGGCAAGTTCTCTTACCGGGATGCCCTGATATATTTCGCCAAACGTACCGACCGAAGAATTGTCCTCAATGCGTTGGCTTGCAGGAATGACATCCACCAAAACAAGGTCAAGACGGATGCAAAGGCACGTGCGTATGTGTGGATGCTGTTGCAACTCTACATTGCATTGGACGATTTCAGTATGGCCGTGCTGTCCAATAAGGAAAGGGTGTCATTGCATGGTGTGGCAGAACAGATGCCCTCTATGATGACCGGACTAAACAAGATTATCGGTACTGACAATGACCAATGGCAGGTATTGCCCGGAGTACTGATTAAGATAATGCTCACATCCATTTGACGAACCAGAAACAAATAAACGCAACAGTTATGCTACAACTTTTTTACGATGACTTCCTCTCCTTTGTGCCGCTCCAGCTTCCGCAATTGCTGGATGTAACCACAATGGAACAGCCGCGGTTCTATGACGATTACGTCCTTCTTTCGTTTCCGCTTGCCGACCCATACGATCTGGAAGAAGTGATGGATATCTTCGAGGACGACATGGAGCTGATAACCCTTTATCATCATATTCCTTCAAGCTCAACGACATTCGGCAGCAGTACCTGTGCATATTCCAATCCGGCTTTCGAACAGATGTTCAAGATGAATGCCAGGATAACGGATACCGGCAAGGCTGACCGCATTGATGTGACTATCTATGACTCCCTAGAGTTCATGTGTTCAGACCTCTGTCTTGACCTGAAACTCCATGAACAGTGCGGTTACTTCAAATATCGCAAGAACAAGGAAGAACTGCTTGCGGAGTTTATATGAGACGGACGATATACCTGCAAATGCTTTACCTTATAGATATGCACAAGAGTTGGATTGCCTTGGATGGCAGTCGCAGTTATGTGCCACGTATCATCTTCAAGCGTGGCAGGGTACTTCTATGTACATTCCGCACCATTCGTCTTCGGGCAATCTATAAACACAATGGCTATGAGCGCGGCACGAAATGGAGCATATCCGAATACGAACTGGACAGGGCGCTGGCAGTGTATCGCAAGCGGAATCCCGAAGTCAAAGCCCGCCTGAAAAAGGGAGCCTCCTATCTGGAAGCCAAAGATGTCAATGCCATTGTGGAGCTTGCCACATACGGCTTGCTCAAACTGGAACTGTCAGAATTTCCATTATACAAACAACGTTGATTATACAATACCCATTCATTATGATTTGGATTATCATTGAAGTTCTTTTCCCGGCATTGCTCATCGCACTGCCCTTGTCATTGTACAGAAGCAACCGTCCTTTTATGGTAAAGTTCTATTTAAGGATGACGGCAAGCGAGAACGCACGCAAACTCTATGTGCGCTGTATGCTCATACTTATTCTCCTGTATCACTACATCTATGCAGGCGGACATTTCGGAGAATGGGGCATTTTAGTATCTACCATCCTGTGTGCCATTCTGTTCTCGTTCAAACGTGCGGACAAATGGCTGGCCGGACTTCACGAAGAACAGAAGCGTTTCTTTCTAGCGGCACTGCTCGCATTGGCACTTTGTGCAGTACCGCATCTGCACACCACAGCCGTTACGCTTGGCTTTCTTCTTTTGGCTGCTATGTTTTATCCGTCACGATACGTGCTGTCCAGATGGCAAATCGAAATGGCACGCAAGTATTTGATTTTACATCCAGAAGAATTGTCCGACTACTACTATTAGCATCATCACGCAATGCTGCCATGATAAGTGGATAGTGGCAGAGAGATCAAATCCACAGATAGTCAAATTAAAAATCAACAGAAATGACGAAAGACAAGAATAGATGCGCCAATCAGATATTGGCAGATATGGAACTCTTCGACTACCTCAAAGAGAAAGTCGGAGAAAGAAAGACGAAGACCGGTGCCTACCACGACCTGTTGGAAAAGTGTGTGGCAGGATTTGTAGTCCCTTTCCTGAAGAATCACGAATACGTGTTGCAGGCTGACCAATGCCATGTGACCATTTCCGACCTTGCATCGGAATGGCATTGGCACAGAGCTACCGTCAGGACATTCCTCGACAAGTTGGAGGATATGGGGCATATACATCGTACACGCTTTGCCAAGAGTGTGGTCATTACAATGGTGTTCAACAAAACCGGCATTGGCAATTCTACTACCACTTATAATGGTCAAGCGGAGATTCGACCTGCCGATGAGTTTGATGCCGCTCTATCCAAATGGATAACCGGCAATTTGACAGACTCACAGATGGGTGATATATGTGAAAAATATCACGCAAGCCGGTTGAAAGAGATTGCCGACAATTCTCCTGCTGGTGGCTCTGGAAGCCAAACGTCTTCAAAAGATAAATCAGCAGATGAACTTACCCGGATATTGGTTCAGCGCATAGCCGTTGCCGGACTGAAGAGGGCCATACGAAACTCACGCTTCGACAACCCGACCGCTTTTATCGATTTCTTCCACTTCGAGCTGGGGGATGACTGGTCTTCTCTTTTGGCGGCATCCAAGATGACCGCCAAGATAATCCTCGACGGCGAAAGTGAGGTGACGGGTGCAAGTTCCGATGAGATAGAGATTCTTGCCACGCTCAAAGAACCGTTCAAGGCTCTATGGGCGAAGTGCCGGGAAGACGATTCGGACCTTTTATAGGCTTTACAACAGTTGTTGTAAGTCTCTACCAGATTGTATAACCACGGACAACCGTGATACCCTACGCTTATAGGCTTGCCATTCCAAGCGTGCAGCAGTGCTTGCACGGTGACCAAACAGAGGGAAGCTGGGGTAACTCAATACCCCACACGACTACGGTCGGTGGGAGCGGTGCCCAAACAAGCAGCAAGCTGGGGCAAACAGGTTGTCCATAAAAACAAAGTATATGGAAGGAAAATCATGGCAAGTGATGCACATGAATGTGATGAAAGGCTTCAGTGCCGCACAAAGCAACGAACATCAGCGCAACTGGACCGAACGGGGCTGGGACTTCGCCCTGGAAAAAGGAAGGTATGACCGTCAAAGGGAACGCCTGAATTTTGAGGTTGTCAAGGGCGGCAAGATTCAAGAAATAGACAAGAGGCAGTCCATTCCGGAACGGATGGCTGAAAGCCTTTTGCAACGTGGCATAAAAGATCCGAATGAGGATCTGGCCGAGCCGAAATACCGGACTGTCGTGGATTTTATTCTGAGCGGTTCACAGACTACGATACGGCAACTGGCATTTGGGAATCAGGACGTGGTGTATGAACCCGGCAATATTTTGGAAAATGCCACGCTCAAAAGAATGCCCGAAATAGAACAATGGGCAAAGGATATGTACCGGTTTATGAGTGAGCGTTTCGGTGAGGAGAACATCATCGGCTGTTATGTACATCTTGACGAACTATCTCCACACATGCACCTTACCTTATTGCCAATCCAAGACGGTAAGTTTGCGTTCAAGAAGATGTTTGCAGGAAAGGACAAGCTGGAGTTCTCGGCAAGAACGAAGAAGTTGCATGACGAACTTGCGGAAGTGAACAGGAAGTGGAATCTGAAAAGAGGCAGGAATGTGTCCGAGACCGGCGCAAAACACCGCACCACCGAAGAGTACCGCCGACACCTTTCGGAAGAATGTACCAATATCGAAGAACAAGTTGTCCAACACAAAAAAGCACTGTCCGACCTAAAAGCGGAAATCAGTCTGGCAGAACGCAGGGTGAAAGGCTTGACCTCAATGGTGGACAACCTCAGAAAGGCGAAAGCGGAAAAGGAATACCAGTTGTCGGCATTGGAGCGCACACTTCAATCCCATCAGGGAGATACGACTGCCATTATAGCAGAGAGGGATCGGTTGGAAAAGGAACTGGCTTCTATCCAAACGAAACTGGAAGACAAGCAGGATAAGCTACGGACGGCTGACCAACAGCTTGAAGCCCTTAAAAGGGACATGGATGCCATTGGCGAGCGCACGGAGGAGTTGAAAAGCGAAGCCTATAAGTACAGCCGTGAAATCCATTCCAACGTGGATGTGCTGCTCAAAGATGTAATGTTGGAAACATTGGTCAGGGAGCACTCGGCACGATTGGGAGAAATGGGACTTTCCGAACAGTCCCGATTTGACGGTTCATTACTGCAAAGCCTGACGGAGCAAGAATCGGAAGTGATGCACTGCGCCACGCTTCTGTTTCTCGGAATGGTCAATGATGCCACTACTTTTGCCGAAACACATGGCGGTGGTGGAAGCTCCAGTGACCTCAAATGGGGACGGGACGATGACGAGGACAACCGGGCCTGGGCAAGGCGGTGTATGATGATGGCAAGCAAGATGATGCGCCCGTCTTCCGGCAAAAAACAGAAACGATAATCGGCAGGAGGTAGTTTCCTGCATCGGATGTGAAATCTATAATAACAGAAAACGTATGAGAAATAAAATAGTATTTGTAATGGCAATGGCAGGAATGTGCTGCACACTGCAAGCGAAGGCGAATGTACAACCTGTCCCACAGGATAGTGTACACTATGAATCCTATATGGAGAAGGAGTTGATGTTTCAAACCGCAGAGCCGACTTACCACAAGGGAGTGCTGGTAACTTCACCATGGAACGGCAACTGGTTTGTCAGTCTGCAAGGTGGTGCAAGTGCTTTCATCGGCAGACCGATTGGCTGTGCTGATTTGTTTGACCGGGTACAACCATCGTTATCCGCATCAGTCGGCAAATGGTTCACTCCACAGATCGGGGCAAGAATCGGGTATGGAGGTTGGCGGTTCAAGGACTGCAACCTTACTGTCAATGACTATCATCATTTCCACGCCGACCTGATGTATAATGTCCTTGGCGGACTGTATGCAAAGAAAGGAAATCCACGTTGGGGCATTGTTCCATACGTTGGTCTTGGAATGATGTATAATCCTCAGAACGGTCAGAAACCATTTGCCATTTCGTATGGCGTACAAGGGCAATACCGCATCTGTAAACGGCTGGCGGCATTGCTGGAGATTGGCAATGTTTCCACTTTCCAGAACTTTGACGGATATGGGGAAGCCAACCGCTTCGGGGACAATATGCTCTCCGTTTCCGCCGGACTGTCTTTCACGATTGGAAAGGTCGGATGGAAACGAACCGTTGATGCGACTCCTTATATTCGGCAAAACGAGTGGTTAGTGGAATATGCTTCGGAGTTGTCGGAAAGCAATCGCAGGTACATTGGACAACACGACAGGGATATGCGTACCTTGAATGAACTGAAGAAAATTTTGGAGATTGAAGGATTGCTTGAAAAGTACAGCCGGCTGTTTGAAGACCGTGAAAATTTAAGCAGTGGTTATCCTAAAAATGATTACAGCGGACTGAACTCGCTCAGGGCAAGATTGAAGAACAGACGTTGGGATGGCAAGTCGCCTTTATCCAATGACAGCCTTGCGGTTTGTTCCGGAATTGCCAATGTGAATGTAGATGATAGTGGAAATTCAAATGAAGTCCAATCGGACTATCTTGCCAAAGCTCAGGAATTGACAAATATGGGCGGAGACAGCATTGCCACTTATAACCACTCGGATTATCTGTCCTTTATAAACTCCGGCAACGAGTGCATCGGTTCTCCCGTTTATTTCTTCTTTGAACTCGGCACAGCGAAGTTGACAGACAAGTCACAGTCGGTCAATCTTGATGAACTGGCACGTGTCGCAAAGAAATACGGATTGTCGGTTACTGTTGTAGGTGCGGCTGATGCTGCCACAGGGACTGCCGATGTAAACGACAGGTTAAGCATGTCGAGAGCCGATTATATTGCCACAGAATTGGTTAAGCGAGGATTGGCAGTTGATGTGATTACCAAGGTCGGCAAGGGAGGAATCTCAGATTACAATCCTACCGAAGCCAATCGGCATACCAAGGTGCTGCTCTATATGAAATAGATTGTTTGCAGTTGTTTTGAGATTAAACATTGGGAGAGCCCGTCCGTGATGGATCGGCTCTCCTTGCTTTTATTTTTACTATTTGAAGTCGCTTATGATTCAAGTGTCTTGGCAAATTTTTGCAATTCCTTATAAATCTCATCACGAACTCTTCTGAACTCTGTCAATAGTTCTTCAGGCGAACCTGTGAAGGCATCAGGATCGTCAAAGCCGATATGAAGCCGATTGGCAACAGTACCATTAAATACAGGGCAGTTCTCTCGTGCCCCTCCGCATACGGTTATCACATAATTCCAAGTCTGATTCAGATATTGATCAACTGATTTTGGATAATGCTGGCTGATGTCAATACCTATTTCGCTCATAACTTGAATTGCCAAAGGATGAACCTCTGTGGCAGGACGCACTCCCGCAGAATGGACTTCAATAGAGGGGCATAAGTATTTCAAGATGCCATGTGCCATCTGACTGCGGCATCTGTTTCCTGTACAAAGTATGAGTATTCTCATTGTTGCTGATTGTGATTTAATGGATGAAACGGACAGCGATGACCGATACATTGATTATTTTGACTTGATCTGCTACAGATAATGGAATCCGTTTCCATAGAAACGCCATATAATTCTGCCACATACTTGACAGCAGTCTGGATTGCCAGATAGGAATTTCTTTTGCAACAACGTGGACCGCCAATTTCTCCGATACTTAACAATGACTTGCCTGTCATCATATTGGCTTGCCCCCACGGTTCATTGCTCAATGGTGTCGCTCCGGAAATGATGGATATGAACATTCCGCTGCTTATAGCGGCCCCGCAACTTCCCCAAAATCCGCAAGCTCCTCCCGGAACTTTGCGTCCTCTTGCCGCCATCTCTTTCAATGCGGGTAACAAATCAATTTTTCCACCTGCGTTATGATAAGCGGTCAGCAGGGCAGTCCCTACAAGCGTATGGTGTTCCGGCCCATGCGTGTGGCAAAACGGCATATCCATCATCCGCTCTAAAATCTCTATCGGATTGCGTGACGTTTCCTTCAGGCAATATCCTATAACAGAATCCAAGCCCCTGGTATGGCACTCGTCACAAATATAGTGACCATTCACACAGCGGGTTTTGCTCATTTCCTGTCGATGACAAAACTCACATTCCATGAGGATTTCAGTTTCCAAGTACTCCAATGGAGCCTGGCATATCAAACATTCTTCTTTCATCGTTTTCTACATTTAGACTTTGTTTGTAAAATCTCAATTAAACTCAATAAATTTTCCTGGATCAAATGTCAAGTGTTCGTTATGGAACACATAGCCTAATTGATTGGTCACACACTTGGTGTTACCTATGATTCTGTCAATATTCCGATGCGAATGTCCGTAAATCCAGTATTCAATTGGACTAACTGCAATGTAATCGCCAAGTTCAACAGTAAATGCTCCATTATATATGCTTCCTTTGAACTCTGGCGAAAGCATCTCAAATGAAGGAACGTGATGACTGGCAACTAAAATATGCTGAGCCGAGCTGTTGCTGACGCTTTCTTTCAAGAATTGTACGCATCTATTATGTTCTTCATTAAATCGAAGCCATGTCAGAGGATTATTTCCATTTGATTTTATACGTCTAAAATCTGAAATAGCCAATTCTGTTTGAAAGGCATCCTGTTGCTTGATATGAGACCACAATGTGGTGGCAATTAGTTCTGTATCATTTGACAGTTTAACAACCTTGTTGTAATAACACAAAACATTAGTCCGTATTTCCATGCTCCATCCGTTGTACAAATTATCTATTTCGTACATCTTGTAGAACTCATGATTACCTGGTATGACAATAACCATTTCGTAATTATCCGCAGCCCAATCCCAAAAAGGATGCTTGCTGTAATTCTCATCCCCGATATAACCAATATCCCCGGCCAACACCAACACATCGCCATTCACTAGTAAAGGATGGTGTTTTATGAAACTTCCATTTTCGGCAAACTCCAAATGTAGATCTGAAGCATATTGAATTTTAATCATGAATAAAGAAGCTAAGTTCTAATTGTCTCAATACTTGTTCTCCCGTGATATTATGCAAACCGGCAGATTTGAAGAAGTCACTATTGGGTAATTCTGATTTTACCATTTCGCAAAAACGTTTGACATCGTCAAGCAAAGTCTGTGGAACTTCAAATCTATCGGCAGGCGCAAGCATTGCAGCTAATCTGAAAACATCTTTCTTGTGTTTAGCTATATGTTTGCTGTCCTCCTGTTCTCCTTTCGCTTTTCGGTCACTCATTTCTAAAAATGCTTTACACTTCAAACAGATAAGGCTTTCTATGTTGGCTATATGAACACCGTCTTGCAACAAACTATGTGTGATGGTGAAGTGATAATAGTCATCATCCATGAGTATGGCCGATAAACTTGATAAATCATCTGTAACAGGTATCGGGGTAAGATGAGCATCCTCAGGGAAATTCAACAGTCCGAGATTCCTGGAAAACAGCTCTACTTGATAAGGGAAGTCTGTATTGGTTGGTTTCATAAAACGATAATACTCGTGGCGACGGGTTGCATCGTCATTTGTACCTTTGTTTCGTTGTTCATACCCGGCAGCCTTTACAAACTCCCAAAAGTGTGATACGAAATCAGACGAAAGGGCTTCTACGACAAGAATAATATCTATGTCTTTTGTCGCACGTGGAGTTTGTGCATAATTCTCTTCATGAATTTCACAAGCGGTTCCACCGATAATCACATAGGCGTTTTCAAAATTCCTAAAAAATTCCTTGAATTTGTCTATACCTCTTACCATTTTATGTCATTGATTAAGTTTTCCAATTCTATTTGTATTCTCTCGTCATCGTTGTTTTTTAAAGACAGGTAAAGCGAAAGTTTGTCCACGTAATGACCTCTTGTCAAGAAAAATGGAGAATATCGCCATATTTCTATCTTGTTTTCACCAAAATGATTATTGGTTGTAATATTCTTCTTTTTCAATTCTTCTCTTGTCAAAGCATAGCAGTGCGATTTTTCACTGTTGATCATCGTGTATTCTGATAAGGCATTGATGCCTGATTCCATTGCCTGTTCTATGGTATCATCCGTATATACTACTTTTTCTACTGGAGAATTGAATAATGGGAAAGCGGTTTCCCACAACTCTTTGTTGGAATAGAAGAACCTGATTTCCTTGGTCTTTTTACCTTCTAAAGTTATTAAACTATTTTCCTTTAACCATCGTAGTGCCCTATTGACAGTTGCATAGGAAACGTCAAACAATGCCTCTATATCTACAGATTCCATTCTATCTAAAGAACTTACTAGTATATGATATAGTAAAATACATTGGGCTAATGCCGGCATTGTTTCCTTAATGTCAGCATTTATTGTTTTCGTTTTTTTTAGGTCTATCAATAAGGAAGGAATAAACATTTGTTTTTGTGGAATTATAAAGTTTATTCTCTGTTCAATAAATCTTTTGACATTATAAGGTATAATCTTTTCTATGACCAAAACTGCAAGACACCCGGATTTGTTTTCTAACAAGGTCAATGCTTTTTTCGTTTGTACAGGAGTATGTTGATAGTCATCAGATGCGAATGCGAAAATGATTTCTTTTCCAAACAATATTCCTTTGTATAATGTATAGCATTGTGTAATGGACATAGGAATAACTCCCGATAAATCTTTGTCTATTGGGACGAGACACACATCTTCATTTGACATAAAATGGATGTACTCACTTGTGTTTTTTATAAAATCTTTATTATTGCACATAATCACATTTGTATGATTTTGTGCAAAGATAATGATTTTATTCTATATAACAATGGTATAGGATAAGAATCTTAGGCTTGTAGATCAAATATTATAGAATATCTTTTTATTCTTTTCAAATTCCTCTTATACACGTTTGGTATTCATTACATCTTGAGAACTCCTCGGCTCACTTGTCGGCTCTATTTTCCTTTGCAAAGGTACTGTGGCGAGGGAACGCCAAGTACCGTTTCTCCGATTGGCTCCACTAATGCCTTGTGGACTTGACGACAGCTTTCCGCAATTTCCGGCAGGCTGAAATTGGGTATTTCATCAACTCCTCTGGCATTTACTTGTCTTATCCCTCTTTTCTCACAGTCTCTGAATGCACGTAAAATTCAGATCCCGACAAGAAAGCGATAAAGGCTTCAAAATAAGGGAAAAGAAAAAAAAGTTCAACGATTAAAACAGACAGATTATGCACAGCAAGATTTTTCAAATCACGGAAGAGAGACCTCTAAAAGACAACATCCTGAACGACTGCACCCTTGAACAAGGAGACGGACACTATTATGACTATTGTTCGGAGATTGACGAGGAAGAGCGTAAATCCCACATCAACAATCTGATAAACAACATTCTGCCCAAAGGTATGTTTGAGCTTGTTTCAGATGATACAATCCGTTACAATGGCGGTGCGGACAAATGGAAAGAGGAATTTGTGGCAACCTTGCAAGAAAAGGCGAAAGCCGTTACCACAGAGAACTGCACTCTTTGGATTGGCGAGGTGTACCAACTTGAAAAGTACCTCAAAAATCCACTTGATACCGCCTACCAATTCTATATGGACGAGCAGTGTATAAACGGATCTGCCGAACAATCTTACGAGTTTCTGCGAGTGGTAAGCCAATTAGAGCCTGGAACATTGCTGTATATAGGTGGAGTGATTGACTATCATTTCTAATGCTATGAGAACACGAAGAATGACCAAAGAGCAGGGAGAACGCTGTAATATCAGCCGATTTCCCAACTTCCATAACACAGGCAGTGTCAAAGGAATGAAGCGATTGTATTATGGTAAACAGGCATTGTTGGTAAGGTGCGGAACATACATCTACAATGTTTCAAGTGAGCCAAGTATTTATTATCAAGCAAAATAACAGACGATATGAAAGGAACAGAACATTTCAAGCAGACCATAAAGGCATATTTGGACGAGAGAGTCAAGACGGATGAACTCTTTGCGGTGTCGTATGCCAAAGAGAACAAGAATTTGGACGATTGCATCACATTTGTACTCAACCAAGCAATGGCTATATGCAAAGAGGGCGGTTGTGGAATGACCGACAATGAGGTTTATTCTCTCTGTACCCACTATTATGATGAAGACAATATAGAGGTGGGTAAAGCCGTCAACTGCGGTGTGATAGTCAACCATAGGGTAGAACTTACTCCCGAAGAGCAAGCCGAAGCGAGGGAAAAGGCACTCAAAGCCTATCAAGACGAGGAACTGCGGAAGATACAACAGCGTAACAGCAGACCCAAGCCAACCCCGAAAGCAACGAAACAAGAAGTTACCCAACCATCACTATTTGATTTAGGACTATGAGAGCCAAGACGAGATTACAGCACAAGGTAGTAACCGCCAACGAGCAGTTACTGTCACTGACCGAGAAGCAGGAGTTATGGGCATTTCGCCATTGCTTAAATCATTATGCGTTCCGTACCAAAAGCGGTATGACCACCTGTATGGATTGCGGACACCAATGGGGCGAGACCAGAGAAAAGACCTGCCGTTGCCCTCACTGCGATACAAAGTTGGAGATACGCAACACCTTACAGCGTAAGTATAAAGACAAATCCTATTACTCCATACTGACAACCCAAGACGGCTTACAGGTGCAGAGGGTGTTTCTTTTGACGGCTCATTATCGCAAGGGCAAGAAAGCCGATTTTTACTCTATGGAGGTAGTCCGTTATTGGATTGATGATAACGGCAAGACGGAAGTGACGGCATTAAGGCGTACGCTCGGCTACTATATAGACAGCTTTGTCTTTGACAATCATATAGAACTGCGGCACGACAACAATGTTTACAGGCGGATTGCCGATTGCAAGATTTATCCTTATTATTCTGCCACAATCAAGTTAAGACGCAACGGACTAAGAGGTTCTTTGTCGGATATTGAGCCAACGAAGCTGATTGAAGCCTTGTTGCAGGACAGCAGAGCCGAAACGATGTTCAAGGCTGGGAGAAAGGTGGATTTGAACTATTTTCTGCAACACCCTATGTATTTTGATTTGTATTGGAACACTTATAAGATAGTAATGCGCAACAATTATCACATATCCGATATTTCTCTTTGGGTGGATTACATCCGCTTGCTTGAAAGGTGTGGCAAGGATATTCGCAATGCCCATTATGTCTGCCCATTGGATTTGAAAGCCGAGCACGACCGCTATCAAGAGAGGGTAAGGGTTATCCAAGAGCGAGAGAAACGTGAAGCCGAGCAGAAAAAGGCGCAGGAGAATGAGGAGAAGTTCAGAGAGTTGAAAGGCAAATTCTTCGGATTGTCATTCACTGACGGACTGATTGTGGTCAGCGTCTTGGAGAGCGTGGATGATTATTACAAAGAGGGGAATGCTTTACATCATTGTGTGGGACAATGCGAATACTACCTCAAAACCAAGTCTTTGGTTTTCTCTGCACGGATAGATGACAAACGCATTGAGACTGTTGAACTGTCGCTTGAAAATTTCAAAGTCCTGCAATCAAGAGGGCTTTGCAACCAAAACACAGAATACCACGACCGCATCATACAACTTGTACAGAAAAACAGATAAGCAGATAGTAGTAGCCGTTGCCACAATTCCGATATTCCTTGCTGAAGCCTGCCGCCATATCGCCATTGTCTCGTGGCTCACACCAAAGCGTTCCGTCATAACCGCCAAAATCAAAGCGGCAAGTGGAAAATTTCTCTTTGTTTTTCAGTGCCTCACGGAAGAGACGCATTGCTGTCGTTCCACAGTATTTTTCAATGGTGGCAAGTCCGATACATTTGCCGTCAATGCGTGTTCCTGTCATAATATGGTTCTCGTAAAGAGATTTATCCAAATCCGCATTTGCGATGTCACGAAGCCAGGCGTTTGTATGTGTGGCAAGTCGGGCAAGTTTCTGATATTTCAGAATGAGTTTCCTGTCCGTATTCTCGTCCTGTTCTTGTGAGGGATAGTATATTTGTTCGATGCTTGCCCAATCTGTAAACACATAGCCTTTTGTCCGCTTGCCGAGAGCGATAATGCCAATAACACCTCTGTCTCGGTTGATGAACAAGCGTCTGCGTTTTCTTGCAATCCGCACGTATAAAGACGGAGGATTGGTTTCGTTGCGAAGATAGCTCTCCGCCGGATGAATAGTTGTCATTTCCATATCTGTATCTATTTTTCAATGTTTATTTTACCTGCCCTTACCAGTGTACCATTGCGGTAAAGCATGATTTCTCCGGGCTTGAACCCCATTTCTCCGAAAGCTATGTATTTGATGTAATCCCGGTACTTCTCGCCTGAAAAGTTTTTACCGCACAAGTTGTTGAAAAACATGGGTATTGAAAACCCATCCTCTCCTGACAACACTGTTTTGCCGTTTTGTCTGATTTCGTCTAACATACCAATTTCCAATTTTCATCATCAATCGTAAGTTTGTTCATTTCCCAATCATACTCCACTTCCGGTGCATTGGCATAGGGGAAATTGATGGTGTAGCCGATTTGTCCGTAGGAACAATGAAGCGGTGTTACACATATTTCCCTACCAAAATAAAGGCTCGGTGTGCAGTATTTCCGCCAATTAAAGCGGTCTGCAAGGATATTCCTGCAAAGTCTTCTGTAATATGATTTGTCCGATAAAGTCATAATTATGTGTATTAAAGAAATTCCATTTCAAATGCTTGTAGCAATTCGTATATTTGTTCTTCGGCATCTTCCATATCCGCTACAATATCCTTGATGTGATAAGGTGCGCCATTCTTGCCGTGTCCGTCATCGCCTATCCACAAATAGGCTTCATAATCGGGGTCAAAACCCTCGTAATACTCTTTTACATTGGCTATGAGGGAATCAATATCCTCGCCCTGCATATCGGCATTGAAGAGAAAATCCTGTCCGTACTTGGTGTGACGTTGGAATCCAAACAATACACTTGATTGGCTTTTATTTTCAACACTCACACTCCAATCTTTTTCTTGGGCAATGTCGGTTATTCTCTGTATCTGTTCTTCGGTAGTCATCTCGTGAGGGTTTTGAAGTGGGGAAACTTTTTACATTTCCCCACACGTTGGCTTAATCCGTTACTTGAAAATAATACTCCTGCTTCTCGTCCGACCATTCAGAGGTCATTTCGTCCGCTTCTCTCCATAGCTTGTCATAGAGAATGGCTCTTTGGTTGTCTCTCTCGTGCCACTGCCATATCTTGTGATTGAGTACAAGGCAGAGTTCCGTCCAATACTTGTAGTTGTCTTTCCATTCGGACTTGGCTCGGCTGTATGTGTCAGCTATGGCTTTGTCTCCGAATTTATCGGCAATGGAGAAGTCCTGCCAAAAGGTGGTTATCGGCTCGTAACCGTTCAACTCTGTTATGTTCCATCTTGGGATAGCGATTTGAAGTGCTTTCATAATCGTTATTGTTTATGGTTTTCGTAATACTCTTCGGGCAAATGATAGAGGTCGTTCTCTGCCAAATGGTCTATGGCTTCCGCTGCCAGACGGCACGCCCATTCGTTACGCTGGTCATATCTTCCCTTGTGCCAGTTCTCCGCCAACTGCTCCATAAAGTAGAACATCAGCTTGGCTTTTTCGTTTACCAAATAGCGGTGGTCATCCGCCAATGCCTTGCCCACCTTTCGGGGTGAAGCCATTTTTCCGTTTACATAGTTTGAGAACTCGTCCGCAAAGCGTTTGTCGTTCTCCGATAATTGATTGTTGTACTCCATTTCTAATGAATTTTGATGTTGAACATTTTTTCTTTTCCCTCTGGTCGGTTCTTTTCCGTCTGAACCGCCTTGGAATTTTATGGATGCGGTAAACGGCTGTCGGTACTGCTTCATGCGACGGCTTTCCCGGCCAATTACTCTTTCACGGAAAGGAAGAATTTGCTGGGAATGCACTTCAAGCCGGAGAATCAAGCGCGACAGCAGACCTTTGCATCTGATAAAACCAAGAGCGGTGTGGACGGAAGATGAGCCACGGCGGTTATACCTCTATAAAAGGAAGATAGCTTGGGGAAAATATAAAGGTTGAGATATAAAAGGAAGCAGCTAACGCAGTTTAGGCAACTCATAAAAACGGGTATCGTGCTTTTGTGAAACCACGTAAGCACGACACTCATTGATAAGAGCTTATCAATGACGATTATGTGATAGGCTATGATATTGACTGACTGTATAGCTATAACAATCCAACCCGCAAGGAGAACAACCTCCCTACGGCTGAATTGAAATACGCAAACGTCTCATTATAGTCATCGGTGCATACCACCGCTATATTCCACCTCTTCCTCCTGATACTGTTCCATCTGACTTAATTCCGAATGGACGGATTGCAGGTTGGATTCGAGAGATTTGTCGTGGTCGTAGGGGAACTGATGGTCGGGAACAAGACCAGCATTGACCACCGTACCGACATCAAGCGTGTCGGTCTCCCTGTTATACCCGATATGGAGAATATCTCCGTTTGGCATTTCAAAGACGGGTATTCGCTGTTTCGTTATAGCCTGGAACTGTTCTGCCACCATATCCTTTGCCACCTCTTTGATGTCATCGCTTACCAGACGGGTTCCATATCTGGTAATATGGTCACGGATTTCCTGTTCCGAATATTTCAGCATCACCTCGTATGTGCCACCCACGCTGTTGTTATAGACCACGGCAAAATCCTTGTCTTCAATCAACAGGTCATCACCCTTGTTCTGGAGAGGAGAGGCAAAGGTATATTGCTCATTGATACCATTCCCGTCATAATACTCTTTGGCAGCTTGGAGCAATCCTTCATAATCACCCTTGTCCCGAAATTCGTCCAGCCGGGAAGTGTCATCGGTTGATTGCAGGTAGACAACGGAAGAATAGAAAATCTTTTCGCCGGATGCAGGTTGTTCAACTTTCACTTCCTGCTTGTTTTCCTGCTCTTCCTTTTTCCTCTTTTCCAATTCTTCCGCAATCTTATCCACGTTTTGCGTAACCAACGAAGTCGCCTTTTTCACATCCAAGAGCGTGGTCTTGATAAATTGCGGAGACTCTTTCAGTTGCTCCAGCCACGATTTCAGATAGGCGCAGCTCTCTTCTTTCAGAGCCTTGCTCATACCGTAACGCTGTGCCACCAATGCGCTGCCTAATTCAGCCACTAATTCCTCACGGGCGTATTCGTCCGAGCCGAAAGCGGTGGGCTTGATGCGGTCAAGCTGCCCCTCGATACCTGTGCTGTGGGTCATTTCATGCCAAAGCGTGCCGTAGTACGATTCCCCGTCCTTGAACTGTGCCTTTTCAGGAACCACAATCTCGTTTTTGGTAATGGAGAAGTAGGCTTTGTCCTGGTGCATAGGCTTGATGGGACAAATCCAGCGATTATCACGGATCATCACATCCATCGGTTCAAAAGACATCTTCTCGCTCTCGTCCAATTTTACGGCATCCCCATTCGCCAGCTTGTTCCAAAGCTCCGGACGGGCTTCCTGAAGATTGGTCTGGGACACGTTAAAGACCCGAAAGACCTGCATCTTCGGATATACGTTGTACATCTTCTTCTCTTCGTCGGAGAGCCTTTTATAATCGTCATACTTTATTTTCTCCTTGGTTTCCTTATGGATGCAGGTAAAGGTGGTAAGCATGACCGGGAATGATTTTTCACCACGGTTGACGGCAACCCTCAGCAGTTCCGCACCCTCTTTAGCCTGCTTTTCAGTCGGCTTGTTCAACCGTTGCACACAGTCAAAGGTGCAGAAACGAGGAATCTTATATCCGTTCTTCTCGCAGTGGAGAAGCAACATCAGGGCGTTCATCCCATTGTACTCACGCCCGGACAGGTTCTTCGGCCACCCCAAACTTCCCTCGGTAATCCACGGCTTCGACCAGTCCTTGCTGATGGTCTCGATACGCTCGATCATCATTTCCGCAAAAAGGTCAAGAGCCTTGTCTTCTGCGGAAGGGCCATCGTTGTTATATTTCTTGTAACCGGCCATACCTGTCAGTTATTGGGGTTATACGGAGGCTTGACATACGCCGACATCTCGGCAATCTTGCAGGAAAGGTTCAGCTTGTCGTTATAGACGGACAGCTCCATGTCGCCTTTGACCTCGATGCCTGTCTGGGGTTGCAGCCACTCTTCACGTTTGCAGTCAAAGCCAAAGAACCGTACCCACAGGTATTCGAAGCCGTCATTGACTTTCTCTGCGGAAAAGCCTGAGAACTGTAAAAAGTCCTTGCCTTTCTTATCGGTCTTCTCTTCAATGTTTTTTCCCGTCTTTCCCCGGAAGTGCATTTCCCCCTTGATGGAATCTTCATTGGAAGCCGAAAGAGTGACCTCCGAAGCTGACAGATTGAAATAGAGGTTGTCCCCACGTTTCTTGAAAGTCAGCGTGCCCGACACATTTACCCGTTGTCCCAAGGCACAATTCTTCAGTTCGTTATCCTCACCATCTTTGGCGACGGAGATTTCCAAGGTCTTGTTGATGCCGCTTTTGGCAGGAACCACACAATTTACGGCAAAAGCCGTGAACACTTTATTCTCGCTGTTGGTGCGGACGGTAGCCACACGGCAGATTGTACCGCACACTGTTACATTACACTTTATCATATTGCTTGTAGTTTTATTTTACCAAGACCATTTGACCGGAATATCCTGTTAAATGTGAACCACTTGCCTGTGCAACCGTCTTAGTCGGGCGCACGGATTTTAATCCAGGCTATCCCGATGGCGATGACGACCTGCACCCCTATGATCACGAGTGTCGCCACCAAGCCGAACAGCTTGTAGCATACGAGGGTGTGCAGTGCTGCCATGGACAACCCGACAAACAACAATCCTATTTCCATCATCACGCGTTTCATTATCTCTTGATTTGTTCCTCCCGGCCCTGTTGTTCCGACATTCCCTGCTCGAAGTTCTGCGAAGCCTGTTGCGACAGCACCAGTGCATTGACCATCCCGGCCACACGCATACGCTTGCTTTCTTCCGAGAGTCCCGGACTGTTCAGCGTGGCAGACAGGCGGCTCAGTTCATTGGCACTCAACTCCCGTGAAAATTGGATGAAGCCGTTGTCTGCCTGCAATACGGCTTTGTTGTTCTCTCCAACCACGAGAGCGCAGGTTTTCATGTGTGGCAAAAGTGGGGTCAAATCCACTTTCCGTTCATCGGCCATTTTAGAAACGGCACTTATCTGTTCCTCTTCATCCTTGCTATCAATGACTACTGCCAACATCATCAACGAAGAAAAGGCTTTGACCACCATATCCATAATCGGGTCGTTGGTTCCCGATAAGCCGACACCGCTGTCCTCCGAAGAGAGCAGCTTTTTCATCCAGTCTTCAGGGCTTTGAGCCTTGATTTCTTGTGGAGTGGCCACTGTCTCCGTCTTGTATTTTGCCAGCAGGTCATTCCCGTTATGCAGGACTTGCAGTTTGATATTGCCTTTTTCGGCAATCTCAGCCAGATAAACAGCCGGGTCCATATCCCGCTTCTGCCCATCCGCTGAAACTAATGTCACCCCGAAATGCAGGTGCTCGCCGGTAGTTCGTGTCCCGGTATTCCCTGAAACACCGACTTTCTGCCCGGCTTGGACGGTATCGCCCACCTTGACATCGACAGAAGACAGGTGCATATAGGTGTTCTGCACCTTGCTCCCGTCGCGCCTTGGGTATTCGATGGTGACGGACTTCCCTCCGGCGGTATTTGCGTTGTGGTTGACGACCACCACCTTGCCGTTGTTCTCAGTCGCCAGTACCGCATCTCCCTTGCAGCGGATGTCGATACCCTTGTGCATCTGTTGCTTGCCGGCATCCATCGGGTCGGTGCGCATACCGAATGGAGAGGTGACAAATATAAAATCCTCACGCTCCACAGGAAATGAATATGCTTCCTTATCGGTATTCTTTTCCTGTCCGATCTCCAGTCCCTGCGCCTTCGTTTCCGCCATCACCATCCGGTCGTACTTCTGTAATCCGTTGACCTCGATGATTTTTTGCAGGCTTCCGGCATAATTGCTGCCACTGGCATATCCTGCCTTGGCAAGCCCTTCCGTCCAGCCCTTATAGTCATCGGGAGCCAAGGCGAAACATCTGTCATACCGTTTGTTCTCTACCAGAAATCTGGAGTGGTGTTCGTAAGAATCACCCACACTGTCATAACTGCAAAACTTTTCGTTGGGCTTGTCATCGGTGTATAATCCGTACTTGCCACCCTCTGCAATCCATCTTGGAGTGGCTTTGATGCCGAAATGGTTGTTCTCGTTCAGGGCCAGACGGCTTTGTCCGTTGCTGCTCTCCAATATGCCTTGCGCCAAGGTCACAGAGGCAGGAATGCCGTACTTGCGCATCTGTTCCATCGCAAAATCGGCGTATTGTTCCGCGTATTGTTGGTTCTTGCTCATATTCCGTTTCGTTTATCGGTGCATACCTCGTGATACCTCTTCCTGTTCCTCGACTTCCTCTTTAGGCTGTTCAGGCTTGATTTCCTCTTTCCGGCCGACTTTTGCCTCCACCTCTTCTTCCTGTTTCTCGGAAGAGGTCTGCTCCTGTGATTGGCTCTTGTTCAGCAGATCCGCAAAGAGTGTTGCAGCCAAATGCTGCTTGAAGCTGTTCCGGTCTTCGGCAAGCCACATCCGTTGCCATTGTTGTGGCGTGACACTTCGGGGCTGTGGCTTCCGGTTGTCTATGGTGGGAGCGCAGAGTATCGCACCGTTCTTGGTCTTGAACACGGCCACACGCTGGATGCGGTTCAGGTCGATGCGCTCGTCCGATGTGTGGAACAGATCCACCTTCAGTTCGGGTTTGCTCTCCGCCAAGGCATAGTATTTCTTCGCCAGTTCGCCACGTACCTTGTCGATGTTATCCAACGACTGCTTGAGGGTGGTGAAGAAACGGTTCAGGTCATCCTTGTCGGGATAGATGCTGTAACCGGACTTGCCTTCGGGTTTTATATACAATGCCCAACGGTTCTTGTCGTCCTGCACCATCTGGATTTGCTCAAAAACAAGGTCATAGGCTTGCTTTACCGCAGGATGGGCATCAATGGTGGAGAGCGTTTCCAAAGTCCAGCTCTTCAATCTTGCCACCTCAATCTGCTTCTCGGCAAAATAGCGGTCGTCGGGACGATACCCCAATGCTCCGTCTGGATTGTAGAAGCGGACATGCTCAATGCCGCTTTTCTGCAGGGCAGACTGTATGCGCTGTTTGTTCATACCCTTTATCTCGTTGTTCACCTCCAAGGATGCGCCGGCAGGCAATATGACATCGGCACTCTTTCCCTGTCGGTCTATGACTAACACGATGGTCTTGTTATCCTTGTCGGGGTGTTTCTTGATCTCGTCAGCCACGAAGAAATGCTTGGGCATCTGCTCCTGCATCCGCTCGGTCTGCCGGTGGTTACGATAGGTGGCATATTCGATTTTCTCGCCTCGTTCCGCCTTTCGTATGACCTCCAAGGCATTGTTCACATCGCTCTCGATGGCATCTATCAGACAGGGATTTTCTTTGAGTTCCCGGCTCCAGTAGTCCACCATCTTGATATTCTCATCCGACAGGCGTGCAGGCAGTCCCATTTCCAGCATCTTGATACCCGAAGCGATTTCGGAGATAAGATGTTCCTGCTTGACGGCATCCTCGGTGGGTGGCACTCCGTTTTTCATCACCATGCCTTCACGGGCAAGGCGTTGCTGGTGTCCGGTAGCCGCTATGATCTGCCGCAAGGTCTCTTGTGCATAGTCGGTATAATGTTCAAAATCCTTTTGACGGGGAATGTAAACCGCATCCTTTTGACTGTCGTAATGTGCCACGCCGCTTCCGTCCGTGCGGACGGGCACCATGTTTTTGGAAATGGCTTGCACAAAGGCATTGAAGCGGGGGCGCAATTCACGCAGCTCCTTTTCTCCGAATCCTTGTTCCACACTGTTGCCGTGTTTCTGCACAAGGGTCTCATATACATTCTTGTCAACAAGGGGCAGCAGGGTCTGGTCTATGGTGAACAGTGTGCGAATCTCCCTGTTGTGTATGCCCTTATACCGGTTCTTCTCTTCAGGAGGCAGTTGTTGGTAGTCGTTTCTTGAAATGATGTCGTTGGGGTTGTTCCGGTTTACATACTTGTTCCAGTTGTAGAACAGGAAGGGCACACCTTTCTCGTGTTCCCGGACAGACTCTCCCCGTGCCTTGGCTTCGCTGTATAAGGTGAAGAGGTTGGTCTTGCTTCCGGTCTTGTCCGAATGCAATGCCATGAACAGGGCGTTGAACGGACTGACTGCAACTCCTTTCGGATAAAACTTCGGATATCCTTTGCCCGTGGCGTTGAGCCAATGGCCACCGGCACTGACCGCTCCGTTTAACGCTCCGGAGAGCAGTTCCACTTGTTTGTCGGAGGCATTTTTCTCAAACTGTGATTTCTCTTTCATATATGCTTGTCTTTTATTGTATTCCTCTGGTTCTTATAATGGTCTCCCGTTCTCCATTCTCAAAGTTGCGCTCCATCATCTCCCTGGTCTGGTCGCTCTTGGCGAGAATGGCGTTTGCAAGGGTGTTGAGAGGCAAGGCTCCTGCTTGGTAGGCGGCTGTTACCTTTTCGGGTAGCTGGATGGTACAGGGTACACGGTCTATTGTCGCTATCAGGTTGTTGCCTTTCAATATCGGATTGGAGATGCGCGGATTGAGCGGTTCATCCGGATAGCTACGGTATTGTACAGGGCTGTTTTCCGATACAGGCCTGCTGTTACCCTCATTCCGTTTCCAGTCAATAGCTTCATGTCCTGCCTTGTTCAACAGATTGGCACCGCCCAATCCAATCATCAGCATTTTTAGGACGGGGTTCTTGACAAACAAGCCGACTAAGACGCTTGCCATAGGTACGATGTTGTCTCCTATATCCAAAGATTTCGTCCTGCCTGTAAACATTCCTACCAGGATGTCGGGCAGCATGGAGAACACATAGCCTAAGTTTCTGCCTATATCACCCATACCGTTCAATCCCAAGGAGGAGAACAGTCCGTTCCAGCCGTTTTCGTTGGTGCGGGTGTCGGATTGTACCGTTTGTTGTCCTTGTTGTCCTTTTTCTTCTTGTGTAACCACTTCCGAATACGATTGTCCCGACATTTCACTTTCCTCTATTTGTTGAGTAACAGCTTGCTCGGTAGTGTTTTGAACTTCCTGTTTTGCTATTTCGGTAGATGCAGATTCTTCACTTCCCTTATTTTGCTTCTGTTCTAAACTATTTAGATAGGCTTCCCGGTATTCCGGCATAATCACCAAAGGCACATTCTTATACCGTTCCTCGTTTTTCTTTTCGTCAGCCAAACTCCACATGTGCTTGCTTGTTATCGTATGCTCACTCATCCATTTCGTAAAATCAAAAGTTTCGATGGGTATCTTCTTGGCCAGTCGCTCGTTGGTAGCGATGATGTACGGATTCTCGTCCTTCTGTATGTTTTTGGCTTGTTTGCGGAAATCCGCAAAGACGTTGGCTTCGCTTCCAAACACGCCTTTACTGATACAATCCTCCACCGATTGCCCGTTTCCTTTATTGTCTTGGGAAGGTGCCAATGCGGAAAAAGCCAGATCCACTCCGACAAACTTTGCGAAGCTCGTCCAACTGCCCACACCGCCTAAAGAGAGGGCGTCAATCCCTGCACCGATGATACGGCTTGTCCCTTTTTCTAATTTGGAAGGCTTGTAGGCCGCTTCGCCACGTTGCTCGATCTCGGCGGCAAGCGGTGATTGGCCCAGTGTCGCTGACAAGCCTAACAGCGTATTCTGTGCGGCTTTGCGGATGATGTAGTCTGCCGATGACTTGGGCATACGTTCCTTGACCAACCTGTCTATCATCAGTTGTTCCATACGGTAATCCGTGTAAGCGTAGGCAAGGTCGCATCCTAATTGTCCGGATAATGTGTCATAACGATCCCTGCCAATTTCTCCGATTACAGCGGAACGCCATTCGCCGGCCATCATCGCCAGGTCGGTCTGCATATCCTTGTTGCCGGAAATTTTGTCCTTGACCATCGCCAAATAGTCTTCCGTGGTCTTGGAGTTCCATTCGCCTGTTATTTTCAGTGTCTGGTACGGATCGATCATCGGATTATTGGCGGCTGCCATCGAACTGAGAATACCGGCTGCACTGGTAGAGTATTCCGCCATTTCTTCCACCTGCTTGCGGTTGAGATAGCTTTGCGTGTCACGCATGACAGGGGCAAGGTGGCAATTGAAGTAGTCACCGAATATCCTTTCTATCTCTGCAAAACGCTCTGTATGTCTGATTTCGCCCATATCCTAATAATTCAATTGGTTCAAAAGCTGTTCTTTGGTCTGCTCTATGGCGTTATGGTATATCTCCATCTGTTTGGGAAAGAACTCCTCTAACCATTCATCCTTTTCTATCCTGTCCTGAATGAAACGGATGGCATTGTTCCGGTCTATCTCTACAGAAAGTTCGCCTTCCTCCCGGTTGTTGAACCAGGCCTTCGTCCACCATCGGACTCCGGCACGGTCGGGATAGACGGACACGACTCTCGGAATGTCAAAACTCTGCACATCGATCTCCAATTCTTCCAAAGGGTCAATGATTCCACTGCTCGCTATGGCCTCGGATTGAAGTTTTTTTTTACTTCCTCGCCCATGGTGGAGAGATAGACGTTGTGCCTGAGCGCAAGGTAATTCAGGAAATCCGCTATCAGGAGATTCTGTACCTTACTTGCCAACGGCAGGGCACGGCTGCCGATACCAAGAGGATTTGCCATGCTCGGCATAGTCTCAAAGAAATAATTTTTGGTGGCACCCACTGCAAACACGTTCCGCAGCGATCGCTCGGTGTATTCGGGTACGGTGTACGCTCCACGGAACAGGTCTTCCATATAGACCGGCAGGAAACGGATCATCAGTTCCTCGATTTCTTCCTTGTCACGGTCGTATCTTGTCTTCATCTCACCGTCAAATTGGATAAATTCGTGGGTGGCTTCGTGCCCAGCTTTGCGTAATGCCTGGATATTGCCGTAGAGCATGGTCAGGAACTCTATCGGATTCAGTTCTTCTCCGTCAAACGCCACCTCCATGTGAATGTCGTTTCCGCTGATGGCTACCGTCTGACCGGCTTTTACCTTTTGCCCGAAACGGATGAATATATTGGCAAGATGCGCATAGGTCACTTCGTATTTACCGTAGCGTATGACAATATACACGCCATGTTCCTTGTCCGTACCGATGCTTGATACGACACCGCTTGCCACTGCCGCCAAAGGGCGGTGGCTGGCATTAAAGTCTATGCCGTGATTAAAGGAAGTTTCTCCGGTTATGGCATCTTTCTGTTCACCGTAGCCCTTTGACAAGGTTACTTCTTTATTCTTATCTTCCTCGAAGGGCATACAGTAGCCGCTTGGGGAATGTAAAATCATTTCTTCCGTATATTTCATTGTTGTTGCAATATTGTTTTCTTGGATGTTATCTTCTCATTCCTCCGTTATGGGTCTGTTCTTCCTGTTGGGAGGGTGTCTGTCGGGGTGCGTTGGCGACTGTGGTTTCTTGCAGCAGGTTGGCGTGATTGCCGATGGTCATCATCATCAGGAAGGCACCGGCAATCTTGCCGAGCCATCCGAAACGGCCGAATACCAAAAACGCTCCAGCAATCAGTCCGGCAATGCTCATTCCCGATACCTTGCCGTTTGCAAGGTTGCTGAAGAAGTTGCCCAACATATTGCCGCCGTTCCCATTGGAAACATTACCCAAGAAGGTGGATGCTCCGTTAAGAGTGGATGAGATGTTGCTTGTCGCTTGGTTTACATTGGCCATGGTCTGCTCTGCCTTGTCGGTAAGCTGGCTTACTTTGTCCCCGGCTGACTTGGCTGTACCGCTGATGGCATTGGTGGCTTCCTCGCCTATGACAGCATTGCTCACGATACGCACCACGCTCTTGTCCGTGGTCAGTTTCTCCCAACCGACATAACCGACAGCACCTCCGACAGTGGCTGTCTTCAACGCACTTCCTGCTCCACGCAGTGTTTGTGAGGGGTGCAGCACAGCGTTGCCTACACTTTTCCCGGTAGCGACAGTTGCCTTGCCACCGTATGATATGGCTTTACCGCCGGTTTTTAATAATGAACTCCAAAATCCCATATTCTTATGTTTTATTCGTTATTCTAATAAGCTCCGGCTTTGCCGCTTCGTTTCCACCGTCTTATGGCAGATCGGGCGATTTCCACCTTGTTGGCTTTCGGGCGTGCCTCTTCGCTGATTTCTGCCCATATATCGCCCATGGAGGTGTACTTGACCGCAATCGACAGCCGTTGCAGTTTCTTGTTCATCAGTTGCAGCTTAGGGCGGATGCCGAACACGATTTCCATCCGTTCTTTCTCCGTCATCTTGTTGTCCGACAAGCAAACCGTCCGTATATCGTTGATTATCTCTATGGAATTGTATATCAATTCTCTGTATATTTTATTCCGGTTTGTGGACAATGCAACCGCCAAGGCGTTTGTCGGAGAGTTTTTGAGTTGACCGGTGAACTCGCCCATATTCTCCGTCAAGTGCGTTATCTCGTGGTAGAAGCCGTATATCTGGGCGGCATAGCTGACAACCGAACGGAACGAATCCAGATAGTCGTTGAACTCCCTCTGCAAGTCGGTGACGGCTTCCACTTCTTCCTTTGTCCAGATGTGGCCGGTGGTTTGGAGCAGCATGACTTTTTCCTGGTTCTTCAAGGTTTTCTTTGCCTTTTCGGTGTATATCAGAACCATTCCGGTAAGGGTAGGGTCTAACTGTGCGTGGACTTTTATGCCCATACACATCAGGAGGATTGTTATGAAGATTGTCCGTCTCATTGTATTCTCTCTGTTTTTATCTGATTGTAGCCGCCCTGCGCCATCTTCGCATCGCTATCTGTGCGATTTCTCCGTTGTTCCGGTCCAGCATCCCTGCGGTGGCATTGTTCCATACATCGGTCATCGTGTAGGTGCGGATGCTCAGGTAGAACAGATTGAGCTTTTTCTGAAATGAGGAGAGCTGGTCGTTCAATGCCCATAAGGTCTGGCTCCGTTCCGCTCCAGTGAGCATATTCTCCTTGCCGCCCTTGCACACGGCATCACGGAGCAGGGAGAATACGGTTACAAGTTCGGTCGCTGTCTCTATGTAGAGATTGTTCATGCTAATGGAAGCCACAATGCCTTGCGGATTGTCACTTACGGCATTCTTCAACTTGCCCAGTGTGATGAAAATCCTCACGCCGTCATTGTACAGATGGGTACAGGCTTTGATGGAAGATGCGAATCCGCTTGCCGTTTTAAGGTAGCTGTTGTATTTCTTTTCCCACTGGCGCATCTGCTCGAACTCTGCGGCAATGGTGTTCTGCAAAAGGGCGGTTTTCTTCTGTCCGTCCATCTGGTTTCTGACCTTGGCGAGAATCAGTTCGTTGCCTTCTGCTAATGCCACATATTCCAACGGATTGGTCGTGACAATCTGCGCCTTCACCGTGACAGACAAGATGATGCCGAATAGGAGCATCGCTATTTTAATGATTGGTAATTTCATAGATGCCTTTTCTTTTTTTGTTAAACTCAACACGTTCCCTGATAAGTTCCACGATGGCTGTCTGTTTGGGCAAGCCAATCAGAGCCAGCTTGGGTGTGGTCCTGTCCATGGAGAGTACCGTTACCGTTTTCAGTCCGAAAATCTGTTGTAACAGGGTCTGGTGTTCGTGAAAATCCACTACACGGTACAGTTCGATATAACCTGTGCTGCGTTGGAACACACCATGCGCTGCTGTCAGTTGTTCGCTCCCGATGTGGTAGCGTATCCGTTTCAGATAGATGAGCCGGTAGGCCAAGTAGAGGGAAAGAAGCACGGCAAAGAGGGTGGCGATAGAACCAAGGGGCGCGTCATCCATACCGCCATAGACCAAGCCTGTTATAGCCACAAACAACAAAGGCAGCTCATCAATGAAGAACTGCGTGGTTTTCGGATGAAGCGAAATGTCTCTGTATGGCTGTCTGTTCTGCATGGTTCTTATCTGTGGATGGTGGATTGTTCGTTTATTTCTTCTTCGTCGGCTGTGCTTCCTTTTGTAGCGAGTGGCGCACTCAAAGGAATAACCGCATCTTTGATGCTGTCAAGGTATTCCTCGCTCGTCTTGCCAAGCAGGGCATCGTTCCAGTCCTTGTAACAGGGCATCAAGGGGATTTCTCTGATCTGTTCCGGATTGACGTGCATGGATTTCACTATGCTCCTGAATTTATTTACAAACTCGCGCCCGGCACTGTCGTTGTCGAAACACAGGTAGTGGTTCACATTCGGGGTGGCGGAGAGCATTCCCCGGATCTGCATATCGGTTGGCGTGCCGCCGGTGGAGACAAACACGCTTTTCTTGGAAAGTTCGGGATTGTCCCGGAAGGTGTCACGGTGCAGTTGGTGGAATGCCATTGCATCGTAGCCGCTTTCAAACCAGGCGACACCTCCGGCTTGATGTAAAGGTTCTCCGCTGAAATTGGCTATCCACAAGCCTTCGCTGCTGTTGCTCCCTTCGGCCTTTCCTTTATAGCTGCCGCTTCCGTCCATCTTGGGGCGTCCACGCTCTTCCAAACCGACAACTTTGTCAGGCTCTTTGGGCAATACCAACGGGAAAGCGAGGTTGGCGTATGACAGACCGTCTGTCCTGTGTTTGGTGGCTAAGAAAAAATGGTCGGCAAAAGCACGTTGCGTGAAGATGTCAATGCCACGGCTCTTGAAGTAGGGATAGAAACGCTTGTGGGTCTCCCGGACGTTTACGTCAAAACGGTGTATGTCGTAATCATGGAGACTGAACGGACGGCTGTGCTGCTTGGGCTGGATGATACGGATTGGCCTGTCTTCGATGGGGTGGTTCAACAGTCGGTTACAGACAAGGTTGACTAACCTGTCGGGAGACACGCCGTTTCTGTGTTCTGCAAACTTTTCGGGGAACGACTTGATAAAGGAGATGATGTTGTAGAGCTTTTGCTGTGGGGGCTGGAAGCAACATTTGCCACCTCCGGTCACGATAAACTTGTCTCCACGGATGCGTGTGCCATTGCTGTCCGTGCGGATATAGGACGGATAACGCAGGCCGTCACGCTTGTTCAGGTGATAGCCTGCATCCACCAGTACGTCTTGTATGTCCAACCGTTGCAGGAAGTCATCGTATGTCAGTTCTCCGTTTGCCATCTGTGTGTCCTTTTTAGTTAAAATCCTCTGCGTATCTCCGCTATTTCTTGGTTCATCTGTGCCTCGAAGTTCCGCGCGGCTACATCCCTCGGTGAATCCACTCCGGGTTTGAAATAGGGACGGGGCGCATGACAGAAATGCTCGCCGTATAATTCCGGGCAAGAGTGGTGGTGAATGCTGTGGGCAAGGTCGGAAGCCACGACTGTTCCTGCGGCAAGGGCTGCGAATATCTTTGCACCCAAGTTGCTCCGTATCTCCGGGCGTGTCTTTATATCGACCTCGTTGAACACTTTCGAGAAGAGCTTCATGCGGTGGTAGTCATCCACTGCCAGGAACTTGTCGTACTGCTTTTGGCTGATTTCGTGGGTGATGGCTTCTCCATTGATAATGGCGGTCATCCTGTATTTGCCTTCCGCTTCTGCCGGCTGTACGGCAATCGCTTCCACTTCCACCTCCCGTCCGTGTTCTCCTTCCCGGTACCATCCCTTGCTTTCATGGAGATACGGCAAGTCTCGTCCGTCAATCAAAGCTCCTTCCTGTGGTTCTCTGATAATGGATTCATCTTCTTGCAATACGGTCTGTTCTGCAGAGTGCGGCGCAAGGCTGTTATCGGATTCCAATGGCAGGAGCAAGTCCTGTTCCTGCTGTTGGCGTGCTGCCAAATCTTGCTCTACTTCGGGATGCAAGGTGATACCGATGCGCTCGGTATGATTCAGGGAATCCATTGTGATCTTATCGGCGAAGTCTTCCTGAATAACCGTGTTCAACAGCTCCAATCGTCGCTCTATCGGGTACTCTTCGATGGAATTGGAGGTCAGTGCGGATAATTCCGCATCTGTGATGTCATAGACCATATCGGCATGGACTTGTTCCGATTGTATGGTCAGGGTCTTTTCTTCTTTGTCTATAATGATGCCATGTGAGGACAGGCATTCCTGCCATTTCTCATTGGAGAAATAGACGGGTGAGGTAATCAGCTCCTTGTAGGGCTTTGCAGGTTCTTCGCTTCTGGGCTTGCCTACCATCGGGGTGATGACGGCTTGCAGCTCCTGCAACACGTCTTGGCGGACGGATTGTGCCGGCTGCTGTTGTGGATGGCCTTTGTAATAGAATCCGTAACCGCCCGACTGGAGTTCTCCGGGTTTCATGCGTCCGTCGGGACGTTCTGCCACCATGGGCGTTCCTGCATAGAAAAGCCGGCCGCCCACTCTGCGGAGGTGGTAGCCTTCCTGCTGTCGGGGTGTCCATCCCAAGAAAGGAGGCGGCATCCCATATCTGCCGACCCTGCCGTATTCCCCGATGCCGATACGGTAGCCGTGCAGTCCCATAGCCACCCTGCCGTTGGCATTACGGGCATGGACGAAGTTGCGTGGCAGGTCAAAGTCATTCTTTACTATTTCCGTAAAGGTGTTGTATGCCTTTTTGTTGGCATGGTTCGTTCCCCAGTCGGTAAGAGCTGAAAACTGCTGCTTGCTGATGGGGTATCGTAAGAGCGGAGAGTCGTGCCCTTGTACTACCAACTGGTGGCCCTCTCCGGCAGGCACGATGTGGGCTTGCATACCGTTGCGCATCAACAGGTCACGCATTTCGGGTTGCAAGTCCGCTATCCTTGGATTTGTATGGGTTCGTATGGCCATAATTTCTATGCTTCACCGCTCTCCATAGCGGCTTCTAATTGTTCGCTTTTGTAATGGACGAACTGCTCGGCAGAGGCTTCGTTGATTTCCAATGCGCGTTCCGTGCAGTATTCCGCCAGTTCATCCTGCCATTCGGCAGAAAAGTGGTTGACATAATCCAGCCAGCCGTATTCTCCGCTCTCCATCTTCTCGATGAGAACGTCTTCGGGATAAAATGCGTTTTGTGCCATAATCATAAGGATTGAAGATTATTTGTGAAGTCCTGTGCCCATATTGCGCTGGACACTCTTTTTCTGTTCGTTCCAGAGTTCTTCTGTGTACTGCTCTTCGGGTACATAATCAAGATTTCCGTCATCGTCCATGACCCAACAGCCGTAACAGCCGAATGTGTATTTGTCCCATTCTCTTTTGGTGTGCTCGCTCCATTTCTGGCTGTCGCCTTGGCAGAAGCGGATGCCGTTCTTCTCGTTCAGGTCAATGCCGACCGTAACCGGTTCGTCTTCCATCACGAAGGTCAAAGGTTCCCCTTGCTGCATCACTTTGATTTCGGCATTGCTGAGTTTCAGTTCCTCTGCCAATACCTGGAGGTTGCGGGCGATGACCTGTGTGGGAACGGACATGACCTGGTTGGTCTCGGTGTCGATCTGCACGAATACCTTGGTCTTGCGGCCGTCCGCCGTTACGGAGTCTGCAAGGATGGTCTTTCCGGATTGAAGCTGCTTTTTCTGCTCCTCGTTGTATTTCTCCAAAGGCGATTTCTTCAATACCGGGAAGAATATCACATCGGCTTCTCCGTTTTCCTTGCGCACGAAAGCGAAACGGCTTCGCTCGGTAACGGTGTTTCCGTTCTCGTCATTTACCTTGATGGGCAGTACGGGAGAGTGTCTGCCGTGACTGATTGCCTCCAAGGTCTGCATGGGCAGGTCTTCAATCATTTCTTGGGTAAGTCCGAACTGCAACAGGGTGTCGTATGGCAGTTCTTCAAATTCAAATCGTACTTGTTTCATATTTTGATATGATATTTTAATTATACTTTGGCAAAGGTATATACTATTATTCATACTTCAATTTTTATTGCTTCAAATAGCCGGATTATTTGTGTTTATTTATGTTTTAAGTATGATTATAGTGTAATAATCATACTCTGAACTTATTTAATGTTATATTTTGAGTGTAAATCAGGGCATCTTTTGGCGTGGACGGAAAACTGTTCCTACATTTGCATCTATGAGTAAAACACGAATCCTTATATCCCTTCTTTTGCTATTGTCCGGAAACCATGCAAAAGCGCAGTTCAACACGGTTTCCTGTCCGGGCAATCGCTATAAAGTCGTTGTGGAAAATCCATCCCGGACGACAAACGAAACAGAGGCGACACCCGAAAGCATCACCTCTGAAAACGAAAAGTCCGTACCCGACAAGGTTGCTTTGTCAAGTACGGACACCAAAAAGAAAGAGCAGGTAGCACGCTATCTCAGCGTATGCTATCCGCTTTCACATATCAAGATAAATTCGCCTTACGGCTATCGCAAAGACCCTTTTACAGGGAAGAGGAAGTTTCACAACGGTATTGACCTTCATGCCCGGAGTGCCAAGGTGTTTGCCATGATGCAGGGGAGAGTGCTGAAGGTAGGACAGGACAAAGTCTCCGGAAAGTATATCACGTTACAACACGGCAGCTTCACCGTCAGCTATTGCCACCTGTCTCAAATATCTGTTTCACAGGGGCAGGCAGTTCTGCCGGGTGATGTTGTCGGGATTACAGGCAATACGGGGCGTAGCACCGGGGAACACCTGCACATTACCTGCAAATATAAAGGAGAGACAATCAATCCCTCCATTATATTTAGTTGTGTCAGGCAAAGTTAATCAGAGTGCAGATTGTCTTTGATTGTGTAATCTGCATCCCAATTACCATGGCCTCCTCCTAACCATTTTCCTGTATATACCCAATTCTCATAGTAATACAACCATTCAATTGCCCAATGTACAATGGTATTGGCTATTAACATTGTACTATTCCATTCTCCACAGTGAGGATTAAATAAACATAAGTGCTGCTTCTTACTATCGTATGTATGTGGAAGTTTTGTTGCTCCTTTTGCCAATGCTAATGGCTTTGGAGAAACCACATACACTAATGGATAGAATATTTCATTGTAAACAATTTTCAGTTTGTATGTGTCGCTTATCGGTGTTGGCGTAACATCGAAAAACCATGTAAATCCATGATGTCTTAAAATCCACCGTGAATTATTGAATTTATACGCACTCTTTAGTGATGCAACTTGTTGTATAGCTGTAAAATACTTATTTCTTACCATAAAAGGTATTTCTCGCATTCAATGTTTTTCCGACACTTCCAAGAACTCCTGTTGCGGCTATCTTTATACCAGCATTTGTAGCCGAAGTCTTATGCTCTTCGGCAAGTAAATTAAACAGTTTCTTGGAAAATTCATCACCGAATGAACGACCGATATTCTCTCTCATCTGAACACCTGTTCCATTTATGATATTATGGACATCTAATTTTACTTGCATTAACCACTTAAAGAAGTTCTCTTTTCTTTTTGGATGCGTAGGCCATTTATCCGCAAAATTCTCTTCTGGGTTTACTGGATTGCTTATAACAAAATTACCGTTATTGTCTTTTGTTATGTAATTTTCCATCGTACAAATGACATTTGTCAGTCCCTCCAAAAGCGAGTTTTCTCCTTTATATGCTCTTGCGGAAAGAGTTGTAATGATAATAGAGATAGGCTTGTCTTCATCATCCTTGAACATTATATCACGGTGTCTTTTAAGAATCTGTACGATTCTCTGTAAAACAGATTTGTCCTTTACATATTTGCCAATAGGCATAATAGCTTCAACAATATTTTCTCTTTTTTCCGCAGTGTACTTACAACGATCGGCAAACCACATAGCGTAACCATCAGGATTACTCTTCAGCCAGTCGGATATAATTGTGCTTGTCTCATAATTGACAGCCTTATTATCAGTAATTCTAATTGCAATATCATCCAACTTAATACTTGAAAAGGCTTTGTTTCTAACTTGTTCGAGGTTAGCATTGAATCTAACATCAGCAACACATGGAAGGATATCCATATGGTAGCGTTCATGTGTATTGTCAGAGTTTTGACGATAAAGCAGTGTCCAACATCTACGACCTTCTTCTTTGTCAAGCATTTCACAGTATGTACCGTGGCTTTTCAGACGTTGGCCAACCATATGTTTGATATGCTTCTGAGTCCAATTTGAATGTTTTCCTATTAAACGATATACCAAGTCAACATCAATGTCTCCATCTTCTGTGATGGGTTGTATAATGGTTCCAAGTCTCAAAGAGCCTTGTGGTGTAACTACTGGATGATAGTCTTTGAAATTCGGATCATCTTCCAAGTACTTTCCAACCGCATTATAACTCCTGGTAAGGTTATTAAACTGAGTTTCTGTAATGTCAAGATTCTCGGCTATATTTAGGAACAATTTGTTAAATTCCTCTTTCTTTGCAAGTGGTAATGTTTCTATCATTATTTCTTATTTTCTATTGTTATTGCTAATCTGTCAATGTTATCTACCTGCTTGTCCAAATCATATATTTTCAATGGACAATTTGCTTTTTGCATCCAAACTCTGCCAAATTCAATGGCACAGGCAACAGGTACGGAAAGGTAAAGATGCAAGGGGTGATTGTTGGAAGCCTTGGTAATTTCATCCAAGAGTCTTTCTACTTGACGACCAAAATCATATAATTGTTGCTTTGACTTTAAAAAATCAGGATTTGGAGTATCAATAGTTATTTCCCAAATACTTGCATTAGGATTATGTTTCTTTATCCTTTCTGCAATAGGGAAACTTAATGACAAAACCAATACCGGAACCGACTGAGTGTATTTAGGTCTGTTAATTATGTAGTCTGTGTGTATTTCCTCTTGTAACCATCTCCAACCACCGGAGCGTTGCTTTTGGAAAACTTCAACTTCATGTTTATTATTTAACAGTGTGCCAAGCTTAACAAGTAAAGGCATAGGCGCAAAGCTAAAGAGGGCAATACGCTTATATTCCCATCTGTCAATTTTGTCAAGTATCTTGTCCTTGCAGTTATATTCAAGATTCTCAACTTCTCTTTTCCAATATTCATCCCATTCTTTTGCTGTAGGCCAATTACCTCCTAAATCTATTGGAATATCATTTACTGGATAAAAGTTTGGTAACAAAGCATCTTGGATTTGATGAAAGGATAAGTCTGGCTGATGATTCCCTATTTTTGCGCCATATGTAACTGCATGAGCTTGTAAATCTTCACATAGTGAAGTTAGTCTGGCAATTCGGTCTTCGTGCTTTTTCTTCATATCAAAAAGCACATCAGCAGTATATTTATCTTTCCCCTCATTGTCAATATATTTGTGACATTCAGGACACATCAACATAATGTTTTTAGGGTCTTTAGCTAATACCTTTGACAATTCTTTATCGCCACGTGGACCATTTTCTGAATCTGCAATTATGTGTGCATATTCTGAAATTTTGCATTTATCAAGGGTTACACCATGTTTGTACAAAGGTTTATTGCAACCTTTAAATTCGCAACGTCCAGCAGCTTTCCACCAGATCTCGTGCAAAACATCTTTAGGTATATGTGTGTTACTCATATTATTTTATTAACAATCTATGTACCAGTTATATATTTTAGAAGTTATGTCTGTTTTTGACATCAAATTATCCCTTTAATACTGACATTATGACAAATGTCATAAAAACAAATTGCATAATTTTAATATTCGAATAAGGCAACTATTGCAGATTATGAAAATTGATGACTTGGCAATTACTTGTTTTTCTCGTTTTGTAGTGACTGAATATACTCCTGATATTCATTACCAGTATAACCTTTCTCTCGTATTATTTTGTACACCAACCTGTCTGGAAATACTAATCTTAGATTTGCACGATCTGGATTTTTTGCGTTTGAACTCCAAAATGTAAAGTTGTATTTTTCTCCGGAATATAACTTTTTGGATATATTACCATCGTCTTTAGCCATAAAATCACCTCTATAGTCATAATATGTCAATTCATACTTGACTTCATCAATGGCAAAATCAAGATTGTTAACTATGCATCCTTCTCCGTGTGCTTCTCCATTATAACTGGTTTCCCATGACCAATTTTGAATTTTGACCTTTTGAAGTAACATAATCTGGACTTCAAAATATTCCTTTAGCCACATTATTCTAATTTGAGCATATCTTTTGGATAATTCTCTATCTTTAATGCGCAAATTCGATAAAGCACCTGTTGCCAAACCATATTCTTTTAATTCGCTATCCATTGAAACTAAACCAAGAGAATTTGAAATATAGTATTCTCCGTTGTCATTAGTTGTCAGATATAGCGATACGCTATCTTGTTTAAATGTGCCATCTGTGGTCGTATAATTATTGAAGCATTTGACAGTAACAGTATCTCCTTGTTTGCTGATATTTGATTCGTCAATTTCTACAATGTCACTTCTGGCTTTTACATTCAAAGAATCATAATAAGGATAATAGTTTCTCGGACATGCGTATGTGGAGTCCGAGAGTGAATAGAAAAATCCTTTAGATAGAGCTATTATCTCATCTTTTCTGGAGCATGATGACAGGATGATAATTAGCAATATAGTATATATTGAAGAAAATTTCATCTTGATTATTTCTTTGGTTTAGATTCTGGTGATTTTTTATCTTCTTTACCATCGCTTGGTCGTTTGAATACAAAATTGATTACGCTGGTTCTTACATTTTCACGAATACCCGTAACATATCCGGAATTTCCAAAATTAGGAAACGTAGTGGACACTTCTGTATATGTGCTTATAAGTTCCCATCCATCTTTGCCCATTTTATTGAGCATCGTGGTTTGATCCCCGTAAACGAGCGAACCATAATCTGCCATAACTTCGGCATCCTTTCCGGCCACTTTCACAATTTTGTACTCCCATGATTGATTTTTAGTTCCGCATGAAACCAATGCTGTTGCCATTACACAGCAGATAAGCAATAACTTTCTCATATTTGTTTGAATTTAGATTGTATTTCTATTTTTACTTGCTGCAAAGGTAAGGGGTAGCTATGCAGTCTTTTTGCATAGAAAAACGAAAGTGAAAGATTTAGTCGAAAAAGTGTATTTACTGATTTAAAAATATGTGTGAAATAAAGTCTATGAGAACTTTACGACTGCTTTTAATGCGGAATATAAGAAGTGTATTGTCACTTTTATGGATATATGGGCATTATCGTTTTTTACAGTTTGGGCATCCTTTGCTTTTGAGCAATGAATATGGGTATGGTTGCCAAACATATCCACATTCCTCACACTTACACTCAATCCGTTCGCTGGACTTGGTAAATGGTCGCAGTATTTTGATTTTTGGGAACTTTGTATGAAGTTCATCTTCATAGTCTTTAGGGTGCTTTTTCCCTCTTCGACTACAGTAAATACAACCTATACCCCTTGAACGAACCTCAACTTTTTGTCTATAAGGAGGGTGATTTGGATTGGGACACTTCCAAAGTGCCTCATAATCAGATTTTAATGTCACTTCTGATGGTGACTTGTCATTTTCCGGACACCATTCAGCCGCAAGCGCTGGATTAAGTGCCGCTAAACTGGTGTCTGGAGAAACTTGCTTGCCGTGGCATACGGCGCAACCTGAGTTCCTATTGACTCTAAATGCTATTGTTGCCAAGTAGCTATGATTGTAACCGTTATTACAATGCCAATAGAATTTCTTTTTGGTATCAATGCCGATATTATTAGGTGTATAACCTGAACTTTCATTCAACTCATAATCCCATTGTGCGGCAATTTCGGGATATAGCACAGCAAGGCTTTCTGACGGGTGAAATTTTTGATGAGCACAATAAGGACAACCTTGCCCCTGTAAATGATAGTATGGTATTTGAGTAAACATACCATGCTTAGGACAAACTATCTCAACTTTTGTGTCAGAATCAACATATTGGGTTAAATGGTATTGGTACTTGTCTCCGTGTACATTTTTCGCTTCTTTAATCCATTCTTCAGTTGAGTATTGATAACGTTTAGAGCAGCGTTTACATCCATATCCCAATGATACAGATTTTATGGTGTTTTTCCATTTATGCCTATGGTTAACAGGGCAAATCCAACAAACAACTTTGTCAGAAAATGGCATAACCATTTCTGGAGTTAATGGAGTATTGGCTTCGTAATCCCAAAGTGCTACTGGCTCTATTCCGCTTTTTCGTTTTTCCGTTTCGGCAGCAGCAAAACTCTGTTCATATGGCAAACAATCCAAAGTTGCTCTAACTTCATTTATTTCATTCTCGAAATTGAAGTCGATATTCTGTTTTTGTGGAAACAACTTGGTTAACAATTCTTTGAGCTTTAATTCAAAATATTCATATTCAGGAGAATATTTTACCTGAATAACAAGGCATTTCTCTAAATCAAACAGAGGGCATTCACTTTCCCTAAATCGATATAGTGTAATGCCTTTTTTTATCAGTCTTTTTGATTTAGCTATATCTTTAGGCAACTTTTCGAGATTATGAAAACGCTGTCCGTCATATTCAAATCCGAGATTTAATGAAGGGATGTATACATCTATCTCGTCTTTGTTAATACGATGACGGTTGATTGCATCAGGACACACACTCTTGATAGCACGGTACATTAATTGTTCAGGAACGGATGAACTACGACTATTCGCACAATGTGGACAACCACGCTTACCGATATTTCTGTTTGAACACTTGGATTTCCATTCATGATCGCAAGTCGGGCAAAGCCACCAATAACTTTTATTGGAATTTGCAAAAACATCAAATGGTGTTACATATCCATTCTTGCTTGGATGCCATTCTTTTGCCAAATCCGGATTAACAACTCCGAGTGAAGTCTCTTTGCATAATTTCTGAGACGAGCAATAAGGGCAATTACCTCCATTATTTAAAATTTTATTGCCAGGTAATGAATCGTAGCTATGTCCATTAGGGCATTTCCACCACACTCTTGTTCGATAGTAAGGAGGAATTGTATCAGGATCTATTGTATTTTTCTCGAAATCCCACTCTTGTGCAACTATTTCTGGGTATCGTGCTTTAAGACTATTGTATCCTGGAATTATTATACGTCCTAAACATATTGGACATTTTACGGACTCAGTTTTTCTTTTGGCAGGAGCGGTTCTATTCCCAATTTTCTTCTGATAGGAATGCCCACAAACAGGACACTTCCACCAGACTTTCAACTGAGAACCGTAAGATACGGATTCTGGTGTAAGAGTTCCATTTAATTCGTAATCCCATTGCGCAGCAAGCTCTGGAAAGGCATCTGATAATGACTTTATGCCTTCTTTCTTGGCATTACCTTTCATATACAACCTAAATTATTGCGTAATAGCTATTTTTATCACTCCGTCAAGACGTTGCTCAAAAATGCGGTATGCCTCTCCGATTTCCGAGAGTGGGAAGCGGTGGGTAATGAGAGGGGTTGTGTCGATTTTATCCTCGCTTATAAGTTGCAACACTTCTTCGCAGTCGCAGCCGTCCACGCCACCGGTCTTGAATGTGAGGTTTTTACCATACATCTGCGGAAGCGGTAGTGTCTGTGCTTCGTCATAAAGAGCTACAACGGTAACGATGGCATTTGGTCGCGCACACTGCCACGCCAACCGGAATGTGTTTTTTCCGCCTGCCACTTCTATCACCCGATCTGCTCCACCGTGGTTACTGTTTTGAGTTACGAATTGCAGACATTCATCGGGCGTAGTTATAAGCACATCAGGATAGTGCTGTTTGATAAAGGCACGTCTTTCCTCCGATTGCTCGCACACAATGATACGCTTAGGCTGTTTAAGCATCACGCACAATAATGTGCATACACCTGTCGGTCCGGCACCGATAATTAAAACGGTGTCATCTGCCGAAATTTCGCTGATGCGTGCAGCCCAAAATCCGGTTGCCAATATATCACCAACAAACAGAGCCTGTTCGTCTGTTACGCCATCGGGTATGCGGTTAAGCCCTTGGTTTGCAAGAGGCACACGCACATATTCAGTCTGCCCACCGTCTATTCTACATCCCAACGCCCAACCACCGTGAGGCGAAGTGCAGTTGTTTACATATCCGTTTTTACAGAAGAAGCATTCTCCACAAAATGTTTCCACATTTACTGTTACTCGGTCGCCAACATTCATGTTACTAACTTCGCTGCCAACCTCTTCCACAATGCCAACCATCTCATGATCAACGGTAATGCCCTTTACGGTACGAGGCACACTGCCATGCTTGATATGCAAGTCGCTCGAACAAATACTGCTCATAGTCACCCTCACAATAGCATCTGTTGCTTCCTGCAAATGAGGCTTCGGTTTATCGAGCAACTCAAATTTTCCTTTGTCAATATATGTGTATGCTTTCATTTTAAGTGTTTTTCTTATTTACCTCTATTTTGATACATCTACGACCTTTAAGTCCAACAACTCCATTCCTAACCAAATCTATTGCAAGAAGTTCAGCATCACTTTGACTTACAGCAGTGACGACTAAGGTTTCTTTTTCCTCAAATTCTGTAGTTATATCTAACGTGTATTTATGTATCAATTCAATCTGATTTCTTTCCAAAGCTCTGTCAACTGTATCAGAAGACCAATTTATAACGGATGCTGGTGCTTTACGGATGTTTTTTAGCATTTTTACTTTCACAGCTACATCTGTTCCGTCGGGATTCACTTTCCGAAACCGCTTGCATCCGCATACACAACACCATATAGGAGGACGACGAGGTATATTGTCTCCACCCATTATGGCTTCCTTTCGGTATTGAAGTGCAAACTCAATTTCAGTCATATCTCCTGTACCATACACTATATCAACGACTCTTTCACCGCAATCTGGACATTTGGTCGGCTTACGAGTTACGTTGATTATTCTTGGTTTTCTATCGTCTGGCATACTCATACTTGTTGATGCTATCTGTTAATGGGCCTTTTATTTGATTACAATGCTCCTGCCATTTCCAAGTCGGTGATATTGTTCCCAACAACAAACATATACATAGATGTAACTATCTTTAGAGCAGCATTTACCTCTTCATCTGTAGCATTAGGAGATAAATGAGCTTCATCATTTCGCCACTGTCTCAATAAATCAAGATATACCTTGAATTTTTGTTCTTTTTCATCTGTGCTATATTTGAGATTCTTCAAACAAGGAAATGCAAAGATACACTCTGACAATCCTGGGGATTTTTCAGGATGGTCGGGATGACGAGGTACTTCGTCTTGGTTGAGCAAGTAATACAGCTTCTTCAGAAATGCCTCATACTTTGCAACCAAAGAATTGAAATATGTTCTCTTTTCCAACAGGCCAATAGCTGTATTTGCATAAACATTGTTTAGTGCGGTCTTTATCAAACCATCAACACCATCAAGTTGTGGTATGCTAGTTTCATTAAGAGTAAAGAAGAATGTATTCACAATCTCTTCAAGACTGCGTAATCTTCCACTTAATGCCTCAAATTCTTCACGAAGCACGGTGCATAGGATTTCTTTTAGCTCCTCTTCATTGTATGTGAAGTTGTTTGTTCGAGCAGTTCTTTCTGCCAGTGCATCTACAAATTTGCGGACAAGTGTAAGCGTAAATGCTTGTTCCCTTTCAAGAACTTCTGCAAAATTGTAATACTTCTCAATCTCCAAAGCGACTTTCTCATCAAACTTCTCACGGACAATGTTGATTAGAATATCGTAGCTGTTTCCAGCATGGAAGGCATCAACGACATCCGGATCTGAAAGAATAGCGTCCCAAATCTGCCGGAGTATCTTGTCGTTTTCGTTCAGTAATCCGGCAAATGGACTATTAGCCATATTCAGTATCTCTGAAACGGGAAGCTCATTGTCAGGTTTCTTTTGGCCGGGTTCTCCAATTCGTGAAGAACGGAGTGTTTGTTCTTCATCCTCTAATTCCAATTGACCCTCATACGACATTTGGATGCGCAACTTATCAAGGTCTATCAAATCCAAAATCTCCATAGGAAGAGTCTCTTTGGTGTAAGGCAGGAATTTGTAGAAAACCTTGCAAAAGATATAAAAGCGTTCTAAGTCGGGGTCGGTGAAGTCAATCAATTGTGCCAAGAATCCATATTGACGCACATACCGAGAAACCGTTTTACGATAACGGTCTTTCTCATCATCTTCAAGTGGCATAACCCTCTCATCCACGATTCGTTTCAGGATAGAAGGAACACCACTTACTCCGGTACTGGAGACCAATGCTTTGGCTACGGATTCAACTTCAGATTCATTGAAAAGATTCCACTGTTCAATGTCGTGTTTGAGCGTGTAGATGCGCTGAGTATCTACATCGCCTTCAAGAGTCGTCTCCGTGTAATACTCTTGAAATGCTTTCTGTACTTTTTCGTGGTCGTTTCTGAAGTCAATGACCATTGTGTCCTCTTTACCCGGATAGCAGCGGTTCAAACGAGAAAGGGTCTGAATGCACTGAATGCCACCTAACATACGATCAACATACATTGTGTGGAGCAGAGGTTGGTCAAAGCCTGTCTGGAATTTTTCGGCAACGACAAGAATCTTGTAATCGTCTTCCTTGAATTTCTCGCGGATGCCGTCATCTACCACACCTCCATCATTCATATTTGCTTCCGTGCATTTGCGTCCATGGCTGTCTTCTACTTCTCCCGAAAAAGCCACCAATGTTTTAATCTTACCGGCATAGTTATCTATAATAAGTCGGTCAAGCAATTGTTTGTAATCGGCTGCTGCACGGCGTGAATCGCATACAACCATAGCTTTCGCCTTGTGTCCGATTTTATTGATGGTATGCTGCATGAAGTGATCCAACATCATGTGGGTTTTTCTTAGCATGATATAGGTATTCTTGTTTAATTCTCCGTAGATTACTTTTAGAGCCTTTTTTTCCTCGAAGAGTTTCTTTTGGTCTTCGTCAGGATTTTTTTCTATCAGTTCGAACATCGTGAGATAGCTCTTGTAGTTTGCCAATACATCAAGAATGAATTTCTCATCAATGGCTTGCTTCATGGAATATAGGTCATGTGCTTTTCCTTTGTTCGGACCATCTTGAATGCCAAAGAGTTTGTATGTCTTGTCTTTTGGGGTAGCTGTAAAGGCAAAGTAACTGATATGCTTCATCATTCGTCGCATTACTTGCATATAAGCAAGCAGAGCGTCCGTCTGGTCTTCATACTCATCGGGGTTGAAGTCTGGCATATTATGTAAATCACTATCAGTAGATAGGGCATTTACTAAATCCTTTGCACTTTCATTACCAATAGCGGTGTGTGCCTCATCTACAATGATGGCGTACTTACGCTGGGTGTCTCGTTTCAAGTCCTTCAAGGCATAAGCAAACTTCTGTACGGTGGAGATAATGATTCTGTTTCCCTCGTTCAGTGCTGTGGCAAGGTTCTTTGAACCGCGACGAATATCTTTCACAGTGCCGGCAACAGTCTGGAAGTTTACCACATCATCAGCCATGTTTCTGTTTAGCACAATACGGTCTGTAACCATAATGATGCTGTCGAATACGGGTGTGTGGTCAGCATTGGTCATATTAGCAAGTTGGTGAGCCAGCCAAGCCATTGACTTGGTTTTTCCCGAACCTGCTGAATGTTGAATCAGATAATTGTGTCCAGGTCCTTCTTCCACTACCATTTGACGGAGTTTTCTAACGGCTCTTAATTGATGGAAGCGAGGAAAAATGACAATAGGTTTGCCGTCTTCATCGTTATATCGTTTGATAAAATGCTCTAGGATGTCGAGTAGCGAATCTGCCTGCAATATTTCCTGCCACATATAGGCTGTGGGATATTCTCCTTCGATGACAGGGTTTGTGCTTTCTTTGTTGAATGGCAAAAAGCGAGTCTGCTCGCCATTGAGCTTGGTGGTCATAAACACGAAGCAATTATCCATCACAAAATGCACCAGGCAGTTACGAAGCATTCGGTTTATCGGCGAACGATTGTTACGATATTGGTAGATGCCATGTCCGTAGTTTTGATTTGTCCCTTCGTTTTTTAGTTCAAAGGTCATCAGTGGCAGACCATTGAGCAGAATGCACATATCAAGTTCATTTCCACTATCGTCTGCTGTCGTGCTATATCGCATTTGGCGAACCACGCTGAATCGGTTACTCAGATACAGCTGATAGTTACTCGAATCTTCTTCCTCCAGCACCGGCTTAGGCATCATAAATTTGATTTTGGCGCCTTTGATAGTGATGCCCTTGTTGAAGAGCGTGAGCATACTGTCGCCACGGTTTAAGAACTTGTTTACCTCGGCAACAACAATTTCTGTTTCTCTGCCCGGGAAATGGTGTTGAAGTCTCTGCCAAGCCGTAGTTTGTGCTTGCAAGAAATGCTCCAACATTTCTCGATCCACGAGATTGTCTATGTCAAACTGCGAACTTTTACGTTGGTTATATAGAGGACTCGATGCAAGATACTCGGCTATATGCTCCTCAAATACGGTTTCATTCAGTGGGTTCATATATCTATTGTTTTTTTATTATCAATTGATTCTTATGCTTTTTTAAGAGAGCTTTCGGATTCTCATTTTCTACTGCAATAAATAACGCTATTTGCTCTTTGTTTGTAAGCCTGATTTTTTCCTCGTTTTGTCTCCACCATTTATAAAATTTGACTGGATAAAGGTTGTATGGTACACTCGCCTGTACCAATCCTGTGTAGCCTGGAAATTCTATAAGTAGTCTTAATCATATATAATCTCTGTAATATTCAAAGTGATTAAGTCTTAACTTATTTGAAAGAACATTGAAATATTCTTTTTCCACTCTGATATTATACTCTACTATAGTACGATGTAATGCAATGGGATCTTCTGCTACCCACTTTTTAATAGCCTTGGTATGGCGTCCAATAGTCAAGAGATTATCTTTAAAATAAAACTCGTTTTCTTTGGGTTTGAACAGTTCAGAATGATATGCATTTTCGTTATTGATATTACAGTTTATACTTTCTGATATGCTCGCATTTTCTTTCAAATAGTCGATTATATTGACATGATTAATCATAGTTCCGGGATATTTTTCAAATAGGTCGTCATTAGACATCCCCAAGAAAAAGTCTTCAATCATATCCCACCTCTTGTCGTTGCTGAAATAGTTTGTAAAAAAGTGTTCGAAAATTTGACAACTTACAGTATGCCGATTTTTAACCGAATCTAGATTTGTATTATTGTAATTTGGGCTAATCGAATCTTTCTCGACACGTCTTGGATCGTTCAGACGCAAGAATATCTTAGGATCATCACCGCCTGTAGTTTCAAATACACCAAGGTTCATTATTTCAAGCAGAGAACCTAATCGAATATGATTCTTTAGCGGAATATCATTTATAGAAAGATAGCGTACAACGGTTTGTCTATCCGCATTCTCGTATAATTTTGATAATACGTTCAATAGCTGAGCTGTTTTAGCGGCATAATTGGAACTGAACACCTGATATTGCATACTTGTCCCTTGATGTCGCTGTTGTAAAAAAGAATCTCCTTCCAGTGTATTGGCAGAGGACATATATCCTGAATAAGTGCTTAAAATGAAATCAGCTATCTTTTCCGCATTATACTTATGATTGAGCTTTTGTGAAAGGTTCTCAATAAATTCCGGTTTGGAGAAAAAATGCCCCCTGTACCTGAATTGAGAAAAAGTATCATTGATTGAATTCATGACAGATTGCATTTCATGCAGTATTGTTTGATAAGGTTGCTCAATGGTTATTGAAACCTTGATTTGTGGAACCAACTCAATGTTTTGCTCGTATAAAAAACGTTGTTTGTAAAAATCACTTTTTAATTGAGGAAAACTCTTGTCAGAGAAGTGATTTGACCAAATCTTGTCCAAGTTCAATTCAATTGTATGGTATGTATTGAATTTCCGTATTTCGGTAAAACAATCTCCATACAATTTGTGTAATTTATCGACACCAATATCGGTTGTACGTGCATATACTTTTGTGAAAAGTTTCTTGGGGCGGGCAATAAGAACATTGAATCGTGTCTTTACCAAGTAATCTTTTTCTATCATCATAAGTGCAGTCGCTACCTTTTGGTCTATTTCTTCTTCTGTATTGAAGATATATGCAAAGTCGTTGGCTGCAACAAGTAGATTTCTTTTCTTTCCATTATTATTGAAACAACGGATGATCTTTCGCAATACTTCTTGCAGCTGAAAGGTTTTTAACGAAGATATTCCAAACAATTGCTTACTGTATCTAAGGTCTGATTTTGAAAAGGTCAGTGCTGCAAAGCCTTGGATGTTATCTTTTCTGGCTGCACGACCTATTTCCTGTATGTAGTCAGGTAATAGCCCCGATGGAGCATGGTGATAGACAACTTGTATATCGGGTATATCTACACCCATACCGAAAGCCTTGGTAGAAACCATAATCTTGCACTGATTACTTCTGAATGCCTGATATGAATATTGTTGTTGATCTCGTTGCATACCGCCATGATATGCCACAATCATGGATGTATCTATTTCATCAGCCTTGTCTTTCAGTCTGTTTATATGTCGAGTGTAAGGGGCATAAACAATCCCTTTCATACCAAGTTCGTGAATACCTTTTATGAAATCTATTGTTTCTGTTTCCTTGTTTTGGTCATAATTTCCCGAAGTATAGTCATCGTGAGTATTTAGCACGAACTCAATATTGTTGCGGCGAACATTGCCGATAAACTTATGAGGATCGTGCATATTCAAACTGTTGATACTATCAAATACCATATCGTTAACGCCTCCATATACGGCTGTTGCTGTAAGAGCAACCATCGGGAACATATAGTTGTTAAACTTGCGTATTTTATTGATATGATTACCCAAGAACCAATAATCTACACGGAAGTCTCGTCCCCATGTTGTAATAAGATGCGCCTCATCCACAATTAGCAATCCCAACTTTCTTTCTCCCAAAAAATAATGTATGTCATATGATAGGAGTAGCTCTGGGGATAGATATAGAATGTCAATGTCGCCCTTTTTGCAGCTGTCTATGATCTTATCCCGGTCGATAAGCGTTAAATCACTATTCAAGAACTCCACTTTGTCATAGTGCCTCTGTTTATGGAGAATCTCAACTTGGTCTGTCATCAATGCTTTCAATGGAGAAACGACGATAGTAACATCCCCATTATTTGCCGCATAAAATGCCGGCAACTGAAAAATCAGAGATTTTCCTGCACCTGTCGGAGCAGTAATAAAAATGTCGCGTGGCAATATTCCATTGCAGCCATTTTTATACTCGTCAATGATGGTTTCTACAATCAATCCTTGCGATACAGGAACGATATTACTATTCAATTCTGGGTTTTCGTAAACCAGAATATTTCTGAATTCAGCATTATCTCCCCAATACTGCTTCAAAAGAGCCGTTGTCTCTTCTTTTGGGGTGTAGTCCTGCCGGACAGTTTCCTCTTGTAAAATATACACACCGCCTCCGAACGGACTTAAAAGATAATTCAGCTCTTTAAGTGTGTTCAGAGTCGTTGTGTTCAGTACATTCTTTCCGGAAACCTTAACAAATATCTGTTTGTTGAAATTACTTTCTTCAATACAATTATTTACAAAGTTGTCTATCGCATACGGATCGGATATTACATCTAAAATTTCATGGGCAACCTGTGTGCTGCCGGTTTCAAGTTCTTTGCCATGAACGAAAAAGGACTTTTTGACGAACGTATCGCTAAAACCTTTCAAAGAGTAATAATATCGTTCTCCTATTTTATATTGTTCTGCTTGATATATAGGGAGACAGTCGGGTCTCTCCTCATTTGAATTGTTGCCTTCCAAGTAATCTTTCTTTGCAAGAGGATACTGCGAACGCAAGTTATCATTAATGATTACAATTCGTTCTTTGAAAAAGTCCTCGGCAAGGTATTCGTTTAGATATGCAAACTGTTGATGAGATATAATTTGGGCAGCATTTGTTGATACCAATTTAGAAAACACACCTCCGAACCACTCTCTGCTGTATATGTCCGCATTACCATCCTTGTCAAAAGTGGTAATATCGGTTATCATTTCTGCGAAATGTTCCGTGTTGATATACGGCGTAATTCCAGCTAAGACAAAGATGGTATTTGTCTTCACCTTTGACTGCTTCTGAATTATCTTATCTAAAACTGTTGTGTATATGCTTCCCAAATCAGTTTTCATATCATACTGGGTAATTAGTTCAACATACTTTTATTTTGCCTGTCACGGCTTCGGTAATGATGCTTTGTTTTAATTCGTTCAGCAGCTCAATGCGGTGATTGGCATTGGAGATTTGAACATCTATTTTTGTACATTCTTCATCAAGATAATTTGCAATAGTTTGTTGTTCAGAAAGAGGGGGAACAATCATTTTCGTTTTCTTAATTACATCTTGACTGATATTAGGTTGTCCTCCTCCAATTGCAGAAATCAATAAATCCGTTTTTGCAGATAAGAAGAAATAGAATGTGAATTTTGCATCTATATGATTATTAGAAGGCAAAACACAACATGCTTGATTTGTAGCACATTCTATTTGTAACAACCCCATTTTCCCTATCGTTGCTCCATACATTGCAATTACAACTGAGTTTGTAGGATAGAATTTGAGGTTACATTCTCTTATTGCTATTTTGGATACCTTTTTAGATGTATCTGTTATAATGCCGTCTGTTAAATCGCCAGTTTGCAACCAGAAATCACCATCATCTTCATAATATTCATTTTTAGAAGTCGAAGGCGTTGTTCCACTTCCTATATGGGTAAAAGCAAGAGATGTTTTCATCACCTTCCAATGTTCCGGCACTTTGCCAATCCATTCCACACCGCTGTCTTTCATAGGCGCATTAGGATTAAGTCCTTTGGTGACGGCATCGGTAATGATGGTTTGTTTTAGCTCATTCAAAAGCTCAATCTTCTTTTTCTGAACATCTATAGCACAATTTACTTCTCCGCATTTCTCGTCCAAGTAAGTCGCAATGGCTTGTTGCTCAGAAAGAGGGGGAAGGTAATAATGTAAGGACCTTATGAAATCGGAAGATACCCTAGGCATTTTTGCCCCAACAGTTGAACCATTACACATAGACGTGAAACCATCTGATAACATGCAATAAAACAGATATTGATTATAACAATTATCTTTGGGACGGAACACGAAAAAATCTCCAACAGCATTACCTGAAAATGTTGCAATCCAAACTTTTTGAAGATATGGACGTAGTTTCCCATAAACAACATCTCCGATATTGAAGGCAATACCATTTCCTTCAAACTCTGAATCACTCTCAATAAAACGTCCTGTTTTTCCCTCGATGTTTTCAAGTCCGATTTTATTCATGTTATCAGATGTCGTTGTTTGTAAGGAGGTAAAATCTTTAAATCTCATTACTTCCCAATGGCTCGGCACTTCACCAATCCATTCCACACCGCTATCTTTATATTCTTCGTACTTCATTCTTTGCCCTCCCTTGCCTCGGTTTCTATGTCCTGACTTTTCATTATTCGCCATACCTCTCTTTCAAGAGTTTCCCTGTCGGGCAGATAAAGTTGATAACGGCTTACAAACAACTGATTGGAAATACTGCCCATGGCAAACTCCATAGTCATTTTATCTGCCGTAGCTCCGAGAACTATGCCGATAGGTTCGTTGTCGTCTTCGTTGCATACTTCGTTTCGGAAATAGTTTAAATAAAAATTCATCTGACCTATATCTTCGTGTTGCACTTCGTTTCGTTTCAAGTCGATAAGCACATATGTTTTCAGCACCACATGATAGAAAACCAAGTCCACATGATAATGTCGACCGGCAATGCTGAAACGGTATTGCTGCCCGATGAAAGCGAAACCGCGTCCAAGTTCGAGAAGGAATTGCCCTAAATTACGCACCAAGGCGTTCTCCAAATCGCTTTCACTGTAGCGGTTTACATCGGGAAGACCAGTAAACTCCAGCACAAACGGGTCGCGAATAATATCTTCAGGCTTTTGTATATCAGAGCCTTGTTCTGCAAGTTGCAGCACACCCTCTTTGTCCTTGCTCAGTGCAATGCGATGGAAAAGCATACTGTCCATCTGCCGTTTAAGCTCCCTGACGCTCCAATGCTGCTTCTCGCACTCCTTGATGTAAAACGACCTTTCCAATCCGTCATCCAATTTAAGTATCTCGTAATAATGACTCCAACTCAATTGGTGGGACAGTGTCCCACTTATTGGGAAAGACTGGTATAACTTTCTTATATATATCAAGTTGCTCTTTCCAAATCCTTTACCGTACAGTCTGGTCAAGTCTTTGGACAAGCGGTTGAGCAAGTTAGTGCCATATTCAGCTCGTTCCTTGCCTTGTTGTTCATATTCAACGATATATCGTCCGATATTCCAGTATGCGTCAACCATTGTGATATTGACTTCACGGCTGATTTTATTACGGGCATTGAGAAGTACACTGCCAATTTCGTTTATCAACGATTGATATTGTTCATCGGCTATGATAAGATTTTTGTCCATTTTCAATCCTCCTATATAATGTTTATCTTATCGTCGAGTGATGTCAGCTCCGCTAAAATTTCATCGGCAGATCGGAGAGGACGGTATTTATAGAAAATACGCGTGAATGGGAACTCAACTCCCAGTTTGTCTTTACTGCGATCCATCCATGCATCGGGAGCATAGGGCAATACCTCTTGCTCAAAGTATTGGTCTATATCTTGTTTTTGAGGAATCTTCTCCGTGTCGTTTAGATTAGTATCCGCCACGAAATCGCTCTTGTCGTTCAATGGTTTCTCGTGTACCTCCGGAGCATCCTCGCTGATAGTGCCGAACATAGAGCGCAGCAACTTCAATTCAGCAGCGGTATATTTTGTTTTCGTAGCTTTCAGATAAGCAAAGAACTCGCTGTCCGAGCGTTTTTCATCAATACCATCTATCTCGCTCACTGTTTCGAGGATTGCATTTTTTTTTGCATTGGCATCAAACTCCTCGTCTTCGCAGAGAGTAGCATACTTACCGGTAATGTCTTCATACCACAGACGCAAAGGACGGCGCGTAGCTACTGTGGTATATCGGAAATCATCATAATCCAACAGGCGAGCCACCTGAAGGTGTTCTACTTCTCCGGTTTTGTCGTACACAATATCGCGAATGGCATCGGTGTATTCTCTGTACATCGTCAGAATATCCATTGCACCATCTTCGGCAATCTCAAAACGCTTCTTACCCAAGTTCTTTTGCAGTAACTTGGTGTATTCGGCATGAGCAGCGTTGATAAACAACACCTTATCATGACGCTCTGCAGAGCGTTTGTTATCAAGAATCCACAAGTAGGTAGTAATATCAGTACCATAAAACAGATTCTTTGGCAAAGCCACAATGCAATCAAGCAAATTGCGGTCAAGTAACATCTTGCGGATGTTGCTCCAGCCGCTACCTGCATCACCATTAAACAAGGGCGAACCATTCAGCACAATACCAATACGAGACCCACGCTGATTGTCCATCTTGGAAATCATGTGTTGGAGGAACAATAATGAGCCATCGTTACTGCTTGGCAAACCAGCCTCAAAACGACCTCCGGGGCAATTGTCGTCCTGCACACGCTTCTTTACACGTTCATCCTTGCCCCAGTCCACTCCAAAAGGAGGGTTGGCAAGCATAAAGTTGAATGTATTACCTTCTAATTTGTCATCACCTAATGTATCACCACGGAACAACTGACGGTCAAGGTTTTGGTCTTCACCTTTCATCAAAAGGTCTGACTTGCAGATGGCGTAGGTCTTTTCATTTAACTCCTGGCCGTACAAATATACTTTCAAGTCCTTACGACCAGAAATCTCTTGCAGATACTCACGACCAGCAGTAAGCATACCACCTGTTCCGCAGCAAGGATCATAGATTGAGAAAGCGCGTCCTGGCTCATATAACTCGTTTTCTTTGCCGCACATCGTAAGCGATACAAGCAAACGAACAATCTCACGAGGGGTATAGAATTGACCAGCCTTGGTGTTGCTGGACTCCTTTGAACGGCGGATGACAATCTCGAATACCGTTCCCATCATGGCATTGCTCACCATATTGGGGTGTAGGTCTGCACGCTGCACAAAAAGTTGGATAACAGAGTATAGTTTGTCGTGGCGATCCAATCGGCTATAAATAGGAGAGAGGTCAAGCTCTTCACTTGACGTATCGGTGTGTACAAAATTGGCAAGAATATCTTTTACATTGTCGGTAAATCCTTCAAGATAAGTTTTGAAGGATGTTCCAACCTGGTTTGGTGCTCCCAATAGACGCTCCAAAGATAACCCTGACTTGTTGAAGAACGTCAGTCCATGCTGTTTGAGCAAACTTTTGAGTTTGATGTCTTGCATAAGGGCAGGCTTGTCCTTAATGGCATTCATTTCTTTCATTATGGCATCCCGATGCTCATCGAGCACGCAGTCAAGACGACGCAAGAGAGTGAATGGAAGAATCACATCTTCCACTTCAGCGTCGTCGTATAGATTTCGGATAATCTCTTTGATATCCCATATAACGTTGGCTAATTCCTGTTCAGTCATATATTTTATTGTTTTTATTATTCTATTGCTACTTATTATAATACATCACAAAGGTCGCCACTATCTGTGCAAAGGTTCTGCATAGAAATATATTTTTTCATACATTCTGCAATTTTTTTGCTGAAAGTCTCGCGAAACCATATTGGCGAAAGGACTTCCACGTCAGGCCCGAAAGAGAAAATCTGTTGTTCCAATTCCAATGTATGATATAAACGGAGTGATATTATACATTCTTCTTCGCTTATAATTTCCTGTGATTTATGTATAGGTTTTGAGGTTACATATTTGAAACGCTTCGGAGAAAATTTCAACTGAAATTCTTCCAATTTAGATTCTTCCTTATACGGAACTGTCACACCAACTACATTATCGAAATATGTGTTGAAATCAATCTTTTCGTTTTTTCGGAATGTACAATTACTATTTACCATACTTTGAATACGATCAAAGGCAAGACTCTTAATCCTGTCTTCTTTTTCGTCAAGTCCAAACAGAAACCATCTTCCGTTATATTGTTTTACAAAATACGGGTGCAATGTATGTTGATGATAGTTGCCGTTAGCAGAAATATACTCAATATCTAACGTCTGGTGGTTGATGGTTGCATCAATAATATCAGAAAGATATTCAATTCCTTTTAACTGTTCATTCTGTCCAAACGAAACAAGATTCTCTGCATTGCCTTTTACGCCAAACCTTATTTCGAGATTTGAAATGACCTCTTCCAACCAACCATTAGATGGCAAACCTCTGTATTTACTTAGCATCTCAATGGTAGAACGCAGATTTTGTACCTCTGCTACTGAAAGTTCATTCTTATATATAGAAAAATCAGGTTCGGAGTAACGATAGTAACATTTTTTGCCATCGTAAGGAATTGCTTCAAGGTATATGTCGTTAGGGAGCATCTTGCGAATCGCGTTAAAATCGCCACGCAATTGACGCTCCTTTATCATAGACGCACAACCATTTGCATCATAAAGTTTATCGTTGACTTTTTCTAATAGTTCTTCGATACTATATTTATGACGAAAATCGCTAAAACATCTGTCTAAGACCATAAACCTATATTCGGCATTCTTGTTTTTGGGCATAATGTCAGTATATTACATGCTTAGATTGGTTGGTAGTTTAAGATACATTGTATCCTCTCTTGTTGAATGAAGTAAATCTTTTACATCCACCTCTAAAACACGAGCTATTTCCAGTAAAGTTTCAAGTCCGGGCTGTGAGGTGTTTGTACACCATTTAGAGACCGTTGCCGGATCTTTTTTTAATTGTTCTGCCAGCCATTTATTTGTTCTCTTCTTTTCAACAAGAACAACTTTAATTCTATTTATATCTTTCGTTGTTTCCATTTCGGGTGATTTTATTCGCCATTACTGCAAATGTACGAAATAAAATTCAACCATCCATTATATAAATAAGATTATTTACCATACAAATTGCGTATTACTTCAATTTTTATGGCCACTTATGATTATTAGGTCAGGAAAAAGAACTATCTTTGTTCATATCAATTGAAAAATATAATCATGGCAATAGATAGACTAACTACATTGGCTTTTTCCATGTATTCAAACAAAGGTGCTTATGCTCTTCTGCTTGGTTCGGGAATTTCTCGTTCTGCACATATCCCGACAGGGTGGGAAGTAGAAACAAGATTAATAAAACAGGTGGCTGTATCAAAAGGAAATGCTATTGAGGAGACAGATGCGCATCAGTGGTTTAAGGAAGAATATGGGAAAGATGCTTCATATTCATATTTGTTGGAAGAGTTAGTGAAAGCTCCAACCGAGCGAGTTCAGTTGATGAAACCATTTTTTGAGCCAACCGAAGATGAAAAAGAATTAGGCTGGAAACAACCGACTAAAGCACATAAGGCAATAGCGAAATTGGCTAAGGAGGGTTACATTCGTGTTATTCTGACGACAAATTTTGACAGGCTATTAGAACAGGCGTTTGAAGCAGAAGGAGTAACGCCACAAGTGATCTCGCATGAATCTGCAATTGCACAGGCAACTCCTCTTGTTCATTGTAAAATTCCTACAATTATTAAAATCAATGGAGATTATATTGATTGTCAATTTAGGAATACCTCGGAGGAATTGGATGAGTATCCTCCTATAATGCACAAATATCTTGAAAGGATTTTTGAAGACTATGGGCTTATAACGTGTGGATGGTCAGGTGATTGGGATAAAGGGCTTATTAAAATTATGACGGAAGCTCCTATTTCAAGATATAGTTCGTTCTATGCTTCTGTAGGAAAGGCAAGTGAAACATTGAATACTTTATCCATATCAAGACGTGGCGAATTGCTCCCCATACAAGGTGCTGATGAAATGTTTACTGAGTTGTATGAACAAGTTGCTGCATTAGACAAGAATCATATTAATAGGAATATGGGACATGATATGATGATTGCAAGATGTAAGAAATATCTGTCATCAAATCAGTATGATATAGACTATGTTGATTTGGTGGAACGATTGGGAAACGAAGCTTGCAATCAGATAAATTCTCATGCTAAATATGATTTTGTATTAACAATAGATTCATTTTCAAGGTATTTAGAGATTCACAAAGGGGCTATTATGCCTTTATTGGAAATAGCAGTATTGGCAATTAGGTGGGGAAAATGGTACCATATAAAACCATTAGGAGATTTACTTGTGAGGTTGTGCGTTAAACCATTTAAAAATGGAGAGAGTTTCATTGAAGGAACTCAATATATACATTCACTTGCTCCTATGTTGCTATTGAATACCATTGGCATAGCCTGTGTAAAATACGGTAAATTCAGAGAACTTGATAGTATTTTGAAACTATCCGTTCCTGCTCCTAATTTTATGACACCCTCATATAGAGAATCATTGCTAACATTGTTGGGTAGTACTCATTGGAATTATGAAGACTGGAATGAATTAATAGGACAGCGTTATTACTATCCTATGAGTATTTTTTTACTTGAAGAATTACGTCCTTTATTTAAAGATTACTTTGTTGTTAATTCTGAGTATGAAAACACTTTTTATATTTGGGAGCGATTGAAATCTTTAGTTTACGGCTACAATAAATGTTATATCGTAGAATTTTCAATTCCATTAGGGGAATATATTCGACAGGAAGTGGAATACAAAATTAGGAAAATGGGGAAAGAACCATATACTATATTTTGGGAAAGTGCAGATTCTCTTAAGCAAGAATGGCTTCCAATAAAACAGGGAATGTTTGGTGGTCGCTATGAAAATTACAAAGAGATAAAAGACAATGCTGATTCATTTATTCAAAAATATCGTAGGTATTAAAATCAACTTGTAAAAGTAATATGTAGCGAGAGGAAAAGTGAGGATTGGTTGGTTCCAGTCCTCACTAACAAAGGGAAAGATAGCTATCTCTTGTGATGGCTATTTTACCTTATACTTCTGTATCTCCTGAATCATCTCCTTGACATCTTCGCCGACCTGTACGAAGTTCTTGTAAAGGATGCGTTCCCGTTCATCCCTTGATTTGAAGGTATAGAACTTGGGAAGCGGTACATAGCCGGCTTCCTCCTTTTTTATCTCCTTCATGTCGAAATCCGTCTTGCAGTAGAACTTGGAGGTCTTGAACTCTTCGCTTTCCTGGATATTCATACTGCCACCGCTTCCGGTCTTCGTCTGTACGAAATCACGTGCCGTCTGACCGCATATCCAGCCGGTCGGCATATCGGAGATTTTGGATGCTGGAACAAGGCTGTCCATATTCTCATTGAGGTTGATAGAGGTTTTGTCCCGGTCGATGGTCACGCCTTTTTTGAGCTGTACCACCTTACCGAAGATGTCGGATGACAACCATTCCAAGGTCTCTTTGGAACGGGCAGAACCGCTGACCACATTGCCGACAGTGGTGATAATCTTCTGCATACCTACCTTGCCATAGTCCGCTTCGAGCTGCGGCAACTCCTGAAATCCCAACGCTACCGATACCTTGTTGCTTCGTGCCGTACCGATAAGGCGGTCAATCTTGTGGAAATACAGAGTAGGCAACTCATCCACGATAATGCTTACCGGGATATTCTTACCTTGTCCGGTATTTACCCTTGTAACAAGACGATTGAGGATAAGGGCGTTCAGCGCACCGATGATGCTCTCCATTTCCGGGTCATTGGCAATAAGCAGGTAAGAGGGATTCTTGGGGTCAGATACTTTCAAATCGAAGTCATCACCGTCCTTGTGGAATATCCAATAGCTCTCCTTGGTCGCCAGACGCGAGGTATAGACACGCAGCGTACCAATCATACCTTCCAACTGTTCCATTGCCTTGTTCTTCAAGGCGGTCTGGAACGGACCGAGCAACGGTGCCACTTCGTTGTCGGTCTCCAACACCTCAAAGATGGTCTGGTAACTTTCATTGAGGAACGAAAGGATATGTGGCATATCGGAATATTTGCCTAACCAATAAGCCGGTTCCACTTCCTCGCCAGCGGAATTGAATACACGTCCGGTGGGGATCATCCGTTTGGTCTGTTTGTCCTGTACCTTCTCTGCCATGAGCATATTACCGTCCTTGTCGAAGGGTTCTTTGCCCCAGTTGCAGAAGAAATAGATACAGGCTGCCAGGAAGTTGACAGCGGAGGTCTGGAAGAACTGGTCACTGCCACCGCCTCCTTCTTTCTTGCCTTTCTGCAAGGACTCAAGCAGGGTTTCTGCGGTTTCGGATGCGGCAGCGAGGTTGTTGATGTATTTCAACTGGATAGGATTTACCCTGCGGCTGTATTCCACATCCACGAAGTTGATGATGTTGAACTTGCACCCCTTGGGCAGCTTTCCGAGCTTCTGATTTTTCTTATAATGGTAGTACAATTTGGTAGCCAATGTCGGAAATTTGTAGTCGTAAACTACTAAGGCAAAGCCCTTTGCAGAGTGCTGCCGGATAAACGGCTCGATGATGGAAAAAGTCTTACCACTGCCCGGTGTGCCGACCACCCAAGTGCCTCGGAAAGGGTTGTTGATGTTCACCCAACCTTTGCGGAACTTGCCTTTGTAATAATAGCGCATGGGGATATTGACCGAGTATTTGTTTTCCTGTAACTCCCGGCATTGCTCGAAACTTTCATTTTCAAAGTTGAAGCGGTCTTTGAGCAAACCCTCTTTGAGGAATTTGGAGATATTGTCAAGGGCGATGTGAACCAGTATCACGCCGACCACGGAGGCAATCATATAGAGCCAGATGTTCAGGCGCAAGGAATAAAGCCTTGTTTCCATCGGATAACCGTACAGCCATACGGACAGCACAATCAGCCCTATACCTGCTATAATAGGATAGAGGACTTGCTTGCGGCCATTGAACTCCAGTTTCTTCTTGTTCCTCGTGCCTATACAGGTGATGCAGATAAGCAGGAACGTGGCAAGTTTGCTGTACGCAAGATTTCCGTCATTGTATATCACCCACCGTTTGATGCGTCCGTGTATGTCGCAGAGGATACCTCCCCAATGGTCAAGCATGGCAGGGTCGATGGCATACTCGAAGAACTCCATCAGGATGGAGACATAGATGACCGAGCGGAATATCTTGTAAAAGCCTTGTAATTCTTTACTTTCTTCCATAACTATTATTCACTAATTCCTTTAATAATCTGGTTTTCAATCTCTCAATGTGATGATTGCCCTTGATTTATGAGCCTGTATTTTGGGCGTATCGTGAATCGTTCCACTTCCCATAGAATAGAGCCATGCCTTGGCTGTCTGTTGTTCATTGACCTCCGTACTTGTCCAGTACCAGCAATCATCGGCTTCAACGGACAGCGTGTCGCCACCGCACATCTTGATAACAGGATTGATTTGCTCCTTGGCATGATAAAGCAAGCGCATCTGTGCCACCGATGGAACATAGGCGGATTGGCCGTATCTCCACATATCAAAAACTTTCTCTGCCAGTGGCGAGGATGTTTCTCTCGCATCCAATAGGGCGAAAGTGTTTTCAAATCCGTCCAGTGCGGCGATGTCGGCGGAGGTGTTTTGCTTAACGCCTATACTGTCGGCAAAAGCCAATGGCTCCAAATCCCACAGATAGACGGCATAGCCGTTACCCTCGGTGTTCTCATCGTGATTGATATGGAACACCACGGCAATGGGCTGTTTTTCGGATTCCCTGAAGTCCGATACCGACAATACTTTTCCGTCCGTGCATAGGATATGACAGGGCTTCATTGCTGTGTCCGGAAAATCCCGGTGTTCGTCACAAGCCACGAATAAAACGGTGATGGCCAACATCCCGACCAGTCTGCCTATTTTGTTGTATATCTTCTTTTTCATCTTTCCCTTAGTTTAATGGTAATTTTACACCTAAGACAATACCTGTGCGGAACAGGTCTTCGCCTTTTATCATCAAATCGGTCTTGACCTGGCAGAACAACTGCCAGCCACCACGCAATACATAATTGTGTTCATATCCGAGGTGGATGCCTCCCAAGAAACGACGGGTATCACTTCCTGCCGACGCACCGATACGAACATTGCCGCAATGATTGCGCCCACGTACCACACAAGGCTTGTAGGCGACACCGAACCCATAGCTTCGGTAATTCTTCCAGAATGATTCGGGACAGATATGCTTGCAGGAGGCGCATTCAGCCCACTTGATGTAACCGTTGGCGAAAAACTCCCAAGCATGGTGATATTTGCCCTCGTGCTCGTAGGAGAGGGTAAGATCCAGACCATTTTGGTACAGGCAACCTACACCTAAAGAAAGCCGGTCGCTGTTACTCTGTGCCTTGCCGGTGATGGCAAATGCAACGATTGCCACCAATGCCAATACAATTCTTCTCATGCTCATTCCTCCTCTAACAATACGGCATTAAACGAATCGGCTGAAAGCACATCCTCATAGTCGATATTCAGACGTATGTTCCTGCCGTTTATCTGTTTCTCTGTCATCTCAATGGTAAGCACCTTGTCGTTGGGGAAGGTCATCTTCTTGACCACAATCACATTGCGATAGCCATGACGGAATGATTCCGCCTGTTCAAGAACCAATGCCGGAGTTAATTCTATGATTTGGGCATTTGTCGCTTTGGAAACTTTCTTGTCAGCGAGTTTTACCCGGATCTCGTCAATGTCAAAACGGATGTTTGTCTTGTTCTCAATGGAGAAGTCAATAAAAAAGTAATCTCCGACCGCATAGATGTTGTTCAGTCTCATATTCATGCGGTGTTCCCTGTTGCTCACATTCCGGTATTTTGCAGGAGAGTTCCATATCCGTCTGGCGTAACGGCTCATGTCCGACACCGACATGCTGACTGCCGGATTGTTGTAGGCATTCCGTTCCCGGAACTCTATCTCCTTGTCCGTTACAGCTTCCTGCATTCTTGTGGTATAAAGCAACGCATACTGGGTGCGGTAGCGTTCCGTGACAATGGTGACGATGGCAAGCACTTCTCCGTCTTCATGCCCGGTCTCTTTGGGTTTCAGACGAATGGTGTTGTTTATAGGCTGGTCTCCAACCACCTTGTCCGTGGAAATATCCACGAAACGGATGGGTTCGGAGGCGGTGATGACGGTCGTCACCTGCTCGTTGACGGTCAGCTGCTCCAATTCCTCGTAGGTCTGCTGGGCGAAAGTCGGCAGAATCGAGAACACTGCCGCAATTCCGGTACAGATAGTTTTGATGATTTTCATATCTCTGAATCTTTGAATGGATTATTTACTCTGTATTATTTTTTCTCCTGGCTGTTGATGATATAGACAAACGTGCCGTATTTCAGATTGACCTTGTTCTTCTTGATGTTCTTGCTGATGGCGTTGCTGGTCTTCTGGTAGGCATCCTGAATAGCCTGCATACCCCATTGGGTCAGACTGTTCCCGTTACCACCGGTGTTCATGCTCATATTGCTGTTGAACGCTCCGCTGGCTACATCCTTGGCGGTCTCACGGAAGGAACTTGATGGTACATACAGTCCCTCCAGTCCGTCGGTGTCGTAAAGGGAAAGGCTGACCTTGATGATTTCATCGTTCACAAGCACACTGCTGATAGTCCCTTTTACCCTCTGCGAGGAAAAACCGCTCATGATGGCATAGAGGTAGGAACCGCTCTTGACCACCGTCTCGTTTATCTCCACATCATCCAACAGACGAAGCCTTACACGGCTGCCTTCCACGGCTTTGACATTTTCGTCAATGATTGCCTTGATAAGGTTCGGCTCATGTTCGTTGTGGGCAATGGTGTTGAAATAATCGGAAGGTACTTTGACCTTCTTGACCATTTCACCCGGCTTCTCGGTATCGGATGGCGCACTTACGGCACGGCTGTCTTCCTCGATGGTTCCGCTGACGGCAATAGGAATGTCGGCTTGCTCTTCAAGGCTGTCTTCCATAATCGGGGCAACCTGCTCCTGCGCTTTCAGCCTTGCTTCGGCAAGGGCTCGTTCCAACTCTTTGAAGGCTTCCTGTTCTCTCGTTCCGGCTTCGGCTGCTTCTGCGGCCAACGCTTTCTGCTGTTCCAGTTCGCCCAAGAGGGCGACTTCGTCCTGGCTGTACTGCGATTCGTATTTTTCTTTGTCATCATCGGGTTCTTCTCGTTCTATATTGTCAACCGCCGTGTAATCGGCTATCTTTCCCCACGATTTTGCCATATTTTCATATTTGCTTCCGATTCCGTCTCCGCCCTTAATCGTGGCATCGGGCAGGTCGGGGTTCAGGAACTCCGTTGTCTGGAGGCTTTTGTCGGGTATCTCCGCTTTTCCCGTATTGAACAGGTCGAAAATGAAATACGAGGCGGCCAGCAACGGTATGTACAGAATGGCAGGAAGCATATACTTCGGCTGCTTGAAATTGATTTTCTCAAATATATTCTTCATCACTGTTCTGATTGTCGGGGTTCAACTATGGGTGTTACCAAATCCTTGTGCCGTTTCCTGAGCAGGCTGTCCTGTACTTCCGTGGCACTTCTCGTTTCCTGTCCGTGGTGGTAGGCTTCTGCCAAACGGTAGATGTTGAATGTGAAGGTGCCGATGACAAAGCCGAATACCATGACCAAGAACAGGATCTTGTTCCTGTTGGCAAACTCCTGTATCTTTGCCGCCATCTTGTCTATGCGTGTCGCCTTGGCGAACTTGCGTCCTGCATTCACATCGCGCTCATACCGCTCTTTATATTGAGGATCGTTCTTGTCGGGCATTTTTTCGCCGACCAGCATCCTGCGGAATCCTTTGATGTTCATAACTGTATGTTTTAATAAGTTGTTTTCGTTTTCTGTTCGATGTCTTTATTGAGAAGGGTGCGCCAGTTCACGATCAACAGCCCATGCGGATTGTTCTCTGTTCGGGGCACTCGTTTGAGCTGTCCTGCCGTCACTAATTCACGCATCAGGATATTGCTCCTGCGCTCGATACGCTGACGGCCATAGTAGGTGAACTCCATTTTTCCCTTGTCAAAGGCAATGCTGTCGCAATAGATTGAAAAGACGGCACTCGTTCCTAAGATGTTGGAGTAAAATCCTTTCTCCTTGAGCGTGTTGTACTGTGCCAATCCGGTCTCATCCACTAAATACATCGCCTTGTTCATCGTGTAATGGATGTATTTGTCATCCGGCGGAAGCGTAAAGAAGAAGTGGTGGAACATTTCCACATGGCTCTTGGCTTCCACATCGAGGGTTTCTTCCATGGTGGTGCGGTTGACCAGTATGGGCACGTTGCCGTCCAATACATATACTTTCTGTTGTGCATCTGCCACCATCGTCCTTGCTGTCCATATACTGCCCACGCTGATGATGATGCAGCCGGCAAGGAAGAGCGAACAGATGATGCCGACCAGTTTGATTTTATTTTCCAGATTCTTGATAACCATACCTTACTGTCTTTGTGTTCTTAAACTTTGGGTATATTCACTGTGGAGTATGAGCATAACTTCTTCATTAACCATCCTGACCAGATTTTCAAACTCACAAGCGAAGACTTTGGTGTAGAATCCCAGTATATAGACTTGTACATACACCCACCAAATGCCTCGTTTGCGTTTCTTGACATTCCTGCTGCATTTGGCCAGTTGCAAACGATAGGTCAGGTATGTCGCCAATGGTGCTGCATAACAGTCGTAATAATCAAAACCCTCCTCCAATTCCTCGTGCTTAGGGTCGAGATAGTGGTTTTCTGGTACGTGTAAAATCTCTTCTTGTATACGCTTGTTGGCGAAGGTTACAAACTTCTCGTTCTCTAACCATTTTTCAATTTTCTTTTGTAATTCCATTTCTATTCTGTTTAATTGTTTGTTAATCTTATCTTGCCAATGTGCCGATTGCACCTGTCGCTGTCATCTTGGCCTGCTGTGCCACACCCTCGCCGAAGTTTCGGGTGGAGAAAGCGGTGTCTCCTTCAGGAATCATCCATGCCGCTAAGTCGGGTACGAGGTTCAGGCATTTCAGGGCAACAATGCTTGCCGCCATCAGATAGCCGGCAGAGAAGAAACTGTTTTGCAGATAGGCAGCCATAGTCTGTTCGCTGACTGTGATGGCTGTCAGGTTCTCTACCTGTATGCAAAGCACGATGTCGAAAAGCAACAGCACATAGAATCCGACGAAGTAGAGCATCGCACCATAAAAATGCACTGTCAGATACCTTGTCAGCCACTTTGCCCAGGCTCCTTCCCACTTGGGCAATAGCGAGAACGCCCACTGTATCGGACCGAATATCGTCAGCATTCCGAGCAGGATTTGCTGACAGTAAATCGTGGCCCATTAGCCAATGTATGCAAAATAAGGAAAAATAAAAACAAAGAAAATCCATATAAATACTGATTATGAATATGTTATGAACATAGGATGATTTCCGTTGTGTTCCTTAAAAATCGCTATTATTCACCATTTTTGTTACCTAAAACGATACTCGTTTTCGGATTATTTCGTATCTTTGCACATGGATATAAATCACTGAAGCACAATGGGAAGAAAAAAGAAATCATTGACAGAGAAATCACCGTTCAAGTTGCGTCACCGCAAACTGGCGGATGGGCGTTTATCCCTGTTCCTTGACCGCAGCGTGAACGGCGGGCACGCGTACGAGTTCCTGCAACTCTATCTCGTGCCGGAGACATCCACCCAAGCGAAGCGGCAAAACGCGCGGACGCTCCGCAAGGCAGAGGACATCCGGCGTGAACGGGCGGAAGCGCTGCTCAACGCAAAGGTGGAAGCGGTGCCGGAAAACACATCCTCCGACATGCTGCTGTCCGACTGGATGGCCATTGTCCGCAAGAACCACGAGCACCGGGGAGCGCGTGACCTGAACGGTATCGACAACGCCCGCAAGAACCTGCTGAAATTCCGTGCGGATGTCAGGCTCTGCGATGTGGACAAGCAATTCTATCTTGACTATATCGACTGGCTCCGCTCTTCCTGCAAGACCGCATGGGGCAAACCCGTATCTCCCAAGACCGCGCATTCCTATTATACGACTTTGCGCACCGCATTGAACGAGGCCGTCCGTGAGAACCTGATCGCCTCGAATCCTTGGTACAGACTGGAGATGACCGAGAAAATCAAGGTGCCCGAGAGCAAGCGGGATTTCCTGACCATCGAGGAAATAAGGAAGATGATGGCCACGCCGTTCTTTAACGAACAGGTACGGCAGGCATACCTGTTCTCTTGTTTCTGCGGGCTGCGTATCAGCGACATCCGGAAACTGCGCTGGCGTGACCTTTCCATGTCAGGTGGGCAATGGCGTGTATCGGTGGTGATGACGAAGACCACCAACCCCGTTTATATCCCCCTTTCGTTCCAAGCCGTGAAATGGCTGCCGGAACGTGGGGACTGTATGCCCGACGACCTCGTTTTCGGAGGACTGCCCAATGAAGGCAACCTTTGTGCCAATCTCAAGAGCTGGGCTGAAAAGGCCGGGGTGAAGAAGAACGTGACCTTCCACACGGCCCGGCATTCATGCGCGGTGCTGCTGCTGACGCTCGGGGCGGACATCTACACCGTTTCCAAAATCCTCGGCCACCGTTCCGTGCGCGCCACGCAGGTTTACGCGAAAATAGTGGACAGGAAGAAAGACGATGCAATCGCATTGGTTGACAACGCATTCTAAATACATCATATATATGGCAACAACAAGGAAGGCAACCAGACTCAAGGAGCCAGTGAAGGTGCGCACCAAGAAGCTCGCCGACGGCTCGGAATCCTATTATCTCGACATCTACGTGGACGGCAGGCGCAGTTACGAGTTCCTGAAACTGTACCTGCTGCCTGAAATCAATCCCATGATCAAGGAACAGAACCGGGCCACCAAAGCGGCGGTGGAGGCCATCAAGTCGAAACGCATCATCGAGCTGACCCACTCGAAGGCCGGGCTGAAAAAGACATCCGTCCGCTGCAAAATGCTGCTGGACGACTGGATGGAGACCTATCTTGCCGAACAGGAACGCAAGGGCGCAAGAGGGCTGAAACTGTTGCGGACGGTCTGCCGTATGCTTCCCCTTTACAGGAAAAAGGTGAGGATGCGGGAAATCGACAAGGAGTGGTGTCTGGATTTTATCGACTGGATGCAGCATACCTACAAGACCCGTTGGGGCAAACCGCTTTCTCCCAAAAGTGCAGCGGATTACGTGGGCTATTTCTCCACCGCCCTCAATGCCGCCGTCCGTGCCGAGGTCATCCCGGAAAACCCGTTCATGACACTTGCAGCCACGGAACGCATCAAGGTGCCGAAATCCAGACGCGAGTATCTGACCATCGACGAGATAAAGGTCCTGATTGACACGGAGTGTCCCCGTGAGGATGTGAAGCGTGCCTATCTTTTCTCCTGCTACTGCGGCCTGCGGTTGAGCGACGTGTACGCCCTGCGGTGGAAGGACATCATTCTGGACGGGGAACAATACCGGATGTCAACCGTGATGAAGAAGACCGTCACACCGATCTACCTGCCGCTTTCCCGCCATGCCGTCCGCTGGCTGCCCGAGAGGAACGGAGAAGGCGACGAATTGAAAATATTTGACGGATTGCCTGCCGAGCCCAATATCAACAAGGTATTGGCCAAATGGGTGGAGACGGCCAAAATAGCCAAGAAAATCACCTATCACACCAGCCGCCACACGTTCGCCACGATGATGCTGACGCTCGGTGCCGACCTCTACACGGTGTCGAAACTGCTCGGACATGCCAACGTGAAAACGACGCAGATTTACGCGAAAATCGTTGATAGCAAGAAAGTCGAGGCGGTCAATCTGGTGGACAGCGTATTTGACTGACATCCCGGCTTGCGCTCCATTACCGCGGTTCCGGTTCTTCTTGGATAACTGCCGGATTCATAAACCTGAATTTATCTTTTGGAATGATGCAGATAATTTCAGACGTGAAGTCTCTACCATAAAGTAATAAAGTAATGGAGCCTTATAACTGAATTTATCACATAATATTTACGGGATAAATTCAAATAAATGGTTTGGAAATTTGTTCAGGCAATTCAAAATGCGTAATTTTGCATCAAAACAATGAAAGTATGGATAAACTTATTGGCCGTGACAAAGAACATGCGGAACTGGAAAGATGCCTGAACTCGGACAGGTCCGAGCTGGTTATAGTCTACGGCAGGCGACGTATCGGAAAAACATTTCTAATCGAAGAATTTTTCGACCGGAAATTTGATTTCAAATATGTCGGTGCGCACGGGATGACCACCCGCAGGCAATTGAACAATTTCCTGAATGTACTTAATAGCTATTCGGAAAAGCAATTTTCACATTTAAGCAACTGGGACGAAGCTTTCTATGCCCTTGAGGAATACCTGTCGTCCTTACCATCCGACCGTAAGCGGATTGTATTCATAGATGAAATGCCGTGGATGGATTCGGGAAAGTCGATATTCGTGTCCGCCCTTGAAAACTTCTGGAACGGCTGGGCCATGTCACAGCGGAACATCATGCTTATTGCCACGGGTTCGGCGACCTCATGGATGAAAGACAAGATTGTCGCCAACAAGGGAGGTCTCCATGCCAGAGTGACCTGTAACCTGCATTTGTCCCCTTTTACCTTGAATGAGACGGAACGGTACCTTTCCACCAGAGGCATTGAATGGGACCGTTACCAGCTTACCCAGACATATATGGTACTTGGCGGTGTCCCGTTTTATTACAGTCTTCTTGAGCCTGCATTAAGTTTTGCCCAGAATATTGACCGGCTGTTCTTCAATGAAGGCGCACTTTTGAAACTGGAGTTTGAGGAACTGTACAATGCTCTCTTTGACAATGCCGACCTGTACACGTCAATCGTGCGCCTGCTCAGCGAACACGAATCGGGAATGACAAGCAAGGATATATTCCAGTCGCTGCCCTCGAAGAGCAGCAATATAACCAAGGCGATAAAGAATCTCGAGAGGTCAGATATGATAGAGAAATGGCTTCAGTACGGCAACAAACGTCGCGGTGCCGTTTACAGGCTTACGGATTTCTTTTCGCTGTTCTATTTCCGATTTCTCGCCGACAATCTTTCACACGATGATGAATGGTGGAGCAACCATTTTGATTCCGGAAATGTTTTCGACTGGATGGGCGGCAGTTTCGAGCTTGTCTGCATGAGACACCACAAGCAGATTAAATCGGCATTGGGAATAAGGGGTATGGCAACGTCCTTGTCTACATGGCAGGTCAAGCCCAATAAAGAAGAAGGGACTCCTGGCGGGCAGATAGACATGATAATAGAGCGGGCCGACAGGATCATACACCTGTGTGAGATGAAATTCTGCACGGATACATACCGCATCAAACCTGAATATGAGCATCGTTTGCGCGACCGCTCCGGTTTGTTCAGAGAGCTTACCAAAACCAACAAGACATTGGTTCATACCTTTATCACGACGTATGGCGTGGCCAATGGTAAGAACAAGAGCATTGTCCACAGCGAGGTGACGATGGACGACCTTTTTAATTCCTGACGGCCATGATGATACAGCAGATTGCACAACGATTGCGTGAGGTGAACACACTTCTCACCGCTTATACAACTCATGAACAAGGTGGGCTGTCTTTTGAACAGGCCTTGCTGCTATCCCTGTTCTATCAGGATTTCAACGACACGAATATTCTTGTCAGGGAGGCGGCCTGTCTGGTAAGGGAGAACCCCGGAGAGCTTCTGGAATTTTCCTCTTCCCTCCTTTCGGAAACGGACAGATACATCACGCTTGACAGAACCCTTTTACAGTCGGTTGACTTTGCAGCCCTTTTCGAGGAACACCTCAAACCTTTCGAACTCCGGTACGGGGAAGCGAGGACAGCCGCCACCGGACTATGGCGCAAGTATTCGGCCATAAGCAACCGGCTGGATTTCCTGCCGATGGACTCGGAAGAATACAAGACGCTCGACGCGGAATGCGATGCGGTGAAGGCGGAGTATGACGAAGCCCACGCGCACACGAATCTATTATATAAGGAGTGGCAGCGGGAACGTGACCGGTATTTCTGTGTCCGGTGCTTCAAACCGATGTTCCTCGATGTTCTGGTGGAACGCCTGAAAGGAATCGCCAGGAGTATCATCTCCGACATCGGGCGCATGAAGGAGGGCAAGCCATGAACGCCCTGCTGCAAGAGACCGCCTCATGGACGGATACAGTTGACCTCGCCCTGTGCCTGTTCATCTACGAGGTGTGCAACGACTGCCAGTTCGACTTCCTGCCGGGCAGCGACTTCGTGAACTTCCTGAACCTGAAACCCACCTCACGGGCTGTCACCGTGCGCCCGAAAGAGAACCTGCGCGTCTGCTACATGGTGTTCTCCGTCTCGCAGACCATCAGGCCACGGGAACGTGGGAAACTTTGGGAGGAAGAGTTCCTGAAACGCTGCGGCATATCCAAGTCGTACTACGACAAACACCGCAGCGACGTTTGTGGCAAAGGTGCTACGAAGGAGAACCGGGATTACCGCAAGGCCATTGACAAGGCCGTTGAAAACGCAAAGCGGTTGAACCGTACCCCATAGCCGCCCGCCGTTTCCCCATTCAGCATACCACATATAGACCATAGCCGTGCGCTATACTGTTGAACCCCAGCAGTATGGCGCATTTCTTTTTCTGTGCACTTTCCCCATTTGTCCCCCATTGTGCCCCTCCGGGTCAAACTTAACTTTGCATCGGAAACAGAAGAAAGGAAAAGGCTGACAAACAGCGTTTCCCGGTTTTCCGAGAGAACAAGGAACCATTCAAGGAACCATTAAAAAATGAACGAATATGGAAAGTGAACGCAACATGATGACCACCACGGAGGCGGCCCGGTATCTCGGGCTGAAACCCAGCTATCTCTACAAGATGATGATGCGCCGCGCGATCCCTTACTACAAGCCTAACGGCAAGCTGTGCTTCTTCGCAAGGGAAGACCTCGACGCGTGGCTGAAACGGGTACGGGTGAAATCGCAGGACGAGATCGACAGCGAGGCCGCACGCTATCTGGCCGGTCGTGAGAGGAACAAATGATTATTAACGAATGATTAAAAACGTACATGGACAATCTGACGAACAAGGAACCGGGTATCAAGGGTGGCACGGTTCAGTATTCAGCGAACAAGGAACAGAAGAGAAAAGAGAGCAGGCCCGTAATCGGCGCGAAAGCCCAGACCATTCTGGAGTTTCTGCGTGCCTGTTCGCCCTACGAGGCCGACTCCATCCGGGTGATGGTCGGCTACGGCACGGGAAAAGGTGACACCGACACGATTGAGGCTACCGACATGCTGGCCGTCAACCGCTTCCTCAACCACGGGCTTACCCGGGAGAACGGAACAAGCAGCGAGGCCGTGATGAGACACCGCCAAGAGCGCGTGCAAAGACTGATGGAAGCGGTCAAGGGATTTGTGGACATAGGCCAGCTATGCCGCATCAGTGTCGCGCTGATGAAAATCTCGTCCGACTTCAAGGCGGTGGAGGAAGCACGGCAGCACCTGCAATCCCAACCCGCCACGAACGGAGGGAAAAACTGAAATCAAACCGGAACGGGATGGCGAATGAAACCGCAAGGGACAAGGAGTATTCCATTTACGGCATTTTACCAAAACCGTTGCCAACCATTCCGCCGTTCCGTTCCCTTATCTCTACTAAATGATACAGGAAATAATGAAGGACAAGGAAACACCTCTTTTCAAAAAGCCGCAGGGCTTCCTGACAATCCGGTTCCACCTTACCGCAGAGGCAATCGGATGGCTTGCCGGGACAACGAAAGATGACGATGACAATACAATCGGCAATCACACCCTCTTTTATAACCTACTTTCACGTATGCGGTCACTCCCCGGCAGGGACGGCTCATTCCGCAGGTCGCAGGAGCTGCAGCCCGGACAGTTGCAGCTCTCGGAAACCGGTCTCGCGGAGGAATGGCACATGGGGAGGAAGAAAGTCCGCAACCTGCTCGCCACGATGGAGAGGCTGGGCATGATAACCGTAAGCACCTCCAAAGTCGCTTCCGTGGCCTCTGTGACCTGCGTGGAGGGATGGACCGACATGCAGGGCAGCTATGTGGAAAACCCTTGCAATACCACCCGAACAGCATTTGAACAGCACTTGAATGGCACCTGAACGATACCTGAACGGCTTTTGAACGGTATCTATCCGGCAGGAGAGGCACGCCGCAGGGAAAACAAAAACGTCTTTCAGTTTCGAGATATGCCAAGGTCTAACCTCCCTTTGGTCGGTCATTCCTTGGCGCTCTCGCGGCTCACTGGCAGTTCGCCGATGGCGGCGCTCGCAAGCTCGCACCTTATTTATAACCCTTTTTAAGACAATCTTTATGACAGAAGAGAAACAGAATACACAGCATACGACCTTTCCGCCCGAGGAGGAGAGGCGCACCGAGTATGTCGGCGCCAAGGTCACCCCGGGACAGAAACAACATATCCGCAGCCTCGCCGACGAGTGCGGCATGACCGTCAGCAGCTACGTGCTGGCAAGGGCTTTCAACTACAGGCCGAAAGCGAGGCTGACGGCAAGGCAGGAAGCCGTCATGGAAACCCTCATCGGTTGCCGGAGCGACCTTCTGAACTACACCTCCGCCCTCCGAGGCATGGTCCCGGAGAAACGCAGGCAGATGTTCGGCAACTACCCGTTCATGCTCGGGTGGCTCAAGGAACTGGGCAGGCTCGCCGAACGCATCACGGGCGTGCTCGACAGGCTGCGGACGGACAACCGCCTGCCCGACGGGACAAGGAACGGTGAAGACAAGGAGGAGGAACCATGATAGCCAAGGCGAAATCCATCTCTCACGGGATAAACGACATCGGCTATATCACGGGAGAGTCGAGGAACAAGAAACACCCCGAACGCATCTTCCATGTCAAGGACAATCTGCTGCCGCCCGGTCTGGATGCCACGGGGATATGGGATTCCATGCGGCTGACGCTGGAGAAGTCCAAACGGGTCAGGAACTCCGTCATCCGCATCGAGGTAAGTCCCGCACCAGAACACACGAAAGACTTCACCGTCGCCGACTGGGAAAAGCTGTGGGACGACTTCATGGGCGAGTTCGACAGCATCGAGCTGTGCGACAGGAACGGCAGGACCTATTCCCCGAAGACCAACCTCACGGGCAGCAAGGGCACGGTGCGGCTCCATCTGGAATCCAAAAGCGGCGCTCCCCACCTTCACGGCGCGTTCTGCCGCATTGACGAGCAGGGGCGCATCAACAACGACCATGACATCCACCTGCGCGCGCAGCGTGCCGCCGAGCGTGTGGCCCTGAAACGGGGCTGGACCACCGCCGCAGAGGTGCGGGACACGAACATCGGGCAGGTGAACCGGGACTGCTTGGAAATCCTGCAATCCATGGAAAGCTGGTCATGGCCCGAATACGCCGCCCGGCTCCGGGGCAAGGGCTACGAGCTCGTAAGCATTCGGCCTCGTGCGTGTTTCTCTCCAAGTTATAATAAAGTCAAAA